>ERZ808292.115-NODE-115-length-24387-cov-46.555852_pt1 | contig 24387 bp, 25 predicted proteins | sample MGYA00521275_ERZ808292 | MGnify/ENA primary metagenome ERZ808292 (study PRJEB31516, sample SAMN03275613) | gut metagenome | biome: mammalia-associated habitat; material: feces | host: Papio cynocephalus | place: Kenya | collected 2012-07-26 ... | reverse complement strand
TGACAAGCGTCTGCCCTTTCGTGCCTTTCGACTTTGAGAATCTCGTCGGCACTTCCTCGATGAAGTCGCAGACCCAAAACGAGGTGTTGACCAACTTCGACTGCGTGGTCTCGTCACAGTTGAACGAGCGGCTTTTCTCGTCACGTGGAATGTTCAGAAAGGCAAGCGACCCGTCATCGGTTTTTGTATTTTCTCCTGTTTCCATTTTGCATTTTATTTATTTGACAATTTTATTCAGACCCTCCGCCGCCATTCTTGGCGGGCGGCAGAGGGCGTGGGCGTGTTACGCAGTTGCGGGGATAAAGCAGAGGCGAGAGCCGATGGACGCATTCGTAACCGAGGGGGCGTAATTCGAGTACGCATAGGCGAGGCCCGCATACGCACCGCTATTCGCACCGCCGCCGAACAAAAGCCCACGGAGTGTTTCTGTCGTTGGAATGTTCGTGTAATGATAGTCACAGAAGTAGGTGGTAGAGCCGCCACCGACCGTCTTTGGTACAATCTCGCCACCGACACCGAAGATGACCTCTTTCACATAACCCTCCGCACGAGCCTCATTGCCAACGTGAGAGTAGCCATCATAGTTGCTGTCGTTGAACTTTGACGGGTCATGGCAGACAAAGACCTTTGACAGGCCGTCCCCACCGTTGTCAGTGTCGGGACTGATACGCACGTTTACCCCGTCCGTCCACTGGAAGATATGTCCGAAAGGATTCTCAATTCCTCTGTAACGGGGAACTTGGAAAGTCTGTATAATCGTCCCTGCACTCCCTGCTTCTCCAATACTCGCTGTGGAGTTGTTGATGGTGTACTCCACAACCCCCGTCCTGTTTCCGAGGCTGTCTGTGTGGCCGCACGGGACAAACGGATAATTGCCGTTGAACGTGCCCCAATCGCTCCAACTGATAGTCGTCACGCCTGCGCCCAAGCCTCCTTGGCGGAAACCCTCTGCTGTCAGCTGGCTGTCATAGTCCGCCTGAGAGTTGAGCGTGGCGTACTCAACAACAAAGAGCCAATACAGAGCCTTTTGAGCGTCGTAGGTCATGCAGTTCCACTCAGTGCTGTCCGCCTTGCGCTTGCGGGCGTATGCGCGGAATTTGGTGCGGCTGAGTGAAGTCGCAGGGCGGCCAAGCAGTGTGTTGTACTTTGCGTCATTGTCAGACTTGTTGTTGCCGCCTCTGTAATCTGCGTCGGTGTTGACCACCGAGCAGAGCTTGTTTGTTGACCGCTGCACCGTAGCTTGGTATGCCGACACATACATAAGCGGCACTACCTCGTAGCCTGGCAGTGGCAGCTCTGACAGCAGCACCCTTCGCTTGTTGCCGTCCGTCTCGCACTTGCGGTAGTGTTGCGGTATCTCCACCATGACCTGCCCACGAGAGCCGTCACGCACGTTGCCCGTCCAATCGGTCGGGTCAAGGTACTCCACCACCTTGCCGTCATCGTCAAGAAGACAGCCACGCATACGGCTTTGGATAGGGAGCGACTTGTGGAGGTCGGTCGAGCCAATGCGGGTGCAGGAGGGCGAGCTGACCGTAACATCGAACTCAATGCCGTAGGAGCACTGCTCCTCGGAATAGGGGAGGAGCGTGGCGATGGCGGCTTTCTTACTCTCGCCATCCTCATCAAGAACCTCTGAGTAGAGGTTGAAGGGGTTCGTCCCCGTCAAATCGGGAAGGTCTGCGATATTCTTCCCGTTCTCGAAAGCCGTGAGCATTTTCAGCATATTGGCTTCCTGTTCACTTGTAAATGCCATTTTATTCAGTTTTAGAGTTATCAGTTTCTGATTATTTGTCAAGCCTTATATCTCCGTCGTTGCTCACACGGATGGCATTGCCTTGGTCAGACAAACGCATTGTCGCAGTGTCGATTGCTGCGTCGATTTCGTCATTTGTGAGTGCGGTGTCGCTTCCTCCCACCTCAGTCAGTGTCGTATCGCTGGAGGCGTAGTACACCTTGTTTGTGGTGGTGTCTATATAGAGCTTATGGTTGTACAGCTTTTGGGAGGCAGCACCGTCATTGTCTGGGGTGAAGCGGTTTAACGTGGTGAATGATTGGTAATATTTCCCAGCCGAATCCTTTACGTAGAATTTCTTTACGGGCACAGTGCCATCACCGACAATCAGCAGGTCTGAACCCTTCAGTATGCAGAGAGTCTTTCCCGTTCCGTCCACTCCAGAATCCTCAACGGTGGGGGCTTCATCGAGGAATCCCCCGAACAGCACGATGTCGTAGCCTGCCTTTTCCAGCTGCGCCGCGATGCTGCCGCCGTCACCCATGTTCGTCTCCAACTCCGACACGCGTCCGTCGAGGTCGGCCAACTCGCTCCCTGTGGCGAAGGTCGTGTCCTTGTTGAGGATGATGCTGTTCTGGTCTACTGAGCTTGAGCTTGGGACAGTGATACCCGTGATTGCGTTGCCACTGCCAGATGTCTTGAAGGCTTCTTTGAAGATGTTGCTAAATGGAAACGTTAACGAGCCAGAGACCTTACCCGAAACGGTAGATTTCCCTATGGTCAGCTCGAGTTGGTGGGTATGCTCAGACGGCTTGAACGAGTCTGGCTTGTCAGTGATGCCCGACCATGGAACGGACGAGGCAGAGCCAGAGGCGTATTCCATATAACCGGCATCGACATTGAGCTTATCCTCGTCTATGACGATGTACATCTTCCCATTAGAGAGCACTTTCACGGTGTCGCCGAGCTGCACCTGTTCGCTGGTGAGCTGGAAGCGTGCGGTATCGTCCTTCACCTGCACCACCCGCTCGAGCGCGCCTTGCGGAATGTGAGATATGTCGATGACACCCTGAATGCCAGAAGCGTCCACCGTATCGGCCTTCTTTGCCGCATTCACCTTCACATTGGGGATAACGTCAGATTTCAGTTTGCTAACGAGGTGGGTAACACCCGCCGAATCAAGATACTTTGCCATGATGTTAATATTTTTTGCCCCTCCAAAAAACTCGAAGGCGGCGGATTAAAGATGTTATTGTTATTTATAAATTGTCTATTTCTTTGCTAAGCGGCTCCGATGCGCTCCCACAGCAGATAGCCCTTTGCGAGGTTCGAGCCGCTCTTTCCGTAGGTGGCCAGTCTGAAATGGTAGGCCGATTGCGCTTGCAGCACCTGCTCGCCCACGATGGAGTCAATGCCGCCGAATTTAACGAGGCACGTGTTCGCACCCGTAATGACCGTTCCTTGGTAGAATCCATATCCGCGCTTGATTTCAGAACTATTCAGATTTACCCAGAATTTGTTCTGGTCGGAATAGGAAACGTTAGTAAGGTTCAGGATAAGCGTTTCCGTAAAAGTGAACCCATTAACCCCTGCGGCTGGTGAGGTGAGTACCTCACGCCTTACAGACGGCATCGCCCCGCCCTTGGTGAGGGTAAGGGTGTGTCCACTGATGGAAGCCTCCGTTACCACGTCGCCGCTCCCGTCTGTTGTTACATAGGCCACGCCGTCAGAGATGCCATATCCCGCGAGCGTAGTTGCCTTCAAGGCGAAGATTTTTTTCAGCTTTCCAACCAAATGTGAGATGCCCGTCGAATCGAGGAACTTTGCCATAATCTTTATTTTGCTTTTTGTTAAAATATTTCTTTACTCATCACCCAACAATGACGATGCGTGCGGAGCGTTTCGTCGCATCCGTCACAATGGCACGCTTGAGTGTGAGGTTCTCAATCTGCACTGCCGTGGGTTTCTCTGTGTTCACTTTCTTTGCGTTTTGCGCAAGTTGTGCGACTTTCACAACTGCTTTTCCCTTCTTCCCTGCGGCCTGCGTGGAAGTTTCCGCCTTGATGATTTCATCAATTTCCGTCAATGGGATGGACTCTCCTATGACCTCTCCCGATGTGTCCGTGACGATGGGGCGCAGCTCGCTGCCCGTCCACCAGTAGGGTTTGTCGTCCGCTTGGCAGACAAAGAGGTTGCCAGCACGAGGGACGTTGCCGTCATTGTAGATGGCACGCTGTGACCAGTTGTCGAACAGCTGCGACGGCTCTCCGCTGCTTCCCGCACCTCCCACGGACAGCGAACGGGTGGCCACTGCGAATCTGCCCACGGACTTTGCGAACCATACATCCACCCCGAGCTGTCCGCCCGTGGTACTGTTCATGGACACTTCTGCGTCATTGGCAAAGCCCTTGAAGGAGAGTACACGCCTGTCCTCACCATCGCCTCCCATGCCCTGAAGGTATGCACGGACGACTTCTGCCGTGACCTTCATCTGCTTCGAGCCAGAAGCCGTAGCTCCCTCGAGCAGGAACTTATCCCCGTTCCAGACCGCAGAGGTCAGCTCAAACTGATTTGCTATTTCGTTTGCCATAACTGTAAACTTTACATTTTCACGATAACGTCTTGGCTATCCAACAACCGCCGTTGTCTTTCTCACCTAAATAAATAATGAAGATGAGGGCATTTCCAGCACTGACTCCATCCGTGCCCGTGTCCTTCCCGTCGCAGATGATTCTCTGCCCGTTCGCTCCGATGGTAACGGATGACCCCTGCGAAAAAGGCAGCAGGATGTAGTTGTCGCCGTTTACAGGATTCGGCGGCAAGACCACCGTCGCACCGCTTGGGAATACGAGCACCGCGCCAGAGCGCAGGTAGCCGTTCGCACCATTCTCTATGTCTATCCGTCCCGTTCCCGTCTGCTGTGGCTTGTAGGTTGTCTGCGTTGTGTTGAGCAGGTTCACCTTGCCCTTGAGTAGTGCCACCTCTGGGCGGATGCCACGGGTAACGCCTTTGATGATATCAAGAGCCGTCCCTTGATAGCTGGAATTGTCATTCCCCGTAAGCTGCAAGGCGCATGGCCAGAACACGCCCTCGTATGTGCCAGTGGCGAACGCTGCCGTGACGTTCGAGTCGGTGTCGATGATGGCTGCGCCATTCTCGTACATCCTGTTTCTCGCCTCTATTTTCGATGGCGTGATGGTGATGCCCGTCCCCCTTGCGTCGCCGCTTACCATAGAGTCGCTTTGGATGGTGAAGCCGCCAATCGTTCCTCCCGTGGCGTTGATAGTGCCTGTTAGGTAGGCCGAAGATGCGAAAAGGTTGCCCGCTTCATCCACGGCGAATGTGTAGGTGCTGCCGCTAAGTCCTGAGGCATCAGGGTATGGAGTCTTGCTGCCAGCCCAGAACGGGAAGTCGCCACCCATGCCAGCATACGCCTCCGTGCTGTGCTTCTTCCTTACGGAAATGGCGTTCCCCTCAAGAAAGTCTATGCGTGCGTTCCTCGCCAAAAGAAACGTGAAGAAGGCAGAGTCGGCATTCACGGCCACCTGCTTCCAGTGTGTAGAATCCTTCGATGGCTGCTGGTGCGTGTCTTTGTGGAAGATGTATGATGCCTTACACTGATAGATATTCCACCCAGATGCCGCAGTGTCGTTTGGTTCTGCAAAGAAGTCAAGATAACAGAATCCATCGGCGGTAATGGTACTGCCGTCGTAGTACTGCTGCCCGTCTGTGAGGGTCTGGTATATTCTGGAGGTGCGGCCGTTCGCTCCTGGCTCGCCCTGCAATCCTTGGTCGCCTTTCTCTCCCTTCTCTCCTTGAATGTGGCCTATCTTCACCCATGCGGTAGTGGTGGCCATATAGAGGTCGCCCTCGTAGATGTATGCGTCATTCTCCTGCACGGTCAGCGAAGCCCATCCGCCAGCCATCTTCTTCATGGCCACGGGTGTTCCGCTCGCTCCTGTGTCGATAAGGTAGATAGCCCCGTTCAGTGCGATTTCAGGCAATGCGGCGACGTTCGCCACATGACCCGCAGCTGTTCCCCGCAGCGTCCATGATTTGCCGTCCCGACCGTCAAGGCCATCCTCGCCACGCTCTCCCTGTGGCCCGCGCTCACCAGTCATGCGCACATATACGGGCGTTCCGTAAACGGCGGGAGTATCGTCGGATGTCTTTGTCCAGTCGGTCAAGCGGACCCAGAGGTAGGGCTTGTCCGTGGTGGGGGTGGGTGGCGTATCGCCCCATGAAGTCACGTCTGGTAACGGGCTGTCGCCTATCTTGAGAACTTCAGAGTATGCGGAAATGGCATATTGCCTGCGTGTGCCGTGGGTCGCCCCGTCCTTGCCGTTCTTGCCATCCTGCCCTTTGTCGCCGTCCCGCACTACCTTGATGGTGAAAACGTGCGTGAGGGCTGCGTTCCCCTCGCAGTCCATCGTGGCCTCGACGTATGCCGTGGCACGGTTCTCATAGTCCACGGTGTCCACATAGATGGTGGAGTGGTCGGCGTGCGCCGTGCATCCCACGGGGTTCAGCGAGAGGGCGAACTGGCCTGCGGACGGTGTTCCTCCCTCATCTGCTACGGCGGTAAGCAGCGTCTGCCCCTTGCGAACCTGCAAAGATGTGTGCAGCAGCCATGACTTGTTGCCAGAAGAATCAGTGGAGACGATGGGCTGCTTGAGCTTCCCCGTTGCGTCAAGTGGGAGGGTGTCTGCGATATTGTCTGTGGTGTAGGTGTACGGCTCACTCTCCCCCATTTCTGCCAGCTGTTTGAGGTAGCCGTCAATGTAGATAGAGTTGCAGTAAACCGAATAACCTGCAAGGTCGATGCCATCGGCTGGGCGGAATCCCGTCAGGTCTCCCACCTGCATCTTGATATTGTTCGAGCCGAACTCCCATGTATTCACGCCCGTCAGAAACCGCTCATAAGTGAGGGTGGAGTAGCGTGATGACTGGCGGGTGGTGTCTGTCTTGCTTCCATAGCAAACGAAGTGCATCGATGCTGCGGGGTGGTACTGCTTTGGATAGTTTGTGGAAACGGGGCGGCACGTGTAGGACACCTTTCCATTTTTGAAGGTGATGCCCGTCTCTGCCTCTGTGTAGTCCGACACCCCGGTAATCTCCCAGTATGCCGTGTAGAAGCCAGCGAAGCGGAAATTACCCTTATTGTCATCTGCCGATGCCGCAGCGTTGTCTGCCACCGTCTCCGAATGAAAGATACCCATACAGATGTCACCCGCCTTGACCGTTCCGATTTCCCCCTGCTCCAGCTTCAGCAAGAACGTGCCGCCATTCGTGTCAGGCGTTACGCTGCGAATGATACCACCACCCGGGGCACGCCACTGGTTGCCCACATTGATGGAAACTCGATTGTAGCGAAGCTCTGGGACTTCCAGAAACCTGCGCAGCGTCAGCGCATCCATTTCAGCAGCGCCATCCCCGTCAATACGTGCCCCGTGTCCCGTAAGGCCAGAGGCGAACGTTCCGTCAGTACTGAACACTGCCTCGCCTTTCACGATGGCAGCAGCGGCCACGGTGAGGTTATCGGCATTCAGTGTACCCGTGACCTCAGAGGAAGCCTTCGCCTCAAACCCCTTGTTAAGGGTGATACGTCCCTCTGCGGTATCATCGTTTTTCTTGGAAAGGAACAACCCGACGGCATTGTTCCAGACGGAGTTCAACCTGTCGCTCAATTCACTAATCCACGCACGGACTTGTGCGACGAATGACGTAGGAACGCCCGCCGATGCCTGTCCCTGCACGTTGATGGTGGTGCGGGATGTGCCGTCCTTCTTCTTCCCTTTGAGTAATTTTATATTTATCATATTTCTAAATTTCTTTCGCCTTCACCTCCGTCGTGCCCTCCATCAAGTCACAGCCAACTGAAATCGCATAAAATGTCTTGCCGGGTAGCGCAGGGTGCGTGAACCTTGCAAACGGCGTGGACAGGATGCCGTCATAGTCGAATGTCAGCTCTATGCGTGGTACGTGGTATTCTACATAATACGAGTCGATATAGTCTTGCTCTGGCTTCGCTTCTTTCGCCTTGTTTACGTCGAAGATGGTAAGAAGCGGCGAGAATGACCCATCTTTCGCCCTGATCATGGGAACGGTGGGGGCGACAGCGTTCGCACAACCGAGCTTCTCGCATTCGTCAGTGGTGAGGGCGGAATGGAGTGTGAAGTCCAAATCGTCCTTCTTGTTGACGAACGTCTCATCCGTGTCACTCATGAAGCGGTGCGAGGTGTCCGTGTCAGCCCCTGCCATTCCATTGTCCGAGAATATCTGCATACTGAAATCCTTCAGTATGATGGATGATACCGCAGGGAGAAGCGGCTTCGTCTGCGCCGTCCACTTCTCCTTCCTGAACCACGTGCGATGCCTGCGCGTGATGTCGTCGTACTGCTGATTGAACACAGGCCCGAGAATCTCGAAATGCACCTTTCCGCAAAGGTGGTCGGTACTCCTTACGGGAATGGCCATGCCGCTGGTGTCGAGTCCGAGCGTGTAGTCGATGTTGTTCTGAATATCGAACTCCGTGCCTATCAGATAGTCACCGATTTTCGGGTCGAATCCTATCGTGATGGTCTGCTGGTAGTATTCGTCGTATGCAGCGTCGAGGTCTCCCTGATGGTCGCTCTTGCACTGTTCGAGCGTCTTGAATTTTTTCCAAGTGATATTGTTGATGTTACCGTATCTGACCGTCACCTCCTTGCCGTTGACCGTCACCACCTTTTCGCCCGATTCATCGAAGTCCTTATCCTCCACGGCCACCATGTCACCTACACGCAGCATACACTCGAGCGCGCCTACCTTGGAAACTTTGTCAGAGCCGTCACCAACTTGCGAGAAATTGAAGGGGTAATACTGAGGGGCTACATTCTCAAATGGGTAATAGCTTTCCCAGTTCTGCTTCACATCATCACGCCAGAGAACACCTTTAGGAACGCCATAATCTGCCGTCCCATCTTCGTCCTGCGGGGTACTGCGTGGTGTCTCTGCCTTCCACCAACGAACAGTGAGCCGTCTGCCGTCCATGTCCTTCCCTATCGTGACGGGATATTGTAATTTTTCAATGACCTCTTGCGATTGGCCCTTGTCAAGATAATTAATCGATTGAAGGAGTAACGGTACGAGGATTATCTTACCAGAAATCACGATGTAGTTCGTGGTCTGTTCGTCTGATGGCGAATAATACGACCCCGTCGCATTGCCGTCCCAGACCGCCACGGGCGCAGCCTTCAGCAAATCATCTGAGGTGGGGTAATATTTATCTTCTGCCGTTTGCCCGTTCCCATTTACCGAAACAACAAGACAGTCGTCCATTTCGATAGTCGAAGTTAGCGAATTATCGGTTGCGTCGCTCTGTTTGTCCACAGACCCCATAGAGAGGATGGCCGCACCGATTTGCTTGCGCAGCATTCCCGGGATGCGCTGCTGGTTCGTTTTATCGTTGGTGTCCGTCCAATCCGTGATACCGCCCATGCCGTCATTCTTCCCTGTTCCGAGCTTCCACCCCTGCGCCTTCTTCGCCCAGACGTAGTAATCGACGGTGTGTGCCTCCTTATAGTCCGTGGCCGTCCCATTGAGCAGTGCCTTGAATGCGTCTCTTGCCGTGTCGCCCGTGCCCTTCGTCCATAATGCGGTGCAGTACTTCTGCTTCGAGCTGAACATGGGAGTCATGGTATCGGAGTCGAGCGGGGATGCCACCACGTCGGAGGCATCGTCGGGATTCACCTCGAGAATCAGACGGTTATAGGTCTCTGCCATATCGATGTCCATCTGCGTGCCTGACACGTTCCCTTCGGAAAGCTCTATCGGGGCCAGACTGATATTCAACGAAGTATCGGGGGCAGAATGCCCATCGGGGTAGAGGTGGCTGTTGTTGCGGAATACCGCAGTGTTTTTGTCGTTTTTAGAGAAAGTCTCCCATGAGAAAACGAAATAGTCATATCCACGCTGCACAACGTGCAGGTTGTATAGTTTCAGAATCGCTTCGAGCGTGTCGAGCGAGGTGAACAGGTCGTCCTCGTCGTCTCCGAGGAATACTTTTTCGGAAACAAAGGTCTGGGCGAACGTATCGAAACAGCTCGTCACATCGCTGGCATAGCCCTTACTGGCATCATCCCAGAATGAATGATATTTCTGGCTTTGGGTGGTGCTGTTTTCTGTAAAAACGTCAGCAAGAGAAATCATCCCTGCACTCGCCACGTAATTTTTGTAACTTATGCCAGCACTGCCGATGTTCGCATAATTCTGATATTGGAGGGCGGCGAGCATATCTACGAGGTTCAGCTCGATATCGTTCGAGGTCTGCCCGCCTGAGAAATCCTGCGAAAACTGACGCGGCTCTACGCAGCCGTAGAAAACGCAATCCCCATCCACGTCGGCCGTCACGATAGCGTCGGCGCACTCCTTCTGGTAGAACTCGCTTTGATAATCCTCGCACTCCAGTCGCAGCGTGGCCGTGGCCTGAATCACCACGTCAAAAGTATCATTCAGGCCGCTTTCAATCACGAACGGCTCGGACGCAGGAAACCACAGTCCAGACTTCCCGTCATTGATGACCGCCTCGGTGGTGGTATCGTTCCTCGTGACGATGGACACCGTCACCGTCTGGCCTTTCTTATTGATGAACTGCCCGTGTATCTTCATAGTCTATAGTCTATTTACTTGTTTTGTTCGGTGCGTCATCCTTGCCGCCGCTCCCATTCAGCTTCCCTTCCAGCTCTGCGATAATCTGCCGACGTGTCGATGAAACGTAGAGCGTCAGCCCGAACACTGAACCCGCATAGATGATGGTCTGTGCGAAGTACCACAGCACGGAATCGTCTATGGTGTGCTCATCCTCGATGAAGAAACTGAGAAACGAGAGGACAATGCCACTGGCAAGCATGATGCACGCCGTGGAGTATTGGATGATTTCTTTGCTATTTCTTTCCATTTCCTTGCCTTTTTCTTATTCGGACGGCTGTCCGTGATAGGCTCCGATGTGGGGGGAATCCATCAAGGCAAGTAAATAAAAATCAAGCAAAAAATATCTTGAATTGTTTGGTTATTTCAAATTAAATTACTACCTTTGTAGTGTAAACAAAAAGAGAATGATTACAAAGGAGAATCCGAAAACCTTGAAAAGAGTAGGAAAAATGAAAACCCAAAGATTATGAAATTGGTAGAGATTTCATTAAAAATTTGGAAAATAGAAGTTTTTAATTTTCTGATTAGAATCTTCTAAAAACCAAGGGAGGCGGTGAGGAAGCACCACCTCCCACTTTGGGTTTTCGTTTGCAAAATTACGAGTTTATTTTCAAAAAGGGAATTATGGAGACAGAAAAAATGAAGACGTGGGGCGGCGCTCGCAAGGGTGCAGGACGCAAGAAGAAGTATGCGAAAAATGTGTACTTCAGTGCGACGCAGGAAGTGGCGGATATTCTTGATCAGGTGGAAGGAAACCGCAGCGACTTCATAAATCATTGCATCATGATGGCTGCGGGGCGGGGATGAATGGGCGCTATAAGTTTCTCAAGGTAGTGTCCATGGTGCGCCATACGAAAAGCGGTACTCCGACCATGGAATACCGCTTTACTATGGCGAAATCGCCATGTTTAAAGTAATCAAATTCGACCACTTTACTGTGATTTGTTATGAAATTTTTAATTTTATCGTCTTTGGTTTTGCAAAAATTTCATCAATGATGTCGGCAGGAATGCACATAGATTCTACCAAATTTCCGACATTATAATGCAAATTGTTTATTATCAAATTATACATCTCGTCAAAGACGGTAGGCTTATCCAAATAAACTATTATTGGTTCTTTCTCATTCCAATGCCTTCTGCTTAACTCTACTCTTAGTTGTACATACTTATCATTGGTTATACTTCCAAGAATTTTTGCTCTCTGAATAATAGCTGCGATAGACGTTAACCAATATGATTTATATTCATAAGCTCGTTTCATGGTTAAACCAACAAAAGCCCTTTTTACCTCGCTTTCTGGCATAAGGAACTCTCCTGCAAATTCATTAGCTTCCTTTTCCTTATCTCGATTTTCATTTAGAAAAAAAGTTGTACATTCGTGCATAAGGTTATGTCCTGTCTCGTGAGATATAGTCCATCTTAATCTATCATTGCTATGATTCTTGTTTACGACAATAAGATGATAACCTTTATCAGTTATTAATGATACTCCGTCAAAATCATCATACGGACAATCCCAAAAATACAAAAAGATACCATTCTTTTCTAATATTGTACATATCTTCAGAATTGGGACTACTCCTATTTTACATTGTCTTCTGATTTGTTTTGCAACATCTTTAGGTGATATTCCTTGCTCCAAATCATACGAGCCAAGAGTAAAGTCTGGAAGTTCCACCATATCACTCATCCAATCAAAAGTATAAGCTATAAGCGAAATCATCCTATCTATTTTCTTCTTGTCTGTTGCTGAAATTTTAGAGTTTTTTTTTCTATAATGCTTGTACTCCACATTGTCCCCAATGTTTAAATCGAGGAAACTTGTCGGGAACTTTAAAAATGACATAATACGATTAACAGTCTCATCTGACAAAGTACCAATACCTTTTTCGTACTTAGACAGATTAGACTGAGAAAGTCCACTTATGGCATCAGACAAGGCTTTTTGTGTAAAACCTCTGTATTCCCTTGCAAAAGTTAACTGCTTACTTTTCATAGCTCCTAAGCTTTGTATAACGCAAAGTAGGTGGTGCGCCCTGTTATTTACTCTGCTTTCTTGTTTATATTCTCCTGTCTCAAACGAACCTTTGGCCTCTCTGCAGGTTGTGCAACAGGTTTTGTTACCACATCGTCAAGGTCAGCAATCCACTTAACTTCGCTATCGTAATAAACGATTCTTGGGTTTAGCAGCTCACCATGACTATTCTTAGTATATCCGAATAGGAGTATCGCATCTTCTTTTGCTTCCTCACAATCAAACAACGATACTTGTTTTTGAGTTGTGATTGCATCAGAAAGCATTGTCGGAATGTATGAGGGCTTGCTATTCTTGTTTAATTTCTTAATCAGCATAGAAATACCTTCCCATCTGAAAATGATTCTGCCATACTTGCCTAACGTCCACTTATCGGGGAAATGCTCCATAAAACTTTGAGCTATGCAAGCATTTAAAATACCCGAATCTATTCTAACCCTAACCTCTGGTCGAAGCTCTTGAATAACTACGTTATAGTGTTCCAAACCATCATTGTATGCCACGAATAACTCTTGAAAGTTATCATTTAGCACTTCCAAAGCATCTTTTTTCGAGATTCTTCTTCGCTTTTCAAAGTCTTTTTGTACTTTTGTCTCCATAAAAAATGTCTATGTTGTGGGCGCACCACATTTGAATCAGCCCTTGTTGGTAGCAGGGGCTTTTCCTTGGCGCAAAGATATATATTTTTCCTCAAATATTGTATATATTTTATTGAGAAAATTGTATTTTTAATAAAACTTTACCCGTTGGCGGAATTAATTTTAGTGCATTCTTATCTTGATTTTTCATAATCAACTTTCCTGTACTGCCTCACTTCTTCCTCATACTCTCCCGTGTGGACGAATCCGCAGCATTTCAGCTCCCTGCAGAAGCCGCTGTAAACGCAGTTCTTGACCATCTTATCCGCCATCACCCTATCTTGCTTGGCAACTTCTGCCTTTACGGCTTTCCATGCCTCCCGAGTTTCTTTTGAGGCTCGGAAACAAAGCCGCTTCCTGCTGATGTTGATAAGCGTTTGCGCATTGACGATGAAGTCTTGGTCATTCTCTGAACCTTGTGGCAATTCGTCCCTGCTGCAGTTCAGCTTTCGCCTATCCTCCCGCTGTGAGTGGATAAAGGGCAGCGCGTGCTCATGCCTAAGCAGATGAACCCCGACCCATTGGCGCAGTCCTTGGAAATGAATTGCATACTCTACTAATTTGATGGGGCTGTGCTCTGACAAAAGCATTTCTGCTTTCCAATTATCACTGGGTTCTTTGTGTAATGGCTCTTTGCCTATCGTCCTCCGTGCAGCATCCAACGCCCTGCTCCATGGCGTGTCTTGTGTTACAGTTACTTTCATATCGTTTCTTTTTCATTTTTTAATAAGTTGTTTGGTGTCTGATGGTGTATCGGGCAGGAGGTCGGAGACGTATGCCCAACGGGTGAAGAAGGGGTGGTTTGTGCCGCAATCCCACAATACGAATGTGGGATTGCGAGGAATGTCCAGAAATGCGAGGTACTGTCTGCCTGGCTCTGGCCGTTCTTTCCTCGCATCATGCCACAGGTTCTGACCGTACCATTTGGCACCTCTGTAAAATCCATCCGCAAAAGACCACACTTCGGGGGCTTCGCTTGAATATACGTCTGCGTATTTCTTCGCCCATTCATCTATTTCCTTGTCTTCAATCATAATTATTCACGTTTAGTTTACAAGTTGACCGCGGGGGCGGAGTCGAACCGCCCTAATGTCCTACGCTCTTCGACAGTTTTCTTCTGTGTTATTCCGTCTGGCCTATCCGATTAGCCAGCTATCCGCGGCGGGGGTCTGAAGCCCTCTAACGTTCAGTTTTCTTAGCCTTTAAGGCAATTGTGGCAGGATATACGGTGTCGAAACCGTCAAACTGCTCCTCAATGTGCTCTATCTCGATTTCATCAAGCAAGCCATCCTCTGACTTGATTAGCACTTCTTCCTCACTTGATGAGTAAAGAACTTCTATTAGCTCTGATACTTTCATAAGTCTGATGTCGAATGTCTGATATGTCGCCAACAGTGCCTTTTGGATGCTCCATAAACAACAGATACATGGTCGTGTACCTTTGTCTATCCTCTCGCCATTTGTATACAAGGTGCACCTTGGCGGATGTTCCTACCTTCCCTATCGTTTCAATGAAACGTGGGGTCTCGTTAAATTTTCTCAAGCAAAAATCATTCAGATTCTTCTCTCCTTCAATCCATTTTGTTATATACATTGCCCTATTGTTCTTATCTATTATCTCCGCTGCCGTGGAGCTTGCCTCTAAGCTGCCGTGAATGCAGTTTCTCATAGTTCATCTTCGCTATCTCATCAAGTGAGTAGCCGATGTCGTGTGCGAGGGTGGCAACGTACCAGAGCACATCGCCCAGCTCCTTTGCGATGGCGAGCTTCCTGTCATCGGTGAAAATGGAGTCGTTGTCCCGAAGGACTTTTTTCACTTTGTCAGAGACCTCTCCAGCCTCCCCCGTCAGACCGAGGGCTGGGTATATGATTGGCTGTGGGTAGATGGCGGTCTCCAGTGCCATCTTCTGATATTCATTGAGGGTCATTTCTCCACCTCCTTTGCTGTTGCTTCCATTTGTTGAATAATATTGTCTATTGTCTTGCCTGAATAACAGAGCGATACCTCTTTCAACACGGCAATCTGCGCCTTTAGGCGGATGTATTCTCCTTGTGTCATTGTTAATTTTATTTATGCTTTCAATCCTCATCTGCGGGCAGCACCTGCAGCCCCATTGCGGCGGCTTCCTGCTCAAGCTCCCCTAAGCGTTTGGTCTGCTCGTCATAGCATATCACCAGCGGTTCGCCCTTCGCATAGAAATAGTCACACCGGCGCGCCATGCGGTACTTCATCAAACGCTGCCGCTTGCTAAGCTGCTTCAGCCTTAGACGCGTCTGCTGCGGCTTCCCAGAAGATACTCGGAAATGCTCCATTTTGTACAAACGTTTCAGGGTGATGCTTTTCTTCAGCAACCCAGCATCATACTTTTCTTTGCTCATCCCTGCCTGCTCCCATGGCTTTTTGCCCAGCTTGTACCCTGGCCATTCTTCACGGGGCAAGGTTTCCCGTATCTTATTCCATCGAGCGATAATGCCCGTTTTGTCCTTTTTCTTTCCCTTGCCCTTTCTTCCATTTTCTCTAATGCGCTCTTTCGGGCGTTTCAGCCCTAAGCGAACGACAAGGCTGCGCAGCTGAGTTAATGAAATCCCCAGCCGCCCCAGTATCTCCGAGGTCTCTGTCATGCCCGTGTAGGCCTCTTTCAACCATTCTTTCTCCTCATCGGTGAGCAGCTTCCCGCCGTGTAACTTACTGTAGACCGCCGAGAGGTTCTTCTTCCATCCAAACCGCTTCGCAAGGTGGCAGACAGATTCCTCGCAGATGCCGAGCCGTGCGGCGATTTCCTTGTTGAACGTGGTGGGGTAGGCCTCTGCCGCATAGGCGAGTTCCTCTTGCGTGAACTCATAGTAAGCGCGGCCTTTCTTCTTTCTATTTTCTTTACTCATGGCACGTATCTTGGTATGGGATAGTTCTCGAGTTGTTCCTCAACAGAGCCGTACATGGCCTTTTTCTCATCGGGCAAATCGGCAAATGCCTCACGGATGTTCCTCTCAATTCGTGACGGGTCAAACGCCGTGCGGGTCATGTCCTCGAAGACGTACTCGCCTATCTTCGTAATTCTGTCCTTGACGGCAAGAATGTCGATATGATACTTTCTTTGCAAAAGCCGGTCTGCATACTCTGCCACGTCGTCGAGGAAGTACTTGCGCAAAGCCCTGTCCCAGTTGATACCGCTCATTGAGTGCTCGCCACGAATAACGGCGGCGGCTACAGAGCACTGATAGCACGCACAGATGTAGATTTGTGCGACAAACGCCGCATCGAGCGCACGCTCTTGTGGCAGAAGCTCCTTGAAAACGTCATAGGCTGCTGAGCGTGCCCGCTCTATGTTCTTGGTCTGGTCGCCGACGAACGCACCGAAATAGGCTTCGATGAAGTCCGCATCGGCCATCCGCTGGTGATACTTCGTGGCCTTCACCAATGAGCGGCGGATGCGTCCAAGGAAATCGCATACCGTCCCATCCATCTCGTTCTTCCTGTGGAATCTGAACCAGTCTACACATCCGAGATAGGCTTGGTATGTCACCTCCGCAAACGCCCCTGCGTGCATCACTGCGAAATGCTCCACACGGCGAACAGACGTGTTCACATCTTCAGGTGTCAGCCCATTTGGCACGATGATTTCCGTGCGCAGCCCCTCGCCATCCGACACCTTTATAAGACGGAACGCACGGAACGGGGCTGGGGCTGTATTGAAATGAAGACGTAGGTCACTCATGGCCGCCTCCTTCCTTCATCCTGTGCGCTTTTTCGCCGCGAAATAGCAGCCAAACGCCGACGAGCAACGCAGTGAAAAACAAAAGGACTCCTACTGTGAGCAGCGTGATAATGGGAAAGAACGCCCATGTCCACGGACACTGGAGCAGCCCGATGGCACGAGCCGCGATGAGTGCGGCCTGCAGCAGTACGAAAATGATAGCTGTTGTTTTCATATTGTATTTTTATTTAAGAGTATTCAATGGAAACCCGCCTATCCGTCACGAACTGGCGGGAGAGTAAAAATAATAAACAATCAATTTATTAAAAGCAAAAAGAATGAATGCCACCGCTGTGGCATGATGATGATAGAGACTAAAAAATAATAATTCAAAAAAACAGAATATACTATTAAACACATACAGTATTTTTTATTCAGTGAAAAGCCGCCAGCAGGGTAGAGAAAGCTCCATCCCCACCAGCGGCACGGGTTTCCTAATACCTCAGTTTGCACTGATTTTTTTGATAAGGTTTGAAGAAAGCCGCCAGTGAGGTATGGGAATGTCCTCCCTCACCAGCGACACAGGTTTCCGCCAAACACCTCAGCTTACGCTGGATTTATTTGAGGTTTGAAGAAAGCCCTTCCACCCTCACGGGCGGTCGGGTGGCTCGCCTTCCTACCCTCACAGACAGTCGGGCAAATGGTGCGACAAAGCAGCCACCGCCGTGGCTGGATAATGTCACAAAAACTAAAAACCTATAACATTAAACTCACATAATAACCTAAAAACTTGATAAAATACTATCAACTCAATAAATAAAACGATTGGAAAAGAATTGTATGCTATAATCCCATTTCTTTCACTTCACTATTTCTTTATAACTTATTAAATATTTATTTCCTTTGTGAAATTCACCGACAGCCCCGCCCGTGCAAGGAAGCACCTTTTGCCTGTTGCAATCCGCACACGGCGGGTTATCTTCGACTCGTTGTTGACTGAGTTCCGCTCGGACATATGCAGCAGCATGATGTCCCGTGTCCGTGAAAGGTCTGCACAGCGGAGGATGCCGATTGCGTTGTTCACCGACAGGTGCGACTGGCGGATGCGTTCCTTCTGTGCCTTCGGTATGTCGGAAAGGTGCAGGATGTAGTCGTCATAGTTTGCTTCGAGCATCCAATGAACGATGCCCGTAAAACGATATGGCACATAGCGCGTTCCGTCTTCCGTGTATTCCTTACGTGCCAACGCCTCCGTGTCGGTGGCGAACAGTATGCGCCCCGTTTCCGGGTGGTCGATGAGAAACCCCACGATAGGACACGGCGTGCCGTCGGGGTCGTAGTGGATGAGCGGAAACGGCAAGACGCGGAAGCGTCCCGCCGCAACCCACCGCCCTTCCTTGATGATATGCAGCGACGGGGCATGGATGGAGGTGCGGCGTGCCACATCCTCGATGGTATACACTGGCACGCCCGCCTCCGACCACATTCTGGCAAAGCCCGCATGGTCGGCGTGATGGTGGGAGACGAACAGCCCCTCAATCCGGGTGAAGTCGTTTTCAAAGCAGCGGTACATGGCCGTTGATGGGCGCACGCCCGCCTCGATGATGACGGCTTCCTTCGAGTTGTGCAGGATGTAGCAGTTTCCTGACGATGAGCTACCGAATACGTTTAGAATCATGGCTTTGCGTTATTTTGTTAAATTTATTATTTAGGCGGAATCAAACGGGGCACTTCCTTGCGCTGTCATCCTCCTTTCCTTCCACCTTGACATCCACCTCGCTTTCCGCATCGTCTGCCGCCAGCTCGTAGGGGTCGGTCTCTGTGGGGGCTGCCGCTGCGATGGACACGTTGGCCTGCTCCCGCTCTATCTCCTTGTGCGGCTCTGCCATGTAGTCCTCACGCTCATCAGACGGGGCGGAATAGCCGTCGGAGGTAGACTCCAATGCCACCTTGCAGGCACGGGCGATGACCGACTTCTTGGCCATCTGGTCTGTGAAGCCACGGTGCGCCATGCTGTTGCCCTTAGCTGCGCCCTGTCCCCATGCGGCGCGTATCATGTCGATGGTCATCACCTCGAGGTGGCGTGTCCCGTCCCTGTTCACTACTACGGCATAGGCCGCCACGACATTTGCCGGGGTCATGTTCTGGATGCTCGTCTTGTGCGAAACCAGCTGATAGCGGCCGTTTTCATCGACGGTATAGGTGAACTCGTCGCCCTTGTACACCACCTGCGCCGATACGTCGGCTATCTCAGTGTCACGCTTCGCCCGCATCAGCTTCCCCGTGTATTTCTCAAAGAAGGACAGCTGGTTGCCCGTCGGAATGAAGTAGCAGTGGCGCATGGGGTGCTCGCCCCGTATCACCATCTCCAGCAGGCAGTTAGCGATGCTGCTCTTGGTACAACTCTCTGTGACGGGTCGCCCCGCCTTATCCCTCACGCTCTGGAGGTACAGCCATGCTGACTTCAGGGCGTTGCCCACGTGATAGCCTTCTGGCAGGGTAAGTTCCCCGCCATTCTCCATCGTGGTGACGCGCTGGAGCACCATGTCGGCCACTGATTCCTGCGTTTTCGCTACGGCCGTCGTCGGTTTTGCCGTATTTGTCTTTTCTTCCATTCTGTAAGTATTTTATATTTAATTAAACAAACTCTGCTCGGTCGGTGCGCCCGCATTATCCACCCGAAGTTTCTTCGACGTGGACACCGCCAGCCGTATCTGCTGGCCACGGGTCGGAGTGATGGTGTTGATGGCCTCGGCATTGTCGATGATGACCGGCGCGGTCACGCCACGGCTTAGGGACAGTGCGTCCACCAGCTCAAGCCCTGCGTTGATTCTTTCGGCATGGGACAGGCCGGAGTAGGGCACGCCGTTCACGGTCAGTTCGGTATGTCTCACCTCCTTGCCGTTGATTTGCTCCCGGCTGAATCTGAACCGCACCGTGCGGAACAGGGCGTTGACCCGTTGCTCAAGGTCGGCGGCTTCCATCCTGCGAAGCTCATCGGCGGCCTCCGCATCGGCCTGCCGCTCTGCCACAAACTGCGAGAGCTGCGCCCGCTGCTTGTTCAACTCATCGAGCCGTTTCTCGTAGGCCGCCCGCTGTTCCTCGATGCCGACAATCCGCCGTGCCTCTGCCAGTTCTGCCTCGAGCGTCCTGCGCTTCTCCCTCAGTTCCTTCAGTGTGGGCGGCTCACTGGCGGCGTGCTGGCCGCTGGTAGCCTTGGTTATCTGTTCGTTCAGCTCATGCCATCGGGCGTTGTCCTTCGCTTCGAGATATGTGACGGTGGCTGCTTCCGCTTCCCCCAGTTCTTTCTCTGCAGCTGGGATGAGCTGTCCGTCGAGTTCCGCTAACCTTCGTTCCGCTGCCTCACGCCGCTTCTTGGCTGTTTCCTTCGAGGCGGCTATCCGTTCCGCCTCTTTGTCGAGGGCATCCTGCTTGGCTGCCTTTCGTGCGTTGAACCGCTCCTCGGCCTTCCGTCTGGCTTCCTCGCCCTGCATGGGTGGAAGATGCTGCCCGCAGGTCGGGCAAATGGCTTCCGTATCATCATCCCATGCAAATCGCATGGCCTCGGTTTCCTGCCATCGCTTGCGAAAGTCGCTCACTTCTTCGTCTATCTGCTCACAGATGCGGATGACTTCCTCAACCCGGCATGAGCAGCTCGCCTTTTCTAACTGCAGCTCTTGGACGGCGTTCTTGGCGGAAAGAAGCCTCTCGCGCGCCACTCGTTCTGTCTCCCTGTTGGTCGTCAAGATATCCCGCTCTATTCCGTCCCGCTCCTTGAGCAGCCGTTCGTAGTCCTTGCGGGCGGCCTCATACTGGGCGTTCTCTGCCCTGAATGCCGCTGCCACTGAGTCCATCTGCCCGTTGATTCCGTCAAGCTCTGACGTAATCTCTGTGATGCGCCGCTTCGCCTCGCCGTACTTCGCATGGGCATCGTCGGTCTGGTGGATGAATCCCTGCACCTCTGCGATGCGTGGCGGTATCAGCTCCCGCTCGTTCTTCGCGCGCTGCAGGTCGTAGCGCACGCCCTGCAAGAACTGGTCAATGGTGCGTCCCTCGAGGTGGTCGGCCACGGCAAGGGCGCGGGGATTCGGGGCGGCAATCTCTGTCAGGGAGCGAGTGCCCACGATGTCGCAGAGCACGGCGTACTGCATATCCTGCGGCAGGGTGGGGAAGTACAGCGGGTCGGTCACTGCCCTGAACAGTTTCTCCTCGCAGATGCCCGCCACACGGTCGGCGTATTCCTTCAATGGCACGGGGTGGCCGTCGATGTAGCAGGTCGTTCTGTGACCGTCGAGCACCTCTGCGGCGTTCCCTGCCCGCTGCACCCATCGCTCCTCACGCTTGCGCCGGAGCGTCGTGCCCTGACCGTCGATGAGAATGGACAGCGTGACGGCGGTCTCGAGGTGGTGGATGACTCTTCCCCCGTCGTCCATAGGGTCGATGGGGAAGGTGGTGCGCTGCAGCGAGTCCTTGCCGAACAACGTCCACAGGATGGCATCCGCCACGGTGGTCTTGCCCGACCCGTTAGCCCCGCTTATTCTCACCACGCTGCCCTGCAGCTGGAGGTCGAGGGCGACGATGCCGCGGAAGTTCTGAATGCTGATTTTAGTGAAACTGATTTCCATGTTGTAGTCTGATATTTGAGTGTTCGTCTTTTTCAAAAGTCGAAGTAGGCGCGCCCGCCCTTCGCCTCGTACTTCTTCCTCATCCGCTCCCAGAAACGGGCATGGGTCTCGAGCGGGTCGCGCTGCCCGTACAGCTTCTTCAGGTTGTCGAGCTTCCAGCGGATGTATTCGGGGCGTTGTATTCTGCCTTTTTTATCTTCTGCCATGTCGATGGATTGTTAGGATTGCCGTAGAGCCGTCATAAACGGCCGCTGCTGCATTTTATTTATCGTCGTGGAGAGTTGCAGGGTAATCGTTGATTTCGTTGCTTAGAGGGGCGTTTGCGGCCGTTTCCTGTTCTTCGCCCGCTCAAAATGGTGTCTGACGGCCTCGGCAAGGTGCTTTCCTGCCTCCCTGTCCGAGGGTGCTGCCATGACGGCACGGATGTCGGAGGGGGTCAGACACTCGCTCAGTCCGATACGCACCCCGCCTTGGTACACCCTGCCAGCAGCCTCCACCTCTTGGCGGTCACGTTCCTCCTGCTCTAACTCAGTGCGGGAGTCGGGGTCGTCGTCCACGCGGCTCACCAGATGCGAGTCCCGGCAGAAGCCGTGCACACCCAGCGGATGGCGGGAGGTCTCCCTGCGGATGTATCTCGCAAGCCCCACGATGCCGCCGTGTGGGTCAACGGATGTCTTGGAGGGAGCGGCCACTTGGTCGGCGGCCTCTGTCCACTTTTGTTGAAAACGCTGGAACGACAGGACCACGTCCTGTAGGTCGAAGGTGGCGAGCGTGCGCTTGTATTCGGGGTAGTTGGCGAAGTAGGTCATCAGCTGGTACAGCGTGCACCGCTTCGCATACCGCCCCACGAACTGACCCACGGCCAAGTCGATGGCCTGCGAGCTGACACTGAACGACGATGACGAGAGGATGGCCAGCGAGTGAAGCTGATTCCGCACGATGGAGCGGGGCAGGTCTTTGTCGCAGTACAGCTCGGCAAGGTCTTGGAGGGTAGGGCATGGACGGACGGCCACCCGCCCGTCAATCGGACCGACAAAAAGCTCCCAGTTGCTGGGCTGAAACCAGTTCGCCACGTCGTTCTGCTCCGGAAACCTCTCCCGGAACTCACTCCAACGGTGGAAGTCCGTACTTTGCCCGCTCCCGGTTGATGGCGACGATGTGCGGGTCTTGTCTCTGTCGTTCATGTCGGTTTTCCTTCTTGTTGTTCATCGAAATGTGGATGCGCGCCCAGTCGAAGAAGTGCTGGCGGTAGTGCGATGAGTCATTGTGCGGTGTCACTTTCTCGTTCACCTCACGTGCGAAGAGCTCCAGCAGCGTGTTGATGCTCTCGTCATCCGAGCGAAGTGTCCGCGCTGCATACTTGAGGAAGTGTCTGTCGCTGGCAACGGCTTTCCGAAACTCCTCGTTCTTCACCACCACCACATTGGCCTTTCGCCGTGCTTCTTCGGTTTCTGTAAAATTTTCCGAAAATTCTCGCACACGTGGGATGGATTGAGTGAATGAGTTATCAACCAAGCTATTACAAGTAGGCAGACAGATTGTACCTTGATATTCTTTACATTTCCTATTTCCTATTTTGATATCTTTAGTGTAAGATGTTTCGGGCTTTTTCCCGGGGAAATCTGTGTTTGCTGGTTCATGTGCTGGTTCACGTGCTGGTTCACCTTTGTTCTTAGATACCACATAATTATCATAATTACAGATAGTTATCAATGTACTTTGCTGGTTCACGTGCTGGTTCACGTGCTGGTTCACATCTTGGATGTCTATCAATCCAAAAGCAAAAAGACGTTGAAGCACTCTGCATGGACTTGGCCATGGCATTCCCACAGCTCTGCCCAATGCTCTTTTGCTAACCATTACCTGTCCCCTTTTGATGGCCATGTCTCCCACCTCTGTATCCTCTTTCTCTGCGATGAGCAGCAGGTGGAGGAACAGATGCACCATGCGCGAATCCTGATACCAGTCGCTCTGCATCATCGACGTGGGAATGTGTATCCAGCAGCCACAGCCACTGCCATCACTATCACCATTGCCCGGCTTTGTCGGACGCTTGGATGGTGTGCGCATTGTTATGGGATTTTGATATATTTTGCTAACTATGATTGAAGACGAACGACAGAAACGTCGCACCGAGCGGAGGGCGCAACGGGCGGAGATAGTGTCGTTCGTGTCCATCGCTATTGCTTTAGCAGCATTACTAACATCGCTACTATGCTGACGATAATCGAGAGCCACGCAAGCAACTCTGAGTTGCGTGCGCGGTCGTCGAGGTCTTTCCAGTCCATCGCTATTCCCTTTCTTGTTTTGTTGTTGGATAATATATCGGACGCTTACGCCGGTCACTCTGCGTTCTTCGTGGCTTGTGACACGCAGACCCTGCCAACTCTCGCAAGGTCTGGCCGCATTAACCGGACTTTGTTAGAAGAGCTACACCCACGCATCCGTTTGCGGGGTCGCCTCAACTTCCGTACATCCACCTCTGCTATGTCGTGCCCGTTCGTCGTTCATCGGGCTGCTTGCGGTGCAACTTCCTCGCTGCTGGCGACCTGTTGTTAGTCTCCAACCCCACCCAAACGTGGGGCGCGAGTACGATTCCATCTCGTTGTAGATGCCCTGCTTTCCTTCATCAGCCGCAGGGTGGCTGGTTATGTCGTGCGATTAAGGCCCTTTTGCCTCGTGATTCAGCCTCTTTTGGCTCACGATTCAGCCTATATTGGCTTGCTTTTCAGGCTCAATCTTCTTCCTTCAATTCTCTGTTCACTGTGCGTATGTCTCTGATGATGCCGTACAACAGGAGCACGTCTATCACGCCGATGATGATTGCCTGTATCACTATCATGATTCTTTCCTTTCTTCTTTCGATTTCTCGGATAATCCGATTTATTTAACACTCTTTGATACTTCAAGGGTGGGGGTCTCCGAAAAAATGCCCCCGTCGGCCATTATACCCACCCGCCGCTCCG
>ERZ808292.114-NODE-114-length-24460-cov-7.472485_pt1 | contig 24460 bp, 21 predicted proteins | sample MGYA00521275_ERZ808292 | MGnify/ENA primary metagenome ERZ808292 (study PRJEB31516, sample SAMN03275613) | gut metagenome | biome: mammalia-associated habitat; material: feces | host: Papio cynocephalus | place: Kenya | collected 2012-07-26 ... | reverse complement strand
AAATTATGAAAAAAACTAATCTTCTTTTTACATTAGGTATAGTAGCAGCTTCCGTAGCAGCTTGTGATCAAATTTCTATACCATCAAATTCTACAAAACCATCAGCTAGTATTAGTGAATCAACTAGCAACGTTCCATCAACTAGCACTAGTGAATCAACTAGTACAAGTACTTCCAATTCTGGAACCATCACTCCTGACACAAAAGAGAATTTAAAGGCAGCTTTAGAAAAAGCAAAAGTATCAGTTAGTTTTAATGGGTCTATCACTTCTATCTATGTAGAAGATGGTGATAACTCAAGCGAAGGTGATTTAGACATCACTATTACCGATAATTTTATGCAATGGAAAAAGAATTATTCAGAGTTTAATGGTGATGAGCTCAATTACGATTACATTTTTGTAAAAGATAAAGATGGCAAAATGTCATATAACAAACTTAATTTAATGAATGAAGTACAATCTTATCAATTTATTAATCCAAGAACTGATACAACAATGGATTATGATTCATATTGCTTAAATCCATTCAAAGATATAACTGTAGATGACTTCTCTTATATTGAAGAAAGATATTATTTATCAGAGGATAAAGTAAGTGCATTTAATGGTTTGATTTCATTATCAAGCACACAAAGATTTAGTTATTATGATTTTGAAGTTGCTTCTGTTTCATTAGGATTAGGAAACAAAAAGTTTACAGATATAATCATTACAACAAAGCCTAGATCAGATAACTATTTGGAACCTTCTGATTTCTTCCTTGACTGTACATTTAGTGTTGTTTGTCCAGGAGAATTAGACTTACCAACAATTAAAACAATAAAACATCGTGATGAACACGATATATTAAAAGCGGCTTTGAAAGATTTAAAAGAATCTACAATTGACAAAAAGAATTATACTATTACCGCTGTTGATTCATGTTCTGATCTTCCTGAAGATGTACCTTATGATAACTATGCAACCGAAGATGGATTCTATAGTGATTTTAAAGCAGCTTATGATAGTTACAAAATAGGTTATAAATATAATGAGGAAGATGGAAAATTCCATAAATATACACATTATGTAAGTGGCCCAAATGCTTCAATTGGTGATGGCATCTTTGATTCTACTGGTGATAAACCAGAAGATTGCTTAAGTAGAGAAGAATTAGATCCAGATTTCTTAGGATTCGCTCCTGAATTCTTCTTATACAACGAAAAGAATAAACAATTCTATACAACAAATAGTTCTGTCGTTAATGAAATTCATCGTTTAATTTCACCTTTCTATGATAGATATGAACCATACTATAATGCCTCAAAAGTATTCTTTAATTTAGATGAATCTAACAAAATCATTTCCTGGGGTTGGACTGGTAGAGATATGTATGCAACATATGAAGACACTTTAACATATACAATTAAAAATGTTGGTACTACTGTATTACCAACAGCCAAAAAGAATACTACATCTGATTCAAGTAGTGAGGACAAATAATATGAAAAAATCTTTATTAGTATTAGTACCATTATTATCTATTTTATTAGTTGCTTGTGAAAAAAATAATTCTAACAGCATTAGCATTTTACCATCAACTAGTACTAGTGAATCAGCTAGTGAGAAACCATCTACAAGTGTACCACCTAGTACAAGTAATTCAACAAGTACTAGTGTTAGTACCGGTAATAGTTTGGTTGAGGCTTTAGCTCATAGCCGTGAACACTATTTCGGTGTCGAAGGTCAAGTAATTACAACTTACAATAACGGCAGTGAACAAGTTGACATTGAAAGTTATGATCTTCATAATATTTTCAATGAAAAAGTTGTTACAAATAATCTTGTTTACCATTATGAAATCGATGATGAAACTTTTGATGATCCATATTCATACACCTATTTTGCTAAAGATGATGGATATACTTATCAAAGAGAATTAACATTAAAAAATGAAGTTAAAGATGTTCCTGTTAGCAATAGATCAAGTGACAAAGTTAAATTTGATGAATATTTTGCTTCACCATTTAAGAGCTTAGCTTATTCTGATTTAGTAAAATTAAATGGTCAATATTTAATAAAACCAAAAATTAGTACAACATTTGCTACTAGTTTAGTTTTACAAAATGTTACTGCTACCAAAGTATTATTGTCTGTAAAAGATAATAAATTTGATAAAGTAACTATTTACACTAGTTCTGCTTCTACTATTGTTAGTGGCGTTAGTTCTTCATATCGATTTGAATTAACATTCAATTGGGATGAAGAAACATCAATACCAGAAATTACTCCATTTGATGAAAATGTTGACGGTCTTGATGTATTAGAAGATGCTCTAACTAATATTTCTTACTCTTTAAATTTAAATAAGAATTTTACTGCTAAAACAACTTTAGAAGAAAGCGCTGGAACTTCTGTTGGATATTATTACGCTACAGAAGATGCAGTTTATTCTAGTGCTGTAGATTCTAACAAATATTCTTATGGTTTCAAAAAAGAAGGAGGCTACTTCTATGAATTTAAAGTAGAAACTTCTTCTAGTGGAGAACAAAAAGTAACAGTCTATGATGACGATTCTGTTGATGAAGATTTATTATATCCAAATTATTTAGGATTTAGTACTGCTTTATTTGAAGTAAGCGATGATAAAAAGACATTTACCGTTCACGAAGGATTTGAATCAGCTATTATTAGTTTAATCGCACCATATACTGAAGCAAGTTATTACGCTCAATATATAACATTGTTAGAAATAAAATTAAATGCATCCAATAAATTTGAATCTTTAAATTTTGAATATTACGATTCAATCAATAACATTCGTGGAAAAGCAACTGTCACTTATGAAAATATAGGTGAGACTGAATTGCCAATCCAATTAGGTTAATTAAATTATCTAAAAAGGAGTTGATAACTTATGAAAAAGAAAATTTCTTATATATTACTTTTAGCAAGTGTATTTGCTATGGCTAGTTGCGGTGAAACAACATCTAATAGTGGATCAGTTTCTAGTAGCGGATCAATTAGTAATTCAACTAGTAACAAACCTTCAAATAGTACTAGCGATTCAGTTAGTAGCAAACCATCTGCTAGCGTTGCACCACAACCAGTTTTTGATATTCCAAGTTCAATTAGCGAAATCAAAGCTAACATTGATGCAACAAAAATTAAAGGATATTCGTTTGAAGACGATTCTTCTAAAAAAGCCAATGGTGATGTTTCGTTTAATAAAAACGAGATATTAATCAAAGGAAAAGCAACAGTAGAAGATGAAGGTTCTCTTGAAACTAGCGACTTACTAATCTATAAAGGATTTAATGATAATACCTTCTATGATATTGAAAATTATTTAGGAAAGCATGCTAAAAGAAAAAATATTGTTTCTGAAGTTGAAGATGCAAAAGCACAAATTTCTTTAGATGAAGTTGAAAAAGAAATAGATGGCGTATTGTATAACAAAAAATGGTTCCAAAATAATGTTTCAAAAATCTTAGTTGATGGCGCTACATTTACTAGCAAAACTCAAGAAGATTTCTATGAATTAACCGTAACATTCGTAAATAATCGCACCATAAATAAAGCTAAATTATCTTTTGATGAAGACAATCAATTATTAGAAGGTCAATTAGAATCTAATACATGGCCATCAGATAATTTTGATAGCGAAACAAATGAGCCTATTGATGCTAGTCAAAAACCAACTTCTTCTTCTAAATACAAAGCAACTTTTGTATTAGGTGAAGACAATAAAGAAGAAATTACATTTGATGTTTCTAAGTATTACATTACTTCTATTGATGAATTCTATGTATCTTCTTATTCTGATAAAGAAAATAACGATGGCTTAGCTAAAGCAGGTCAATATGTCGATGTAAGAATTAATAAGTTCTCTCCTGCTACTGCATTAAACGTTGATGAATTTAAAATTGTAGAATCATCTAATTCATCTGTTATTACAATCGATCCTATTACTAGTAGTGCTAAAGCTGTTAAATCTGGTGAAGCAACATTAACTATCGCAGATCCTATTAGAAGCGTTAGTGTTACAAAAAAAGTGACTGTAACAAGCCCAAGTTTAAATTCAATTTGGATATCTATAACTAACAAAACTTTAAAAGTTGATGATACTGCTACTATTAAAGTTGAAGCTTATCCTGCAGAGTCTGATGAAGAATTAGAAGCTATTTCTAGTGACCCTACTGTAGTTGAAATTGGTGAAATAGTGGATAGAAAATCATTATCAATCAAAGGATTAAAAGAAGGTACTTCTAATATTACCGTTAGAAGTAAAAACAATCCTGATATATCTTCAAGAGCATTAACAATAACTGTTGAAAAGAAACAAGAAGAGCAAGAAATTAATTGGCTTATTGGTACGTGGACCCACAAAGTTGCTGATTTTGATACTACTTTTACCTTTAATGCAAATGGCACCGGTTCAGTAAAACAAGATGCAGGCGTTGTTGTTCCTAATGAAGCAACATTTAATTGGTCTTACGATGGAGCTACCATAGTATTCAGTTCGTGGGATTCAGAAGAAAATATGCTAAAAACACCAAAAGGAATTTCAATTTCCGAAGACAAAAAATCTATAACACTAACAATGCCATCAACAAATGCAGATGGCGATTATGAAGATGTAAACATGACATTAACTAAAGCTATGTGGTTAGTAGGAACATGGGTATCTGACGATGATGATTTTGGTACAACAACTCTTGTACTAAATGAAGATGGTACTGGAACTATAAAAAATGGTAGAACTAGCACATACAAATTAACATGGGAATTTGATGGAACCACTCTTTCTTTCCCAGAAGATGGTTGGAAAAGTAATTACTACTGGGTAAATAAAATCATATCTTTATCTGAAGAACAAGATAAACTTGAAATTCGTTTCGAAGATGATGAAGGTTATTATCCAGTAACATTTACAAGAGCTAAATAATTTATAAAAAGAGATTGCATTCATTAAATCGAGATGCAATCTCTTTTTAACATTTTCTTTAGTACAACATCAAAAAATAATGTATTAACATTTACTATCAAATCACATTCTTCGATATTAGCATCTTTTAAATTTAAAAAATTTAAGGTATTATTGTTTATGGGCATGATAAACCCTCCTTTCGTATTTAATTTGTTGTTGCAAACTAATTATACCGAAAGGATTTTTTATTTGAATTCTTCCCCATTAGAAGTTTAAAGTACTCATTTAGTTGCACATAATACACTTAATCCAACCATAATAAAAGGCCAAATATATCATTATACTTGACCTTATATATTTAAATTGTTAGCTATTTAATTATTGAACTCTACTCCAAGTTGCTGATCCTGAACTATAATCATAATCTTCCCATACCACATTAATTTTATCAGAAGATGCTTGATATGTGATTGAGCATTCATTAAATATAGCAGAAATTGGTGCTGAATCTAAAGTGATTGTTCCATCTAATGAACCTGTCCAAGTTCCATTAACGGTATCAGCTGGCATTACAAATACATATGTTCCATCAGCGTTAATAGTGATAGTGTATGTATTAGAGAAAACTCCTTGTCCAGACCAAGTTCCTACTAAGTTTTTCTTTTCTACTACTTCTGGCTTAACTGAGAAAGATAAGCTAACTGGTGCTGCTTCACCATCATCAGCGGTTCCAATTAAAGTTTTATTTGATGCATTCCAAGTTAATTCAACATCAAGAGCATTAACAGTAAATTTAACTTTAGTTCCATCAAAAGTATAATTAATTGCAGAGCCATCATAAGTTCCTGTTCCATCAGCTTTTAATACTAATTCAATTTTAGTATTTGCATCAATATATGTATTTACTAATGGAGTTTTATCAGGATCTTTAGAAATATATTTTAATGTTGTTCCTTCAATTTTATATTCATCTTTTCCAATAGTAATGGTATTACCATCAACTAAATCTCCAGAAATTGTAGTATTCTTATTTAATTTACCATTCATAACTAGATAATTTTTATTATCAAATACATGAATAATTACAGATTTATCACCAGTCATAAACGAACTAACATATTCGCCTTCTTTAGCAAGAATTTTTGTACCATCTGTGCTAATTAATGTATTTGTAGAAGCATCAAATTTAAATGTTCCGTTAAAATTAGATGCTGCATCAGATTTTAATTGTACAGTTGTACTATCAATTATTCTAAATCCACCATAGGCATAAACTGTATCTTCACTAATCTTATGATATTCAAAGTTGCCATCCTTTAATAAATCAATACTACCAGCAAAGTTACCTTTATATTTACCAATGGCTTTTTTATTTTCATAATTAGGTACAGCGCTTCCTTTAACTAAAGTCCAATTGTAAGAAATTTCGTAATCTTCCACAACTGAGAAGGAAATTGATCCATCATTATTAAATACAATTTTACAATCACCATAAGCACCAAAATCATTGACTTTAAGTTCTGATTCACTAACTTTACTATAAGTAATACTTACAACAGTATCTCCATCACTATAAGAACCTGTTCCATCATCATTTAAGAATACTTGTCTTCCATCTTCATTTGACCAATAGCCATATACTTTTCCAGCTTTTGTAAATGTATATGAATAAGAATCATCATTTGCATCAGGGAAAGTAAATTTGCCCTTTGCTTCATCCCAAACACAAACCACATTATTTAGGAAAAGATGTGAATAAACTAAATGTTTACCATCACACCACCAAGTACCAATACTGGAATATAAGTCAGACATTAGCCAAACAAATGTTCCATCTTCCATAAATTGCATTGTACCATTTACTGATGTTGCACCTTTATAGAAACCTGCTAAACGTGATGTATCAAACCAGCCGCAATAAATTTCTAAGCCACTATTAACTGGAGCATAGAAACGATACGCCACTGTTGCTTCTTTATCATAATATAATCCATGATTTAGATAGCCATCACGTTTATAATCATTTTCTGATATAACAGCAATAGTATTTGGTTCAACTTTAACAGTCTTAGAATCTCCGCTTCCATCATTTTTATTAATAATTACATCAACCTCATCAGTAGATATGTCCTTTGCGGCTTTTAAAACTGCTTTTCCACCATCTATTTTCCAAGCACGATTAAATCCATGTTTAATTAAATAAGTTGAATCTACATCTTTTTCTTCAATAGTTTCACCTTGTTCTAATAAAGTAGTGTCTGCTTCAATAGTAGGATTTACAAATCCATTACCATATATAGCACTGCCTAAATCAGTAGAATACTCTTCATAACCATCTTCAACAGGGCGACCTGTTACTACACCAGCATATGAACTATAAGCTGGAGATGATGATGAAGGAGCTTTTAAACTATTAACCAAAACAACATTATTAATCAGTGCTGTTTCATAATATGCTGCAGCAGTAATTCCACCCACATAAGCACCTTCACTACTATCAATTGCTTCAATTTTATCGACCTTAACAATTGAATTAGTAATACCTGTATAAGCATCTAAGTTACCAACAAGACCAGCAGTAACATTACCACCTTTGATTTGATTACTTTCAACATAACTATTAGTAATTAATAATGATGATGTTTGAATCATACTTACATTAGGAATGCAGCCTAATATACCTGCAACATTAGCGTCCTTAACGCGACAATCAATATCTCCGAAGAAAGATACTTCTTCAAATGTTGAAGTAAGCTTATCACCTAATACATTTGCGCCACTTACACCACCAACACAAGAAGTTAAATCATCAACCTCAGTATTATTTCTAACAACTATTTTGCCTTTTGTAGTAACATCTTTTAAATAAGCATTGTATGTTACACCAGCAAATAATCCAACATAACTACTTGCTATTTGTTGTTGAATATCAATATTACCTTCAACAGTTAAGTTTTCTACTATACCACTATAACATCCAAATAAACCAAATAATTGTTGGTCATCCCCTGCTGTATTAATAGTTAATCCTTTAATTGTATGACCATTACCAATGATATTAGCGGTAAATGGTGCCTTAAGTGTTCCTAACGGTGCCCAATCTTCGGCAATTTCAAAATCTTTTTCAATTGAAATATAAAGTGTAATTTCAGATCCTAGACAAGCATTAGCTACTTTTTTAAGTTGCTTTTGATTAGAAACCAAGAAAGGTGATTCTTTAGTTCCTTCCCCTTTAATTGTATCATCCTCGATAACTGAAATAGATGGGCTTAAACTTCCGTTGCTACTATTACTACCACTATTGGTTTCGCCACAAGCAACTAGACCTAGTGATGCAATAATCGCTGATAATACTAAAAACGATTTTTTCATATTTTTCATTCTCCTTTTTTAATAAATTAAAAACTTAATCCAACATTTTTATTGGGATGTGTTTAAATGTATGGAAAAAATATTTATAATTGCAATAATTATAAATATTCAAAATAGTTTTGTCAATTTATTTTACTTTAATGAGATTATAAAAGCCGTTACATTTTATTATTTCAAATTACTGCATCAGTAGAATTTTCAATATTTGTTATAAAAGCGAAAACTAAATTATTAATTACTAATAATTTAAATAGTATTTCTCTAGTGCTTTTTTCATTCATAAATTTTTTGCGTTTACTAGCGTATTTCTTTTGACCTTTTTTAGCATTGCAAATCTTTAATGCTTCATATTGTTTAATCATTTTAGCAAAAATAATATCCCAGTTTTTTATATTAGATTTAAACTTATATTTTTTTAAATAAGTAGACAAAACACACTCATAAACGTTCAAAAATTCATCAGCGATATAATGCTTATTATAATATTTATTAATAAGAGGTATTTTCAGTTTATCAAATAATGGCGCTATAAATATTAAGTCCTTTTTTAGTTCTTTTTCACCAATTAAAACTAATGGTAAATGTTGAAATAATTTATCAATATCACGATCATATTTATAAGCATTTTCCATAACCCAATTATCATGAATATCATTAGCAATAAGAAATATTTTCAAATAAATATTAAACAAATTACAATTATTCGATGCATTAATATAATCACTCATTTTATTAAAATAATCTTTGCTTACTATTTTATTACCAGTGATTACATCCATTAAATCAGTAGTAGAATAATTCTTTAAAAAATACTTTTTAAAGTTTTCAACTAATTGTTCTATTGAACAATGTATTTTAGTAGTTTTGTTAATCTCATCATATGAAGAACTAATCACTAAATTATATGCTTTTTTATGTGTATAATTAAAAAAGCTTCTTAAAGCATAATAATTTGCTATTTGTCCGACATTAAGATCTTTAAATTCATTTTTAAATTTGACTGAATTTTTACTTATTATTTTAGTATTATAAAGTTCGTTATAAATTTGTTCTATAATATTTCTCATTTTTTATTTCCTTGAAACAACTTATATTATAAAGGAAAAGAGTTACAAATTGTAACTCTTACTTAAACATTTTATTTTTTTGTTAAATTTATTCTATTAATAGCTCTTTTTAATGAAGCCTCAGCACGAACAAAGTCAATATCAGGATTATTTTTATCATTTAATCTTGTTGTTGCACGTTCTTTAGACTTATTAGCGCGCTCAACATCAATACTATCTTTGTCTTCTATTGCTGAAGTAATAATCTTACATTCTTTTTCATCAATAAAAAGCGTTCCACCTGATATAGCATAATAATGATCTTCACCTTCATCTCCATAATATAAAGTAGAAATATTTATATTGGTAATTAAAGGTTGGTGATTTGCTAAAATTGTTAATTCACCCGCTGTAGTGTTAATATTAAGAAAGTCAACATCTTTTTCTAAATATACACCTTCGAGATTAATAATTTTTAAATGTAATTTCATATTACTTTTCTAATTCCTTAGCTTTTTTAACGACATCTTCTACCGTTCCACAATATAAGAATGCTTGTTCTGGTAAATCATCATATTTTCCATCAATGATAGCGGCAAAGGACTCAACTGTTTGTTCTACTGGAACATAGACACCTTTATAATCTAAGAATTGTTCTGCAACATGAAGTGGTTGAGATAAGAAGTTTCTAATTCTACGAGCGCGGTTGACAAGTTTCTTATCTTCTTCTGATAATTCATCCATACCTAAAATAGCAATAATATCTTGCAATTCTTTATAACGTTGTAAAATTTGTTGAACTTTTAAAGCAACTTCATAATGCTTTTTACCAACAATTTCTGGATCCAAAGCACGACTTGATGATTCAAGTGGTGACACAGCTGGATAAATACCTAATGAGGCAATATCACGAGATAATACTGTTTTAGCATCTAAGTGAGTAAATGTTGTTGCTGGTGCTGGGTCAGTTAAGTCGTCAGCAGGAACATAAACAGCTTGAACAGAAGTAATTGATCCATATTTTGTCGATGTAATTCTTTCTTGAAGTTGTCCCATTTCTGTAGCAAGAGTTGGTTGATATCCAACTGCTGAAGGCATTCTTCCTAAAAGAGCGGAAACTTCACTACCTGCTTGGGTGAAACGGAAAATGTTATCAATAAATAGTAATACATCTTGATGTTCATAATCACGGAAATATTCCGCCATAGTTAAGCCAGTTAAAGCAACACGCATTCTACTTCCTGGTGGTTCATTCATTTGTCCAAAGACAAGACATGTTTTATTAATAACACCAGATTCTTTCATTTCGTTATATAAATCATTACCTTCACGAGTTCTTTCTCCGACACCAGTAAAGACAGATATACCACCATGTTCAGTAGCGATATTATTAATTAATTCTTGAATTAAAACGGTTTTTCCTACACCCGCTCCACCGAATAGACCAATCTTACCACCTTTAACATAAGGGCAAAGTAAATCGATAACCTTAATTCCTGTTTCAAGAATTTCGGTTTCTGTTTTTTGTTCTTCATATGTTGGTGCTAAACGGTGAATTGGTAACTTAAGGTCAGCTTTAACTTCACCAAGGCCATCAATTGGCTCGCCTAATACGTTAAATAAACGTGATAAGGTACATTTACCTACTGGTACCAAAATTGGCTCATTAGAAGCTTTAGCACGAAGATTTCTAGTTAAACCTTCCGTTGGTCCCATAGAAATACATCTTACGGTATCATCACCAACGTGTTGAGCAACTTCAACAATAAGTTTTTGATCACCATTTTCAATTTCAATAGCGGTTCTTAATCCTGGTAATTCATCACCAAAACGAACATCCACTACTGGACCTTGAACTTGACATACTCGGCCATATAATATTTTCTTTTTCATGTTCTTCCTCCTTACTGATTCGCATTAGCTGCGGAAGATATTTCGGTAATTTCTTGAGTAATCGCGGCTTGACGTGATTTATTAAACTCAAGAAGTAATTTTTCTTGTAATTCATTAGCGTTATCATTTGCGGTTTCCATCGCTGTTCTTCTTGAAGCTTGTTCGCAAAGCATTGACTCAAGAAGTAATGTTTTTAACGCTGTATTAACATAAAATGGTATTAAATTAGTAAGTACTTCATCTGCACTTGGTTCAAGAAGTAATTCTCGGGTCATTTTTGGGGCATTTGAAGTATTTGCTACTGGAAGTATTTGGGTAATTTGTGGTACAAATGTTAAGGAATTAACAAATTTTGTTGATAAAAGTTGTATTGATTTATACTTACCTAAATCAAATTCATGAATAATATAATTCATTATTTGTTTAGATATTGCTTCTTTAAGAGATAAAGATGGTAATTCAAATGTCTTAACAATGTGATAATTTTGATTATTAAAGTAACTAATACTTTTATTACCAACAATAATTAAATCATCTTTGTCTTTATTAATTAAAGAAGAAGCAAACTTTTGCATATTAATGTTATATCCACCACATAAACCTAGTGTTGAATTAATAACAATGAAAAGTGATTTATCGCTCTTAGTATTCTCATTTAAATAGATATTCGATTTATCATCTAAATTCATCATACAATAAGACATAATTTCAAATACTTCATCACGGAAAGGCGACACTTGGGCATTAATATTTTTGGCAGTTTTAAGTTTAGCAGTTGCCACTAATTCCATAGCTTTAGTTATTTTTTTAGTTGACGCAACCGATTTAATTCTTGCCTTAGTTTGTTCTAAGTTCATTGCCATTGTATACACCTCCTAACTACATTAGCCTAAATATGTTAATGTAAATTCTTTAATAACTTTTAATAGTTTTTCTTCTAATTCTTTACTTATAGCCTTCTTTTCTTTTAATTCTGCCATAAGTTCCTTTTGATTAGTATTCATATAATTAACTAATGATGATTCATAGTCTTGAATACTTTCAATATCAATATCATCAATGATACGATGTTTAGCTGTAAATAATTCAATAACTTGATCAAATACATTCATCGAATCATATTGTTTTTGTTTTAATAATTCATATACTTTAGCGCCATGATTTAAAACATCTTTAGTAGATTTATCTAAATCAGAGCCAAATTGAGCAAATGCTTGTAATTCTCGGTAATTTGCTAATTCAATTTTTAAAGTACCTGATACTTGCTTGATTGCTTTAATTTGCGCAGCACTACCAACACGTGATACCGATAAACCAGTATCTACTGCTGGTCTTTGTCCGGAAGCAAATAAATCAGCTTGTAAGAAAATTTGACCATCAGTAATAGAAATTACGTTTGTTGGAATATAAGCGGAAATATCGCCAGCTTGTGTTTCAATAATTGGTAAAGCAGTAATTGAACCACCACCATAATCTTTATTAAGTCTAGCCGCTCTTTCAAGCAAACGAGAATGTAAGTAAAATACATCACCTGGATAAGCTTCTCTTCCGGCTGGTCTTCTTAATAATAATGATAATGTACGATAAGCAACAGCGTGTTTACTTAAATCATCATAAACAATTAAGACATCTTCGCCTTTTTCCATCCATTCCTCAGCTAAAGTAACACCAGCATATGGCGCGATATATTGAATAGGAGCCATTTCACTAGCGGTAGCAACTACTACTACTGTATAATCAAGAGCACCATGCACTCTTAATTTTTCCACTACTTGAGCAACTGTTGAAGCTTTTTGACCAATAGCGACATAAACACATTTCATGTTTTGATCTTTTTGATTAATAATTGTATCAATCGCAATAGCGGTCTTACCTGTTTGACGGTCACCAATAATTAATTCTCTTTGTCCACGTCCAATAGGGATCATAGAATCAATTGCTTTAATACCTGTTTGAAGTGGAGTATCAACAGATTTACGAGTAATAACACCTGGAGCAATACGTTCAATTGGTCTAGTTTTTGATGATTCAATTGGTCCTAAACCATCAATTGGTTGTCCTAATGGATTAACAACTCTTCCTAAGAAATTATCGCCTACTGGTATTTCAACAATTTTATTAGTTCTTGTAACAATATCTTCTTCTTTAATAGAACTATCATCACCAAAAATAACAACGCCAACAGCGTCTTCTTCTAGTGATAACACCATTCCATACACTCCATTATCAAAAAGAACCAATTCTGATAACATGGCATTTTCTAAACCATGCACCATTGCAACGCCATCACCAACAGTCATTACTTTTCCTGTATCGAGTAATTCCATTTTATGATGATATTTTTTGATTTGTTCTTTAATTAAAGATGAAATTTCATTTGCTTTAATTTCCATCAATGACATCTCCCTTCTTTAGTAATGTGGCTTTTAAATCCGCTAGTTTATGTTTTAATGATTGATCAATAACGAAATCATCAACTTGAATTTTAAATCCACCCACTAAATCTTTATCTATCTTATTTTGTAATACTACTGTTGCATTAAGCATTTTTGATGTTTTAACTTCCATTTGTTTTATTTCTTCTGGAGTTAAATTAATTGTAGTATATACATAGCCTTTTTTTATATTTAATTCTTTATAGCCTAATTTTATAAACTCGCTTAATACATCTTCCATAATTGCGCCGCGATTATTATCGACGACAACATAAAAAGTATTGAGAATATACTCTCTTATTTTTCCTTTAAAACAGACATCAATAGTTTCTTTTTTTTCTTCATTGGTTAAACCATAATCTTTTAAAATGCGTAAAAAGCCTTCATTTTGTTCTAACACATCAAGAATTTGTTCAACTTCATCAATATATTCTTGTACTTTTCCTTCTTCGCGAGCGATTGATAATAACGCCACCGCATAACGACTGCTAACGGTGTCCATTATTCATTGTCTCCTTTTCCATTTACGAAATCAGAAACAATCTTGTGATTATCTTCGTCATTGATGTTGCGATTAACAACTTTAGAAGCCGCTAATAAAGCAACATCGATAACTTCAGATGAAATATCTTCTTTCATCTTTAAGCGTTCACTTTCAATGTCTTTATAAGCTTTATCCTTCATATTAGCCACTTCTTGTTTTGTTTCATCCATGATTCTTTTCTTTTCATTCATGGCAGTTACTTTTGCAGCATCAATAATATCTTTACTTTCTTTACGAGAATTCTTAAGTCTTGTTTCCGCAATATTAAGATGTTCATCTGCTTCTTTATTTTTATTAACAGCTTCATTAATATTATTGTCAATAAACGCTTTACGTTCTTCAATAAATTTTTTGGCTGGTTTAACTAAAAATTTAGCAATAATAAACACTAAAATTGCAGTGGCAAGGAGTTGTACAACGAAACTCCAAATATCACTTGGAATAATTTTTTTGCCTATTGTTTTCAAGTCTGCAAAAGGATCATTACTAGGTTCAGAAACACTAGTAAACATTATTAGCAATTTATTGATTGTGCTCATAACATTAATCCTCCTTAACTCAAATACTTAAATTAATTATTAGAATAAAACGAATACTAAAATTAAAATTGCAATAGCGAAACCATAAATACCAGTTGTTTCTGCTAAAGCGATACCCATAACCATGTTTGAACGAATGTTACTTGTTGCTTCTGGGTTACGACCGATTGCATCCATTGCGTGTGCGGCAATATTACCTTCACCAATACCAGAACCAAATCCGGTAAATACTGCAAGTCCTGCTCCAATTAAAGCTAAGCCATCACCTACTGATAAGTTTGCAGCTAAATTAACGACTAAACTAACTAAACTAGATAACATAAATATTTCCTCCTTACTAGTTTTATTTTTCTTGTTTTATTTTAATTTCTCTATTTACCGGTGCTGGTATTTCTTTAGCAATAAGAAGCATCGATAATAAGACGAAAATTAAAGTTTGAATAAATGAGCCAAATACATCGAAATATGCATGTAAGGCTGGGGCAATTATAACGCCAAACACATTAAACGCTGATGGAGTTATAAATGAGAATACCGCATTACTTAATAATCCTGTTCCCCAATATACTAAAAGCATTAATATTGATCCCGCTAAAGCATTACCAAACATACGAATAGATAACGATAATAACGGAGATAACTTAGATAATATATTAATAGGAATAAATACTGGTAACCATGGTGGTAAAGGATCAGTAAAACTCTTTAAATAATCCAATTTTTGATATTTAATTGCAGATATTTGAATTCCTAACCAACTAACAAATGCTAAACATAATGGAATTGTATAATAAGTCATTGGTGAAGCTAGTCCTAATAATCCAGACATAAATGCCAACGGAACATAGAAAACTAAAAATATAAAATATGGCGCAACAAAGTCATAAACATTACCAAGATTTTTTCTAATTGTGGAATAAGAGAAATCAACAATAAAATCAGCCACAAACGCTAAACCTTTAGGTGCTTTAGTTGGGTCTGCTTTCTTAATTGCATGTCCTAAAACTATAGCAAAAATAGCAATCACTAACATAACGATTAGTGAAACCATTAATTCACCAGGCATTTTATTGACAATGTAATTCCAAACTTTATTCATTAACACCTTTTCTCCTTAGTAACAATAAATAAATTGCAAACTTAATTGATAAGATTCCAAGCAAGCAACAAAGAATTGGCCATATATCACGGGTAAAGAAGAATACTCCTATTAAAGAAGCGATATAAACCAATTGACGAGTAGCAAATAAATTTTTTACTACAATCTTATAATTCTCTACTTGACTTTTATTTATCATAATTACTGTTAAATAATGCATAATAACGCCAACAGCATAACCAATAAAATTGCTTAATACCAACCAATAACTAGTAATATGACAAATTGATAAAACTAATAAAACTAATAATGTAACTGCCGAAAACAAAGTTGAAACAATAAAAACTATTTTATCTTCTTTATTAAAAGCGGAAAAAAACGATTTATTAGTCATTATTTTCTTACCTTTCTTGAGTGAATATAGACTTATTCACTCGTCTTATATTATAAATAATATAAAGTTTTTTTTCAATTGTTATTTTCTAATGTCGAACACTTTTAAATCAAGTATTTGAAATCTAAAATCAACAACTAGTTATTTTTTTAATATTCTTAAAAAATAAACAAAAAATGCAATTTTGTAATATTTTTTTTATTTTATGTGATATAATGATTATGTGGAGGAATTGTATCATGAAAGATTTAGTAAAAGCACTTGAAGGATTACCATACATTGTCCGTTTACTACTTACTATTTTCGTAGGCATTTATGGTAACTTGCTAAGATTATTTAGATCATTAGCAAAAAACAACATCGTCGGAGTAATTCTAGCAGTAATTCTTTTACTCACCGGTGGCTTTGTAGTCATCTGGATTTGGGATGTCATCCGTGTTGCACTTGGAAAACAAGTTTGGTGGATTGACTAATTTTTTAAATTTAAGTCTAATTCATAAAAAAGCCTGCAATTTTGCAAGCTTTTTTTATTTGTCTTTTACTATTAACTACATATTAGCGTCATCAAAGGAATCTAGTATTTTGATTAATGGACGAACAACTTTCTTGATATTTCCATCAACAAAAGGATTTCTTAAATGCGCATGTTCAAGTAATTCTAAGAATGGATATTTTCCACCCATCTTACATAATTTATTATACTTATTCCAAGCTCTTTCTTGATTCTTACGCATTTCAACTAAGAATTGGAAAGCACAAACTTGAGCTAAAGTGTAATCAATATAATAGAATGGTGTTTGGAAAATATGACTTTGTTTTAACCATAAATTTCCGTTTTCATATACATCAAATCCTTTATAATTCTTTAAAGGAGTATATTTCTTTTCTAATTCACGCCATTTTGCACATCTTTCTTCATGTGTAGCATTAGGATTTTCATAAACGAAATGTTGGAATTCATCAACAGTTACACCATATGGAACAAACATAATTGCGTCTGCTAAATGAGCAAAACGATATTTGTCATCATCTTTACCAAAGAATTTATCCATCCATGGCCAAGCAAAGAATTCCATTGACATTGAGTGAATTTCACATGCTTCTAAAGTTGGACTACGATAACTTGATACTTTAATATTTCTTGAACAATATCCTTGATAAGCATGTCCAAATTCATGAGTTAATACGTCAACATCACCGGATGTACCATTGAAGTTAGAGAAAATAAATGGACATTTATATTCTGGTAAATAAGTCATATAGCCACCACCTTGTTTTCCAGGTTTAGCAATTAAGTCCATCATATGATTATCAACCATATATTCAAAGAATGAACCAGTTTCTTTTGACATTTCGTGATACATTTCATTAGCTTTGCTTACCAAATATTCTGGATTACCAATTGGAGTTGGGTTTCCAGATAAGAAATTTAATCCCATATCATAGAAACGTGGGTTACGAATATGAATACGTTTCATTTGGCGTTTATATAATTTTTTCCAAACAGGGACTAAAACTGTTTCTACTTGTTTACGATAATTTGCAACCATTTCAGCGTTATAATCGCATCTTCCTAAACGCATATATCCTAATTCAATATAATTTTTAAATCCTAATTTTTTAGCCATATTGTCACGAGCGTGAACTAAATCATCATAAATTTGTCCAATCTCTTCGTGATGTTTTTCAAAGAATTTAGCAACTGCTTTGCTAGCTTTTTTACGGCGTTCACGATCAACATCAGTTGTGAATTTACCCATTTGTGATAAATTGTAAACTCCACCTTCAAATTTAATTTTAGCGCTAGCCATGACTTTGTTATATTTAGAAACTAATTTATTCTCTAATTGTAAATCTTCAATAATTTTCGGATCAAAACATTTTAATGCCATATCAATTTGTTTAAATAAATATGGTCCAAATTCTTCTTCTAACTCTTTTCTAAATGGAGAAGATACTAAGATTTTGTTAATCTTATCACTAAATACTTGTACTTGTGGAGCAATTTCATCAAGTACATCATTAGCTTTAACATATTCTTCATTAGTGGTATCTAAGGAATAGCGAATAGAAATCACAGTAAACATTGTTTCAACGTGATCATCATATTTCATAATTTTTTTATAAGCATTAATTTGCTCTTCTGCGGTTTTAGCATTTTCTAATTTTTCAATTAATGCTTCATATTTTTTTGATAGTTCATCAAGAGAAGGAACTATTAATGGGATTTCTTCAAATTTCATAAATTATTACCTCAACTTTCATATTTATACTATTAATTTACTACTATTAATTGCATTTATCACTAAAAAATTCACTTTTAAAGCGCTTTTTTTAATAAATTTCTATAAAATTACTAAAATATAACTAATAAATACACATTTTTTTACTAAAGTTTTGTTTTGTAAATAATTAATACTTATTTACTTAAAAACTACTTGTCTTTAACTACTTATTACCCCTTGTTAAAATTAAAGAAAATCCTAGTGGTGTTTTAAACCATTAGGATCTAAAGTTAAACTATTTAATAATTAAACTATCTTCAGTCATTTCAACTGGCTTTGTGTCACCTAATAAATCAATAATTGTTGGAGCAATATTAGATAACTTACCATCTTCACGAAGTTTTAATCCTGGAATAGTAATAATTACTGGAACCTTACTTGTTGTATGAGCAGTAAATGGATGACCTTCAGCATCTTTAATAATTTCAGCATTACCATGGTCAGCAGTAACAATAAGTGTGCCGCCATTTTGTTGAACGTAATCATAAATTTTACCAACACATTCATCAACTGTTTCAACAGCTTTAACAACGGCTGGTTCAACCGCTGTATGTCCAACCATATCGCAGTTTGCAAAATTCAATATAACAACATCTAAATCTTTCTTATCTAACTCTTTTAATAATTTATCAGTAACTTCATACGCTGACATCTCAGGTTGCATATCATATGTAGGAACTTTTGGAGAATTAACTAAGACACGACGAGATCCTTTTAATTCTGGTCTTTCAATTCCATCATAATTAATTGTTCCATCAAAGAAGAATGTTACGTGAGCGTATTTTTCAGTTTCAGCAATACGAAGTTGACGATATCCATGATCAGCGAGCCATACACCTAATACATTTGTTAATTTAGGTAAAGCAAAGGCAATTTCACCTTTTACTGAATCAGCATATTTCATTGTTGATACAAAGAAAATATCTTTCAAAACATGACTTGGTACATATGGTTTATACATTAATGTACCATCAGCTTTAACTGCTGGATGTTCATAGAAATATGGGTTAGAGAACATTGTAGCAATTTGAATTGCGCGATCTGGTCTAAAGTTCATAAAAATAATCGCATCTTCATCTTTGATTCTGCCATCCACATTAGCGTTATAAGCTGGGATAATGAATTCATCAGATGCATCTTTTCCTGTAGTAGGTAAATATGCATATTGATCTTTGAAGTATTGCTTATAATCAGTAAAGCTTGCTCCATCATGATCAACCATAACGCGGTAGCTCTTATCATTACGATCAAAGTTTTTATCTCTATCCATTGCATAGTATCTTCCAGAAATATCGGCGATATGTCCAAAGTTTTCTTCTTCCATTACTTTAGCAATCTTATCAACGTATGTTACACCAACTTGTGGATCAACGTCTCTTCCATCCATAAAGCAGTGAACGAATACATCTTTTAATCCTTCTTTTTTAGCCATCTTAATCATAGCAATGATGTGATTAATATGTGAGTGAACACCACCATCAGATAATAAGCCCATAATATGTAAATTAGAATTATGATCTTTTACATATTTAATAGCGTGTAAATAATGTTCATTTTCATAAAATGTTCCATCTTTAACTGCTTTGTTAATTAAACTTAATGATTGGTGAACAATACGTCCTGCACCTAAATTTAAGTGACCTACTTCTGAGTTACCCATTTGACCATCTGGTAAACCAACATATTCACCAGATGCTTGAATTAATGTAGTAGGATATTTACTCATAAGCATATCAAGATGTGGTTTTTTAGCTTCCGCGATAGCATTACCATAAGTTTCTTTTCTTATGCCATAGCCATCCATAATAATTAATATAACTGGTAATTTATTCATTTTAATACACCTCTTTACCACTAATAATTATACACATTTGTGTGAATAATTAAAGAAAAACGATAACTAGGAAACGATTTCTCTCTCACTGAAATTTGCTAAACGCGCGATTGGACGAAACGCCCATACTTTAATCCAGTAATTAAAGCCCAATGCATCAGCGTTATAAAGCGCTAATGCCTTACGATGGTTTTGATCAATCTCTAATAGAGATTTTTTTAATATTTGGTACTCATTATCATTCTTAACTTTTTCATTACTTTCTGCAAAATATAATAAGGTTTGACTAGCTTTCATTAAGTATGCTTTAACTGTAAGTCTTTCCGTAAGTGTTAAACGCTTTAATGATTCATCCATTTTTGGTGATAATTCTTCTTGAAATTCACTTGGTATGGTCATGTTATATTTTTTAAATACTTTAGCAAGTAAGACCAATATATCGTATTTTTGTGCTAATAAGATATTGACATTGTAGTTTCTTTTTTCAATTCTATCATTTAATTTTTTTAAAGAAAAATAGCCAATTATTTCTATCAATAAAAACAAAAATAACAAAACACCAATGATAGCTATAACGATATATAAAGGTAATAAATTTGCTTCATTTAATATCATAACAGTTAAGCTCCTTTTCAAATAAATATTTTATAAATAAAATTGTATCTTTTCAAGCAAATACTCGTTATTTGTGCATATAATTTGACTATTTTTTCATATAAATATATAATTTATATGAGAATTAGGAGGATTATATTTTAATGAAAAAGCAACCAATTATTGCTATCGTCTATGACTTTGATAAAACATTATCTAGCGAAGATATGCAAAACTACTCTTTTATTCCGGCCTTAGGAATGACTCCTGAAGAATTCTGGCATGAAACATCAGTTTTTTCAGAAAAAACAAATGTTGAAAGAATTTTATCCTATATGTATATGATGGTTAAACTTTCTAAAGAAAAAGGTATTAAATTAACCAAAGAATATTTAAAAAGTTTAGGTAAAGATATTCGCTTCTATCCTGGTGTTTCTACTTGGTTCAAAAGAATCAATGCTTATGGAGAATCAAAAGGTGTCAAAGTCGAACATTATTTAGTATCATCTGGGACAAAAGAAATTATTGATGGATGTTCAATAGCTAATGAGTTTACCGCGATATACGGATGTGAATTCTTATTTGATGAAAACGATGAACCAGTTTGGCCAAAATTAACAATCAACTATACTGGAAAAACCCAATTTATCTATCGAATATCAAAAGGTGTTCTTGATGTTACTGATGATAATACTTTAAATTCTAAAACTATCAATCGTCGTATCCCTCATCAAAATATTGTCTATTTAGGTGATGGAATGACTGATGTTCCTTGTATGGCATTAGTTAAGTCTAATGGCGGAAAATCTATTGCCATATACGCAAATGATGCTAAAGAAAAAGCAATGCAGTTATATGATGCCGATCGTATTAACTTCGCTTGCAAAGCTGATTATACCGCGAACTCGACATTAGAAAAAGCAATGAAACTAATTATCGATTCAATTGCGGTATCGTTTGAACTTATGAACGTCGAAAGTAAGTTGAGCGATTTAAAGTAAAAAATTATGAAAATAAATTGTAATTTTTTGTATCAAATATACATAAAATTACTTTTTTTCTTGTTGCTATTAGTCTATAATACATTGAGAGGTGAGCGTTATGAATTTTGGAATTATCTTAGCATCAGGTAATGGCAAAAGAATGAACAATCACACTCCCAAACAATTTCTTGAAATTCATGATAAGCCTTTGATTTACTATTCTATTCAAGCGTTTGAAAACACTCCAAGTATTGATGAAATTATCATTGTCACACAAAAAAAGTTTTTCAAAAAAATATATAAAATTATCGATAAGTTTAAATTTGAAAAAGTTCATATGCTTGTAGAAGGCGGTAAAACTAGGCAAGAATCATCTTTTAATGTCTTAGGAGCATTAAAAGGTTTTGCAGTTAGCAAAGATTTAGTCATTATTCATGATGCTGCTAGGCCATTAATTAGTTCTTCTTTAATTGAAGAAATGATTGTTACTAGTAAAAGACATTCAGCAATAACAATGGTTGGAAATATTATTGATACAATCGCCACTAATAACAATTACCATTATGGTGCTTTAGTGGATAGATCTTCTTTAGTGGCTATTCAAACGCCACAAGCATTTAAATATGGATTAATTTTTAAAGCTCATAAGTTAGCTATTAATAACAACATTCATAATGCTAGTGATGATGCTCAATTAGTTACTATGTGTGGCAAAAAAGTTTACTTACTCAAAAATAATGATTTGAATTTTAAGATTACTACACCAATGGATTTAAAACTATTGGAATGCTTATTAAGTCGAGGTGATTAATATTGGAACGCGTTTATTATAAAGCAAACGATATTATTGTTGGACGTGTTACTGGTATTCAGCCATATGGTGCGTTCGTGGTATTTGAAAATGGTCAAACTGGATTAATTCATATTTCCGAAATATCTTCAAAATTTGTCAAAAATATTGAAGATTATGTCAAAGTTGATGACGAAGTTAAAGTCAAAGTATTAGGATATGAAGAGAAAAACAATTACCTAAAGCTTTCAATAAAAGCATTAGGTGAAAGAGAAAGACAAAATTTAAAAAAACCATTTTCATTTAACAAACCAAAGCGCATAAAAATGATATTTACTGATAAGGATTTTTATCCTTTAAAAGAAAAATTAAATAGTTGGATAGACGAGTCTATGGAGGAACAAAATATGATAAGTTTAGATTTTTCACACATTATTGAACATGTTGATTTTGATTCTTATAAAGATAAGGTTAAAGAAATCAACAACATGATTAATAACAAAACTGGCGAAGGTAGTGATTTCTTAGGTTGGACTACTTGGCCAAATGATTACGACAAAAAAGAAGTTGAACGTATGATTAAAGATGCCACATATGTTCGTGAGAATTTTGAAACCTTAGTCGTTTGTGGTATCGGTGGATCTTATTTAGGTGCAAGAGCAGCAATTGAGGCATTACGTGGATTATTTAGTAATGATAAATTAGAGATTATCTATTTAGGTCAAACTTTCTCACCTACTTATATTGCTCAAGTTATGGATTATCTTAAAAATAAGAAATTCGCTATTAATGTAATTTCTAAATCAGGTACCACTACTGAAACATCAATTGCTTTTAGATTATTACGTGAATTATTAATTGAAAAAGTCGGAGTTGAAGCTAGTAGAAAAGCCATATTTGCCACAACCGATAAAGAAAAAGGCGCATTAAAGAAACTTTGTAATGCTGAAGGATACGAAACATTTGTATTACCTGATAGCATTGGTGGTCGTTATAGTGTATTAACCGCAGTTGGCTTATTCCCAATTGCTTGTGCTGGTATTGATATTAAAAAAATGCTTCAAGGTGCATTTGACGCTATGGTCAAATACGATAATGACAATTTATTAGAAAATGATTGTTATAAATATGCTGTATTACGTGATTACTTCTATCGTCACAATAAACCAGTAGAATTATTTGTTACTTATGAACCTTCATTATCATTAATTGGTGAATGGTTAAAACAACTATTTGGTGAATCTGAAGGAAAAGATAAAAAAGGCTTATTCCCTGGATCTGTTACTTTCTCTACTGATTTACATTCATTAGGTCAATACATTCAACAAGGATCTCCAGTATTATTTGAAACTACCATTCATGTTAATACTCCTTATATTGATATTAAAGTTCCTCATGATGATGAAAATCTTGATGGATTGAATTATCTTGAAGGTAAAACATTATCATTTGTAAATGAACAAGCAATGAAAGGAACTATCAAAGCTCACGAAGAAGATGGAAATGTTCCTAATATCTTAATTAATGTTAATAAAATGGATGCTTACCATTTAGGCGCTTTATTCTATTTCTTTATGAGAGCTTGTGCAATGTCTGCTTACTTATTAGGTGTTAATCCATTTAATCAACCAGGTGTCGAAATTTATAAAAGAAATATGTTCCATTTACTTGGAAAACCTGGATTTTAGTAGAATACAAAAACTTTAAATATTACCACGAGTTTACCGCTCGTGGTTTTTTA
>ERZ808292.113-NODE-113-length-24555-cov-6.778163_pt1 | contig 24555 bp, 24 predicted proteins | sample MGYA00521275_ERZ808292 | MGnify/ENA primary metagenome ERZ808292 (study PRJEB31516, sample SAMN03275613) | gut metagenome | biome: mammalia-associated habitat; material: feces | host: Papio cynocephalus | place: Kenya | collected 2012-07-26 ... | reverse complement strand
TAACGCCAAGAAAAACAACTTATAAATATTCTAACAAAAGTAGTACAACAATTAATATTTTATAATTTGCTTCATTTAACTTGCGGATAAAGATATCCGCAAGTTTACAATATATATGGATAATGTTACACTATTAGTGCAAAGGGTGATTTAATATATGTTGATTAAAAAATTTATTAAAACTAATATAAAATATTTGATGCTATTTATTTTGATTTTAACATCATCTTTTTCTCTTAGTAACATTTTTATATCCAATAGTAGTGAAAATACTTATATGGATGTTAAAAGAAATATAGAAATTGGGGAAATTTATTTTTTTAGTGCCAATTCTAAGTCACTTGAAGAATTTGAAAATTATTTTCCAAACGCAGTTATTCCTGCTTGTGCATCTAATCTTTTTAATAATATATATATTGATTTACCTTCTGATGTTGGGCCATCATCCAGTTCTTTAACAAATTTACCAATACTTTTTATGGATGGATATGATTATGATTTAGCAATTATTGATTATCCTAATTTTTTATATAATAAAAGTCCTAAAATATGTAGATTCAATCGCAATTTTAATGGCAAATTTAAATTTAACATATGTCAAACTAATTTTTCTTCAATAAGAGGAATATTTTTAAGTTATGACTTTTATTTAGATAATGAATTAAAAGCAGAGTATTATGCCATAAAAGCGACAAACGAAAACAAAGAACTAATTGCTAGGTATTGTTCAAATTCTTATTATGGTTTTTATGACTATGGGGAATCAATTAGCCCTGTTATAAGCAATAGTAATGAATCTATATCGATTGTATATAATCAAAAAATAGCTACTTACTTATCTTTTGCTTTAGCATTTATTTATTTAGTTATTTTTATATCGTTTTTAAATAAGAATCGTAACGATTTATATTTGTTATATTTAAATGGATATTCTAAAACAAAAACAATGCTATTTATTTTTGTTTTGCCTATTGTAAGTTTAATTATATCATTGCTATTAACATTAGCTGTTTCGAATATATATGTTCTTTTATATAATTCTTTAATTAGTAAGTATACTCCGGCGATTGCATTTGGTAGGCTTAACTATATAATGATGTTTTTAGCAATTTTTATAATATTTATTTTTTCTTTGATATATTGCCTATATTTTAAATATTTTAAACTTAAGCGGGGTGAAGCAAATGATTAAAATCACCAATTTAACAAAAAAATATAAAAATAAAGTTATATTAAACGATTTAAGTTATGATTTTGATACGCATGGATTTTATATCATAAAAGGATATAATGGTGCTGGTAAAACAACACTAGCTAATATATTAGCATTACTTGACTTTAATTTTGATGGAAAAGTTGAATTAGATGGTGTTAATATTAAAAAAATTAGAAATATTAATAAAATTAGAAATGAAAGAATTAGTTATATAATGCCTAAAAACAATTTATTTTCTTTTTTTAATGTTTTGGAAAATATCACCTGTTTTAATAAAGAATATGATGATACTTTAATAAAAAATATTGATACTTCTAAATCAATTAACGAACTAAGTGGTGGCGAAAAACTATTAGTTGCCATTACTAGAGCATTAAATTCTTCAAAAGATATCATCATTTTAGATGAGATTACTTCGCAACTTGATAAAGAACATACTTTGTTAGTTTTAAATTATTTAAAAGAACTTCAAAAAGATAAATTAATAATTTTGATTACTCATGATATACGCGCATTAAATAAAGATGTAACTATTTTAGAATTAAAAGAAGGAAATTTATATGATTGTAATTAATGATTTAACTTTTGGATACAAAAACAAGTTGATTTTTAATCAAGCATCTTTAATATTACCAGATAAAGGTGTAATTATATTAAAAGGTGATAATGGTAGTGGCAAATCAACTTTATTAAAAATAATATCTGGTGAGTTAATTAATGATGATATTAAATTAGAATATAACCATATTACAATAGATGAAAAGAATAAAGATTATTTAACAAGCCGTATAACTTATATTTCTCAAACTAATAATTTTGTTAGTTTTCTTAATGCTTCAGAAAATGCTTCTTTAAATGATTTAATTAATAAAAAGGGAATAAAACCATTAACACTTTTAGATGATAATAAATTTAAAAATAAAAAGGAAACACAATTATCAAATGGTGAAAAAGTATTAATAACATTAGAACGTGCAATTAACGAAAATAAAGATATTATTTTATTAGATGAATGTAGTGACTTTTTAGATGATTTTAATACTAATCTTCTCATTGAAAATATTAAAAAACTAGCAGATAAAAGTTTAATTGTTATTGTAAGTCATGATGAAAGAATAATTAATGCTTTTAAAAATCACATTAACATTGAAAATAAAAAATTGATTGCAAATTTTAAGTGCGTTGATAACGCTAATAAAATAAATGAAAATCATGAAAGTAGTAAGCACAAATCTTCATCTTATATAACTAAAAAACTAGTTAGAAAACAAATGCCATTTATAAGCCTATTTTTTATGTTACTGTTTCTTTTCAATAGTGTCTTTTTAGCAGGATTTTCTTTCTTGAGTTATTCAAAAATTAATAGTTACATGTCTTGCATAGGAGAGAACTATTATCAATTATCTAGTACATCTTTTCGACGAGTAACAATCAATGAAACTAGTTTTAAAGTTACAAGTGATACAAACTCATATATAAAAGAAGAAATAATTGATAGGTTATCAAACGATTTTGATATTCCCTATTTTTGTTCTTTAGGCACTAGTCTTTTTATAAGTAATGGAGAAAAAATTGGTAAAGTAAAAATATCTTCAAAAGAATATGATGAACAATTTAAATATTCGAATATTAAGGATGATATGTTACAAATTTATCTTAATAGTTATAAAACTTATATATCTATTCCTTATGAAGTTATTGATGATGAAGATACATCTTTATTTTCCATAGTAATTAGTAAAAATGATTTAGACGCTGTTATCTACAATGAACCAATCAGCGTTAGTGGCGCTATATGGGAAAATGATAATTTCTTATTTTCGAATAATGAATCTATCAAGAAACTATTATCAATTGAAGGAAGACTTAATTTTTTTACTAAACAAATGTATGAAGATAAATATGATGTTAGTTTAAACGATGATATTAGCGATAATAAGCTTTATATATCAAAAACACTAGATCAAATGTACCATACAAATAATGAACTAAACTTTTTTAACTTTGAAAACGTAGATATGGCTGAGTATACAAAATCATTTTTCAATCTTAATGAAATATTTCATAATACTTATTTAGTAAGTGATTTTGAAAATAATTCCTTAATAAGTAATGAAGTTATAATAAGCGACAATAACTACAAAAAATTAGTTTCATTAATTGATTTAATTGATAATCCATTCATTTATTTAAAAAAATCTGACTTGCAACTAGTTAAAAAATATTATCAATATAATATTAAATTATCAGAATATTATCTATTTAAATATAAAAATTATACTGGGTACAAACTTAATGATTTTTATAAATTTTTAGATTTTTATAATGAAAATGCTATTTTTTATAGTGCTTTATTAGTGTTATTATTAATTCCCGAATTATCTATAATTTATATTGTAATAAAAGGATATAAAACAAGTAATAGTAGTAATTATTTAATTGTTTCACGTTATTTCAACAAAAAAGAAACATCATTTATATTTAGCATTCCTTATCTTATTTCGTTAGTTATATCATTTATAGCTAGTCTATTAGGTTCTACCTTATTATTAAAAATGATATTTAAAAATCTTGAATTTAACATTATGCCTTTTAAGATTAATTTTATTTCCATTTCTTTATTAGTTGTTTTAAATAGTTTATTATATCTAGTGATGAGAAAAATAAAAAAGTAGGAAATGAATATGCAATTATTTATATTAAAGAATAGTTATCCTAAAAATGTCATTATTAAGAATAGTGATAATAATGAAGAAAGAACTTATAAAAATTTTAATGAATTTAAAAGTGACTTACCATTTTTATTAGCGGTATCAAAAACTAATCACGTATTACTAGAATTAGATTTTGGTAGGTCACGTCCAATCGCAACATCAAATATATATTTGATATTATTTAATCAAAGATATACAGATTTAAGTAACTATTCTAGCGTTAATTTTTATGAGTATAATGAAAACGATGATTTAGCTAAATTTGATGATTTGTTTTTAGAATTTTTATTAAAGAAAACATATATCAACGCTTTTGATAATACTAAAAAAATTGCTTTAGATTGGCTTTCGAATATGGAAAGTGAAAGAAAAAATATTGCATTTATAGGTGAACAATTAATTCAACTTACATTATCTAACCTCTTTTATGATGATAGTACTTCGATAATTGATATTCAAGAAATTACAAAAGAATTTATGACTAATGAACATTATCAATTAATATTTGATCATTATAATCTCTATAGATTTATAAAAAACAGAAATCAAGTGATTGATATTAATTATATGAAAGAAACCATTAATGCTCTTATATATGCATATTTTAAAGAAAATAATAGTTTTGATAGTTTGGAAAATATTTTACGATTCTTTATAAATTTAATTAATCCAAATCTATTAGATTTTACTCTTGAAAAAGAAGCATATGCTGATTTATCTGGATACTTATTAAAAGCTTTTAACGAAGGTAAGGAAGAAGTAACTTTTAAAGAAATAGAACAATATTCTAATCATAAATTAGATGCTAAATTACTGATGGGAATATATTTACTTGAAGATTATGGCTTTAGATTTATTAAATTTGATTTTACTCAAAAACTTGCAAAATTTAAACTATTTTGTAATTAAACTATTGTAATTTATCATTTTCTAGCATAAACTAATAGTGTCGGTAGCGAAAAAGGCCAGTGGGTGTGAGTCACTGGCCTTTTAATTAAGAGAAATATTTACTAGTGTCGGTAGCGTTAGTTACTATCTTTTTTGCGACTTATCTTTGCTAATTAAAGCTAGAATTATGACAAGAGCCAGGAAAAGTAAATCTTCCATAATGCTCCGATATATAACTAAGTACCAACATTATCAAGTAAATACATCTCCCTTGATAACGACTAACACTATTGTTCCTCCTAACCGGCAGTCTATTACACCTGCTCATTAATAATATAGTGGCGTTTTTTTTATTTTCCGTTTAAAAACTTAATTTTTTTTAACTAACACAATACACGATAAATATTGAAAATTATTGCGAATTTTTGTTAATTACATTATAATGTGCTTGACGTTGATTAAGAGGAGTAATATTGATACTTATTTAGAGAGTCTCATGGTTGGTGCAAATGAGAATAAGTTAGATACGAAGGTCGCTTATGAGTCATCATGGAAATGACGTTGCTTGCGTTAAAAGCAAAACGAAGTGTGTATTTTATTTAAAAAGTACAAATTAAGGTGGTACCGCGTTATTAACGTCCTTATTAATGGACGTTTTTTTATTTTGAAAGGAGAACAAATATGGCATTATCAACAAGATATAATCCAAAAGAAGTTGAAGCAGGAAAGTACGAAAACTGGAAAAACAAAGGATATTTTAAAGCAGGAGAAGATTTAACTAAAACTAAATTCTCAATGGCTATTCCGCCACCAAATGTAACTGGTAAATTACATTTAGGTCATGCTTCTAATACTACAATACAAGATATTATTGCTAGATATAAAAAAGCAAAAGGTTTTGATGTTTTATGGGTTCCTGGTATGGATCATGCCGGAATTGCAACACAAGCTAAAGTAGAAGCAAAATTACGTGCAGAGGGAATTTCTCGTTATGATTTAGGAAGAGAAAAGTTCTTAGAAAAAGCTTGGGAATGGAAGAAAGAATATGCTGATTCTATTCATAAACAATGGGCTATTATGGGACTTTCGTTAGATTATTCCCGTGAAAGATTTACACTTGATGAAGGCTTAAATAAGGCTGTTAGAAAAGTGTTCGTTGATTTATATAATAAAGGACTAATTTATCAAGGCGAACGTATTATTAACTGGGATCCAGTACAAAAAACAGCTTTATCTAATATTGAAGTCATCTATAAAGATGATGAAGGTGAATTTTTCTATTTTAAATATAAAATCGTTAACTCTGATAAATACTTAGAAGTAGCGACAACTAGACCAGAAACTATGTTTGGTGATACTTGTGTAATTGTTAACCCAAAAGATGAACGTTATAAAGATTTAATTGGACAAAGTGTTATTAATCCCGCAAACGGAGAAATCATTCCTATTTTAGGTGATGAATATGTTGATATTGAATTTGGTACAGGTGCAATGAAATGTACACCTGCTCATGATCCAAATGACTTTAAGATTGGCGAAAAGTTTCATCAAAAACCAATTATCATTATGAATCCAGATGCCACGATGAACGAATTATGCGGCAAATATCAAGGGTTAGATCGTTTTGAATGCCGTAAACAATTAGTGGAAGACATCAAAAAAGATGGTAATTTGATTAAGATTGAAAAAATGGTTCACCAAGTTGGTCATAGTGAAAGAAGCGACGCAGTTGTTGAACCTTACTTATCTAAACAATGGTTTGTTAAGATGCGTCCTTTAGCAGAGCAAGCACTTAAGAATCAAGAAGGACCAAATGCTATTGAATTCTTCCCTGAAAGATTTAACAAAGTATTTACTGGTTGGATGGAAAAAGTCGATGACTGGTGCATTTCTCGTCAACTTTGGTGGGGACATCGTATTCCAGCCTATTATCATAAAGTAACTGGCGCAGTTGTTGTTAGCGAAGAACCACCGATAGATATAGAAAATTATGTCCAAGATGAAGATGTATTAGATACATGGTTCTCATCTGCTTTATGGCCATTTACAACTTTAGGTTGGCCAGAAAAAACAAGCGATTATGAACGTTATTTCCCATTAGATTTAATGGTTACTGCTTATGATATCATTTTCTTTTGGGTATCAAGAATGATTTTCCAAAGCTTAGAATTTACTAAAAAACCGCCATTTGAAAAAGTGTTAATTCATGGCTTAATTCGTGATCCATTAGGACGTAAGATGTCTAAATCACTTGGTAATGGTGTTGATCCAATTGATGTTATTAATAAATATGGTGCGGATGCATTAAGATACTTTATTACTACAACTGGTACACCTGGACAAGATTCACGTTATATTGAAGAAAAAGTCGAGAGTAGCGCTAATTACATTAACAAGATTTGGAATGCGGCTAGATTCGTATTAGCTAATTTAGGTGAGAATTTTAAATCTCATCCAATTACATTAGAAGAGTTAAATCCATTAGATCGTTATATTATGTCTAAACTTCAAATGACTATTGAGGCTGTTACTACTAATATGGATCGCTTTGAATTAGGAAATGCTTCAACACACTTATATAACTTTGTCTATGATGATTTCTGTTCTTGGTACTTGGAAATGGCTAAAGTTACTTTAAATGGTGATAATGAAGCTCAAAAAGATATTACCAAACAAGTATTATTTAAAGTATTACAAGGTATCATTATGATGATTTATCCTTATACTCCATTTGTAGCAGAAGAACTTTACTTAAACTTACCAGAACATTTAGATTCAATTATGTTAGCAAGTTATCCAGAAGTAGACAATACATTTATTGATAAAGGAGCAATTGAAGAAGTAACAACTTTATTTAATCTTATTAAAGATATTAGAAATTACAAAGTTGAAAATGATTTAGTTCCTAATGCTTCAATAACTTTACATATTTATGATCCAAAAGCACTTTATAAAAAATATATTCCTTACTTAACAAGATTTACTTTTGCTAGTAACATTATTTTTGAAGAAAAAGAAGAAGCGTTACAAAATTATAACTTATTCATTTATCCATTAGTGCAATTTGGTGTTGAAGATAATATTGATAAAGTGGCTTTACTTAATAAACTTAATACTGAACTTGAAAAAATGAAGTCGGAGATTAGTCGTTGCGAAAAAATGCTTAATAATCCTAACTTCGTTAACAAAGCTCCAGAAAAGAAAGTAAATGAAGAAAAAGAAAAGCTTGCTAATTATCAAGACAAATTAGAAGCAATTCAAAAAAAGATTAAAAAATTATAATATTTTATTCGAAAATTACGTTTTGACCTCCTATAAGATAATAGGAGGTTTTTTTATGAAACGATTAAATGATGAAGAATTATCTTTGATTAGTGGTGGTGAAGCAATAACTATTGCGACAGTTATGGCAATATTAGCCATTGCCTTAGCAACTGTTGTTGTTTATCGCATCTTTGTTTCTAAAGGCGGTAATGCCACTTTCCCTGGTGGCTTTAAATTCACTTGGGAATAATGGGAAAAATTAAAAATATTCCTATTAATGAAAGGCCGCGTGAAAAAGCAAAAAAGTATGGCATTGCAACATTATCTAATGCTGAATTACTTGCCATACTTATTTTGTGCGGTACAGTCGGTAGTAGCGCTCTAGAAGTAGCCAATAACTTATTAGATAAGGGAGGATTAATTAACTTATCATCATTAAGTTATGAAGAGTTAATTGATTTTAAAGGGATAAGTAGTGCAAAAGCTATTACCTTATTAGCGGTTTTTGAATTAAATAAAAGAATTGAGCATTTAAAAGTTGAACAAAAAAGAAAAATTTCTTCAAGTGAAGATGTTTATTTAATGTTAAAGTCGAAATTTAATAACTTGAATCAAGAAGAAGTATTAATACTTATACTTTCAACTTCAAACATTGTTATTAAAGAAGTCGTGGTAGCAAAAGGAAATTTTGATTCTGTAAATTTAGATTTTCGCGTGTTAATATCCTTACTTTTAAAAGCAAACGCTACTAAATTTATCTTGATACATAATCATCCTTTTGGTAACGCTAAACCGAGTAAAGAAGATATTGCAATGACTAATATGATTAAAAAGAAAACTAAAGAATTTTCTATTCGTTTATTAGACCATATTATCTTTGGAAATCAAGAATATTTTTCTTTTAAAGATCAAGCTCTTATATGACACTTTTCGACACTTGATTATGGTTTAATCTAGTAAGTGAGGTGCATTATTATGGAGACGCTTGTTATTAATAACAACGATGAAGAATTTGCTTTAGCGACAATTAACAAATATTTAGAAGAGAGAATATTTGACAAAAAGAAAAAGGAAATATGTTTGGTGTTTTCTAAAAAACCAACTAAATCATTTTTTAAATTAGTATTATTATCTTTTTATGACTATAAGAGTGCATATTTAAAAATGATTAAATATGAAAAAGAAAAAAAGACCAATACTCATAAAACCATTATCCATGCTGGAGAAGAAGTATATTTTAATGAACCATTAATAGTGATTGGCAATGTTAATAAAGATGCCAATTTATACATTAAAAGTAACATTGTTTTTATTGGCGATGTTAAAGGAAATATCTATTTATTAGATGATAATTCCTCAATTTATGCTGATAAATTTACTAACGCAATTTTTATTGATAGCTATGGAAGAAAAAAAGTATTCACAGCTAGCAAAAGAATTATAAATCACGATGAAATGGAGGCATTATAATGGCAAGAGTTATTGTGGTTACTAGCGGTAAAGGCGGAGTAGGAAAGACAACTGTTTCTAGTTTATTAGGCAGATATTTAGCAAAAAACGGAGAAAAGGTTGTTCTAATTGATGCGGATTTAGGACTTAAAAATTTAGACGTGGTTTTGGGTTTAGAATCACGCGTAATTTATGACTTAGAAGATATTGTAAAAGGACGCGCAACAATCAAACAAGCATTAGTGCAAGATAAAGTTTCACCTTTACTATATTTATTACCTGCGTCATTACGTATTGAAGTTACTGATATTAATGAAAACTATATGACATCAATTGTTAATCAATTAAATGCCGATTTTGATTATATTATTATTGATTCACCAGCTGGAATTGAAAAAGGCTTTTTTAACGCTATTAAGAACGCTAGAGAAGCAATAGTGGTATTAACATTAGATAAAACATCTTTACGTGATGGTGATAAAGTAATTGGTTTATTAAAAAATAATCAAATTAATGATATAAAACTAGTTATAAACCGCTACAACAAACGCGATGAAAGTCAACTTTCTTTAGCGGAAGTAGAGCGAATAATGGATGTTGAAATAATTGCCAAAATTCCTGAAAGTAAAGATATTAAGTCAGAACAAAACTATGGTTTATTAATTACTAAAAATTCTGATGCTGATATAGCGTTTAAAAACTTATCAAATAAGATTCTAGGCAAGGAAGAAGTAATTTCTAAGCCGAATTTTATGTCTAGATTCATTAAAACGCTTTCTAAATCATAATATTTAATGGTGATAATATGGAAAATCAAGTTAAAGAAGTTAAAGGAAGAAAAGTACATCGATTTAATGGCTTATATGTATTTGGCATTTCATTCTTGTTATTAGTATCAATTTGTATGGGTGGATTAATATATGCAAAATATAATCCAGAAGGCGAAATATTTGGCATATCATTTACAACAATTAATGAAAAATTCGAAGACTTTTTAGCCGTTTTTAAAAATGATGATTTGGCAAGTAAAGTTGATGCAAATGTAAAGTATATTCATATTTCTAACAATTATTATAAATGTGATGGTAATAGCGTACTTGCTTTAAGAAGTGGAAGTGTTAGCAAAGTATCCAAAGATAATGATAACTATTTTGTTCTTATTCATTATGATAATGATGTTGATGCCTATTATTATGATTTAATTGATTTAAATGTAAAAGAAAATGAAACTTTAAATTCTGGAGATAATATTGCTACTTATAAAACACAATTCAAAGTAATTTTTAAAAAGAATAATACTTTAATTAATTATGAAGAAGCAATTAGTTAATTTTAGTGTTCATCCATTAACAATCGCATATATCGCTTTTAGTATTATTGAAAAGCGATTTTCTTTTGTTATTATCTTATTTTTAATTGGATTATTTCATGAATTATTTCATGTTTTTGCAGCGCGAATTTTTAATTTGAAAATCAAAAATATTAGTGTTTTACCCATTGGGTGTTTTGCAGGTATTAGTGATCTAGAATATGCGCCAAGAATTGAACAATTAATTATTTTGTTACTAGGTCCATTATCGTTCTTTTTTACTAGTGCCATAATAAAATTTGTTACAATCAACAACTTTATTAGCAAGGATTTATATTTAGAATTAATGCAAGCTAATTTTTTTATTATGTTATTTAATTTATTACCAATTGAGCCACTTGATGGAGGGAGAATTTTAAAGATATTTTTAAGCAGTATATTTGATGAATATAGGGCTATTAAAATTAATGCATTATTCGGATTAATTATTGCCATCATACTATCAGGTATTTTAATAAAAATTCATCAATTAGTTTTTGCTATAATGCTTATATTTTTTGGAATAAAAAATGTGATAAATATTAAAAAAGATTATAAAAAGTTTTTATGCGAACGGCTTATTTATAAACCAAACAATCAATTCAAGGATAAAATTAATGATAAATTAGTACTCTATCGCTACAATAATAATTACTATGTCAATCATTTAAAAATACTAAATGAAGAAAATATCATCAATAATTTAGCAAAATCAAATTGATAATTTATTTTTTGCTTAATATGTGTTATATTTATTACGTTACTGAGATAATCATGCAAATTTTAGAAAAACATTTGACATATATATAATATATGTGCTAAATTATCTTCGTTGCGGCCTCACTAGCTACAACCGCATAGAAAAGGTGACTAACTTTTATGACCTTAATAGCGAGTCATTAGTGAAATAATATTTTCAGGAGGTGTGTTTATGTACGCAATTATTGAAACAGGCGGAAAACAAATCAGAGTTGAAGTTGGACAAAAAATCTTCGTTGAAAAATTAGAAGCAGAAGTTGGTTCAACATTTACATTTGATAAAGTTTTACTTGTTGCTGATGCTAAAGTATCTATCGGTACTCCTTATGTTAAAGGCGCTACAGTTACTGCTAAAGTTGAAAAGCAAGGTAAGAGCAAGAAAATCCGCGTCTTCAAGTACAAGAACAAGGCAAATGAACGTAAGACCATCGGTCATCGTCAACCATATACTTGCTTAGTAATTGAAGCAATTAATGCATAATTATGATTAAAGTTAATATCAAATATGTCGATAATAAATTTGCATATTTGAAAGTCTCTGGACACGCTAAAAGCGCTGATTATGGTAAAGACCTAATATGTGCTGGTGTATCTAGTATCGTAATTGGAGCACTAAATAATTTAGATGCCAAAAATTATGACATCAAAGTTACTGATGGACTAGTAGAAGTAACAAAAAATCATGAAATTACTACTCATGATGAAATAGTTATTGAAACTATGATTGTTCAATTAAGAACTATAGAAGATAGCTATCCAAACAACATAAAAATTATTAAGTAAGAAAGAGGTGCATCGCCATGATGTTTAAGTTAAATCTTCAACTCTTCGCATCTAAGAAGGGTGTTGGATCTACAAAAAACGGACGTGATTCTGAATCAAAACGTCTTGGAGCTAAAAAAGCAGATGGTCAATTTGCTACAGCAGGCTCGATTATTTATCGTCAACGCGGAACTAAAATCTATCCAGGCGTCAATACAATGCGTGGTGGAGATGATACTATATTTGCTACAAAATCCGGAATCGTTAAATACGAACGTGTCGGTAAAGATAGAAAACGCGTATCAGTTTACGAAATTGCTAAATAGTTAATTTAGGCCTGCTCAAAACAGGCCTTTTTTTGAATTTAAAGTTAGGAGATGAAATTATGTTTATAGATAAAGCGACAATTGAAGTCCGTGCCGGTAATGGCGGAAACGGAATGATTGCTTTCCATCGAGAAAAATTTATTTCTCGTGGTGGCCCATCAGGTGGTAATGGTGGAAGAGGCGGATCTATTATTTTCCGTGCTTCTAAAGGTGTTACTACTTTAATGAACTTTCGCCATTCTAAATGTATAATTGCTAAAGATGGTGAAAAAGGTATGGGTAAGAACCAATATGGTAAATGCGCGGACGATGTTATCGTTGAATTACCAATTGGTACAGTTGTAACTGAAGAAAAAACAGGTAATTTCATCTGTGACTTATCCGTAGAAGGAAAAGAATTTGTTGTTGCTAAAGGCGGAAGAGGCGGAAGAGGAAACGCTTGTTTTAAATCGCCTACTAATCGCACTCCTCGAATTGCAGAAAACGGAATGCCTGGAGAAAAGAAAAGATTAGTACTTGAACTTAAACTTTTAGCGGATGTTGGTTTTGTTGGTTTCCCTAGTGTTGGTAAATCAACTTTATTAAGCATAATCTCTGCCGCTAAACCAGAAATTGGTGATTATGATTTTACTACCATCGTTCCTAATTTAGGAGTTGTAAGAGTACCTGATGGCAGATCATTTGTCGCTGCGGATTTACCAGGATTAATTGAAGGCGCTCATTTAGGAAAAGGATTAGGATTACAATTCTTACGTCATATTGAAAGATGTCGTGTCATCGTTCATATCGTTGATATGTCTGGTAAACGTGATCCAGTTGAAGATTACCGCAAAATCAATAAAGAATTAAAGGCATATGGATATGGATTAAATAAACGTCCAATGATTGTTGTTGGTTCTAAAATGGATGAAGAAGGCGCGGAAGAACGTTTAGAATACTTACATAAAAAGATTCGCAAACCAGTAATTGGTATATCAGCTTTAACTAATGAAAATGTCGATAAATTATGCTATAAAATCGCTGATTTATTAGATAAAACACCAATGTTTAGTTTATATAATGAAGAAAATATTCAAAGCGGTGTTAAAGTTTATGAGGCTAAAGCCGAAAATGATGGCGACTTTGAAATCGTTAAGAAAAATGATCATACCTACATTATTAAAGGAGAAAGAATTGAACGTACTTATAAGTTGATTAATCTTTCTACCGATGAAGGTTTATTAAAACTACTCAATTACATGCGTAAAATTGGTGTTGATGATCGTTTAAGAGCAATGGGCGCTAAAGACGGAGATACTGTCATATTATGCGACTTTGAATTTGAATATATTGCATAATTATTAAAAATATTATTATTAGCACAAAAGTTTTATTTTTACTTTGTGCTTTTTGTTTGCTTTAACGCTTTTAAATATGCTTGAAATATTGACATAATTATAAATAATGTTAAAATTTGTTTTAGAAAGAAATGAGAGATTAAAATTATGAGTAACCCAGCTATAAAACCCAATGAAAATCAATTGAATACGTTAGGAGATATTGCAAACGTATTTGCAATTTTAATACGCTATAGAATATCTATCTCCAACCAATATGATAAAGTATCTAAAAACAATTTCAATTTAATGTGTTCAATTGAAAATATCTTAACTGCCGCATGCAAAGCTTTTAATTTACCACCTTGTAAGGTTGAATGTGTTGACTATGATACTGTTAGATTTAAAAAATTCAAAAGTGAAGAATATAGTTATGTAACAGAGAGTTTCATTAATAATTGTTACCCAGAAATCAAATGGGAATTTGACAAAGCTAAAGAACCTTTAAAAATTTACAATGATTCCGCTGAGAAATTTATGGAAATATGTGAAGATTGTTTTTTCTCTATGTTTGCTGCAATTTGTAAAACTTGTTTTTTAATTATAAGAAATGAAAAAAATATACCTTTTGATGAAATAGTTAATTATTTTAATGATCAAAGTAAAAGAAATATAGATAACCCTAAAGCTATATTACGTAATACATGTAATCATTTTGTTTTTTATAATTCTAATTTACTGCAAAATGTTGAATTATCTGAAAAAGTTTATGACAAATTAATTGATTATCTTATGCAAACACAAAATAATCCTAAAAAAGTTTCGTTATTTACATATTTTTTAGATTTCTTTCCTAGCATGCTTGATTTTATTGATGATGTTATTTATAAACTCTATAAATACCTTAGTACTTATTTTGAAAATGACATGGTACTTTTCGAGATTACACAATCATATTTGGTCAAGATGGGATACAACCAAATGACTATTGGTAGTGTTAAAAACTATATAAAGAAATACTAAACTTATACACTCTAAGACATCATTAGTTTTAATGATGTTTTTTCTTTAATTCATGACAAAAATTGTATATAATAATAACGGTGATTTTATGGACGATAAAAACAATGAAAATAAGATTATTTTTGCATTATTATCGGCAGTAATTATCATAGCGTTAATGATAATATTTATCATAATGATTAATTAATCATTTAATTTGAGGTGATATTATGTTTTACTCTCTAAAAGGTTATATAGATACTATTAAACCAAATTATATAGTAATTGATGTACACGATGTTTGTTATCAACTTCTTGTTTCACATTCTGAAGATTATAAAATTGATGAACTAGTTCGTGTTTATACTTATCAAGTTATTCGAGAAGATGAACAATTTTTAGTTGGTTTTTTAACTCTTGAAGAAAAAGAAATATTTGAAAATCTAATTTCAGTTAAAGGCATTGGACCAAGAACCGCAATTAATGCCTTAAGTCAAACTCGACCAACGGAATTAAAAGAGGCAATTCTTACTTCTAATGTGAAATTTTTAAAAAAATTACCTGGTATTGGCGCTAAAGCGGCAGCACAAATCATCCTTGACTTAAAAGGAGAAGTACAAGTTAACGATCCAAAAGAATTAGGATTAAGTAATGACGCTCTTGACGCTAAAGAAGGATTAAAAGCATTAGGATTTAAAGCAAGTCAAATTGATGAAGCATTTAAAAAGATTGATTTAACAAAAGATTCATCTTCAATTATTCGTGATGCTTTAAAAGTTTTGAGGTGATAAGATGGATAGATTATTAAATGCCAATAAAAATAATGATGATATATCTGAAGTTTCATTACGTCCTCAATACTTAAATGAATATATTGGACAAAACGATTTAAAAGATAACTTACGAGTATTCATTGGTGCTGCTTTAAATCGTAATGAAACACTTGACCATGTCTTATTATATGGTCCACCAGGCCTAGGTAAAACTACTTTAGCTTATATAATTGGTAATGAAATGCATGGTAACGTTAAATGTGTTAACGGACCCGCTATTGAAAAAACTGGAGATTTAGCTTCTATATTAACGAATTTAGAAGCTGGCGATATTTTATTTATCGATGAAATACATCGTTTACCTCGTGTTGTTGAAGAAGTTTTATATAGTGCCATGGAAGATTTTACTTTATCAATCGTTGTCCAACGCGATGCTGGAGCAAAAACTATTACTTTACCGCTTCAACCTTTTACTTTAGTGGGCGCGACTACAAGAGCGGGTGACTTAACTGCTCCATTAAGAGCAAGATTTGGTATTATGGAAAAATTAAATTTCTACACTATTGAAGAAATTCAAACCATTGTAAAAAGAACAGCTTTAGTTTTTAATTCGACCATTGATGATGAAGCAAGTTTAGAAATTGCTAAAAGATCCCGTGGAACGCCGCGTATTGCTAATCGTTTATTCCGTAGAGTTCGTGATTTTGCAAACTTTAGAGGTACTGATAATATTACTTATCAAGATGCTCTTGATGCACTTAATGCTTTAAAAGTTGATTCATTAGGATTAGATGATGTCGATATCCGTTATTTAAATACGATTATTGAACGTTTTAAAGGCGGGCCAGTTGGCCTAGAATCTTTAAGCGCCGCAATTGGCGAAGAAACAAATAACCTGGAAGATGTTTATGAACCATATTTATTACAACTTGGTTTAATTGATCGTACTCCAAGAGGACGTGTCGCAACTGATTTTGCTTATAAGCATTTAAAAAAGAACCATCAAGGTTCTCTATTCTAATTTTTTCTTTGTATTTACACCAATTATTGAACCAGTAAGAATTAACAAGGCCCTTGAAGCATTAACAACTGTTGAATAACTTGTCCATTCTTTACCTTCAAGTAAATAATATACAAGAAGAAATAATCCATAAATTACAACAAGGACTAGACCATTAAATAGTCCTTTTTTTTGTACTTTCCGACCAAACAATATGCCAAAAGTGAAAAAAATTATAAAACTTAAAATCATAATAGTAATCTTACAAGCATCCATACTTATAACATTGTTATAAGATAAAATCGTTAATACTAAAGATAAAACTAATGTTGCAATAAAAAGAAATAAAATGGACACACTAATGTTAGATAAATATTTTTTCATTATTACACCCCGCTACTCAATTAAATGTATTACTTAAAGGAGCAAATTATGACTATTACTGAGATATTAAATATAATTTTTAAAACTTTTGTTTGTTATGTGTTTTTATTGGTTATTTTACGTGTGATGGGTAAACGAGAAATAGGAGAAGTATCAACATTTGATATTGTCGTTTTTTTTGTAATATCCGAATTATTTTCTTTATCATTAAATGAACCAGATACAAGCATATTACATTCTATTATTCCAATATCTGTAATTGTTATATTACAACTTATTTCTGCATTTATTTCCTTAAAATCAAATAAAATGCGATCAATATTAGAAGGTAAAACAAGCTACATTATTTATAATGGTGAAATTCAACAAAAAGTCATGAAAAAAGAGCGCTACACGATAGAAGATTTGATGTGTCAATTGCGCACTAAAGACATTCAATCGCCAGATGAAGTAAGTTTTGCAATTTTAGAGGATAATGGTACCTTAAATGTTATAACAAAAAAGGATTGTCGTGTATTAGACCCTGAACCATTAATTAGTGATGGTGTAATACTAAAACAAACCTTAAAACGATTAAATAAAAATGAAGAATGGTTAAAAAATAAATTGTTAAATAAAGATATAAAAGATGTTAAAGATGTATTTGTTTGTTTAGCTCTTAAGGACGATCTTTTCATTGTGAAAAAATAACCGATCAATAACAAAGAATCCATTAATAGCAATATCAACAAATACCGCAACAATTGTAGATACTCCAATAGCGCTTATATGTAATTGCTTAGCCAATACTAATAATAAACCTATACGCGCTAGTGAACTTATTACTGTTGCATAAAATGCTTTATTAGTTAAATCTAAAGCGTGCATTGCCGAAACAATGGGTGCTTCAATATAAAAAATCATAAATGGAAAAGCAAAAATTCTCACTAAATCATATCCTTCGCTTGTTCCATACAATATTAACATAATTTTATCACCAAAAAAGAAGAAAACAGTTGAGAAAAATAATCCCGTAATTCCCGATAGCATCGTGATTTTTTTAAATATATTCTTTGCTTCTTTGATTTTGTTTTTTCCAATCGATGATGACAATTTTGGCAACAAATAATTAGCAAAAGAAGTGGCAAAAAATCCTGGCATTAGTAACATTGGCATAACATAACCTGAAAGAATTCCATAGTCATGAGTTATTTCTAAAGTAGTCATACCATATTTAAGCATTAAATTAGCAACAATAATTGATTCAACAAAATAAGTAACAGAACCTACTAAACGCGATAATGTTAAAGGTAAGGATAACCTCACAATGCTTTTAGCTTCTTGAATACGTTCACTTTTTTTAATACTTATTAATTCATTAACGCGATTATACAATTTTTTATCATTAAATATTACCATATATAGTGTTTGAAATATTTCTCCGACACATACGCCTAACATAGCACCAAATGAGCCATAATTGGCACCTTTGCTTACGAAAAAATTTAAAAAACAAATAATAAATATAATACGTCCAACTTCCTCCATAATCGTGGAAGTAGAAGTAAGTTCAATTTCATTTAATCCTAGAAAAAAGCCCTTTATAATCGCAGATAAACTAACTAATGGAATAAGCAGTGCTAAAGCATAAATAGTTAAAAGTAAATCATTATTTTTTAATATAACATTAGCAATCGTTGGTGCTAAAATTATCACTAATACCATCATAAGTATGGCAATAATAAATGCAATTGTTAAACCAGATCCAAGAATTAATTTTGCTTTATTTCGATGTCTACTAACTAATGTAGCCATTGCAGTTGGCAAACCAAATTGGGCTAAAGTAATAACAAGAAGCATACATGGTGTTGCTAATTGATATAAACCCATACCATTAACTCCTAATTCACGTGTCATAAGAATTCGAGCAATCGTTGATAAGAGTTTCGCGATAAATCCTAGTCCTAAAAGCGTAATAATAGTTTTAATAGTTGATTTTTTGTTCATTTTTTTGTCCTTATTATTGCATTAATGCTAAAAAAAGTGTAGAGTATCAAAGTACAGTATATTTATATTAAATATAACTTGTCATTATGTATTAATTTTTTACTACTAAAAAGTAAATAGTTTTTTGGAGGAATAAACATATGCGTAGATTTATAGCTTTTATTATGTTAGCAGTAACGATTTTATTTGGAATTGGTTTTTCCACTCCGGGAATGATGAAAAATGCTAATTTGTCATTAGATTTCACTTCTGGAAGAGAGTTTGTATATACCGTCGAAAATATCAATGAAGACGATGATACAACAATTACTAAAAGCCAAATGAACAAACTCGCTAATGACTTATCATCACGATTAAATGCCGCTGGTGTAACAAAATACGAGATTGCTATTGAAGAAGTGCAAGATACATTCATTGAAAATGCTCATAACCAAATTCGTGTTTCCGTCGCTCAAGATTATAGTGACCAATATGATCACATTAAACAATTAATGAGTTTTAATTCTTCATTTACATTAGCTACAAGTGATGCTCTAGAATCATCTGGTGAAGCAGAGTTAGCTAATAATGGTAATATTTTTGATGGCAGTGTTGCTCGTGTGGATTTCATTGGTGCTGAAGCTTATTTCGTTATTCCAGTTACTGATTTAACATCATTAAAAGTTTTAACTGAACATGCTAGTAGTTTAGGTTCAACAAGTAGCAGTGAAGATGAAACAACATCTGATGAAGCTAAATTAATCTTATGGTCAGATTTTAATCCTGATACTGATACCTTAGAAGATTCTAAAAAAGAAGGTAATGAAGATATTGCCGCTCGTATCTTATGCATGTTTGACCCAGCTAATTTAAACTTCAACAATGATAAAAATACTATCGCTATCAAAATCACTGATAACGCAACTGATTCAAATTCTAATGCATATGCATTAAATGCTAATAAAGCTAAAATGTATGTTAACTTATTCAATGCTAAAAGTATCGATTTAAAATTAACATTCTTACATGATGATTATATTAGTCCAACTGCTGAATCATTTATTAGTTATGGTAAACCTAATACACTTAGTACTTCTCGTACATTATTAGCAATTGGTGTATTACTAGTAATCGTTGCATTTGCTATGATATTTGCTTATCGTTTACAAGGTTTCAATGCTTTATTAAATGTAATTATTACCTTATTTGGTACATTTGCAATATTCAATGCAATTGGAATGACATTCAATGCTCCTGCTTTAGTTGCTTTAATTGCTATTACAATTCTTGCGGTTGCCTCATCAGTTATATATATTGAAAACTTCAAAAATGAAGTATATCGCGGACGTACATTAAAGAAAGCTAATACTGAGGCTCACAAACGTTCATTCATTACATTAATTGATATCCATGTCTTAACATTAATTCTTGCTGGTATTGCTTACTTTGTTGGTCAAGGTGCAATTGCAAGTATGGCTGTTGCTATAGTAATTGCTACATTATTCAATTTCTTAGTAAATGTTTCAATTAATCGCTTGATGACTTGGTTAATTACTAATGATACATCATTACAAACAAAATATAGTTATTTCAAAATTAATAAAGATTTAGTTCCTTCATTATCTGATGAAGAAAAACAAACATATTACGGACCTTATAAAGATAAAAACTTTACTAAAAACGCTAAAGGTAGTTTAATTGGAACTCTTGTTGCCACTGTTATTTGTATTGCCGCTATCGTGGGATTTGGAGTAAGTGGTAATGGTGTTGTTAATAACGAATCTGGTCAATCATTCACACGTGCATATTATGAAATTCATGAATATGCTGGTAATAAAGAAATCATCGTTGATGGTATTAGTTACTTCCAAGATAAGATTGATATTGATGCATTAAAAGATGCAAGCGTTAAAGTTGATAATATTTCAACATTTAATATTACTGATGATAACAATGAAAAAGTTTATTATTATGTTGTAGATTTCAGTAGTAATGTAAATCCAGAAACAAAAGTTACTATTGAGAATAACGAAACAACCATCAATGATTATTTATCTTCATTAATTGTTATTGATAGCAGTGAAACTGATTCAATGACTTTAAAAGATGTTCGTCAAACTGGTAGAAACCCAGATATTAATGTAAATCAACCTTCATTATCTAACATTATAATTGTTACATCTATTTTAGTAGCAGTAAGTGCTGTTTATGTATTAATTAGATTCGGCTTAGCTCGTGGTTTAGCAAATTTAGTTATTTCTATTCTTGTTACATTTATTCCATTTGGTTTATTCAGTTTAACAAGATTAGAAGTAGGCGCTACAACATTTGTTGCTTTAATTGCTATGGTAATTATCAATGCTATCTTAACAATCGTCATTGGTGCTAAAGCAAAAGAAATTAGTAACGACCGTAAGAATGTTGAAGTATCTATTATTGATAATAATACTAATGCTCTTTCTTTAGCGGCACCTACATTAATTATGCTTTCTTCAATTACATTTGCTTTATCCGTTGACTTTATCGGATTTGGACATCCAGCATTCCGTTCATTATTTATCGTAATGGGTCTTGGTACAATCATTGTTACTTTATTAGATTTAGTAACATTCGTACCAATGCAAATGTTCTTCATTAAGTTATTCGGTGATGTTAATGTTCATTTACCTAAGATTGCTAAAAAGAAGAAACAAAAAGAAGTTTCTGGTAATATCAAAGGCGGACATAAATCTGCTGAACCTGAAGAATCATTATTCCCAGGTATTAATGACTAATTCTATTAAGGACTGTTTATCAGTCCTTTTATTTTAAGGATGGACGAGTATGGATTTTAAAACAAAACTATTAAATTATTTCAATATCGATGAAAATTTATATAAAGAATTATCTAAACCTGTTAATGAGCTTACATTACCTAATCCTAGCAAGTTTGAAGGAATGGAAAAAGCCACAAATATTATTAACGAAGCAATGAATAATAACGATAAAATCGTTATCTATGGTGATTATGATTGTGATGGAATAATGTCTACCTCTATCATGGTAAAATGCTTTAATATACTTAATTATCGTGTTGGGTATTATGTTCCTTCACGTTACATTGATGGATATGGTCTAAATGAAAAACGTGTTCAAGATTTTTATGACAAAGGATATAAATTAATTATTACTGTTGATAATGGTATTGCACAATTTGCGGCCACTAAAAAAGCTTATGAATTAGGTATGAAAGTAATAGTTACTGATCACCATGAGCAACAAGAAACCCTACCAGAAGCAGAAGTAATATTACACCCAATTATCTCTAATTATGGCGATGTTGTTTGTTGTGGAGCTTATGTAGCGTTTATGCTTGCTAGTAGTTTATTAAATAAATGTGATAAATACCTATTATCTCTTGCTTCAATAGCAACAATATCTGATATGATGCCATTAAAAAAATATAACCGCGATATTGTGCGTTTAGGTATTTATTATATGAACCAATACCATTATTATCCTATTTCTTTACTAGCGGATAATTCGACTATTGATGAAAATGTAATCGGATTAAAAATAGCCCCTAAAATTAATGCAGTTGGAAGAATGATAGAAACAACATCAATTAACTCTTTAATTGAATATTTTGTTAGCGATAATAAAGAGCGTATTGATACAATATATAATTTTATTAATGAAACGAATGAAAAGCGTAAATTATTAACTAAAAGCACCGCGGATACATTAGAAATAGAAGATAATGTTCATTCAATTATCTTTACTAGTGACTCTAAAGAAGGAATTATCGGTCTTATTGCTAATGCATTAATGAATAAATATAATTTGCCATCGATTGTATTAACTAAGGATCATATAAATCCTAATATATATAAAGGAAGCGCGCGTAGTAAAAAAGGATTAGCTATTAATAAATTTTTATTAGAAAACAAGGATATTCTTCTCACTAGTGGTGGTCATGAACAAGCTGGTGGTTTATCACTTGAAGAAGTAAATATTGATGAACTTAAGAAACGTTTTGAAGAATACGCTACAAAAAATCCTTTTGAAGCAGAAAAAGAAGATTACATTGATATATCTATTACGGATATTAATAAAGATAATTATAATTTTATTCGTAGTCTTTCACCATTTGGAGAAGGTTTTAAATTGCCACTATTAAAAATTTCTAATATTAAAGTTAGCAATTTAGCTTATTCAAAATCTAAATTACATATTCTTTATCCATTATCAGTTAATCAAAAAATAATTGGCTTCAATTATTCTAAAGAATTATTAGATAATTACGATTATATCGATATTTATGGCACTTTAGGTTATTCTATGTTTAAATCAAAAGAATCATTTGATTTTAATATTAAACGCATTACTGATAAAGAAAATCATATAATTAGCTAGGAAGAGTCAAATTTTCCTATTTGATTTTACCTAATTTTATGTATATACTAAATAAAGTAGTAGAAAAGGGAGGAAATATAATTTAATTATGAAAAAGAATATTATTCTATTACCATTATTGATGTTAGCTCTTGCTTCTTGTGGAGGAAATAGCACTAGCAATGGAGGTCAAACATCAGTTTCTGACAGTCAAACAAGCACTGTAACTGTAGAAGAAAAAACTGTTACTTTAACTGTTTCTTCATTAGGTTTGGAATCACAAAAATATGCTGATGGCACTGTTGAAGTAGAAGGAAAAGGTTTCCAATTTGTCGAATTAGGAAATTACGGCAATGGTATCCAAATGAGAACAAATAGTAAAGATCCAGAAAACATTAAAAAGTCTTCATTATGGAATACTGCAGCTTTTAGTAAAGGTATTGAAAGCATTCAACTAAATGTTACAAATGGAAAAGCAGGATACTCAAATGAAAATGCATTGATTTTTGAATTTGCTAATGATGTTTCGTTTGCTAATTCTTCAACAACAATGCTTAGTACAGTGAAGGATCAAACTGCTTACACTGTTACCCCAGAAGCATCAACTTACAAATTTGTCCGTATTACAATTAATATTACATATTCTTTGTATTTCGAATCAATTGTTATTAATCCAGTAAAATAAATTAAGTTAGGGTACGATTATTTCGTATCCTTTTTATTAGTTTTAAAGCATATTTATGAACTATTTACAACTAGTAAAATTATGAAAATGTTTTCAATAGGAGAATAATTTTATCTATTTGATTTTATTTATTTTCCTATATATAATAAAAACGTAGTAGAAAAGGGAGGAAATATATTTTTATTATGAAAAAGAAAGTTATTCTATTACCATTAATTATGATGGCTCTTGCTTCATGTGGCGGAAATAGCGCTAGCAACTCAGCACAGCCATCAACATCTGGCTCAGCTAGCCAACAACCAAGTGCAAGTACTAAACCAAGTACAAGTA
>ERZ808292.106-NODE-106-length-25535-cov-35.121389_pt1 | contig 25535 bp, 44 predicted proteins | sample MGYA00521275_ERZ808292 | MGnify/ENA primary metagenome ERZ808292 (study PRJEB31516, sample SAMN03275613) | gut metagenome | biome: mammalia-associated habitat; material: feces | host: Papio cynocephalus | place: Kenya | collected 2012-07-26 ... | reverse complement strand
TGTAGTTCACCCAGTGGTCATAAGAACCACGAACTGATTTCATTGAATTTCAATGGAATTTGGAACTATAATAGAATTATAGGTCGAATATTGTATATTTCTAAAAAGTGGGAGCAAAGGGCATTTGCAAACGGAGTATACCAATATTTAATGAATCATACTGCACCTAATTTAACGAGAGAAAATATTAAGGAAACTCAATTGTATTGTGCTTTAATATACTTAAAGAAAGACGTTGAAAAACTTAAATCAATTAATGATTATGAACAACATCCCTTTTTAAGGGCGACATTAGCCAAATTGAAGAGTAATTTCGGAATTCAATATAATCAGTTAATTGATATCGGTGAAAAGGCAATCAATAATATTGTCAGAATATTAGGAAGGACATTGTCAAAAGTGGAGGATGACTTGTCTAAAAATGAAGGTGAAATTATGTTTCCGAACTATAATTATATAAATGCTGATAATAATTAACACAACTTATGGAAAGACAGAACAAAATATATCACGCAGTCGAAAAAACACCTTACAGTAAAGATGAATTGAAGATATTTCTTGCTGGTACAATTGATAATGGTGACAGTGAAGATTGGCAGACTAAGATATGCAAACTTATTGAAAAATGCGCCACGAACAGCAAACCCATCGCCGTATACAATCCAAGAAGAGATGATTGGCCGAAAGATGACCAAACAAAGTTAATCGAGGAGCAGATTAAATGGGAGCTTGAACATATGGAGAATGCCGACCTCATACTAATGAATATATGCGGAGACAGTAAATCACCTATTACATTGCTTGAGCTTGGAATACATTCTAAAGAAAATAAACTGATAGTGTTTTGTCCTGATGATTTCTATCGCTTTGATAATGTGAAAGTTACTTGTGAACGATATGGAGTTCCTTTAATATCGACGAAGAAAATCGAAGACTTTGTAAGGGACAAAATATTGACTAAATGATATTAACTTAAATTAACGGAAATTCCTTGTAGTTTCCGTTTTTATTTTGTACCTTTGCAAACAAATATCTGAAAGACTTAAATTAATAATGGAAGATGACGAATGAATACGTTGTGACGGATAAATATGTCATATTTTGGGGCAGTTTCCTATGTAATTTTTACCCATCGTCATTTAAATACGATGGAATAATGTTCCGCACATCCGAGCAATTCTTTATGTGGAGAAAGGCAAAGTTTTTTAACGACGAGTATACAGCGGAACAGATTTTGAAGGCAACTTCACCTAAAGAGGCAAAACGACTTGGAAGATTGGTTAGAAGCTACGACGATGCTAAGTGGTACGACGAATCCATCAAGGCAATGTCTCTTGCAATTAAACTGAAGTTCGACAATAACAGTGAACTGAGAGAAAGACTACTTGGCATTGGTGACAGAATATTTGTCGAAGGTTCTCCATATGACAAGAAATGGGGAGTAGGGGTTAAGTACAATGATCCGTCTGCGAAGGATTCAACCAATTGGAAAGGTGAGAATCTGTTAGGGAAAATTATTACAGATTATAGAAACAGTTTATTAAAAGTAAAGTAAATTATGTCAAAGATTTTTACAATGTCCGCAGAGGGCAAGAGCGAGTATTGCTGCAATGTCGTCAGGATCGGAGAAATCAAGCCTATCGAAGGCTCCGATTTCCTTGGTGAGACAATGGTAAACGGTCAGTCGGCAGTGGTGAGAAAAGACCAAGTACACGAGGGTGATTTATTCTTTTATGCCTCAAACGAATGCCAACTTAACGAGAAGTTCCTTTCAGTGAATAACCTATTCGAAATTGGCAGTTACGAGCTTAACAGTAATGCCGAGGAAGTGAAGGACTTGTTGTCCAAGGCTGATTCCACTGAGGATAAGGATGAACGAGACAAGTATCGTGCGGAAGCGAAACATAAGGTAGGTTTTTTCAATAAGAACGGACGTGTACGAATGATTCGTCTACGTAAGGTTCCTTCATATGGTTTCTTGTTCGGTCTAGATGAAATGGCAAGATATTGCCCTAAGGTAAAGGGTATCAATATGGAGGATTACCTTAATCAGGATTTCGATACCGTTGATGGTGAGTTGTTCGTAAAGGCGTATGTTCCATATACGACTGAGAGGACACATCCGAACGGTAATAAGAGAAATCGAAAGGCACAGAAAAAGATTAACCGTTTCGATAGAATGATTCCTGGTGAATTTATGCTACATTATGACACAAATCCTCTGGCAAAAAATATGTGGAGAATTAAGCCTGACGATGTCGTAACGATAAGCGTAAAGTTGCATGGCACTTCGGGTATTTTTGCCAATGTAAAGACACACGTACCTATCAAGTTGCCATTGCCTAAGAGGATTTGGAATTATTTCGTCGACACTACAGGCCTTTTTAAGAAATCACGTATAATCGACTATACAACTGAATATGGTAATGTTTATTCGTCTCGTACTGTAATTAAGAATCAATTCATTAATAAGGACGTTAAGGATGGCTATTATGGCACTGATGTGTGGAACGAATATAACGAAATCTTGAAGGATAAACTTGATAAGGGTATGACAGTATACGGTGAGATAGTTGGTTATATCAGTGGAGCACAGACGATGATACAGAAACAGTACGACTACGGCTGTGAAGTTGGAACAAATAAGTTTATGCCTTACCGTATCACTACTGAGACCGATGATGGAAAGAAATATGAATGGGATGTTAGTGAAGTAAAGGAATGGACAGAACAACTTGTCAAGAAGTATCCAGAGATTAAGGAACGAATTCATATCATTGACATTCTCTATCACGGTACGTTGAGGAATTTGTATCCTCAGCTTAGTGTCACAGACCATTGGCACGAGAATGTTCTTGAGGCATTGAAGAATGACAAGGAACATTTTGGCATGGAACTCAACGAGCCACTCTGTAAGATATATAAGTCACCAAGAGAAGGCATTGTGCTGAGAATTGATGGTGATGCCGTTGCAGAGGCATTCAAGTTGAAGACCGATGCCTTCTTTACAAAAGAGCAAAAGGCAATCGATGAAGGTGATGTCGATATTGAAATGGAAAGCACATATGCTGAAAACTAAAATTATATAATAATATATAATTTTAACTCACATTAACGGAAATTCCTTGGAGTTTCCTTTTTTATTTTGTACTTTTGCAAACAAATAAATAACGATTATAAATTTATAATAAAATGGAAGAAATTAAATTTAATTTTAAGCCTAAGTCGTTGACTGATGTGATAACCAACAGTTCAACAGAGGTGTATACCTATTACAGCGATGGAGGAATTAAAACCATCAAGGAAATGGTAAACGCAATATTATCTCTTAATAACGATAATAAGTACACATTTGATGATCTATTTGAAATTAAGTATACGTTTGATTTCGGTAGCATCGACGACGATTGGTATGATGAGAAACTCGCCGGTTATCTAACGACTGATGAAGTTGACAAGCTTGTTGAGTACAAGACTTCATCCAAGTATACTGATAAGAGTTACGATAAGTATCTTTATTTCCTCTATAATAATATTTCATATGATACGCAGAAGAAGATAGCTTTCGAATATGAGGACGAGGATTATGAGAATCAAGGAATGGTGGTGACCGGCGTTAATATCACCGCCAAGAAAGATAGTGGAATTAAGCAGTCTATAATTAATAAAGCGGTTGATTGCTTGAATAGTATTAGTGCGGATAGTATTTGGGAACAAGAAGCAAGATATGATGGGTAAACGAATGAGACTATTGGTAAACACTAATGTAAAAAGCGTTTCAAATGCAATTACAAACAGTTCTTCAGAGGTTTTCTTGGTTAAATCCGAGAGACCGTCTGAAGACGTTAAAGAACTTATTCTCGCCTTTTCGAAAATAGCTTGGGAGGATGACAAAATCAAGGATAGGAAATTTCCTCGAAAATTGAGAAACATAATCACTGAAGATAAGCTCGACCTTTCCACTGATGAATATGAGCAGAGTAGCGGTATGGGTGGCGATATCGATGTAACTGACTTTAACGATGCCGCTTGTGAATACAAGAAATTTTATCGAAAAGATATAGGCGAGGAACTCAAGAAGAAGAACTTGACCGAGGAAGAACTCAGCCATTATGTATTGGTCGACATTGATTGGGCGAGACGTAAGACGATACAATTCATACAGAATAATTTTATCGCTTATAATTGCGATATCCAATTGACGGAAAAAGAGGAAAATATCTATGAGATAATGGGAAAAGCTTATTTAAATCGTTGGTAAAATGAAACTTCTTATTAATAAAATAAAGAGTGTTTCCGATGTTATTACAAACAGTTCTTCGGAGGTATTCGTGATGTATAAGAGTGATGCCGAATATTACGATAATCTTGAAAGTGCGATGGGTAATGTCACTATTCAGGAAATAACTTGGGATGAATTGAAGGATTGGTACAATGGATGGAGCGACCAATTGGAAATGATTTGCGATGTCTGTGGACTAAATATTGATGATATTATCAACACTACCACTTGTGACATGACCGAGGATGATTGGTATGCCTTTCTCGAATTGTATCATGACATAATAGAAAAGAAGCTTATAGGACTATATTGGGTCGGCATCAGAGACCATTTCGAAGATGCCATCGAAGTAAATAATCAGGCAAGAAAAGATTCTATATGGACTGATTATCAACATTAGGAAACTGACATATAAAATTATAACATATTATGCAAAATTATATTAAAAAAGTTAATAAGGATAAGTGGATTGGTGTCAAGGTACGTGAGATGAAAGATTACAATTACAAGGCGTTTTGGCACAATCTCACCACGATTAGAGAGGATTTGGGAGAGGTAAAGGAATTACCTGCTGATTATTCAGAATTTTACGATGTATCACTGGGTACGCTTTGCAATGCCGGTTGTGATTTTTGCTATGTCTCCGCAAAAAAGAATGGTGAGGCATACAAAAATCCATCTGAGACTTGGAGAAAGTGGATGGAGACATACAAAGAAACGATTACAAAAGATGGTATACTCCTTACGGAACGGCCATTTCAAATTGCAATTGGTAGATAAAAAATTAACATAAAAATATTGTTTACTGGGTCTATCGATGAACCCATCTTATATTTATATTAAAAGGATATAAATATAAGAGAATGGAAGACGATAAATGGGGTATATATAGGATATTAAATTTAATAAATAACAAATATTATATAGGTTCATCAAAAAATATCACTAAACGTATCAGAGAACATAAAAGGTTATTACGTAAAGGTGAACATGAGAATAAACATTTACAATCGGCGTGGAATAAATACGGAGAACAAAATTTTGTATTTGAAATTATTCAGATAATAAGTTCTGATGAATTAAAAAATAATTGTTATTTACGTGATTTAGAAACAAAATATATACTTGAGAGTGGGTCTGCAAATGATAAAATTGGTTATAATATTATTAATGGAGGAATAGGGACTTTAAATACACCGTGTAGTGAAGAAAAAAGGCGAAAGATTTCTGAAGCAAATAAAGGAAAGACAGCATGGAATAAAGATACTCCAATGACGGAAGAACAAAAAGCTATTTTAAGAAAGGTAAAAGAAGAAAAGTATGGTAAATCAATCGATATTTATGATATTAATGGAAATTTCATTGAAACTATGCCTTCTGTCAGAAGTGTCAGCCGTAAATACAAATGCGGTAGGAATACCATTAGCGATTGTATCAAAGGAAAAACTTTGCCAATGAAACATATATTCGTTCTACATGGTGGAACTCTTGATTATTCTAAAATAGGTATTAATAGAGAAGTAGAAACCGATGAGCATCGTAAGCAACGTATGAAAGAATATCGTTCAAAAAGAGGAAAGAAAATAGATGTCTATACCTTTAACGGTAAATTTATAAATACTTACGATAGCATTAGTGAAGTTAATGAAGAATTAAAAATTAACGAATCTACCATAAGACGTTGTCTTAGCAAGAAAAGTTTTTGCGAAAAATTTATCTTCAAATTACACGGGGATAAAAAAGCAATAATATTAGATAAGCCCCAACATGGATGGTATGGTGATACTACTTATAATGTCTATCAAGGACTTGAATTTCTTGCAAGTTTTAGAAATATGAGTGAAGTCCGCAATTTTATTTTAGCCAATAATGTAAATATTAAGAAGAATGTCATTAATAAAAGACTCGGTTTACTAAGACCATTTAAACAAACTATCTTTGAAAATTTTTGTGTTAAATTAGAACCTGCCCTCTCTATTGGTGACAATAGAGATGCACAGCCCTAACTTACTCATAAGGTAAGGGTGGACATTTAGATGTCCGCTAACGGTAAAAGTTAAATAAGATATCGACGAAAGATATACGAATGCACTTTCTAAGAAAGCCTAAGGTCCTGAAATGGATAGCTGGTAATACCGTGTTAACTATAAAGGTAATATGTTATAGTAATGTAACGAGTATGGATGAAACTCTTTATAGAGAATATAAAACTTTGAAGAGGGCTGCATCTTATAAAGATGAGATGAAAATGTACTCTGCTCATAATAGAAATATTATGCACCCAGTGTCAACGGGTGAACCTTGTATGTCTCCTTATCTATGCGATTTTCTCAAAACCGTATACGAGACGAATGTAGTGCCTAACTATACCACTAACGGTATTATCCTCTCCTATTGGGATAAACCTGAGAGTGAATATTATGACAAGGCGAATAAAATCCTAGATACGACAAAGTTGTATTGTGGAGGAGTCGCTGTAAGTTATGGTAATAAAGCCCTTCGCCGATATGCCGATGACGCTATCGAGGGTCTGCTTGCAAAGGGAGATTGTCACGTGATGATACATCATATTATTTCAGATAACAAGAGTGTTGATGAATTCGTCGACTGTTGGAAGAAATATGGCGACAAGATTAGAAACCACGTCCTTCTTCCATTGATGGCAAGTGGGCGTAGTAAGAAAGGTATCGAGGATGGCACTTTCGAGTATCTTGAGGATACAGTAAAGAAATATAATATCAAAAATGTTGCATTTGGTGCGCATTTCATCAAGTCGCTCGAAAAATCAAATAAGATTAAGACTTGGCTTTATCCTGCCGAAAGTTATTCAAAGAATGTTCTTCTCAAAGAGAATGAAGTGGTAATTACATCAAGTTCATTTAACCTTACACCAGTTAAAACAATTAACTATGAAACAGTATCATTTTAAGTGCGAGGAGGAAGCTCCACTCAGCATTGAAGACCTTAACAAAATCGTTGAACGTAAATACGATGAATATTTAAAAGCCAACGAAGAATACCATAAGTCGCTTAACTCCAAATTCGAGTATTTGTGAATGCTCACCGATTATTTTGAAAGTTAATGCAGATGTTAATGGCAGCTATAACATATTGAGGAAATGTAAGCCAAATGCCTTTGATGAGCAATGGTATAATGGGTGTGTAGTTCACCCAGTGGTCATAAGAACCACGAACTGATTTCATTGAATTTCAATGAAATTTGGAACTATTAAGGATAAAGAAGGTAATCCAAAGACAATAATATATAATTTGGATTCAAAGTGGCGTACTGGATATACTATTCGTAATGGATGGAGTGAACGAGTATACGGAATGTTTGCTTTGTTGAATAATGTTAGGAATTATTGGGAGGATAAATACAAACCGTTGCCTGACAGAGGATTACCTGATGACGTAAGTGAAGATACCTTGAGACATTACTGTAACAAAGTCGTGACAGATGAGGAATATGAGAAGAATGAGGAGCGTTATTGGAATTCGGATTATAATTATTGTTGTAAAAGTGATGCCTCAAAATGGATTGAAAGAGGATATTCAAAACAATATATAATTAATGGTGAAGAATATGTAAGCGGTCCTGATTGGCATAGTCCTAATTGGTGTACGACACAAGAGTTGGAGGAATGCTATAATAAAGTGTTCAGTAAAAAATGGAGTGGCGATTACATTGAATGGGCTGCATTAATCGGTGCTATGAAAGGTTACGAGGCGAGTGGTGAGTTTGAATGCCGTGCAGTATTTTGGTTTGATAATTAAACATTAAAGTCCACCTAATATGACAATAGATGAATTAAAAGATAATTATGCTGAAATCTTTTCGCTAATTGAATGTCCTGACGAAAATACTTACCCTAAGATATTGACCGACAATATTCCTGTTGAGATTCTAAATAAGGATATATATATTTTCGTCGAAGATGGATACGGGTATACATCAAACGTTAAGATAGGAGATTTTATCAGTAACAAGAACGATGAGTTCCATGATATATATGGAATAGATTTATTCCATTACATAAGAGAAATATTTATAAATATCTTTGTATACCCTAAATATCACGATTTTAGATTGAAATTCACATTTACCGACGGTGTAATAAATGACTTTATTGAAAATAGTCTGAAATCGTTTATTAAAAGATGTGACGATTTGGCATATTTCATTAAGTTGGCCAATTATGATGGTCAAATCGTTGATCCATTAACAGATGAAGAGATAACGAATTTCGGTAAATCAATAAAGAAAATAGAAGAAACAATCATAAGTTATTTTACCGATGACGCATTTAAGTATCTTCCAAAGACCAATGAAGAGACGATGACACCAAAAGAATATTATGAGGCATTTAAAGGCAAATTCATATCTTATAAGGGCAAGATGAATGGAAAAGTCGCCGGTTATGTTGAACATTATTTAATAATAGGTTTTAACGATGATATCGGCTGTATCAAATCATTTAGTCCACAGGTGGTATATGACAAGAGCTATAAATCATATAGATTTAGTAAAATGAAAAATATAGTCCCGTTTTAATATGCGAAATAATAAAGGAGGTTAAGCTTTTTTAACTTCCTTTATTTTGTTCTTACAAGAAAAAGTTATACCTTTGCATCAGTTAAAGTTAAATCGGTTTTAGTTATGGGAGTATTTGACGATATAAGAGATAAAGTAATGTCATTCAGGAAAGGAATAAGTAATCTATTTTATTTCTTTAATGTCATTTGGCGATATCGTGATTTCGACTACGACTTTATGCTTAGTATTGAAAAACGCATAATGCAAAGTATGCAAAAGTATTTTGAAACGAGCAATATAGCCGAAGGAAATGATGAAACAGCAAGAGAATTAAAACTTTGCCTTAGTGTCCTTGATGAAATGGAAAAATGTACTGAATATTGGTATGCTGAGGAAAAAGAAGGACATAAGCCTATAAAAGTAATTAATACGAATAACGCCCCTGATAAAATTAAGGAATTAATAAAAAATAAAGATATGCCTCATAATAGGGCGTTTCAATATGATTGGTACGAGTACAAATGTTGGCGTTTGTATAATCTTATAAGATGTCATAAAATGAAAACTTGGTGGGATTAAAATATTATATTATGGATTTTAAGAATTTAAAAGATAGAATGCTTTACTATCGCAGTCTTACTGATTACAAGGTAATGCCTAACTGTTATACATTGGTAATGCTTGACGGAAGGTCATTCTCAAAGTTAATAAAGAAGAAATATAAATTACCTTTTGACGACAGTTTCATTGCAACAATGAATACGACGGCGCAATATATTTGCCAAAACGTGCAAGGAGCATTGTTTGCTTATGTCCAATCGGATGAAATCAGTATTCTTCTGTCAAACGAATGCGACACGTTTTTCAATGGTCGTTTGACTAAAATGTTACCAAACATCGCAAGTATGGCAGCGGGCAAATTCAACCAAATAATGATGTTACGAGACTTATATAGTATCTTACACGACGGTTTAGAACTTTCACGAATGGAGGTCATTAAAACCCTTTATAAGCATAAGTTGGTAGAATTCGACTGTAAGATATGGAATGTACCTTCTTTCAATGATGTATACGCTTGGTTCTTATATAGACAGAATGATTGTATCCGTAATTCCAAGCAACAATCGGCTCAGACTTATTTGTCGCATAATGTATTATTCCATAAAAACGTTGATGAACAAATCAAATTGTTAGAAGAGAAAAAGGGCATTAATTGGGAAACCGAGTATAACGATGGGAAGAAATACGGTCGTTTCATCTATAAGGAGATGAAACATATGAACGTCTATGTGGAGAAATTAAAAAAAGATGTTCCTTGTGACAGAACTGTGTGGGGATGTTATCCAGCATTCAAATTACAAGAAGAGAAAGATAAATTTTCCTCTCTGATAGACAGTATTAAGAAATTAAGATTAAAAGAAAATTAATTCACTTTTTAAAATGTTTTAAAATAAATTCAAAATGAGAAAAATTATTGTAAGTGGTTTTCTCGGCCAAGATGCTACGAAACAAATTTCGAAGCAGAATCGAGAATATGTAACATTCAACATTGCCAACAATGAATACAACGATGAGAAAGGTGCAGACGGTAGGCCTATTACTCGTTGGTTTAGAGTTACATGTCTTAATCCTAACCAATTGTCATTTGCATCGAATCTTAAGAAAGGTTCTAACGTAATCGTTACAGGTTCCCTTAGAGATAGTGTATATCAGAGTCATCAAGGAACGTGGAATATAAGCCGTGATATCATGGCAGACAGTATTGAGTTTAATAGTAGCCGTCAGAGTGATAATCAGTCAAATGGTCAGCAGAATCCTACTGTAAATACACATAATAATGTGCCACAAGGCGCAACCACGCCTTCAATGCCTACCGTAGGGGCAATTCCTCAAGCACCATCGACACCTAAGCCACCTGTAACAGCGACGACAAATGGCAATATTCCTGTACCTCCTAAGGATGTATCAGCAGAAGAGGCGGTGGATGATTTACCATTCTAATTAACATAACGATAACAAGACGGAGATCCACAAATAAAGTGGGGGATTTCCGTTCTTGCTTTTAGGAAAGTAATTTATGTAATGAAAAATGAGTTAAAAAGACAGACTAAAATATTCGACGATAAAGATGATAGACGTAATGCCAATAATAATTTAATTAATATGTTATTGATAATTATTGGACTTGTGTCATTATTAATATTTACAATTACTCGTTAATTTTCACGAAAATGTTTACAAAAGAAGAAAGAAGTGGTTTTAGATATTGGTTTGCCCATTGGTGTGCCTTCCAAATGACGGCACTTAACTTGAAATGTTGGAAACCTAGGTATTTATTGCACGACATCGAGAAGCCTTGGTTAAAGCTATTGTGGGGAGACTATAAATTAGTACAGCACTGGCATCGCAGACACAATTCGCATCACTTGGAATATTACTTTAAGCATCATAAGGCTGACTGGCAAGCAATGGTAATTGATTGGGAATGCTCAAGATTCACCAAGGAGGCATCACCATTAACTTGTCGTGAAGAGATGGAGAGAAAAATAAAATGGAGTCCAGAATTAAAGGAACTTTTATATGATAATATGTCACCGATATTAAATAAATTAGGACTATGAGAATGACGAGAGATATAATTATTAGTCTCTTCTTCGGATTAATCATTGCTTTGTTGACTTCCTGTGGAAGTGACGATAAGTCAGCGGAAGAATTAAAAAATGCATATCTTAAAAAAGAAGCCGAAGAAACTGCCGCAAGGAAAAAGCAAGAAAGGATTCGTTGTGGGCAATTAACCTTTGCTGAAGCGATATCAGCAATGTACGAAAGAAACAAACGCAAGACGAATTTTAACGATATAATCAGATTCTATGACCAAGGGCATTATTATAAAGGTTTCTATACTGTCTATTGGCAAGGCACACGTCGCCAAACTTCCACCGCAGGTATAGTCCATGACCCTAATTGTCCTTGTTCAAAAAATAAATTAAGATAAAACTAATATGAAATAAAATGGATGTTATTTGTCAAAAATGTCATAGTCCGATGAAACGGATTAATAGCATTACATATAAATGTACTGAATGCAATTTAGAAGAAGAAATACTTTTTAATATCCCCGATGAGGAGAAAGAAGCATATCCTTTTTATAATAAGGAAATTAACATCGGTGATGAACCCGATAGTGGACTTTACTGTGATAAGTGTCATCATTCATTGTTGATGGAAGACAATTTTATGTTGTCGGATAGGGATAAAACCGTTAACGAAGATAATGATTCTATAGGTGTGGATTGCCATTGCCCTTATTGCGGTAGTCAATACTCGATTGTGGAACATAATTAAGAATAGGAAATTATAATGGAGAAAGATATTGCTAAGGTCGACGGAGGCATAGGCTTCGGTTTGAGATGCCAAGTTACTATGATTAATACTAATATTCCTGCCGATCAAGACGTAATGATAGTATTCAAAGATTACAACAAATGTCGACAGATATTTGCTATAGAAAAAGCTCGGGCAATTGAAGAAAATATTAATCGAGAAGGCTATACATTTAAAATGGAGGAAAATGAGGAGGATTACTATGCCGCCTTGGTAACGAATGAAGAAAATAAAAATTGTTGCAGAATCTCTATCGAAATGGGTGCCCTAAGAGATAATGGAATTTATGTGTTAAGATAATATGGAAAATAATAAGGTAATAGTAATTAATTTGATAGGTGGACCTGGTTCAGGTAAGTCAACGGCAGCAGCCGGTATCTTCTACAAACTCAAAAAGATGGGAGTAAATTGTGAACTTTCTCTTGAGTTCGCCAAGGATAAGGTATGGGAAGAGGCATTTAGAACAATGGATGACCAAATCTATATCTTTGCCAAACAATATCATAAGCTTTGGAGGCTTAGAGATAAGGTAGATGTCGTTATAACTGATAGTCCACTATTAGTCTCATTATATTATAACAAAACACCATCTAAATATTTCAATAATTTCGTGATGGAACAATTCAACAGCTTCGACAATATGACATATTTTATTGAACGTCCTGACAAATATCAACAGACGGGTAGGATACAAAACGAAGAGGAATCCAAGGAAATTGACATTACGTTGAAAAACATAATGGATGAATATGATGTGAATTATAAGATATATTCTTGCAATGATGCCGTAAATCGTATCGTCGCCGATATTTCGGATAGAATATAATAACATTAACTTAAATTAACGGAAATTCTTTGGAGTTTCCGTTTTTTATTTATAACTTTGCAAACAAATAAATAAACGAATTAATATAATTGTAATGAGGTAAAGGTTGAGACGAATTCGATATTATCAGGCAATTGTAATCATGATAAGTGTTATGCTACAGACGGTGGTGCGAATTGCCCTTGTGGAAGTGGTAATTGTCATTGCCACGATCATAACGTTCGTGATGCCTGGATGGATAATGATGAATTATTCGATGAACAATAATCAGATAAAATGTCAAATATGGAAACATCGTTATCACGATGAATTGCCTTCACATTTCCGTTGCTTAACCAAGGCATTAATTATGACCGAACGACGTAAGTTGGGACTTGACAAGAACAGTACTAAATTTTAAAAATAGATTATTTTATGGTAGCAGTAAAGAGTATTATTGACACTGACCTTTATAAACTCTCAATGTCATATGCATATTTTAGCCTTTATCCTTTAGCACAAGGAATATTTGAGTTTCGTGACCGGGCGAAGGAGAGTTGGAAGGATTTTCCTGAGATTGTAGACCAATTCAATATGGAAGTCGCAAAATTATCCAATCTTCGTTTGACCGAGGAAGAGAAGAATTATTGTATCAAGAACATTACATATATCCCTAAAACTTATTGGGAATGGTTATCCACATTCAGATTTAAGACTGAATATTTCAAGCCTTGGCTCGATGACGGTTATGTATTCCATTGTAGTTCAGGTGAACCTGATTTACCACTTTATGAGGAAACGTTCTATGAAATTGCGACTTTGGTAATTTATTCACGTCTTCGTAATAAATACAAGGGATGGGACGAGAAGTTCGATATGAAGAAAGCATTGGCACGTTTTGAAGAGAAAATTGACTTTGCAAACAAGAATAACATTCCTTTCTCAGAATTCGGAGCAAGAAGACGCTATAGTGCAGATTTGCAGGAAGAGATCATCAAATTGATTAAGAAGAAGTCCCTCACTTGCACCGGCACTTCGAATGTATATTTTGCGATGAAGTATGGTTTGAAACCACAAGGCACAGTTGCACATGAATTTGTAATGTTCCATTCTGCGGTATTCGGCTACAAGCGAGCAAATTATTTGTCTCTTGAAGCGTGGAAGAATGTTTATCAGGGAGACCTCGGTACCGCATTGATTGACACATTTACCACACCGTCATTCCTCCGTACATTGACGAAGCAGCAAGCGTTGCTTTTGACTGGTTATCGTCAAGACAGTGGCGATGAATACGCAGTAGGAAATGCAATCATTAAGAGACTTAAGGAATTTGGTATTGATCCTAAGAGTAAACTACTTGTGTTCTCAAATGCGTTGGATTTTGACAAGGCGAAGGATATCTATGAGTATTTCAATGGACGTATAAAGGTAGGTTTCGGAATTGGTACAAATATTACTTGTGACCCTATGATTGAAGGTTTCAAACCGACCAATGTAGTAATGAAACTTGACCATTGTCGTTTGTCAGACAAAGACCCTTGGGAAAAGTGTATCAAAATTTCTGATGATGTAGGAAAGTATATGGGTGACAAGACTGAATTCGACATTGCAATTCACGAATTGCATCTGAATAATAATTAATTAATTTGTGACATTATGGCAAATAGTACTGATATATTGACAAAGGATGAGAATCGAGTCAAGATTTTTGCGGAAGGTGTTAAAATTGACGAAAACCTTCCTAAATATAAGATTATGGATGAAAATCGAACTGATGAACCTTATGATAAAGCCTTCGACAGTACAAAAAATTCCTTCCCTAATTATTCGACTGGACGTAATTCCATTACGGATTTATCGTCATTGACTTATGAGACACTTAAAGAACACCTTGCCAAGGAACAAACCAAAGAAGGTAAGACAGATTTTTCAATAACCGATTTTAACCTTACAATGTCTGACAAGATGATACAAATAGTAAGGAATACCTCATATTATCAGAATGGTCGTGGACTTGACGATTTCCGAATTGACGGTACTGTATCGTCAAATTGGCAAAAGCCTATCCAAGTGACTTTATGGAGTACTATCAAGGATTTCTTCAGAAACAAGAAAGAGTTCAAAGAGGATAAGAAACGTGCCGATAAGTTTGATGTCGTTAAATATTTCGCTGATATCCACATTGCATCAAAAGAGAACTGTGATAAGTATGTCAATCGAATCTCAGAGTACATCAACTGTATCGGTATTGCTGAGACAACAGGACAAATCGCTCTTAAGGAACAACTCTTCGGTCAGATGGTAATCAACAAATACGAAAGTATACTTTATGCCAATGGCTATGATAAATTGATTACTGAGGATGTGATGGTAAAACTTACCAAGAAGGCACCAAAAGCTTTGGCATTGACATATATATCAAATTACACTCGAACAATTCCCCTTGATATTATCAAGAAGAAGATGGTTCTTGATAATTTGGAGATTTTTGACAATTACGTAATATTGCATTACGATCCAAATGGCAAGTCATATGCACAGACCGTCGAGGAACGCAAGAAAGAGGTGGATAAGGCGAAAGATCCAATTCTATTCGGCGTAATCGCAGGTAGTAACAAGTTGTATTATGTCGGTGATTGGGAAGACGAGTATTGTGACCTTCGTCTTGAGAATATCGTAGACATGTTGGGTAAGGAAGAGGTAACGAAACATTATCTCACCAGTGAAATAAAGTAATGTTCAATCTATGGGACAATATACCCCCTAAAAGGCAGTTGTCCCATTTATAATTTGTTTTAAACAGAATGGGATTTTTGGGATGTCTTTTTATTGGACTGAGTATCATATGTACAATAATTTCTCTTGCTACATGTATAGACGTTTGTGACAAAGTAAATCGCTTCTATGCCAGAAGTAATGAAAGTAATGTGCGTTTATGGCTAGACCACGGTTTTCTGATGACTATCATTATAATGTTTTTCGTTGTAATGTGGTTCATAGGTGCCGATATTGCTATTTGTCATAATTTATATGGCTGTAGCGATACACTGTCTTCGTTTCTTAATATATTATTCATAATAATTGCGTCGATATTGACAATAGGGTCGATTTTCAAAGAATTCGATATTAATGAATAGTCTTATAATAGGATTAATATGTACAGGAGAAAATTCTTTTTCGGCAAACATAAAGGTGAGTTTATATTGGATGCCATCGAGAGTGATACACAATATATTTCATGGTGTCTTAAATATGTTGAGTTCTTGAAATTCAATGATATGGAATTGCAAGCATACCATAATAAAATGCAATCGGAAACTACTAATATCGATCAAGTAAGTGCAAAGGTACAAGAATGTATGACTGCAAACCATTATACGAGATAAAGTAATAACATTTTTTAACTTATTATATTTTGAAACTATAATGAATTTTATTACCTTTGCACTGTATTAATTCAAATAAAAATTATGAAACATATTAATGGTTTATTTTATACAATTTCATTGATTATAATGGCGGTTATGTCGATGATTTCATATAAGACGTTTGTACTATATATTGCAATTTCATCATTGCTAATGTATCTGCATGTTACTATATCGACTTTGAGTAACGCATTGGTAGCCAGAGATTTTGACAGTAAAGGTGATTTGTTTTGGAAATTATTGTTAATGACAGTATCAGCAATCAGTTTTAGCATTTTCTTCACTACGTGTTGAAACAATTAGAAAAAGATATTTTATGGAAGAAAAAATAAACAATTTGGAGATACCTAAGACTATAGCAGGCATTAAATACTCTTGGGTACGGAGTGATGTTGATGGTGAAGAGTATTCGGACACCTTTGATACCATAGAAGACTGTATCGAGAATGCCCACGATTGTTGGAAACACAAGGTAGGAGGTTTTGATAACGTAGATTATAACGGTTACGATGAGATAAATGATTGCATAATCGAAAGACCTATAATATTAATAGGTCATGAATGTTCAATCGTTGATAAATTACAACTTGGGACTATAATCGAAATATTGAATAAAGAGTTATCCGATGAATTTTCAGAAACTGTCTATACTGAATTAGGTGATAATTTTTGGCACTACGAAAAAATCGGACCACTTACTAATAATAAACAATTGGAAGATAATTTGAGGAATTTCATCAAGGATAACTTTACTATGTATCCTGAAAAAATGATTCAGACATTTGAATTACGGTATGACTTGTTAGCCGATGAATGGATAAAATAATAATTAGATACAATGGCAAAAATTTATTTTAAGAATGAGAATTGTTTCACTACCTTGAAGAATATGGCGAAAGCCAATTACAAGGTAGATATAGTACTTACCTCGCCTCCATATGCAACAAGTCGCAGCAAGGTCAAGACACAAAAGGCAATGGACACTTACAATCGTAGGTATGACATCTGCCTCGATGATATGACACCGGAGCAATATCGAGATTGGACAGTCGACTTATTTAATAATTTCGACAATGTGTTGGAGAAGAATGGGGTCGTTCTGTATAATGTCTCATATGGTTCTGAGAACCCATCCGCATTATGGCTCTCGTTATTGTCTATTATTGAAAATAGTAACTTTATGATAGCCGACACTATCATTTGGAAGAAAAGCAGTGCATTACCAAACAATGTAGGAAACAAGCTTACCCGTATTACTGAATTCGTATTCGTACTATGTCGCAAAAATGAGTATAAGACATTCCGTATTAATAAGAAAGTAAAAAGTGTTCGTAAAGACACTGGTCAGAAATATTACGAGAACATGTACAATTTCATCGAGGCACCTAACAATGATGGACCTTGTAAATTGAACAAAGCAACCTATTCATCTGATTTATGTATCAAATTGTTGGAAATGTACGGACAGCCAAACTATAAGGTATACGATCCATTCATGGGTAGTGGTACGACTGCGATTGCGTGTGAGAAATGGGGAAGTGATGAAATGATATGCATTGGTAGCGAACTATCCGAACAACAGGTACAATTTAGCAAGGATAGATTGGAAAAATATAGAAATGAACATTAAGCAATAACACGATATGAAAAATTACGGTTTTGTAAAAGTTGCGTCGGCAATACCAACAATTAAGGTTGCAGATTGCAAATATAATTGTGAACAGATATGTAAACTGATAGATAAGGCAGAGGAAGATAATTGTGATTACGTAGTATTTCCTGAATTATCTATCACAGGCTACACTTGCCAAGATTTGTTCCATCAGTCAACGTTAGTTGCATCATCACTTAATGAATTGTATCACGTTACTCTTCGGACAATAGGGAAACACGTTACAGTAATCGTCGGCACTCCACTTATGGCCGACAACATGTTATTCAATTGTGCTGTAATAATTGTTAATGGCTTCATCAAGGGTGTCGTTGCAAAGACCCACTTGCCTAATTATGGTGAGTTTTACGAGAAACGATGGTTTGCAAGTTCGCAAGATATAATCGAGAAGAAAATTGATATTTTTGACTCCAAGAACATATTATTCACTAATAAACGTCAAGTGTTTGAAGGTGAGAACGGTATCAAGTTCGGTATTGAAATTTGTGAAGACTTATGGTCTCCGATTCCACCAAGCAACCATCTCACATTGGATGGTGCCGATATTATCTTTAACTTGTCGGCAAGTGATGAATTGGTCAGTAAACACAAATACATCCAAAGTCTTGTCAAGCAACAAAGCGAAAGAACGATTTGTGGCTATGTATACTCATCAAGTGGCTTCGGTGAAAGTACGCAAGACTTGGTATATTGCGGAAAGGCTCTCATATACGAAAACGGTGAAGAACTTATTAACACAGGAGCATATCGTGTAGATTTCAACAATGCCATCTATGAAGAGGAAATTGATGTTGAAAAGCTACGTATCGAAAGAATGAAAAATAGTACTTTCGTTTCAGCGAATCGAATGATGAATGCCAATAAGATTGGCAGTGATACTTACTGTGTTAACGTAAGTGAAGGAATGATAGAGCAATCGTTATTTGACCGTCCTTTTAACCGTGAATATAGACGTACACCGTTTATTCCATATGACTATCGTGACATTGAAGGAATATTTACAATTCAGTCACTCGGGTTGTTAAAAAGACTGATACATATTAACTGTGATAAAGTTGTAATAGGTATTTCGGGTGGCTTGGATTCCACATTAGCGTTAATGGTTTGCATTAGAGCGTTCGACCGTCTTGGAATTAGTAGAAAGGGGATTATCGGAATAACGATGCCTTGTTTCGGCACTACGAAACGTACCTTGAATAACTCAAAAGAATTGATGAAATATCTTGGCATTACCTCCTATGAGATTAACATCAGCAAGGCAGTTAAGCAACATTTCGAGGATATCGGTCAGAATCCTGATAAAGCCGATATCACCTTTGAAAATTGCCAAGCCCGTGAGCGTACCCAAGTATTGATGGATATGGCGAATAAGCACAACGCTATCGTTATAGGCACCGGTGACCTATCTGAGTTGGCATTGGGATGGGCGACATACAATGGAGACCATATGAGTATGTATAATGTTAATGTAAGTGTTCCTAAGACATTGTGTATTGAAATGGTCAAGCAATCCATAATCACTGGCTATTGTTATGCCGAAGACCGTATTACCGATGATAAGATAAGGGATATCCTTCGAGACATCTGTCATACGCCGATTAGTCCTGAACTAAAGCCGACAGATAAAAGGGGGGAATTGGAACAGAAAACTGAAAGTAGCATCGGTCCTTATATTCTGCATGATTTCTTCCTCTATTATATGATACGTTACGGTTTTTCTCCTAACAAGGTATTCCTGATGGCAAAGAATACATTCGGTACGAAATACAGTGAGAAGGAAATTCTTAAATGGCTTACGGTATTCATCAAGAGATTTTTCTCACAGCAATTTAAGCGCAGTTGCCTTCCTGACGGTCCAAAAATCGGAAGTGTATCACTGTCTCCTCGTGGCGATTGGAGGATGCCAAGCGATGCCTCAACTAACAGTTGGCTCGAAGGATTAACTCATTTACCAAATTACAATAAATTAAAATAAAATTATGTTTCATCATACCGCAAAATATTCTTATGACGATATCACTATTCGTCCTGCTTTTGTAAGCGAAATATCGCACCGTTCTGAATGCAATCCATTACTCGATAACGGGTATATGCCGATTTTTGCCTCACCTATGTCTACCGTGGTAGACAAAGAGAACTATAGCCTTTTCAAAAATAATAACATTATTCCGATATTACCAAGGACTTTGGAATATTCATTGGAGGAACGCATTGATTTTGCTGAAGATGGAAATTGGGCTGCATTCTCGTTGCAAGAATTCCAAGACACTTTTGTCAACGACAAGTGTAAACTTGTATTGGAGACTCCTTGCAAGGTACTTATCGATATTGCAAACGGTCATATGGATGTGCTATTCAATTCCGTTAAAAAGGCAAAAGAAATATATGGAGATATGCTAATTGTAATGATCGGCAATATTGCTAATCCTGAGACCTATCGTAAATGTTACGAATGCAAAGCCGATTATTGTCGTATCGGAATCGGGAATGGCTTCGGCTGTCTCACATCAAGTCAATTGGGTATTAATTATCCAATGGCATCATTAATAAATGAGGCCTATGAGATGAAGATACGTATAGCATCGATTGTCGCTGATGACGAAGGTAAAAATTACTATGAAGTGAAAGACAAATTACCAAAGATAGTCGCCGACGGTGGTATCAGAGGTTATCGTGATGTAATAAAGGCACTTGCGTTAGGCGCCGATTATGTGATGATAGGCAGCGAGTTCGCAAAACTCGTAGAGAGTGCCGCACTGATGTATCTTAAGGAAAGAACGATGACAGCTCCATCGAACGAGGCGTTAAATAAATATCGTAATAATGTACGTAAGCTCAAGAATGGCTTTTATTTCGGTAATAATAACAACATAAGTTCAAATGCATATATAGGTACCGAGCTGTACAAGGAATTCTACGGTATGGCAAGTCGTCAGGGACAAATCGATATGAACGGTGAAAAGACTAAGACATCCGAAGGCGTTTGTAAAGAGGTAAAGGTGTCCACCAACATCGATAAATGGTCGCAGAATATGAAGGACTATCTAAGATCGGCAATGAGTTATCTTAACATAACAGATGTCAAGAACATTAATCCATCTAATGTCGAGACATACCGACTATCAGATAACGCAAAGAACAGTATTAATAAATAAATTTACATTTCCATATAAGGTAATCTATAAATTATCTTGTATGGAAAATTTCTTATTATACTTTATTAACCAAATTAATTTGGAGATAATGAATTTTCTTAGTATCTTTGCAGCGAATAACAAAACAAGTGATATGAAAGAGAGAAAATATAAGCTGACAGACGAGACAAAAGGAATCTACGGAACAACCTTACATAGAATTGTCGCATTACAGGACTTCAGCGAACTTAAAGAACAGGAGGTTGAATGATGATAGAAAAAGTAAATGATATTAGAATCAGTAATGACCATGTTGAACTAAAAGCATCTTTTTATTCAAAAGATGTAGTTTTAATGAAGTGCGCCTATCTTCTTGAACCGAAAAATGACAAAGAAATAATAGAGTTTCTTAGTCTTAAAGACCCAGCCATTAAGGAGGAACCTCTTAAAGATGGGCGTATAAAATATACACAGAAAATAAAAATACCTTCAACAGTGCTTAAATCATTAGTGGAATCTTTCCACTTCGACGGAACCGAAGAAGGAAGCTATTTTGAGGTGGAAGAAGAACAGTAGATTGAATGATGAGATATTTCTATTATACACTAATCTTAAAAAATGTGAAGGATAAAGACAGGCAGACAAGTGTTCAGCTTTGAGGAGATGGGCGTGCCGTTCCAAGCTCCCTATGCAATGGACTTGCGAGAAAAGGGTATCATCCTCTTCGGAACTGCCGACGACGGGAAGACTGGTTGTTACCTCACTCCTATGGCAGCAGCCATGAATGGACAGGAGATACAGCAATATATTAACCAACTATTGTAACATAAAGAAAAACAATTATGATTGACGAAAAGGAGATAAAAGAAGCTGCAAGAGACCACATTAACAAAGGTGGATTCTTTGTCAAGTATGATGAAGATCCTTGCATAGACATAGAAGTGGCATTCAAATCAGGTGCTAAATGGGCACAGAAAGAGTTTGTAAAAAGCCTGTGGCATCCTGCTAAGGAAGAGCCTAAAGAAAAAGACAAAATGTTAATGGTAGAAGTAGGCAAAAATAAAAAGGAGTACGTTCATTTTAAGAGAAATCAAGGATGTCTATTTGGAGGATGGAAACATTATGTCAACATGGTTGATGTTACTCGTTGGCTCTACATTGATGACCTATTACCGAAGAAAGGCGATGAAAAATGAAAGAATATAAGGCTGGTGAACAGATTGTACTTAAACTGAAAAGTTCACCAAATTGCTACTTTTGTTTCTTTGAAAAAATGTGTAATATTTCTAATGAGAGAGCATATCCTTGCAAATTATTTACTAAAGATAGTAATGTAATCTTCGTTGAAAAGAAAGGAAAGTAATATGGAAGCAAAATACCGAGTCTGTAAATATTGCAAGTATGCGAAACCTACAGGAACAGATTTGCTTTTCTGTGATATATGGAAGCAGAAAGTAAATGAATGGGAATGTTGTGATGGTGATGGCGAAGATTATTTTCGAAGTTGAGGAAAGCAAGTCAAAAATTAGAATATATAATATCAATGACAATAGTAAATTCTATCCTTATTAATGAAAATAAATGTTTAATTATGCCAGTGCATAAGTTTATTATAGGTGGATACGGTATAATTGCGACATCTGAAACCGAAGCGATTAATCAATATAAGAAGTTAAGACAAGGAATGGTATGAAAGAACAAGAATATTTAAAAGGAGACTGTATCCTATTGAATGGTTGGGGAAATTATGAACAACTTCTAGGAAAAACTAAGGAGTTCATTGCTGCTCTTATTAAAATCTCTGATAATTTTGAAAATTATACAATCATAGCAGATACTTAAAACAGAATTAATATGGGAATAAAAACAGCAAAAACAATATTGAAGGTAGGCATCAAAACCTTTGATAGTGAATTTTTTAAAGATTTTCTTAAAACCGTATTAAAAGAATTGGAGGAAGAAAATGAAAGCAATAGATTTTGTGACTATTGAGAAAGGGAAAGTAAGTATCCTGTATAGCCATTATCTCAACAATTCGGAGGTAAAGGAGCAGGAAGTAATCGCAAAAACATTAAACATTATAAACGATAAAATTACGAGATTGTGACAAGAGAAGAAACAAGACAGCTGCTGCCTGTAATCAAGGCATACAGCGAAGGAAAGACCATTCAGCATAAGGTTTACGACATGAAGGACGGCACTTTTGAGTGGGAGGATCTAAAGAAAAATGATGAGTGGAATTGGAGATGTGAATACCGTATCAAGACAGAGTCTAAGTACCGCCCATTCAAGGATGCTGAAGAGTGTTGGAATGAAATGCAGAGACATCAGCCTGTGGGGTGGGTGAAAGTGAAAGATGCAGATGAAATCAAGTACACAATTTATTGTACCGTGGATAATCTTTGTGATTTTGAAGCAGATTTTGATGACTATACTTTTGCCGATGGAACTCCATTTGGAATAAAAGAGGAGGAATAGTATGGGAGGATTGATTATTGGTTTGTTTTATGCTCTGCTCTTTATAGGATTTCTTACAGTATGTACAATAATCAGTGGAGCAAATAAAGATAAAGAACAATGAGTAATTATTTAATAAGTTTTTTTGGAGGATTTCTTTTAGGTGTAGTCTTAACTATATGTGCTATGGTTGTTGCTATACTGAAAGATTTAAGAGATATATTTAAACAATGAAAAAAGATGCTATAAAGTTAAGTCCTAAGCATGGTGTTAATCCATCAATAGTTCATTGTATTTGTTGTGGTAAAGACTATGGTATAGCTATGCTTGGTAGGCTTAAAGGAGATAAAGAAGCTCCTAGAGATATTTATCAGGGACTCTGTGAAAATTGTCAAGGAGTTATTGATAAAGGAGGTACTTTAATTATTGAAGTTAAAGATGGAGAATCTGGTAATAACCCTTATAGAACAGGTAGAATAGTAGGTGTTTCAAAAGACTTTAAAGAAAGGAATCATATTGAAAGTTCTATTATGTATATGGAACATTCTACTTATGATAAAGTATTTGACAATGTAGAACATAATACAGAATATGCTTATGTTGAAGCTAATTCAGCAGAAGAAGCTAAACAGAAAGCTATTGATAATGATTGTTGAGAAAAGAATCCTAATGATGTTTTTCTTGGTTATGAATATATAATTGATAAAGATGAAGATTAATGCTATATTTAAAAGGCTACTATTTGTATTACTATTGCCTTTAATTATGATATTAACAGGAGCACAGATATTAGGAATATTCATAGCAGCTCTGATGGTATGGATAGTTAAAGGCAAAGAGAATATATTAAGTCGTGAACATATATTGTTTGTTGAAAAAGTATATAAATTAGTAGAGAAAAATGAAACTAATTAATCCAAAAGTAGAAAAAAGGGAATGTGGCTATACACTCCCTGGAATATGGTCGCATATTGCAAGATGTGCAAGGACATGTTATCAGTCAGAGCCAAGAAGTAATGGTGAAACTGACGAAGAGTTTGTAAAGAGAGTTATTCTTAGGAATCATTCTTTTAAAGAGATAGCTGATAGTAAAGAGTTGCAGCTCAAATTGCATCTTTCATGTCTTGAGCACGGAACTGTATATCTTGATATTCCTAACAATATTCAGACTATTGGTGCTTTATCTATATTTAAAAACGACAAGTATTCTAAAACTTGGCAATATGGCAACCTTAGAGAAAGTGGAATAGCAGTTACTACCAAAACTTTATATATTTGCATATATGTAAAAAAAGAAAGATTGTGGGAAGGAAAATTTTAAATTGTAATATTGGGGATATATTTGGCTGTTTTAAAGTAATGTCAAAGCCGTATGTAATTGGGGAACATAGTTTTGTTCATGTAAAATGTCAAATTTGTAATAAAGAACAAGATTTGGCTTTAAGTGAAATTAAGAATAGACCAAAACAACATTGTCAATATTGTAGAGGAACTAAATTGTATGCAGACCCTAAAGTAGGAGAAGAATACAAAAATTGGAAAATTATAGAAGGTAAGTATAAAGAAAAAGGTTTTTGGTACTTTAATTGTAAGTGTCTAAAATGTGGGCATACTCAATACGTCAGAAAAGACCAAATATTGGTCAGAAGTAAAAAATGTGATAACTGTAAATACAAAGCTAAAATTGAAGAGTCTAAGCATAAACTACACAAAGAGAAAATAAGAAGGAATAAACCGTTTCTTACTATGTTTAATCATGTTTGTGGTGAAGCTGGAAAGAGAAGTATTTGTGAATGCTCACCGATTATTTTGAAATAAAACGCAAATATCTTGAAA
>ERZ808292.102-NODE-102-length-26017-cov-4.592558_pt1 | contig 26017 bp, 18 predicted proteins | sample MGYA00521275_ERZ808292 | MGnify/ENA primary metagenome ERZ808292 (study PRJEB31516, sample SAMN03275613) | gut metagenome | biome: mammalia-associated habitat; material: feces | host: Papio cynocephalus | place: Kenya | collected 2012-07-26 ... | reverse complement strand
CGTATTTCGGCCAAAATATTTTGAAGTTGAAAATAACGCCTGTTTTTTTATATACTTTGTCCGCTTTCTTCCGAGCGTCATCGCATCCCGGCCTGGATGTCAGTAGCCACACAACGGCAAGCGGTCAGAGAGCGTCCACCACGCGCCTGACGGCCAGAAACTTGCTGCCTGTCTCCATGTGGCTCTTGCGGGCCAGCCACCTCAGCAAGCGATAGGGCCAGCGATGGTGGTTCATGCGGCGCACGGCATAATAGAGGCCAGTGGTGTTGGCCAGGCCCACGACGAAGACCACGACAAACTGCGCGGTGACGCTACCGCCAAACAGATAGCACAGCAACCAGCAGAAGACATTGAGGGCGTTGAGCGAGATGACGGCGACGGTGGTGCCGATGTGGGAGAAGCCAAGTTCGATAAAGAGATGGTGGAGATGGCTGCGGTCGGGATGGAAGGGCGACACGCCTTTCAGGATGCGCCCGAACATGACGCGGAGAGCATCGAACACGGGCACGGAGAGCACGCTCAGCGCAAAGGCCACCACACCCATGCGCGGGTGGTTGTAGGCCGTGAGCGACGTGTTGTCGATCATGCGCATGCAGAAGATGCTCATCAGCATGCCAAGCATCAGCGTGCCGGAGTCGCCCACAAACATCTTGCTCTTGGCGCCAAACACGTTGTGGAAGAAGAATGGCACCAACGCCCCGGCAGCGAGAGAGGCCATGACGCCCATCGTGCCATCGTAGGAGGAGCAGAACACCACGCCGAAACACATGCAGGCGAAGATGCAAAGGCCACTCGACAGACCGTCGACACCATCGATGAGGTTGATCGAATTGATGATGCCCAGACAGGAGACGGAGCAAAGGGGCAGGCTCACCCACACGGGCAACTTGCCAATGCCAAACACTCCATGAAGGTCATTGATATTGGTCTTGTCCATATAGACGACAAACGCCACGAGAAAAAGTTCCACGATGAGGCGCGCCACCGGACTCAGGCCCACCATGTCGTCAAGCATGCCCACATACATCATCACCGTGAGCGTGATGACACAGGTGAAGAGGGCATAGGAATTGAAGAACACGCTGGTGGCTCCGGCACCCACCACGATGCCGAAAAACACGGCCAGACCGCCCATCACGGGGATGGGGCGCGACTGGAGCTTGCGCTTGTCGGGATTGTCAAACATGTTGCGGCTCGTGGCCATCTTCACGATCAAGGGATGGACAAGGGCCGTGAAAAACATTGCCATGAGGAAAGGAAGGATGACACCCAGGGTCCACAGCCTGGGGGTCATGTAGCCGAACATGCCATCCAGGGAAACCTGCAAATTGTGTATCAGATAATCTATCATACAGCAAGCACAAAAAGTGAATTTTCGCAAAGGTACGATTTTTTATTGAAACAGAGGGGATTACTCTTTGATTTTTCTTTACGCTGGCCAGCTTTGTAACAGCTTTGCAACACGAATGGTCGCAGTCGCGATGGCTCACAAACCCGAACAAAGTACGAATGAACGCAATATTTTACTTCTTTTTAACTTGCCGGAAGCTTTGCCTTTATCATAATCTTACTACATTTGCGCATTATGAAACACCTGACTATCCTTCTCTCCCTCCTCTGTTGCCAAGCATGGGGACAACAGACATTCTCTCTCGACGCGCGCCACGGAGGCAAGACCTTCGACGGCATCGGCATCGTCAACGGCGGTGGTGCCACAGCGGTGCTGCTCAAGGACTACGCGGAGCCTTGGCGCTCACAAATCCTCGACATGGTCTACCGACCGAAGTTTGGCGCCTCGGTCAGCGCCCAGCTCGCCGAGATTCCCGGCGACGGCAACTCCACGCAGGGCTCCATGCCCAGCCACAGCCACCACATGGGCGACCACAACTTCCACCGCGGATACATGTGGTGGGTGATGAGGGAGGCCAAGCAACGCAACCCAAAGCTGACGCTCGACGCCACCACATGGAGCACACCTGGATGGCTCGGCAACTACTGGACACACGAGACGGCCGACTACTACGTGACATGGATCGACGGGCTGCGACACACGCACGGACTGGAGCTCGACGCCGTGGGGTGCCACAACGAGAAGGGGGAGAGCCGCGACTTCGCCATCTACCTCCGCCACGCACTCAACCGAGGGGGATACGAAAGAGTGAAACTGCACGCCTTCGACAACTGGCCGAAAAAAAAGATGGACTTTGTGGAGACGCTGCCCAAAGACACGGCGCTCGCCAACGCCATTGACATCGTCAGCGCACACACCTTTGGCGCCATTCCCGTGACGACCAGGCAGCGGCACATTGCCGACTCGCTGGGCAAACCCATCTGGAACACCGAGGACCATATCTACAAACGGGGCTTCGACTGCCTCATCAGCATCGTCGAGTGTTTCAACCGCAACTACATCGAGAGTGGCGCCACAAAGGTGGTCAACTGGTATGACATCGGCGGTGTCTATCCCATGGAGCCCTACAGCGAGGAACCGCCCATGCTCCTGGCACGCGAGCCCTGGAGCGGGCACTACAGCCTGCGCGACAACCTGTGGGGGTATGCCCACTACGGACAGTTCACGGAGGTGGGGTGGCGATACCTCGACGACGGATGCGCCAAGCTGGACAGGGGCGGCACACTCGTGACTCTGATGTCACCGGACAAGAAAGACTACAGCGTCATCCTCGAGACCAAGGAAGCCAGGGGTGCACAGATCCTCAGGTTCAAGCTCAAGGGAGGAATGCCACAAAAGCGCCTCTGCGTGTGGCGTAGCACAGCCGACAACGAGTTTGAGCGACTGCACGACATCACGCCACGCGACGGGCGGTTTGCCCTGACAGTGGTCCCTGGTGCCGTCTACTCCATTTCCACCACCAGCGGACAGCAGAAAGGATCGTTTGACAACGTGCCTGCCAGTCAACCTTTCCCCCTACCCTACTCGGACAACTTCGACCAATACGGGCAACCGGCCAAATGGGGATACCTGCCCCACTACACGGCCGACATCATCGGCTGTTTCGAACTGGCGGAGCGGCCCTCACACGATGGCCAGTGCCTACGCCAGGTCGTGGGACAGGCGGCCAACAGCTGGGCACCCGACTGGAACTACTACACCATCCTGGGCGACTCCGCCTGGACGGACTATGAGGTGAGTGCCGACCTGTGGCTCAACCCCGGCGACGAGGGCGGACTGATGGGACGCGTCTGCAACGTGGGCACCGGCTATGGCATCACGCCAAAGGGCTACTACATGAAGGTGGGGGCTGATGGCTGGTGCCGGCTCGTCATCACGCGCGGACAAGGGCGCAACGCCCCGGAGGGTGACGCGGAGCAACAGGCGTTGCTCAAGAAACTGAAGATGGGACAGGGCGGTGAGACGGTGCTCGACAGTGTGCGCCTCAGCCAGCCGACCACCTCTCGCTGGACGAAGCTTGCGCTCCGCTTTGAGGGCGACAGCATCACTGGCTATGCCGACGGGAAACCGCTGCTACACGCCACCATCGGTCTCTATCCCAAGGGCATGGCGGGTATGATTGCCATGAAGCAGGGGAAGCGGGTCAGCACGCCCTACTATGACAACCTGTCGATACGTCCTGTAGGCCGGTCAAAGGCCAACAGCACACCGGCAGGCAACCATGCCCAGCCGCTCTACATCATCAAATAAAGGGGAAAACAGAAGTGCCAAGCCCCCACGGCTTGACCTGCATCATGGGCCTGCTTGACCCATGATGCCTACTTTTTTTGTGCATCACGCCAGTGATGTCTGCTCACAAGCCACGCTCCGCCCAGTCGCCACGATCAAGCTGACGATAACTGATGGCCTCGGAGATGTGCTCGGGCCGGATGGCAGGCTCGGCGGCAAGGTCGGCGATGGTGCGCGCTACCTTCAGGATGCGCGAATAGGCACGCGCCGAAAGCGACAACCGATCCATGGCCATGCGCAACAGCTCAAGACCTGCCTCGTCGGGCTCGGCATACTGATGGATCAGGCGCTCGGTCATCTGCGCGTTGCAATGGATGCCCGGCACGTCACGGAAACGCTCGGTCTGCAACGCACGCGCAGCGATGACGCGCTCGCGAATCTTGGCCGACGGCTCGCCTGGCTCGGCCTTCGACAGCTCCTTGAAGGGCAGGGCGGCAATCTCACATTGTATGTCAATGCGGTCCATCATCGGGCCACTAATCTTGTTCAAGTATTTTTGTATCTGCCCCGGCGTGCACACGCAGTGATGTGTGGGGTCGCCATAATAGCCGCAGGGACAGGGGTTCATCGAGGCGACAAACATGAACGAACAGGGATAGGTCACCGTGTACTTGGCCCGGCTGATGGTGATCTGCCGGTCTTCCAGCGGTTGGCGCAACACCTCCAGGGTGTGCTTGTTGAACTCGGGCAGCTCATCGCAGAACAGCACGCCGTTGTGAGCCAGGCTGATGGCACCCGGCATGGGATTGTTGCCACCGCCGACCAGCGCCACTTCGGAGATGGTGTGGTGGGGAGCGCGGAAGGGTCGTTGCGAGATGAGCGTGGAGCCTGTCTTCAGCAGGCCTGCCACCGAGTGGATCTGGGTGGTCTCGAGACTCTCCGAGAGGGTCAGGGGTGGCAAGATGGAGGGCAAGCGCTTGGCCATCATGCTCTTGCCTGAGCCCGGCGGACCGATCATGATGAGATTGTGGCCGCCCGCAGCGGCCACCTCCAGGGCGCGCTTCACATTCTCCTGCCCGCGGACATCCGAGAAGTCGAGGTCGAAGTTGTATTGCTGTTCGTAGAATTCCTTGCGTGTGTCGACGACGGTGGGCTCAAATTGCTCCTCGCCCGACAGCAACTTGATGACATCCGTCATTGTCTCCATGCCATAGACCTCGAGGTTGTTGACAATGGCAGCCTCGCGCACGTTCTGCTTAGGCACAATCAGCCCGCGATAATGTTCCGCGCGTGCCTTGATGGCAATGGGCAAGACACCTTTGGCCGGCTGCAACTGTCCGTCAAGGCTGAGCTCGCCCACCATCATGAACTCGCCCACATGCGGCACATGTATCTGCCCATCAGAGGCCAGGATGGCGATGGCCAACGGCAAATCGAAGTTGCTGCCCTCCTTGCGGAGGTCAGCCGGAGCCATGTTGACCGTCACATCGGCACGGGGAAAGAGGAACCCGGTGTTTTGCAAGGCGGCGGCAATGCGGTCGCGCCCCTCGCGCACCGCCTCGTCACCCAGTCCGGTGAGATGATACAATATGCCCTTGGCGATGCTCACCTCAATGGTGACGGGAGTGACGTCAAGGCCATTGACGGCTGCACTGTAAGTCTTGACAAGCATGAAAAAGGGGGTAGGTAGATGAAATGTGAAATCAGAGGTTTTGCTCGATGCGCTGCACGAGATCGCCTGTTGACAGGCCACGCGCTATGACACGCCCGTCCTTCAGCAGCAGGTTGCCCGGCACGGTGAGCAGGCCCAACTTCCGGATGACATCGCCCTCAAACATGTGGCCGTCGCAAACCACTGGCCACGTGATGGTGTCGATCTGGAGCGAATTGGAACATTCGTTCTTGCTGGCGTCCACGGAGAGCGTGGCCACCTGGAAGCGTCCTCCCTTCTGGCGGCGCAACGCCTTGAGACGGCGAAGCTGGTCCAGGCTGTCGTAGTTCCACGACGCATAGACCGTGATGACGGCCAATCCTCGCATGAGCTGGGCCGATGACACGGTGGCACCATGCACATCGGTGGCGGTGAACGCGGGCAACGTGGCACCCACGCCACATGTGGTGACGAGGCGGAGCGACTTGTCGAGGCGGGCCAAGTCGCCGTTGCGCTCTTGTTTGGGCAGCAAGAGGCGGGTCAGGCGCAAGGCTTCGGAATAGTCGGGTTGGGAAGTGGCGACAAAACAATCCTTGACAAGATAAGCGCTGACGCGCGATGTGGGGTTGTCCTCCACAAACCGGACAGCGAGCTTTTGCCTCTCGGGTGGCGACGCATTGGCCACCTGCCGGCGAAAAGCTGTCATCAGTTCGTTGTCCTTGGTCCCCTTCACCTCCATTTCCTTGAGGTGCGAGGCGTCGCCCTTAATGGAAACGGTCTTCCCCGGCTCCGCGAAAATAGGCTGTCGCGAGAAGTTGGGGAAGACCAGAATGAGCGTGGTGGGCGCGTCGCATGCCATCTCATAGGCAAAGCGACCACCCTCCACTTTGATCGTGTCGATGCCACTCACCGCTCCATCCTCGCTATAGAGATAAAACTCACCTTGGTTCAAGTGAAGGAAACGTCCTTCAAACTTGAAGTGCTTGCTGTCCGTGCCACACGACACGAGCAGCAACGAGAGCAGTGCGAGGAGGAAGAGGTGCTTGCGCATACTTATTTCTTCAGATTAGCAAACTCCAGGTCGTTGTTGGCATACGCCTGCAATGCCGCATTCTTCTTGATGGCACTGTCGAGATAGTCCTGGGCAGCGGCTGTGTTGCCCTGACGATTCTGCACGATGGCCATGAGATAGTCGGCCGTGGCATCGGGATTCTTCATCTCCTTGAGCGTGGCGACGGCGGCGGCATAGTCCTTGTTCAGGATCTGGGCCAGTGCGGCGCTGTTCGACTTGCTGCCCTCGAAGTTCTTGACGGCAGTGGCATAGTTGCCCTTGGCGATGTTGAGATTGCCCAGCACCTCATTGAAGCCGTTGGCACCAATGGCTTTCGACAGGTTGTTCTCGGCCTCGGCCACACGACCATTGTGCAGGTCGATGAGCGCCAGGTTGGCATAGCCCTCGGGAGCCTTCTTGTTCTTGGCGAAAGCCTGCTGCACATACTGCTTGGCAGTGTTCTCGTCGCCCTTGTTGAATGCCATCACGGCGAGGTTGTTGAAAGCGCGGTAGTCCTTGTCATAGAGTTCGGCAGCCTTCTTGTAGATGGCTTCCTTCTCATTGGCGTCGTTGGTCAGCGTGGCAGCGTAGAGCAACTCATCGGGTGAGAGCTTGGTGGCGTCAGCCTTATACTGCTCCTTGATCTGCTCATCGGAGCGGCCCACTGTCTCGTAATTGATGATGAGGCGGCTGCGGCGAAGCTCCGGCAGGATGCCGTCGGCCAGCTCGCGGAAGCCCTCGCTCATGTTGCGTATCTGCTGCTCGCGCTCAGCGGGGTCCTTATACATCTCAAGCACCCGCAGGATGACATCCTTGTCCTGGATGTTGCTGGCCTGCACGAGGCGCTTGAAGCCGTCCCAGTCCTGGGCGGTGTAGTGGGCGTCGACACTGGCGTCGCCCAGCTTGGCGGCCTTCAGCTGCTTGTCCACATAAGCCTGGCTGGCGGTCTGACGCTTGCCGGCGAGCTTGTCGTTGAACGAGAAGCCACCCTCAGGAGAGGCATAGGCTGCCACCTCCACGTTCTTCAGGTTGAGGCCCTCGCGGTCGGCGTTGATTTTCTTGAGCATGTCGACAAACTCCTTGACCGAGCCGTTCTTCAGCTCGCTCTTGCGGAGGTTGGCCTGGTTGACGAGGAACTTGATGTTGGCCTCGGTCTTCTGTGCCCGGACGCGCTGGAAAGAGTCTGTGGCAATGCATCCGCCAGCCTGTGTCAGTGCTTCCTTGTAGAGCTCCGACGTGGCGAGCACACCCGTAGCAACCTTCACGGCAGGCACGTCCACCTTCTTCTTGCCCAGGCGGGCGTCGAAGGTGAGATACATGTCACTCTTCTGCATCTCCGGCACATAGCCGAAGGCGGTCTTCATCGTGTAGCGGCCACCCATCTTGTAAGAGATGGTCTGGTCATTGCCCATGACACGCTCACCCTGGAACGTGGCACTCTGTCCCTTGGCCACCTTGCCATCAGCGTAACGCAGCTCGGGCGTGACAGTGACAACAGCCTTGGGCTTCATATACTTCACGGGGAACACGCCATTGACCGTGGCGGGCACCTGGCCACCCACAGCCTCCAACGGATTGGGGTCGACAGTGAAGTTATCGGCCGACAAAGGGCCTAACTTGGAGCATGACGAAAATGCTATCAGTGAAAATAAGGATAAAGAAAGAATAGGATAGGTACGCATAATACTAGAGAATTACAAAAAAGTGCCGCGAGCGGGACTCGAACCCGCACAGCCATTACTGGCCAAGGGATTTTAAGTCCCTCGTGTCTACCAATTCCACCATTGCGGCAGGCAAGTGCCATTAAAAAAAGAACGGAGCGGCAAACGGGATTCGAACCCGCGACCTCGACCTTGGCAAGGTCGCGCTCTACCAACTGAGCTATTGCCGCAAAACCACTTATGCAAAGGTAAGGTTAAATATCCGAAAAGCCAAGAAAATTAATTGTTTTTTTGTTTTTCCCCGACTTATTTTCCTTTTGGCATCCATAAAGTTGTTCACGCGGTCTAGTCAACAATGCAACAAGTATTGCGTCACCTGACGATTCAATGGCGCAGCAAATGGATGTAACAACGACGAAGCATTGGCACAGGAAGGGAACAACAAGAGGACAGGAGGGAACAACAAGAGGACAGAAAGGAACAGAAGGAAGGCCTATAAGGAGACGGAAAGGGAACAACAAGGGTGCAGCAAGAAGCGCGCAATGAGCATTAGTTCCCTATCTGTACGCTGACGCCCTCCACATAAGTGACATTATAGAGAAGCAGGCTATGGCCATCGGCCCCACCGAGAATGTTGCCAGTCTCCAGTGAATAGGTGCGTTGACAGGAAGGACATTTCACCTGGGTAGCGTTGTCCGTCCAGCGCAGAAGATACTTGGTGCTGTAACTCGCCGTGCAGTTAGGGCACATGGCATCCCACGCCACACGCCCGTTGAAGTTGGTGCGTCCGAGGAGCACCGAGCCCATCGAGCCGCCAGCCCCCATGTAGATGCCACTTTCGAAGACGTAGTTCTCGAGGTCATTGGTAAGGCGATTGCTCTCCGTGCGTCCCTGCCGGTCAACCACGTTGACCACATAAGCGCCGCCTCCACCCTGCAATCCCACGCTGATACGCACGAAATCATTGTAGCCCGACAGCGCGCGGATGACCATGCTGGTGGGGTGCCATTGGGTGTAAAACACGAAACGGCACGGATACTTGCGGCTGATGGGGTCGTCGGCACAACCTGCCAACAACGACACGAGTGACACAAGCAACACTAAAAGACACGACAGTTTCTTCATCTTCTACCCATTCTTCTATCAAGGTGGTTCATTCGTTTCCTCCGCAATGCCAGCACTGCTTCCGACAAGTTGCGTGTGCACCTGTCAAGCCACAACAGGGGGGGCAAGCAGCAACAACAAGCTTGCGCGCCCCTTGAGCTACAAGGGCCTGTCACTCGAGAAGGCGAGCCTCGGCCTGACGCACACGATCGAAGCCAAACTCGCTGATCGTCTGGTTCATCAAGGCCTCAATCTTGTCATTGCACAAGTTGCCGATGGAACCCTCATGGGTGTGGTGGATGTGATGGTCGGCACGGAAGGTGCCCTCCTCAATCTCCAGTCCCACCTTCTTATACGCATCGCGGAAGGGCATGCCCGACGCAGCAAGACGGTTGACCTCCTCGACAGAGAACATCGGGTCATACATCGGATTGTCGAGGATGTGCTCGTTGACCTCCATCTTATTGATGATGTAGGCGGTCATCTGCAGGCAGTCCTTGAGTTCACCGAAGGCCGGGAGGAACACCTCCTTGATGATCTGCAAGTCGCGGAAATAGCCCACGGGCAGATTGTTCATGATGAGCATGATCTGCTGGGGCAGGCTCTGCAACTTGTTGCTCTTGGCCCTTATGAGCTCAAAGACATCAGGGTTCTTCTTGTGGGGCATGATGCTCGAGCCCGTGGTGCACTCCTTTGGCAACTTGACAAACTGGAAGTTCTGGCTGTTGAACAGGCAAGCGTCATAAGCGAGCTTGGCCAGCGTGCCCGCCACGGTAGCCATGGCGAAGGCCACATTGCGCTCCATCTTGCCACGTCCCATCTGCGCATAGACCACATTGTAGTCCATCGAGTCAAATCCGAGAAGCTCCGTTGTCATCGTGCGGTTGAGCGGGAACGAAGAACCGTATCCCGCGGCTGACCCCAATGGGTTTCGGTTGGTCATGCGGTAGGCCGCCTGCAGGTAGAGCATGTCATCGGCAAGGCTCTCGGCATAGGCTCCGAACCACAAGCCGAAGCTTGACGGCATGGCAATCTGCAGATGGGTGTAGCCGGGCATAAGCACGTCCTTCATCTGGTTGCTCTTCTGGATGAGCTCATCGAAGAGCACCTTCACACCCTCGACCACATCCATCAGCTCATGTCGCGTGAAGAGCTTGAGGTCCACGAGCACTTGGTCGTTGCGCGAGCGCCCGCTGTGAATCTTCTTACCCATGTCACCCAACTTACGCGTGAGCATGAGTTCCACTTGCGAGTGGACATCCTCCACACCGTCCTCGATGACAAACTGGCCGTTCTCACAGGTACGGTAGATAGCCTTCAGTTCGGCGAGCAGCTGCGTTAGCTCGTCTTTTTCCAACAGACCGATGCTCTCAAGCATGGTGATGTGTGCCATGGATCCCAAGACGTCATATTTGGCCAAGTAGAGGTCCATCTCGCGGTCACGCCCTACGGTGAAGCGCTCTATCTCCTTGTTGACCTCAAAATTCTTCTCCCAAAGTTTATTGGACATAATCGATATGGTTGCGTGATGTGCAGTCAGCCAAGTGCGCCAGCACCTGACCGACTGCATGAATTCTTAATATTTGATCATCTGCAAGGCATCGGCAATTCTCTCGATGCCCTCCTGCAGCGGCTTCTTCACCATGCCGCCCACAAAGGGGTTGACATCCGCCTTGATGGTGAGCTTCATCTTGCTGGTGGCATCGGTGACAGGCAGGATCTGTATCCAGAAGTTGAAAGGCAAGGGACTTTCCTGGCTCTCAAACTTGATTTCCTTTGGCTCCTCACGTCCCACGACGACAAGTTTGACACTTCCCATCTGTGTGGATATGGAGATGCTGTCGCTATCAAACGTCAGGTCCTTCACCTTGTCCTCGGGCATCATGCCCTTCACCTTCTCCACATTGCTGAGGTCGCTCAGCATGTCGTAGACAGCCTGTTGAGGATAAGCGATCTGTCGGATTGAGCTTTCTATCTTCATTATATGTATGTGACGTTGTTCAATATGTGTATGTGACGTTGTTCAAAATGTGTAGGTGACAATTCTTCTATATGTGTATGTGCCGCTGTTGCTCATGGTGTGCTCCTCAAGCGCCGCCACAAAAACAGGAATACAGTAGCAGCATCACCGGGCTGCGCCTGTGGGAGCCTGCCATGCGGCTGGATCCTTGCGCCACTCCTTGAGCACCTCAATGTCTTCCTTCGACACATATCCCGTCTCGGCTGCAATCTCGATGGTGTGCTCGTAGTCACCCAATGTGACGAGCTTCACACCAGCCTTCTCAAACGCCTCCTCGGCCACGGGGAAGCCATAGGTGTAGCTGGCCACCATGCCTACCACCTCAAAGCCGGCCACCCGCAAGGCCTCGACAGCCTTGAGCGAACTGCTTCCCGTGGAGATGAGGTCCTCGACGACCACCACCTTGGCCCCTTCGGGCAGGCGTCCCTCAATCTGGTTCTTCGTGCCGTGGTCCTTCGGTTTGGGTCTGACATAGGCATAAGGCAACTGCAGTTCGTCGGCCACCAGCGCCCCCTGGGCGATGGCACCCGTAGCCACACCTGCCACGGCCGTAGCCTCCGGGAAATGTTCCAATATGGCATGGCAAAGCTCCAGCTTCACGAAGGAGCGCACATCGGGATACGACAGGGCGATGCGGTTGTCAGTATAGATGGGTGAATGCCATCCCGAGGCCCAAGTGAAAGGATTGGCGGGCTGCAACTTGATGGCTTTGATGCGCAGTAACTTCTCTGCGAATGCGTGTTTCAGATGACTCATAATCGTATTGGTTTTTATTCAGTGCAAAGATAATGCACACAGGGGCAATGATAATGCACACAGGGGCAACCATCATGTACACAGGAGCAACTATCATGCGGACGGCCGCAGTGACAATGCGAGCGGACACAATAGAAGTTTGCTTCCAATTGCCTCGTGCCACTTATCTGTTGCAAAGATACTGGAAAAAGGTGACAATCACAAAGGAATTTGTTGTTTTGTGTCCCAGGCTTGCCCCTGGGGCCATTTGCGAGCCTATTTGCGATAGTTATCGAGCGCCTTGTCGAGGAAGTCGAGATATGCCTTCACGTCCTCCTTGAAAGAGTAGGCGCCGGTGAGCGGGTTGCCGTCGTTGTCGACCGCCACATAGAACGGCTGTGTGTTGGAGCCGAACTTATGGCTCTGCAACCAGCTCCACTTGGCACCCACGGTGCGCAGCGTGCGCTTCTGTCCGCTGTCGTCCGTGATCTCGATAGGCTCGGCGAGTGGTGTCTTGTCGTCCACAAAGAGTGAGATGAGCACGAAGTCGTTCTCCAGTTTGCCGGCCACCTGCGGATCGGTCCACACCGATGCCTCCATCTTGCGGCAGTTGACGCAACCGAAGCCCGTGAAGTCGAGCAGCACCGGCTTGCCCTGCGCCTTGGCTGCCGCCATGCCCTCCTCATAATTGGTGTATTTGGCCTCGACCACCTTCGTGTTGAGGTTGAAGTCCTGCGTGCTGATGGGCGGCGCAAAAGCCGACACGGCCTTGCAGGGAGCCCCCCACAAGCCCGGCACCATGTAGATGGCGAAGGCTATCGAGCAGAGGCCCAGCATGATGGCGGGCACAGGCATGGGCTTGCCCATGTCGCCGCCGATGGTGTCCTGCTGAAACTTGAGCCATCCCACGAGATAGCAGCCCATGGCCAGGAAGATGACGATCCAGAGAGCGAGGAACGTCTCGCGGTCGAGGATGTGCCATCCATAAGCCAGGTCAGCCACACTCAGGAACTTGAGCGAGAAGGCCAGCTCCACGAAGCCGAGCACCACCTTGATCTGGTCCATCCAAGCCCCGCTGCGCGGACTCTTCTTCATCAGCGACGGGAACATGGCAAAGAGTGAGAACGGCACTGCCAGCGCCAGTGCGAAGCCAAACATGCCGACGGCCGGTGCCACCCAGTCGCCCGACGTCACCGTCTGCACCAAGAGCAGACCGATGATGGGCGCTGTGCATGAGAACGACACCAGCACCAGCGTGAACGCCATGAGGAAGATGGACACAAAGCCACTCGTGTTGGTGGCCTTCGTGTCGACCTTGTTGGCCCAGCTGTCGGGCAGCTTGATCTCAAACCATCCGAAGAAGCTCATGGCGAAGACCACAAGGAGGAGGAAGAGGAACACGTTGAAGACGGCGTTGGTGGCCAGCGAGTTGAGCGTGCTGGGGCCAAAGACGGCCGTTACACCGATGCCGAGCAGCAGGAAGATGACGATGATCGACACCCCGTAGAGCACAGCATCACGCTGTCCGCGCCGCTTGTCGTCCTTGGCACGCTTGAGGAAGAAGCTCACCGTCATGGGTATGATGGGCCAGATGCAAGGCATGACAAGCGCCAGCAGTCCGCCAACGATGCCCATGAGGAAGATGTACCACAGCGACATGTTGGCGATGTCGCTGCCACCCGTCATCTGTTGCAGTTGCTTGACGACAGGCTTCCACAGCTGCGCCTCGTCGATGCCCGTGGTGTCGACCACCTGCGCCACAGCGGCCGTCGAGTCAGCGGCCGACGTCAGCAGCGCCGTGTCGGCAGCAGGCTGGGCACCCTGAGACGCAAGGACAGCCGCGTCAGCCGCAGCGTCCGCCTTCTTGTCGGCAGCCACCGCCGGGCTCTTGCCCGAACTCTTGAATGCAGCCTCCGAGGGCGGCATGCAGTTCTGCTCGTTGCATGCGCCATACTCGAGGTAAGCGTCAATGGTATAGTTAGGCTTGGTGAACCGCACCTTCTGCACAAACTGTGCGCTGCCCTCAAAGTAACGCAAGTTCATCTCGAAGAGCTTGTCATAATTGCTGATCTCATGTCCACGGGGAGTAAGCTTGCCGACCAGTTCCACGCCATCGAGCTTGTTGACATTGAACGAGGCCGACGTGGGTCCGTTGTCTCCGAGGCCTGTGGAATAGACATGCCATCCCTTCTCAATCTTGCCCGAGAAGACGATCTCAGCCTCTGCCGAGCCATTGGTCTTCAGTTGCGTGCTGAACTTCACGGGGTTTACCATCTGGGCCTGCGCCAACAAGGTGACAAGCGCCAGTAAGGTGAAAGCGAATATTTTCTTCATCTGATGGTGTTAAATTTGACAAATTATCATGCAAAGTTACGCAAAATAATAAACCCACTCGCTTTTCCCGCTCGCATCCGAAAGATTATTAAGGATTTTTCACTATCTCCGCCTGTACAGCCTGATGACACGTCCGTCATAGCATGTGGTACTTCCGAGCACCGCCGCGTCAGGCATATCGGGCGCTTTCACGCCATCACCTACGGTGAAGGGCGCCGTCTCGACGCGTATCTCATCCCAGAGGTCAGCGTCGATGAAAGCCTGCAGCGTCGTGGGGCCACCCTCCACGATGAGGCTCTGTCGCTTGTGTTCGGAGAGATGAGCCAGCGCTGACGGGATGTCCGCAAAGGACAAGAATCCCTCCGGCACCCGTTCGGGATGCCTCGTGAGCACCAGTCGCTCGGGCGACGGGCCGCTCCACTCCCTGACATCGAGACGCGGATGGTCGGCCTCGAGCGTGCCCCGTCCGACAAGGATGGCATCGGCTTGGGCACGGAGCCTATGCACCAGCATCTGCGTGAAGGGCGAGGAGAGGCGTAAGGGCGCAGAGGCTTGGCCCTGCGGCTGCTGCATCCCGTTCTCCCGCTGCGGCACAGAAAGACAGCGCTGTGCCTTATAACCCACGATATGGTTGGCCGTCTCCGCCCACTTGAGCAAGATGAAAGGCCGGTGGCGCTCGTTCACGGTCATGAAAGCACGGTTGGAAGCCATACACTCGTCGCGCAGCACCCCCACGGTGACGTCGATGCCCGCCTGTCGCATGCGTTCGATGCCCCGTCCCTGCACCTGTGCAAAGGGATCGGCGCATCCGCAGACGCAACGCCTGACGCCCTTGCGGATGATGAGGTCACAACAGGGCGGCGTGTGCCCCCAGTGGGAGCACGGCTCCAAGGACACATAGATGGTGGCACCGGTCAGCAAGGCCTCATCCGCCGGCCTCACCGAGGCGAAGGCGTTGACCTCCGCGTGCGGTCCGCCATAGGCCGACGTGAAGCCCTCGCCGATGATCCGTCCGTCGGCCGCCACGATGACGGCCCCCACCGAAGGGTTGGGCTTGGCGGTCAAGCGTCCGCCGCGCGCTATCTGCAGGCAGCGCCGCATGTAAGATTCGTCTATTTGTTGTTGGGTCATGGTGATGGATGATAAATGTGGAGGCAAAGGTAATGAATAATTGGGAAAAGACCATAAAAAGCTCCCCAAGACACACATGCGTCTTGGGGAGCTTTTTTTTATTTATAAGGTCAGCGGCTGTTCCGCCGACCCTATTTTATCGATAAGTGTCCGATCGAAGACCGATTACTTCATCATGACCTTCTTGGCCTTGCCGTTCTCGACAACGATGTAGAGACCGGGCTTAGCCATCTTGGCGACACGCTGTCCGTTGATGGTGTAGATAGCGTCAGCCTTCAGGGCGGCGTTGGTCTTGATCTCAGTCACACCGGTGATAGGACCGTTCCAACCGTTGTTGTCGCCAGCCTTGAGGAGCTTCAGACCCCAGTCGACAACTGAGAACCAGTTGCCCTCGAAGGCCTTCGGAGTGCGGAGCGAGTCAGTGGTCATACCGATGGTGAGCTCGTGGTTGATGACCTCGGCAGTCCAAGTCTGCTTCTGCCAGCCGTAGCCTTGGCCATTGTTGGCAGCGTAGATGGCACCCATTTCGGTATTGTTAGGATCAGCGTTGTAAGCACGCGTAGCCTCCTCCCACAGCGGGCCGAACTTGTCGGCAGCCACGATGATAGAGTCAGAGCCGTCAGCGGCAGTGTTACCACCGATGCCGAAGTCGTTGTGCGTGTAGTTGAAGTAGTTCACTGGAATCTCTTGCCATGTGGTGTCAGCCTTGTTCTCGCCATTGGCAGAGAAGACGAATGCGCCAGCTGCAGGAGTACGTGTGTAGACAGAGACCTCGTAGGTACCGTTGGGCAGACCCTCGACCTTCTGGTCAGCGTAGTAGTTGAGCGCACCCTTCGTGCTGTTGTAAGAGTCGAAGTAGCGGTGGCTTGTCTGACGGTTGTCATAGTACTGACCACTTGCCGTGTTGGTGTTGCCGTTACCCTTGTTGATGTTCCAGCCAGTCTCGGCAGCAGCATCGGGGTTCTGGATGTTACCCGTGTAGTCGGTAGCGTTCGGGTTCTTCTCGTAAGCCTCCTGGGCCTCAGCCTTGGAGATGGCAGCGTTGAGCTGAGCGACGAGAGCGTTGACAGTGTTGGCGTTCTGGATGGTGTCGCCGAGTGTGAGCACCTCAACCTGCTTGGCGATCGTGTTGGCGAGAGCCTCCTTGGCGGTGGCAGAAGTCAGGCTGTTAGAGACCGAGTCAACGTTGTGGGCAGCGTTGTAGTATGTCTCCACGTAGCGCTTCAGCTCGCTGATCTTGCCGTCGACCTTCTTGTAGGTAGCGGTGTCAGAAGCGAGGTAGCTGTTGGTCTTCTCCCAAGCGTAAGCAGCGATGTTGTGAACAGGAGCATAAGAGCTCTCGTCAGCGATCTTGGCAGCGACCGTCGGGATGGTCTTACCCTCAGCCATGACCTCCGTGTACTTAGCCTCAGAAGCCTTGCCCAGAGCGATACCGCCGTTGAGGACATAGATGTCCTTCGAGGTGTTGTAAGCGTTGATGCTGTCCTGTACGGAAGCCTTGTCGCCAGCGTAGTGCATGCCGGCCACGAGTGCTGTAGCGTCCTGCTCCTTCTTGGCGATAGCAGCAGCGATCTGCTCGTCAGTAGCCTTGCCCAGGTAGTTGAGCTTGAAGTTGGTAGCGCAGAACCAGCCACTCTGGTTGCCGTTGGCACCAGTGCCGGCAGCGCCGATGGTGAGCTTGCCGTCGAAGACGAGCACCTTGCCGGAAGTCAGTGTGGTCCATGTGCCGTCGTTGGTATCCGTCCAGTTGCCAGAGGTCAGAGCCTCAGAGTTAGACTCCTCGAGAGCGCTCTTGGCGAAGACGTGCTGGTCGGTCACATAGTCAGCCTGTGTGATGAGGTCGCCAGAGACCGAGTAGTAGCCGTTGGGCAGACCCTCGATGTCCTGGTTGACGCTGATCTCAGCGAAGTTGGTGCCCCATGCGTTCCAGCAAGAACGTCCCTGTGCGAAGTTGAGACGCTGGTCACCTGCGGTGAACGAGCCCTTGTACCAGCCCGTAGAGGTGAAGTCAGCGTTGCCGCTGCCGGCAGTGTAGTTGGCAGAGCCGTCCTCCTTGGTAGCGTTGGGATAGGTGCAAGAGCCGTCAGCGTTGACCGTGGGCTCCAGACCGTCCTTGATGAACCAAGGATTCTGTGTGTAGTAAGTGAAGTCAGCGGGATCGGCCTCTGTGGCCTCCTTGCTGGCGAGGTAGTTCTTGATGGCAGCGTCGAGCGCAGCGATCTGAGCCTCGATGTCAGTGGTGGTACCATTGGTGATGGCCTCCTCTGCAGCGTTGATGGCCTCGTCGAGGGCGTCCTTTCCGGGATAATCGTTCTCGCGCATTGCCGTAGCCTTCTTCTCGAGCGCCTGCACTTTATTAATATTGTCGAGCACAGCCTTGAAACGAGCCACAGCGGCAGCAGCGGCATCGTAGCCAGCCTGGAGAGCCTCGACATCGGTCTCACCCTGAGCATCCATGGCAGCGCCCTTGGCGTCCTCGATCTCAGACACGACACCCTGGTAATCGGTCAGCTGACCCTCGTACTCATCCATCTCGCTGAGGAGCACGTCGATGTCGCTGGCGATGATTTCCTCGCGTGTCACATCGGCAGTCTTCACGAGACGGATGTCATCGATGACAACGTAGGGGTTGGAGGCAGAACCGCCGTTTGACTTGAAGCCGAAGGTGATGTTGAGCGAATCGGTAGCAGTGATATCGATGGTGTGCTTGGTCCACTCTTGAGCGTTGAAGCCCTCAGCGTCCTGCACCGTGTCGCGGCGGCAGATCACCTGCGTGAGGTTCTTCACGCCCGTGTTGCTCTTACTTTTCTCATAGTTAAGGTTGTAGACCCAATAAGACAAGGTGTACTTACCCACGGGCACATGCACGTTCTGTGAGTAAGTGGCCCATCCGCCCCATCCGGCGCGCAGATAGAGGAATCCCTTGTTGTCGTCACCCTGAGCCTCATCGGGCTTGGTAGCGGGGGGAACGAGCGAGCCGTCGCTATCATCAGAGATTGGCACAGCCTTCTCGGCGAGGCCATAGGGAGCCGTTCCGAAGTAGGTCCACTCAGCCAACTTGTTGCCGTTGCCATTGGCAGCGGTCCAACCCTTCACGTGGCCGAAGAAACCGTTCCAGCCAAACTCCAGGCCGTCCGTACGCTTCTTGGAGCTGATGCCACCCCATCCGTAACCGGAGCCATCGGCAGCGAGCCAAGCCTGGGTGCGGGTGGAAAGATTAGTTGACTTGTCAACGATGGGCTTCGTAGAACCGTCGAGGTTCCACGTCAGGTCCTCGTCGAAACCAGCGTTGACGATGTACTTGGTGCAGTCGTCGCCAACCTGATCTTGCGCGAATGCCGGTGCGGCCAGCACTGTTGCAAGCGAGAGCAGTAATACTTTTCTCATGTTAGTGAATAAATAATGAATAATTAGAAGATTGTAATTTTACCTATTTTTAATTTGCTGTTGTAGTAATACGTAAGTCGTTGGCAAAGATACGTTTTTTTTCAGAGAGTGAGGAACAAAAAACGATAAAACAGGAGTAATTTTTGGTATTTTTAATGTGCAAGGCCGATTATCGGCCACGAACACTCATTTTTTCGTCACTCACTTGCGTCCGAAGTCGGCAGGGATGTCTCCCCATCGCCGCGTGTCCCACTGCAGGATGGGCACCTTGACGGAGTGGGTGCGCAACCACTGCTCGGCCCGCTGTATGACCTGGTAGAGCTGTTCGGTCTGTGCGTTGCGCACGAGCTTGGTGCGACACTGCTTCTTCTTCACCCAGAGGATGGCGTTGTAGGAGTCGGAGTAGAGCGTCTTGTCTGTGACGCCCTGCTTGTCCCAGAGGGCCAGCGCATGGACGATGGCCAGGAACTCGCCGATGTTGTTGGTGCCGTGCACAGGCCCGTAGTGAAACACCTGCTGTCCGGTGGCAAGGTCGATGCCCTGATACTCCATGGGACCCGGGTTTCCCGAGCAGGCGGCATCGACCGCCCAGGCGTTGGCCGTCACCTCGGGCGGCAGTTGCAACCGCTGGGCACCGGATGTGGCCTGCCTTGCCTTGGGGTGCGAGGCCGCCGTCTCCGCCGCGGCGTGTGTAGGATAAGATATGTCCATGTGGTGAAGGATGTCTTGGATTTGTCGGGCCACACGTCGGGGAGCCGTAGCCACCTCCTCTGGGGTTACGGCCGCCACGGTGTAGCCCATGGCATTGAGGTCGGCGCGGCGCCGGTCGTCGGCCACGGGTCGCTCGCCTCGGAAATGATACTTGCCCGCAAGCTCCACGATGAGGCGCCGGGCGGGACAGGCAAAGTCGGCGATGTACGGTCCGACGATGTGCTGCCGCACGAAACGGCACGACGGCGGCAGCGCCCTCAGGATGGTCCACAGGGCCCGCTCGTCGTCGGTCATGAAGAGCTTGTCCTCCCGTGCGCGGCGCTCCAGCCACTCGCGCGAGGGGTCGCCCGCCTCGCGGGCCACCTCGCGGGTACCCTCGGGCAGGCGTCTGTCGTCGTGTGGCATGGCTTACATGCGCTCGGGCACCTCAATGCCCAGCAGGCCCATGCCGTTGCGGAGCGTCTTGCCCACGTTGGCGGCGAGCTTCAGGCGGAAGGCCTTCTCGGCGTCGGTGTCGGCAGAGAGGATGCTGTAGTCGTGGTAGAACTGGTTGAAGAGCTTCGTCAGCTCATAGCAGTAGTTGGCGATGCCGGCGGGGTTGTAGTTCTCTCCGGCGTCACGCACGGCCACCTTGAAGGCATCGAGCTTCTGTATGACCTCCACCTCCTTGGCGTTGGGGGCGTAGGCGGCATCGGCCTTGAGAGCGTCGATGCCAGCGTCGTGCGCCTTGCGCTTGATGCTCTGTATGCGGGCATAGGTGTACTGGATGAAGGGGCCGGTGTTGCCGTTGAAGTCGATGGACTCGGCCGGGTTGAAGAGCATGTTCTTGCGTGCGTCGACCTTGAGGATGAAATACTTGAGTGCGCCCAGTCCGACGATGCGCGCCACCTCCTGCTTCTCGTCCTCGCTCATGTCGTGGAACTTGCCGAGCTCGTCGGAGGTCTGCCGCGCCTCGCCGATCATCTGCGCCACGAGGTCGTCGGCGTCGACCACCGTGCCCTCACGGCTCTTCATCTTGCCGTTGGGCAGGTTGACCATGCCGTAGGAGAAGTGCACGAGGTCCTTGCCCCACTTGAAGCCGAGCTTGTCGAGCAGGAGCGAGAGCACCTGGAAGTGGTAGTTCTGCTCATTGCCGACGACATAGATCATCTTGTCGATGGGGAAGTCGTTGAAACGCATCTCGGCGGTGCCGATGTCCTGGGTCATGTAGACCGACGTGCCGTCGGAGCGGATGAGGAGCTTCTCGTCGAGGCCGTCGGCGGTGAGGTCAGCCCACACGCTGCCATCCTCGCGCTTGTAGAAGAGGCCCTTCTCCAGGCCCTCCATGACCTTGCGCTTGCCCTCGAGGTAGGTGTTGCTCTCATAGTAGATCTTGTCGAAGCTGACGCCGAGTGCCTTGTAGGTCTCGTCGAAGCCGGCGTATACCCAGTTGTTCATCTTCGTCCAGAGGTCGCGTATCTCCTTGTCACCCTGCTCCCACTTGACGAGCATGCGGTGTGCCTCCTGTATGAGCGGCGACTCCTGCTTGGCCTTCTCCTCGGCCTTCTCCTCGTCCATGCCGTCGGCCACATACTGCGCCTTGAGCTGGGCCACCTCCTCACGGTAGTGCTTGTCGAAGAGCACGTAGAAGTCGCCGATGAGGTGGTCGCCCTTCTTGCCGGTCGACTCGGGTGTGCAGCCGTTTCCCCACTTGAGCCAGGCGAGCATCGACTTCATGATGTGAATGCCGCGGTCGTTGACGATGTTGGTCTTGACCACCTTGTTGCCGTTGGCCTCGAGGATCTTGGCAAGGCTCCATCCGAGGAGGTTGTTGCGCACGTGTCCGAGGTGGAGGGGCTTGTTGGTGTTGGGCGACGAGTACTCCACCATGACGAGCGGAGCGTCCTCGCCGGCCTGTGTCATGCCGTAGGCGGGGTCGGCGTCGATGGTGTCGAGCAGGTCCTGCCATGCCTCGGGGGCGATGACGAGGTTGAGGAAACCGCCGACAGCGTTGTAGCCAGCGACGGCCTTCGACAGGCGCACGAGGGCTTCGCCGAGCTCAGCGGCGGTGTCCTGGGGCTTCTTGTGCGACATCTTGAGGAAGGGGAAGACCACCAGCGTGAGGTTGCCCTCGAAACCGGGCTTGGTCTTCTGCAACTGGACCATCGACGGTGCGGCGTCGACGCCATAGAGCTCCTTGACGGCGGCCAAGGCCGCGGAGCTGATCTCTTGTTCTATATTCATCTGATGCTGTTTTTATTTTCCTATTTGGTGCAAAGTTACAAAAAACTGGGCGATTACGGGCGAAAGGTGTAACAAAATAACAAGAAAGGCTCAGAAGCATGTGGCTTTCATCGGTTTCGGGGATTGTCCGGCCGCTATGACGGGGTTATCCTGGATGGAGTGTGATGAGAGCTGTCGCCGCCTTCCCCTAAGGCATGGCCATAAACCGAATAAAACCGCTCACGCACTGACTGATGCATATACACTGACAGGAACGGCAAACCTGTAATAAGTAACTTTGCACCACCAAATTTTCGTAAAGTAAACCCACCAAAAATAGTACAGCAACGGCCTGTAAGGCCAAAAGTACACAACCCAGGGCAAGCGAAGCGGCACCCTGGGTTGGTACGTCCGACGTTACTACGCCCTGCAAGGGCAAAAGTATTCATAATCAGCAAGATGCGCAATGATACTTTTGCCCCTACAGGGCGCCAGCTCACGCACAATCTCTAACCCAGGGCGCCGCTTCGCTTGCCCTGGGCTAAGTACTCACTGGGCTTTCAGCCCGTCAAGCGACAAAGTCAAGCGCAGCCCGTCAAGCGACAAAGTCAAGCGCAGACCGTCAAGCGACAAAGTCGAGCGCAGACCGTCAAGCGACAAAGTCGAGCGCAGACCGTCAAGCGACAAAGTCAAGCGCAGCCCGTCAAGCGACAAAGTCGAGCGCAGACCGTCAAGCGACAAAGTCGAGCGCAGACCGTCAAGCGACAAAGTCAAGCGCAGCCCGTCAAGCGACAAAGTCGAGCGCAGACCGTCAAGCGACAAAGTCGAGCGCAGACCGTCAAGCGGCAAAGTCGAACACAGACCGTCAAGCGACAAAGTCGAGCGCAGACCGTCAAGCGGCAAAGTCGAGCGCAGAACATGCTATTTACACTCCTACTGCGTGAGCGGTTTCATCCGGTTTATGGCCAGGGGTTAATATCGGTTTACATTCAAACCGAATCGGCAGAAGCGGGGCACCGCCACGGGCGCGAAGCCCTGGCTCACCGACCGCTCGGAGAGCTCCACCACGGAGCACCACTCAGCCAAGTCGTAGACATCCATGTCGAGCGGAAGGCCCTGCTGCAGGCAGTGGGCGAGGCGGTAGTCCATCAGGTAGGAGATGCCCCCGCGGTGGTCATACTGGGCCGCCGTGGGGCGCAGGCGCCGTATGTCATCGGGCAGGTACCGGTCGATGAGCGCCGCCTGCTCATCGGCAGCCACCTCATGGCCGTCAATCCACAATTGCGAGGTGGGATACTTGTTGGCATAGCCCGTGGTGCCCACGAGGCGATAGCCACGGCTGTAAGGCTGGGGCGTCTGCACGTCGTGGTCGAGCAGGATGGTACGTCCTTGCTCCGTGCGCAGCAGCGTCGTGGTGACGGCGCCGTTGGCGAAGGGGCGGGTGGAGGCAGCTGTCCCTTCCCCACTCTCCCGCAGCAGCCGCTCATGGCGCGCGGCGACCAGCGGCGAGGGCATCGTGTCCATGCTGACCAGGGTGCGCAGCGTGTCGCCGCGATGCACGCCCATGGCCAGACAGACGGGGCCCAGGCCGTGTGTGGGATAGACATCGCCGCGGTGGGCGGCGTTGTAGCGTAGCCGCCAAGGCTCCCACCGGTCCTCGAGGTCGTGGCAGTAGCCGCCCTCGCCATGCACCACCAGTCCCAACTGGCCGCTGCGCGCCATGGCAGCCGTGGCAAGCTCGAAGTAGTCGTAGCAACAGTTCTCGAGCATCATGCAGTGGCGTTGCTGTCGCTCGGCCAGGTCCACGAGGTGCCACGCCTCACGGATGGTCATCACCGCCGGCACCTCCACCGCCACGTTGCGACCGCGCTCAAGGGCCTGGCAGGCAATGGCGAAATGGCTTGTCCAGTCGGTGCACACATAGACAAGATCGACGTCGGCCTGCTCACACAGGGCGTCGGCAGAGGAATAAGCCCTTGCCTGCGGCCGTCCATTGTCGACAAGGGTCTGCTGGGCATCGGCCACATGGTCGGCCGTGAGGTCACACACCGCCACGATGTCCGTGCGCGGTATGTGGCACCAGCGCTTCACGGCCTCATGGCCACGTTGCCCCAGTCCCACAAGCCCCACACGCACCCGCTCCAGCGGAGGCAGGGCAAGCCCGGCGACGGAGCGCTGGCCGGCAGGGCGTGACGGTTCAAGAGAAGGTATCGGATTGTCTTCCACGCGTAGTTTTCCTGTTTCTTACGATAACGCTTGCCACAAAAGGATTATTTTAGTTTTTTATGCAAAATATTCAGAACAGACAATATCATGCACTACTCTATCAATGATGGATTCAAAAGGAATTCATAAATGCTGATTACCTGTATACCATTTTCGTCACACCATGTTTTTATATGTTCTCCCACCACTATTATCTTTCGGAATGAATCGTCTACAAGTTTCAAAGAACGTTTCTCCTGCTCCATCTTTTCCGTATCAGGCATTTTGTAGGCAGACTGTATATAGATACGCTCACTACCCTTGTTGCAGACAAAATCGACTTCAAGTGTTACACGTTGTTGTTGACCAGTTTCATTTCTAACACGATGGAAGATATTGCCCACATCAACAAGCCAGCCACGCATACGCATCTCATTGTAGATGACATTCTCCATAATGTGCGTCGTTTCGTTTTGTCGGAACGAAAGAATGGCATTGCGTAAACCTATGTCTTGATAATAGTATTTGCACAATGCTCCTATGTACTTTCTTCCTTTGATGTCATACCGTTCAGATTGCTCTATCAAGAAAGAATCTTGCAAATATCCCAAATACACGGAAATGGTCTTAGCACTAATGTTCTGTACCTTGCTGATAGATTTGAATGTATTTGCTATATTCTGTGCATTTACAGGTGCACCGATACTTGATGCCACAGTCTTTGAGAGTTCTTCAAACTCTACTCTCAGTTCTATTGGATTCCTCTCATATATGTCTCTAAGGTATACAGTACGATACAGACGACGCAGAAAGTCTGCTTTTTTGTCATCGCCCACTTGTGTGAGAAGTTGTGGCAAACCTCCAAACATCAGATATTCAGCCCATCCTTCTTCCTTTGAACCTTCATAAACGGACATAAACTCTGCAAACGACAAAGGCCATACATGTATCTCATCACCTCTGCCACGGAACTCCGTAACCACATCTGACGAAAGAAAACGAGAGTTTGAGCCAGTGACATAAACATCCGTCCCTTCTGTTACCGACAATGTTGAAAGAACCTCAACAAAGTCATTGACTTCCTGCACTTCATCAATGATAACATAATAGGTGGAGTCGTCTTTCATTTCTTTTTCAACCCAGTCAAGCAAAAAGTCTGGGTCTTTAAAGTTCTTATTCTTACGACTTTCCATATCAATGATTATGATATGGTCTTCTGCAACTCCCTCATCAAGCAAATGTTGGCGAAAGAGTTTCTTTAGCAGGAAAGACTTACCAGAACGGCGAAGTCCTGTGACTATTTTTATCAGTCCATTCCCTTTTGAACGTACTAACTGGTCTATGTATTTACTTCTGTTTACTATCATATACTTCCGTAATCTGTCACTTGTGACAAAATTCGGAAGCAAAGATAATGCTTTTTCTCTGAAAATGAGTATAATATGCTGTATTTTTAATGTTTGAATATTCTTTTATCTGCAAAATCTCCACTTCTTTTACGCTCAAAACTTGCAAAATCCCCACTTTTAATATTAGTTAAGAATTAAAAATTAGCAAAGAGAAAAACATAGCGATTATTTACCCGAATCTGTATGTTTGCTTGAGATTTGGGTAAATAATCACCATTAAAATTAAGGTGGGTTCTATAAACTTTGCAAGAAGTTCATTGGCATACTCAAATATATTACACCGACCTGTACCTACCTCATAGTTACTCGCCGCATACTTGCTGAGATACAACTCCACTTCAAACTTAGGACATTTGTTGACAAAAAGACAGAATGTGTCTTTGTCTGTTGTTCTGCCACTACCATCGCACGGATAGCCCTTTCTGTATTCTGGGATTTCCTCAAACTCATCATCTGTTGTGTCATCGTCCATGAATTCCGGGATATACATGAACAAAAACAGGAGCGGCTCACGCATGTCTCGCATTTCTCGCTGTTCACACTCCGTGGAAAGGGAGGGATGAATGGCGTGAGCGGTTTAACTGGGTTTACATTCCAACCATGGGTCTTGTCACGCCACATTCAAGAAATTCAACATCGAATACAAAGGTTTGTCGACGGAAGACCGTAATCCTGCCGTCACCGCTATCGTTGTCATGATTTTTGGTCGAAAAGTTTGTCGCGGACGGCAGATGAAATAGAGCGTGAAAATGGCGTTTTTTGCCGGTCGCGCCGCG
>ERZ808292.97-NODE-97-length-26669-cov-11.998009_pt1 | contig 26669 bp, 16 predicted proteins | sample MGYA00521275_ERZ808292 | MGnify/ENA primary metagenome ERZ808292 (study PRJEB31516, sample SAMN03275613) | gut metagenome | biome: mammalia-associated habitat; material: feces | host: Papio cynocephalus | place: Kenya | collected 2012-07-26 ... | reverse complement strand
AACATAATAACTCCTATTTTATTCCTCTACAAAAGTTTGACGGCGTGTACCTTAAATCACATATCACCCCTTCCCTTCGGGCTTTGGACTTCGGCGTTTGCAAGGCAATCCGCCTCGTTCGCTTTGGCTACAACACATTCACCGGATGTGTTGTTTAACGCGTCGCGCCCGTACCGCCGTTCAAATAATCCACTTGCGCACATAGTGCGCACCCACCAAGCAAGCACTCGCGCGGAATTGCGGTTTGAGTCTTCGCCCATCTTTTTTTGAGAGTAAAGAGGGCTTGCGCGGTTAGTGATTGCGAGAACAAGTGCGGTTTTTGACAATCGCCCCAAATAGTTGCGTTTCTAGTTAGGGGATTCCCACGCTACGCTCTGAATGACAATGCGGGCGATTGACATTGCCGCAACGCCGTTTGAGCAATGGGTCGCCGCCTTGCGGCTCGCGTTCCGTCTTCGAATGGGCACATTCCGTTAATAAGTACGCCTTGAATGAGTTTTCGTTTTAAGCACACTTTTTTAAGTGCGATATTGAGATGCAGAGCAAGGAAGATACTTTCGCACGGCAACCCTAATTTACAATTCGTAAATGAGTTGACGGGCGTGGCGCGCTAACGCAGTATCACGCCAAATAGTACGCTTAATTTGAGCGCGATATTTGCGCGTCAGACAAGGCAGCGCCCCTCGAACGGCAATCCTAACGTACTAAATCGTACGTGAATTGACGGGCGTGACGCGCTAACGCAGTATCACGCCAAATAGCGCGCTTAAAATTAAACGTTGATGCGGAATAGCACCACATCATTATCCTGCATCACATAATCCTTCCCCTCACTGCGCACTTTGCCGCGCTCTTTGGCGACGTTGAAAGAGCCACATTCGAGAAGGGTTTGATAATCGACGATTTCGGCACGGATGAAACCGCGCTCGAAGTCGCTGTGAATTTTGCCTGCTGCTTGGGGCGCTTTCGTGCCTTTGACGATGGTCCAAGCGCGCGTTTCTTTTTCACCGGCGGTGAGATAACTGATAAGTCCCAAAAGTTTGTAGGACGCTTTGACGAGGCGGTCGAGTCCGCTCTCTTTGAGTCCGTAATCTTCCATAAACATTGCGCGGTCTTCGTCGGAAAGTTCGCTCAAATCTTCTTCGAGTTTGGCGCAAAGCACGATTGCTTCGGTGTTTTCCTCTTTGGCGATACGCTCGACTTCCTTCGTATACGCATTGCCGTTTATGCCCGCTTCGTCGGTGTTGGCAACGTAAATGACGGGTTTGGACGTGAGCAAAAATTGTTCGTCAACGAAGCGTTTGAAGTCCTCGTCCATATCGAGATTGCGAAGGGGTTTGCCGCTTTCGAGCCACTTTTGCATAATCACGAGGCGGTCGACGTCCTCTTGATATTTTTTGTCCGCTTTCACCTTGACTTGCGCCGAAGCCATACGGCGTTCGAGGGTTTCCATATCGGCGAAAATAAGTTCGAAATTTATCGTTTCGATGTCTCTTTGCGGATTGACCGAACCGTCAACGTGCGTTATATTCGCGTCGTCGAAACAGCGAACGACGTGTACGATTGCGTCCACTTCCCTTATGTGCGAAAGGAATTTGTTGCCGAGACCTTCGCCTTTGCTTGCGCCCTTGACGAGACCCGCGATGTCCACAAATTCAAGCGAAGTCGGGGTGATTTTCTTGCTGTCGTAAAGAGCGGCGAGTTTTTCGAGTCTTTCGTCGGGAACGGCAACTACGCCTACGTTAGGCTCGATCGTGCAGAACGGATAATTCGCCGCTTGCGCGCCCGCCTTTGTGATTGCGTTGAAAAGCGTACTCTTGCCCACGTTTGGCAAACCTACGACACCGAGTTTCATATTTCTACCTCTTGCACGTTCTCGCGTGCGAACTTCTTTAATACAATAGTTTAGTATAAACGAAAATACAAATCGTGTAAAGAGAAAACGAAAACAAGGGGTAAAAACAATATGGGAATATGGGAAGCGTTGGTGCTTGGTTTGGCGCAAGGGTTGAGCGAGTTTCTGCCTATATCGTCGTCGGGACATCTGTTGATTTTGGAAAAATTCGGAATCGGACAAGAAAACTTGTTCTTCAACGTTATGCTGCATGTCGGCTCGCTTTTTGCCGTGCTTATCGCCCTACGCAAAACTTGGATTCCGCTTTTGCTTTTTCCGTTTTCAAAAAAGAAAAAATCGCAAAGCGGCAATCTCGAAATGCAAACCGTTTTCGGGGGATTGTCTGCAGGCAAAATCGACGGCTATGTCGTGCTTGCGTGTCTGCCCACCGTTGCGCTCGCATTCGTGTTCAAACTGCTTGCGCCGTCCCTTCTCGGCGGCAAACTTTTGGGGTGCGGTTTCGTGTTAACCGCTATTTTTTTGTATCTCGGCGAAAACTTCAAACCGACAAAATCGACACTTCTTACACCCAAAACGAGCATGTTAACAGGCGTTTTGCAAGGCATAGCGGTTTTACCCGGTGTGTCGAGAAGCGGCGCGACAATATCCGCATTGACCCTTCAAGGCGTTGGCAAAAAGGCTGCGACGACGTTTTCTTTTCTGCTGTCAATCCCCATAATAATAGGCTCTGCCCTTTACGAAAGCATCGATTTAATCACCGGAAAAGCGGCTCTTTCAATCTCCGCTTCCGCCGTTGTAGCGGGCGTGATTGCCGCGTTTTTGTCGGGACTTGCCGCAATAAAATTCTTCATTAAACTCATCGAAAAACACTCTATGGCAGGCTTTATAGTATACACTTTACTGCTCGGAATCGCGGTGAGCGTCTATCCGTTTTTCGTGTAAATTCGATGAAAAACCGCGATTTTTTTGATATAAATCGCGGTTTTTTTGAATGTTTTTATGCCGTTTTCGAGCCGTCGGAACGACGTTTTTCGAAAGGTTTATTTCGCCAGTTCGTCGGCGAGAGTTTGGATTTGCGATGCGTTTTCCTTGCTCATCGAGGACATAATTTTGACTTCGGTTTGCGCGAAAGTAAGGTTTTTGCAACCTTCGAGCATACCCTTCATAACCTTCGTCGCAAAAGGCGCCCACGAGCCGTTTTCGATGAACGCAACCGTGCGATTTTGGAAATTGCGCTCGGTGAGATGAAGGATAAATTCTCTCATGGCAGGGAACACGTCGCCGTTGTAAGTGGGGGCTGCAAGCACAAGTTTGCCGTAACGGAACGCGTCCTCGACGTTTTCTGCCCAATCGCTGCGAGCAAGGTCGGAAATCGTGACTTTTACACCCTTTGCTTCGAGTTGCTCGGCAAGCAATTTCGCCGCTTTTTCGGTGTGTCCGTAGACGGAAGCGTATGCAATGAACACGCCTTCGCTTTCAACGCCGTACGTTGACCAAACGTTGTAGAGATTAAGATAATATCCGAGATTGTCGGTAAGCATCGGACCGTGAAGCGGACATATGATTTTGACTTCGAGCCCTGCAATCTTTTTGAAAAGATTTTGCACCTGTACGCCGTATTTGCCGACTATGCCGAAATAATATCTTCTCGCCTCGCACGCCCAGTCCTCGTCCTCGACGTCCAACGCGCCGAACTTGCCGAATGCGTCTGCGGAAAAGAAAACTTTGTCCGTCTTGTCGTAGGTCATTATGACTTCGGGCCAATGCACCATAGGCGCGGTGACGAATTGAAACTCGTGTCTGCCCGTTGCAAGCGTCGAGCCGTCGCCGACAACTATTCTTCTTCCCTCAAAGGACGTGCCGAAATAGTTTTGCATCATCGCAAATGCCTTTTGTGAGGAAACTATCGTCGCGCTCGGATACGCCGTCATAAATTCGACGACGTTTGCCGAATGGTCGGGTTCCATATGTTGCACGACTAAATAATCGGGCGTTTTGCCGTCAAGTACGCTTTGAACGTTTGCGAGCCATTCTTTGCTGAAATGTACGTCAACGCTGTCGAACACGGTGATTTTGTCATCGAAAACGACGTAGGAATTGTACGCCATACCGTTCGGAACAACGTATTGTCCCTCGAACAAGTCTATGCCTTTGTCGTTTACGCCAACGTATTTAATGTCGTTTGTTATAATCATATTTGCTCCTATATAAAAATTTTTCTTATCCGTTTGGTGAGATTATTGTATCACAAAAACCGAGAGGGGAACAATAATTTGAATTAATAATTAATAATGAATAATTAATAATTATATACTGTTCTTTCATTATACACTATAAGTTGAATTTTGCAAGTTAGCAAAGCACATTATATTGTGTATTGTTGTCTTATTGTCAAAAATGAGTATAAAAACAAGTATATTTTTTCGCAAATTTTTACATCTAATTGATTTCTGTTTCTTGCAATAGATTGCTTAAAGTGTATTGATTTTCATACTCGCTCCGAGTTTTTCCTTCCCTTTCGGCGTGGCGGTTTAGCACAGAGAAAAGCCTATGTCAACGGCATAAAAATCTTGTTTTAGTATTCTCAAAAATCATCTCAAATTTAATGTGCATTTTATGTGCTTTTTAGCCGTTTGCCTGTTAGACATGCCGTAGTCTTTGATACAAGCGCACGCGCGTACGCGTGAGATTGGTTTTGATGCACGTTTGTATTTTCCCAAAAATAAACAAAGTCTTACACACAACATTTTTATGCCGGTCGTTGACATAGGCATCTTACGATTTGAAGTGATGTGTTTTTGAATTTTCTCGGTGCTGCGCCGTCTTGTTGCCGAAAGGCAAATAAAACTCGGAGCGTATTAATATGAAATCTCAAATCATTCTTCAAAATCAAAATGCAATCAACATTTACAATGGCAATCAACCACAAGTTAAAATCGTTGCGAAAAGAAAATACATATTAGACGATGATATTGTTATAACCGCAGACAACATCAAGAAAATCGGCGAATTAATAGCGTTGCTTACAATAAGAACCGTTATGTGCCGTTCGGGTAAGGACTTATATCGTCTATACGACGGACTCATCAAGGATTGCAACAAATCAAACGATTCTCTCGACGAATACTCGGACGGATATGACATAGCGCAAACCGCAATGCTTTTCCTTTGTGAGCACATCGGCAAAAGGCTTGGTGACAATTATACAACCACTCGTGGAAACGTTATATCAATTAAGCAAGCGTGTTTCCGTTTTACGGACAGATACTTGGGCAAACAATTCACTCGCCATTTGGCGCACACAACAGCCATAAATGACAGCGTTACCGCGTCGCACATAACTTTTATCGACGACGAATCCAACAACGATTATACCGCCGTTGATGCGCTCATCAAAAGAATGAATTTGACGCAAGGCGAATATGATGTTCTCTGTGCCTATATGTCGGGATTGACTTATATCGAAGTTACACAACTTTTGAATGTCAACCGCACAACCATATGGCGCAGAAGGATGAGAATGCAAGAAAAATATATTTCTACACTTAATATTAATTAAAACGAATCGTCTTAACAGTACGCACATCACACACTTACAAGCACATTGTCATATACGATGGGATACAAAGCACATCCCCTTTTTCGCAAAGATTCTTTGTGTGAATGACGTATGTCTGTCCTATTCTTGAACGATACTTTTGAATAAAGTTGTCCAAAGACGTCGTTGAATATCTCACTCCGGATTTGACTTCTATAGGAAATAGCTTTTGTTTTGTCTTGCTCCCGTTAGATATTAGGAAATCAATTTCAATATCGTTGCGCTTTTTCTCGGGATTGTATTGAGTATAAAAGAACAATCTATAGCCGTTTGCGACAAGACATTGTGCTATTGCATTTTCAAAAAACATACCTTCGTTGATAGACAACTTATCGTGAAGAATTTGCTTATACAAATTTTCTTCCGCAATCTCATTTTCATCAAATGCGTGACTTACGAGTAATCCGGTATCGCCCATATAGCATTTAATGGTTGTTCTTTCTTCATTTACCGACAATCCGACGTTTGGATCGGCGCAATTAAAGCACTCGTTTACGATCATAGAATCGCCGAGCCAAAAGAATGTTTCTTCATACATCGGAAACGTCGATTTTTCTTCGATAGACGAAAGACGCACACGTTTTTCGTGTTGCGACAAAAAGCCGGGGATTTGATCGAAAATTGACAATACTTTCGCTCGATAATTTCTATCTATTTTGCCGATATCACCACGATAAAGAGATAATATGTCTCTTTTTTCTACATCTGCGGCAGCAAAGCTACGATTGTTTGCAAGATATTTTTCAATTGCTTTGGGCATACCTCCAACAAGCATATATTGCTTGAAGAGCATCATTGCCTTATGATGCAACACGTCTTCAAGAGGTTTCTTTTCTTCAAAGCATTTTCTTATATACTCGGTCATTTTTGTCTCTCCGAGTGCCCAGCAGAACTCTTCAAAATCCATCGGATACATATTGATACGTCTTTCTTCCGACGGAATCGTAATCCCCTTAACGTTCTCGCGTATCGAAATCAAAGAACCCGTTTCGATATAATCGTATCTGCCGTCTTTAACAAGTTTTTTTATTGATTGTCTTGCCTTCGGATATTGCTGAATCTCATCGAAAATAATCAATGACTCTTTTGGATAAAGCGTCGTGTTATACTCTGTTGACAAAATCAAAAAGAACGTATCCAAATCGTTAAGATACTTTTCGAAAGCATCTTTGACAACGCTACTGACATCGTTGAAATCAACGAGAAGATAACTTTTGTATTCTCTTTTTCCGAATTCTTCCGCAATGGTAGACTTGCCTATTCGACGCGCCCCCTCTATGAGCAATGCCTTTTCGCCCGACGACTCTTGCTTCCACGCCAACAACTTCTTATATATCTTTCTTTCAAACATAAGTACATCTCCTAATGATAATAAACTTATTTCAACCGAATTATAACATCGTTTCAGACAAAACGCAATATGATTATGCCACATTTTACAGATAATACGCGGATATAAAATTGTAATATTTTCAGATAAAACGCGTGTACATGTGGTACATCGAGATAATATGTCAGATTATATCTATGCGAAATTCTCAATCTTTACCAACTATAATTATTGAGATTATTACTATATTGTTAAACAGAACGCACTCAAAATCAATCCACTCTTATAAAGAATAACGCGAACCCAAGTTGGATTCGCGTTATTCATAAGGGGGAAAATTATGAGTACTACTTTTTTAGTCAGCAATCAAATGGATTGTGTGTGTCGCATAGTCACCGAAAGTTCTTTGCAAAATCAAACCGCGATTTATAAGCATTGAACCGCTTTCTACAGTATTGTATTCAACTATGCGATAGTTTTTATTTGCATCAAGGCCGTGCAATTTTATTCTATTAACTTTATCGTTTCCTATCGTGTGATATATCATAGCGACTACTTTTGCCGACGTCTTGTCTTTTGAAACAAGCATTTGAGCAAACATTTCTTTATCTTCAAATTCTGTAAGTCGGTACAAATCACCGTTCAAAACGAGTTTTTCGTCATTTCTATATTGCGCATTGCCTTCCTTAACCAAAGATTTTTCTTCTTCGGTCAATTTTGTTGTATCAAGTTCATATCCCATTGCCCCTAACGACGCTATTGCAATGCGGCTCTTAAACGGAGTCACCCTATCCGTTTGATGATTCGGACAAACCGATACGTGGCAATCCATACTTGACAACGGATAACAAATGCTCGTACCGTTTTGAATAAACGTGCGCACATAGGCATCCGAATTGTCACTTGCCCATATTTGAGGACAATAATGTAGCATTGCCGCATCGAATCTACTGCCACCTGCAGCACAACCTTCGATTATAACGCTCGGGTATTTTTCGGTAATATATTTCATCACTTCATATACACCGAGTACATATCTATGTGCAAACTCTTTTTGTCTGTCGGACGGCAATTTTTGAGAAATATTCTCCGTCAACGGTCTGTTCATATCCCATTTGATATAATCAAGCCCGTCCTCCTCGATATGTTTTGCAAGCGTATCTTTGACGAACTCAACGACATCACTTCTTGTCATATCGAGCACGCATTGATCTCTTCCGACGCAAGGCACTCTGTCGGGTGCAAAAATCATCCAATCGGGATGCGCGCGATACAAATCGCTGTTTTGGCTTATCATTTCCGGCTCAAACCACAAACCGAATTTCATTCCGTTTTTGTGAGCGTAATCGGCAATCGCCTTTATTCCGCCGGGCAACTTGTCCTTATTGACAAACCAATCACCGAGTGAGAGCGTATCGCAGTTGCGTTGACCGAACCATCCGTCGTCAAGCACAAGAGTGTCTATACCCGCATCTTTTACGCTATCGATTATGGCAAACAACTTATCATTGTCAAAATCGAAATACGTTGCCTCCCAGTTGTTAATAACAATGGGACGAGATGCACGGACAAAGTTTTTGTTTATCAAGTGATTGCGATATAAGTCGTGGAATGCGTGACTTGCACCATTGAATCCACAATCGGAATACACACATACGACTTCCGGTGTATCGAAACACTCTCCCGCCGCCAATTTCCACTCAAAATCGAAGTCGCTTATGCCACCGTTTATGCGAATATTGTCAAGTTCGTCAAGTTCAACGTTAATCTTGTAGTTTCCGCTATACACAAGATTGATTGCGTACACTTCACCTACGTTTTGAGTTGCGTTTGACGACGAAAGCGCAATAAACGGATTAAGTTGTGCCGAAGATACGCCTCTCTTTGAACCTATTGACGTAACTCCGTGAGCAAGCCTTTCCGTTTCGACGAAACGCTCTCTTTGTTGAGCACCCCAAAGACGAGTTAGATTGTAGTTGTCATTCGGAATATCCAAATTAAAACTATAAGCCCTGTCTAAAACAATGCTTTCATTTCCGCAATTCCGATACTTTACCGAACGGACTATCGCATCAACGTCATCGTAAACGGTGTAGAACAAATTTGCTTTGACATTTGAAACAGTATCGGAAAGAACTATTTCGAGCGTTTGACCGCCATCACATTTGGGAATAACGTTTGAGGTATCTTTTTCTACAATACGATACGACTCAAACTTGAAATCGCTCAAACGACTACCCGTTGAATAGAACACGGCAACGGACGGCTCTCTATAATCGCTTTGTCCGTATGTCGCGATTTCGCTCATAAACTGCGAACCGTCATCGCATCTCGTTTTTCCGCCGGATATAATCGTGCTATGTCCGCGGTCGTAACGAACGTTACACATTTTGGAAACTATGTCAATTTTCTTCCCGAAATAATAGTTTTCCAAATATCCGTATTCATCGACACCGATAACATAACTGATATTGTCGTTGCCAAGAATGAACGTCATCGGATTTTCGCGTATCGATATCATATATTTCCCCTTTTGTTCTTATTTGTTTTCGTCACGAAAATCAGTCGGAGAGCAACCGACGAATTTCTTAAACATCTTTGAGAAGTGATAATAATCGTAGTATCCAACTTCGTTCGCAATATTTTTCAAAGGAAGTTTGGGATGATTTATCATCAACAGTTTCGCATAATTCATTTTGAGTTCCGTCAAATAGTTCAGGAACGAAACACCCATAGTCTTTTTGAAAACAATGGAAAGATACGCGGTGTTATAGTTATACTTTTGTGCAAACATTGACAACGACAGTTTTGCCCCGACGTTGTTTTTCATTTCTTCCACGATACTGAGAATTACATTCTCGGCAAATCCGTTATCGTCTTTGCTTGCGAAGTAACTACACAAATCATTCAACATCTCTTGGTAGTTATCGTAATAATCCAAAGCAGATGCAGAAAGCATCTCTCCTACGTTTCCGATAAGGCCAAATTTGAACAGTCCGGATACTATGGTGGAATATACTCTTTGTACGTCACCGCACAAAATATCATTGTTCAAACGTTCATACAGACTGTTTGTTGTCGATTGAAAACCTGCAAGATTATCGCAAGCGTTCAGTTGTTCGATAATCTCGTTTGCCTTATCGTCAAATTCATCGATAACCACAATGGTGTCGTGGCGGTTGAAGAATCGCATCTTGGAATTGACTCTGATACGTCTTAAACCGTCATAGATATTGCTGTAATCGTGTAGCAATGAACTGATTGCGCAATTTGCACTCCCCAAATTTGTCGCACTTTTTATTCTTTCAACGTCAGGCTCGTATGCAAGAGCGATGATTAAGTTGTCATCCGAATACAACTCGTACAAAAACGACGAACAGTTGCGAAGATGGTTCAAAAACTCTTTTGAAATAGACTCTCCGTACACTGCAACAAGTCTGAAATCGGTTTTGGGCAATAGTCTAAAACTATCGAACAAACGCTCCAACTCTTTTTCGTTTTCCGCATTGATATCGCTTTTGCTCGTAATACGGAATACTTTTTGATTGAAACGGAGCAATTCCTTTTCTTTGACTTCGTTGACAATCTGGATAAGTTCGCTTTTCTTTGGTGGTTTCTTAAGGTAATTGAGAGCCTTTAACTTGATTGCGTCAACTGCATACTCAAACCTATCGTACGCACTGAAAAACACGACGTTTGCATCGTATTCAATGCGAGGCACCATCTCCAGCCCCGACATTTCGTCCATTTGAATGTCCGAGAAAATTAAGTCGGGCTTTATACGATTTATTTGTTCAAGAGCAACAAAAGGATCCGTGCTTCCGCCAACGACTTCAAATCCGAACTCTTTCCAGTCGATAATCGTATTCATTTCTTCAATCGTCAATGAATCATCGTCAACGAAATACACTGTCAGCATCTTGCAGACTCCTTTTTTTTGCTATACCTTTCTTACAAAACTATCACGTTTTGCAAATTTGCTCATCAATTATACTATGGAAACTTACCACTCGCAATAAACGCTTATCGTCTTGTTTCCGTTCAATTTCACTTTATTTCCGTCAATTTTTTGACTGTCAACAGTCAAAGAATATTTACCCGTATGTTCAAGCGTTATGTCAAATTCAACGCCTCTGAACACACGCTTTACGCTTGCGTGTTGTATATCGTTCGGTAGGCAAGGTTCGATTATCAAACCGTCATAATCAGGCTTTACGCCAAGCATCATTTCGGATACGATACGATAAATCCACCCCGCCGTTCCAGTTATCCAACTTCCGGGAGCATAACCCGCTCTCACGGGTGTTTGCGGTCCGAAATACATATTGCCTATCGCATAAGGCTCCATACCGTTGTTTTTGTTCTTCGGGTTCGTAGGCAATATGCTCAAAAGCGATTCGTAAGCCTTATCTGCTCTGCCAAGCATACAATCCGCATATATTTTGAACGCTACGCCGTGATTGTAAACGGAGCCGTTCTCATACGTTCCCGGGCAGAAATATGACAAACGTCCTATCGTGTCGTCCGGAGTATCGAATGCGGGATTTGATTGAAGATATCCGTAATCGTATTTCAAGTGAGTTTCAACACCGTCCATAACTTTTTGTTGGATATCTTTATCGCCGATATTTGCAATTACGCTCCACGTTTGCGGATTTAAGAACATCTTTACGTTTTTGCTTTCGACAGAGCCTATTCTTCTAGACAAATCGTCGATACCGTATATAAATCTGTCGCCCTCAAAGCCGTTGAGCAATATATTCTTTTCAAGTTCCGCTTTTCTCGTTTCAAATGACGAAACGTTGTAATCGGGCTTGAATCTGCGTGCAATTTCCAAGAAATCGTTGATTCCTTTTACGGTCGCAATAGACAACCATACGGACTCGCCAATTCCCTTCATTCCTGCGTTGTCGATTGAATCGTTCCAATCTCCGCCGCGCCATTTAACAAGACCGTGTGCGCCCAAATCGGACAATAGATAGTTGTATCCGCGCACCATATGCTCAAAAACGGTTTCTTGCACGGCACTTTGATAATATCCCGTCTTTTCGTCGAGAATCGACGCATCGTCCGTTTCTTTGAGATACGCGAGCACGGTTTGTGCAATCCAACACGCACCGTCTTGATACGGATAATCAAAGATAGGATCGAACTGTCTTATCGTGTTTCCGCTCTCTTTTTGGTATGCAAGCGTAGAAAGGATTTTCTCTTTTGCAGTTGCGCTATCCAACGACAAGAAAGACGAAACGTCCTGCATTATATCTCTAAAACCTTTTCCATATACACGTCCCCAAGTCTTTCCAAGACTTATTTGACGTTTAAGCCATACGTTTTCAAGGTTGTCTAAATATCCGTTGGTTGTTTTTATAACGAGTTTTTCGTCCAATTCGTCGTGAATACGCTTTTGGTACGACAACTCATTATAGTAACTCTCGTTTGACACGTGTTTATCCGCAATAGAATATACTTCTTCTTCACTCTTGCCAAAACAACAAACAACGTTTATTTCTTTCGTTTCTCCCACATCGAGATTTACGCAAAATTGCATTGCGGAGCAATACTCTCCGTCAAAGAATGACGGTTCACAGCTCAATTCGTCTTTTGAAAGTGCAACGGGATTTGAAATCTCGTTGTATATCCCTTTGAAATTCAAATCCGTCACTTCATAAGAATGCATAGGATAACTTGCTTTTGTGAACACGAAAGCATTTTTTTCTGCGACATTGAAACCTAAATGTCTGAAAAGCAATCCGTTGCGTTCTTTATCTCCGCGCGCTTGTCCGTACGCATCGTGCCAAGTGAGATTGACAAAAGGCTTATTGTAGAAATAAACGGTCAAAAAGCGTTTGTCGCTATCTTCGTTTTTGATTTTTATATGCGTAACTTCCGCATAATCGCTTTGCGGTATAAGCGTGGTAATCTCGCAGCTTACACCATTGTATTTAGATATGACTCTATGATATCCGAGTCCGACGTGGCACTCGAACTTATCAAAATGCTCATCGTTAAAATTGCGATTAGGACAAAAGCATTCTCCGCTTTCGATATCTTTGACGAATACAAATTTCGAATAGTTGGTAAGGGTGCGGAAAACGCCGTCCGTTTTTCCGTTTGCGATACCGCATCCGAACTGATCATACCACGCAACGATTTGTTCGTTCCAAAGATAATTCTTCAAAGTGCGAACAGGTTTCATGTCGGTAATGACATATTCTTTATTATCGATGTCAAAATAACCTTGTGCGGTTTTTATCATTTGATGTTCCATATTATCTAAAAGATTCGGCAATAGACATAATGCCTATTGCCTACGTTATCTATAACTTATTCGTTTTCGATAGGGAGCAAGTTCAAGCCCGATTCTTTCGAGAACAAACACTCAACCGTCGGATTCCATTTGAAATAGATCGGCTCGCCTTCTTTCAACGCGTCGATTGCCGCTTGTCCTACGTCCAAAATTCTGACTACCATAATGATATTCTTGCCTTCTGCCGTATCAATATGGATATGAATAGAACTGCCCATCAACTCTTTTACGATAGTCGTTCCTTCAACAGCTTGCGGATCGTCCTTATCTGCCAACGTTATATACTCGGGACGGACACCAAGCACTATATCCTGTGCACCGGCTTCGTTTTGAATGAGTTCTTCTCTCATCTGCTTGTCGGTCGGGATAACTCTACCAAGCAACTCAACGTCCAAATCTTCATTCAGTTTTGCATCGAAGAAATTCATTTGCGGAGAACCGATAAAGCCTGCGACAAACGTATTGACGGGATGATTGAACAAGTCTTGCGGTGTTCCGATTTGTTGGATTACACCGTCTTTCATAATAACAATTCTATCGCCGAGCGTCATAGCCTCAGTTTGGTCGTGAGTGACGTAAACGAATGTAGAATTAATCTTGTTTCTCAAAAGGATAAGCTCGGAACGCATTTGGTTACGCAATTTTGCGTCAAGGTTTGAGAGCGGCTCGTCCATAAGGAACACTTTTGCGTTACGCACGACAGCACGACCAATAGCAACACGCTGACGTTGACCGCCTGACAATGCTTTCGGCTTTCTATCAAGCAACTCGCTTATTTCGAGCATCTTTGCAGCCTCTCTTACACGGATATCAATCTCGTTTCTTGAGAGTTTTGCCATTTTATACATCGGCACTTCTTCCGTTTCGAGTTTGTGAAGAATCTTCTCCTCGTTCTCTATTGCGTAAGCAAAGTCCTTTGCTCTTTGACGGCATCTGTCGATTGCGATACGGATTTTTTCTACTTGTTCTTCGCCTTTGTACTTATCCTTATTCGCCTCGAGTTTTGCCTCTGTCTTATCTGCATATTTATTGAGTTCGTCGATTTGATTGCGATAGAACTCAATGGATTTTTGAGTATCTTTGATTGCTTGCTTATCGATGAACGTAAGTTGTTTGCGATTGTTCTTTGCCTCGATAAGCTCGTCGGTCAAAGTTGCTATTTCGCCTTTAAGCTTTTCGATAGACGCTTGAAGTTCATCCGAATCTTCTTTCTTTGCTAATTTATTTAGTCTTTTTAATTCTTTGTTTCTCGCACCCAACTCTGCGACGATACGATCTGTTTCCGTATCGTCGTAGACGGGGATTTTAGACTTTGAAATTTTGAGCGAAAAAGCCATGTTTTTATACACGGTCATGTGCGGATACAAGGCATAGTTTTGAAACACCATTGCGATGTTTCTATCGCGCGGTTCAAGGTCGTTGATACGAATATCGTCGATATAAATATCGCCTGCGGTAATGCTTTCAAGACCTGCTATCATTCTGAGCGTCGTGGATTTACCGCAACCGCTCGGTCCGACGAATACGACAAATTCCTTGTCCTTAACTTCGAGATTGAAGTCTTTTACAGCCTCCACCGCTCCGTCGTAAATTTTATATACGCTTTTTAGTTTTATATTTGCCATTGTATCTTTCCGTCCTTTTCAAAGAACTCAGTTGATGCTGATTTTCACTTTTATTGCCTCACCGTAAACACCCTCGTTTGATTCGGGTTGAATGATGAGATAGAATTCGCCTTTGTTTGTCACATCGTATTCGAGAATACCTGTTCCCGTTTGACCGATCATATTGCGATAATTTGCGGTTTCGTTGAACGCAACTTTATACACGTTGTAGTGCCATACGCTCGAATCTTTTCCGCTAATGCTTATCGACAATTTACCATCTCTGTAAGTGCAAACTACGTCGCTTGCTTTTGTCGGGATAGCGTCAGAGATTTTTTCGTACGTTGCGCCCAAATCGCGTTTTTGCCATTCGGAGAACGGTTTTTGCTTTGTTACTTCGTATTCTCTTGCGCCTTCGTCGTAGTTAAGGTTGGTATTCGTCGTCGAATCCATAACCTTAAATGCGCCAACGCTGTCGGAATAATACTTGTTTCCCGCAAACTTGTACCATTGCAACGGCGCACTGATGTCAATCCAAGTGAAACTTGCAGGATTGACGCTTGCTTTCAACACGACGTGGTTATCTACAAATTGATTGCCTACGTAATCTTGGTCACCGTTGTCAACCTTGCATGAGAACACGGGAACGGTTGCTTGATTGTGGATAATCAAATTGTCATAGATATTTGCGTAAGTAATCGAATGAAAATCATCCGGCACGGGATATTGTCTTACAGTGAAGTTTGCAAGCACCAAAGAGCCGTTATGATTTGTCTTTCCGAGATTGTTTTCGATGCGGTTATGCGCAATCACACTATGTTGGTTTGCCATAGTGCCAATGCCGTCGCCCATACAACTATAACAATGGTTATATTCAACAGTAATATAATCGGTGTTCCAGTCAATGTCAATGCCCATTGCGTCCCAACCGACGTTTCCGTCGAAAATATCATACGTTACGTTGTAACGGCAAGAAGAGTATTCGCTGCACAAATACATAATGCCGCACTGACCTTCAATCATCGTTTTATCGGTTGTGATACCCGTTTGATAAACGAGGTTTCTGTCAATTGTGCAGTTCTTACCGCCTTGAATGTACATTCCGAGTCCGCCGATATGATGAACGGTGTTTCCGTCAAGGTGTACGTTCAAGAATTTGTTGCGGTGCATTTCGTTTTGTCCGCCGCCTTCGGTTATCCAACCGCCGGTACGAATGCCTACTCTTCCGAAATAACTCACTTCGTTGTTCAAAACCCAAGCGCCGTTGAGCACTTCGAGCGGAGATGAATCGTGAGTTTTTTCAAGAGAAGTGATGTTGATACCGATTGCATCGGTGTCCTCGTCAATATTCGTTCCGTTGTAGTCGTAAGCGCGAAGGACGTTGTTTACGACATATATATCTTTGTATTGTTTGTTGTTTTCAACGTACTCGTAGCGGAAATAAATACCGCCGGTGTTGTTGTTTCTGTTAAAACGGCTTGTAGAATAAACATCAACTTTGAGATCTCTCACGACAACGCCGCTTGAATTGAGAAAAGACACGACAAGTCCTGCTCTCCAAGGATCGTTTCCGTTTGTAATGGTCGGACGAGAGCTGCCTTCGCCGTACGAGGCGATAGTTATAGGATTCTCTTTCGTTCCTTCCAAATTTCTGAAGAAGAGATTGCCTACGAATCTTTCGCCTTTCTTGAACAACAAGGAATCGCCTGCTTCAAGATTGAGAGTGTTTGCTTTTGCGATTGTCTTTATAGGCTTGTCTTGGGACAATCCGTCGTTTGCGTCATTGCCGTTTGCGCTTACGTAATAGGTTTTTCCGCTCGTTGAAACAGGATAAAGACTTTGTTCGACGAGATCGCCTGCGTCAAATGTAAACTCTTTGCTTGCTTGTTGTCCTGCCAAATCAGTGTACCCCTTTGTCGTGTTGCCCGGCTCGGGGGTGTCCGTATTGGAACACCCCACAAACGCCATAGCAATTATGAAGAGCAAAACGATGGACAAAACTTTTTTGATGTTTTTCATATACTCACCGATTATTTGCCGAGTTGAGTCAGGATACCCAATTCTTCGGCACTACGATTGATAGCGTTGATATAGGAATTTCCTTTTGTTTTATAGTTCGCCACAAATTCTTCCCATGTAGATTGACGTTCCGCCCAACTTGTCTTGCCGACAATCTTTTGGAATGCGATAGTCGTGATATCTTCAAGCTCTTTTGCGGTAATTGCGTACGCTGAATTGACTGCGCAATAAGACGTGATAGAGCCTTCGAGATTTTCATGCTTCCAAGCGGTCAAAATTTGGACTGCCTCGTCGTGATACTTCTCGGTTTCGGCAATCGGAGTTGACCAGCTTACCAAACCTTTGAGATAATAAATACCGCGAGCGACGTTGCTATTGAAGAACGAATATTGTTTCTTATCAACGCCATAGGGCAAATCGCTTACTACTTTTCCGTTTTCCATATGATAATGCGTGCCTTCGATACCGTTGTTGAGCATTCTCATTCCTTCGTCCGAAAGCATCCATTCCATAATAGAGAAAATCTTCTTTTTCTTGTTTTCGGAGCAATATCTGTTTATGGAACGATAACCGTATTTGTTAGTGTGTCCCCAGATTTTCTTTTCGCCGTTAACGTTGGTTACGACAGGCATACCGCGAACAACGTCTTTCATTTCTTTGACGGTGTTTCCGCTTGAATCCTTCGTATAAGGCTCCATATATTGCAAGATACCGACTGCGTGCTCGAATTGAGCATTGAACACCATACAACCTGCAGAACCGTTGAGGAACTCGTTTTTGATACGAGCCGTCGTACCCATCGTTGCATAAGATTGATAAATCAAACCGTTGTCATACATCTTTGCCATAAAGTCCAACGCTTGTTTCGTTTGTTCGTTGATTACGTTGGGTTCAAGGCGTCCGGTTGATTCGTTGTAATACCATTGCATATTAGCGCATCCGAACATTGACAAAATCGGATACCACCAATAGATACCGCCGTCTTTGGTCAATACGATACCGTAAGTGTCGTTCTTGCCGTTGTTGTCGGGATCGCCTTTGGTGTATGCTTCCATCAAATCATAGAAGTCGTTGTAGTCGAATGTCGGATCTTCGGGATCTTTGATTGTCTTTCCGCTGGACGCAACGTATCCTTTTGCGACAACGCTGTCATACCAATCTCGACGATAGTACATTGCGTGAACGTTGGTAAGATCGTCTGCAACGGTATCGTCCATAACGAGCGGGAAACCGTAAAGTCCGCCGCCGAGATAATTGCGCATTTGGTCCAAATTGTAACGTTCAAACGCCTTTTTGAGATTTGGATAATCTTTCAAATATGGCTCGAAATCAGTGAGAATTTCGTCTTTGAGCCACTTTGAATATTGAGGTTGATCAACTTCGTGGAACCAAATATCGGGCACTTCGCCGCCACCGATGTTTTGGTTGAGAACGGTTTTCCATCCGTCGGAAGAACCACTGATAAAGTCGAATTTTACGTTAAATTTATTCTCTATATAATCAAGCACCATCTTTGTGTCGTCAGTTGGTGATTGCAAAGAGTCGATGTCAATACCAAAAAACGATATGATGAGTTTGCCATCGCTTGTATATTTATCCTCGTCGTATTCTCCCTGATTACCGGGATTGCAACCGACGAAGATTGCAAGGCACATCAATACCGCAATAATAATGAGAAATGCTTTTTTCATTTTTATTCTCCTTGAAAACTGCATCCGCAATTTCTTTTATTTGCACAAGGGCATTATAACCCAAATCATACGGGCGATACAATCGCCGCTAAATCAAATTCTTTGTTTAAGTTTTGCAATATCTATTGCAATTATTGAACAAAGCGGACTCCGAACGCCTTGCTCGGAGTCCACTTCATTAAACTAAATATTATTCAGCAGCCTCAATCATCGGGCAGATGTAGAAGAAGGGCAAAATTTGGAAACTTCTATCAGCATCAACCGTTGCTTTGACTACAAGAACAAACGTTTCGCCTTCGCTGAGTTCAAACCAATCGGATTCAACGTCTGCAAATGCGGGACCGACTTTTGTTTTCAAAGTTTCTGCTGTGCCGTCAGTTTTAATCTTAACCCATTGCAATTCGATATTCTCTAGCCATCCGCCAATGTTGTTATCAACAGTGTCACCGGTCGTTTTGATAGAAATATCTTGTTTTGCAGTGAAAACAAACATAAGCGCATCGGAACCGGTAACGTTTGCGTTCCAACCACCTTCGATTCGAACAGCACTGCCGGTGTCACCGGAAAGATTGCCACCGTCTTTTGTGAGAGGGCTATAACTATCGAGAGTGCCGTGAGCAATGCTCATCGAAACGAGATCGCTGTGGTTGCAAACACCGTTGTCGTTGTCATTGCACGCCCAAGTCATATGCTCGACCATATTGTACTTGCCATCCGTCTCCCAAGAGCCAATCGACTTGCCGCCGGAGAAGATTTCTTGATTATTCTCATCTCTGACCTTTGCACCTGCTGCAGCAACGGTAACGCCGATTTCTGCAGTTTTACGAGCATCGTCAACAGATGTCAACACGATTTTTGCTTGACCTTCTGCGATGCAGGTTACAACGCCGTTTTCGTCAACGGTTGCAACCGATTCATCGGTAGAAGAGAACGTAACTTTGCCGTTTTCAACGTTTTCCACATTGTAAGTGATGTTGAAAGTTTCATTGACTTTCTTCGTCACGGATGCGTCGCTCGTTACGTTGACTTTGATTTCTTTTCTGTAAGTTTCGTCTTCGAGAGTGTTGGTAAGACGGATGTCGTCGATGTAAGTGTCAACGACTTTGGTGGCTTGTCCGCCGATTGCTCGATCCCACGTACCGAAACCGAATGCGATATCGGCAAATCCCTTTGGATTGGCTTGAACGTCAGCAAGCGGGCCGTCAATCGGGGAACCATTTTCTTTGGTTACGCCATATTTGGATGCGTTGGTAAAAGACTTAAGATCGATAACCACTCTGTACCATTTGTTTGCTTCGAGTTCATATACAAACTTACCATTGGAGCTAGCATACTTTGTCTTCAAATCTTCCGGAGCATTGTTAGAAAGAATGAAGTTATAGTAATAGTCAAGTTCTTTACCGTATTCGGTGTAAATCTTGGTGTCAAAATATGTGTATTTGGTTTGGAGCAAGAGTTGATTCAAATCAGTTGCTTCGCCGTCGAAATATGTCCAGAATGAGAGATATTGTGCTTCGGAAAGGAAAGTCGTCTTTGAACCAAGCAAGCAATAGTCGTTAAGCCAGCTTACGTTCGTATCAAACCAACCGATCTTTGCAACGTTGCCCGGACGATAGCTATTGAATTTATTGCTGATTTCAATCGGGAAAAATTCGCTTGTTTGAGCGATATTTTGTTCGTAATCGATTTGCGTGAAAACGTTAAGAGTTTTGTTGAGTTCATTGCCTGCCGCGTCTTTTGCTTTTACGGTAACGACATAGCAACCTTTTCTGTCTGCAACAAACTTATTGTCTGTCAATGCGATTTCGTCCGTGCCGAATTTAACGCTGACTTCAGCAGATACTTCACCGTCGATGTTGTCTTTGACTTTGATTTTGGACAAATCAACCGTGTCACCGAGCATTACGAGGCTGTCAGCCGTCATACCGGTGATTTCGGGTTCGGACAAATCCTTAACAGTCACAACAACTTCTCTTGTAAGAGTGCTGATTTTGTAGGTGATTTTATATGTTCCGAGATATTGCGGAGTATAAGAACCTGCTTCAACCGCTTTCGTGTTTCCGTTAGGATCGGTGATTTCGATAGTTGCATCGTGCCACTCGCCTGCGCTGTCTTTTGCAGACACGGGTTCGATAACAAACGATTCCCCGAAGTTTACTTCTCTTGGTGTTGTATCAACAATAAAATTCGCATCGAGCGTTGCGTCAACTTGCGGTGTTTCATCGTTGTTGCACGCAACAAATGAAAGCGCCAAGATGAGAATAAGTGCCGATACTAACACAATTTGAAATTTTCTCATTGTTTCATCTCCTTATCTACTGCATGGTTATCCATGCTATTGGTGCTTTTATTTTACAATCTGTATCGCACAAACAAAATGGCGTTATTTTTTATTTTGTTGTGTTTTTTTTATAAAAATTACAAAATACACAAGAAAAATACAAAAAGACGCGCCTATTAAAGCGTGTCTTGTTGAATCTCTATGGTTTGAGCACCAATCGTGATAGTCTTTGTTCGGTCGTCTTGAATCGTGACGATTTTGGCGCAAAACTCTGCAAGCGTTTGCTTTTTTTTCTTTCGATAGAAAGTGAAAAGCATATTGCAAATCGTAAACACCAACGCAAGCGTACCGACCGCAAACAAATTGAAAAATCGCATATATCGGATGAAGATAATCACGACAAACGTAGATATATCCATCGATATTAGCAACAAAAGCAACGGAGTAAACAAATAGAACACTATCTGGCACGCACAGCGTATCAACACTTGATACCACACAATCGGTTGGTTTTCATTGTTGACACACGTAAGCTTGAAAAGACGCATAAATATCGTCCTTCCCTCTTTCAAAATGAGCGGCATTGCCAAATAGAATACAAGCATTGATATAAAGTAAATAATTAACAATGCATATATATACCATTTATACAATCTCTCGTTTGCAGTAGAGTAATTCTGCTGTTTCGCTCTATATACCGCGCTGTTGTCCATAAAATCGGCAACCGCGTCTTCTGCCAACGAAGAATACGCCGATTGCACGTCGTCAAACACCTTGCTTGACGAGTTTGAATCGTTTAGATAATCAAATACCGCCACGGCAGAATCTAGATTCATAATCGGATAATCCGATTCGTCGAAATAGCCTGTTTCTCTTATTTTTTTGAGATAAGCATCTAAATTTACCGTTTCGCTCGATTGAGAAAACTCACCTTCGTTAAGCGTTCTGTAAACCGTTACATAGTAATAGTAACTGTCGTTTTCGGCGTTCATTATCGTCACGTTTTCAAAAACGGAAGAGTTTGCTCTTTCATCGCCGTCCGCAATGAAACGCGCATACACTTGTCCTATAACGTAATTGCGAGCGACGCGTTCTCTTGACACAAGCGACGTTCCGTTCTCATTCTCTTCATAAGAAGTCAACTTTGTGTTTACGCACACGTCTGCAAGTTCTTTTTCGGATACGGAAATGTTTTGTGACAACGTTGTGTAAGTGTCTGATTTATGAAATACACCGAGAAAACCGAAAAACAGAATAACGCAAAACAAAAACATCACGAGATAATCAAATAACGCGACGTACAATTTCTTACCGCGTTTCAATGAGTTTTCGCTTTCCGTTGCAACCTGAACTTTCATTTTTCCCTCTTTTATAATAAAGCAAGTGCCGGGCGACAATTTCTATCGCTCGGCAATGTATATTTTATCCTTTGATAGAGCCTATCATAACACCTTTCGTAAAGTGCTTTTGTAGGAACGGATACACAATCAATATCGGTAGCGTAGATACGATAATCGCAGCATACTGCACCGACTCGCCTATCATTTCGAACTGACCGCTACCCGTTGAAGTCGTATTCATCGACGCTTTATCGATAATTACTTTCAACACGTACGCCATAGGTCGATATTCAGGCGTTTTCTGCAAATACAGCATAGATGTGAACCAGTTATTCCAAATGCCCACCGCAATAAACAACGCTATCGTTGCCAAAATTGCTTTGGAAAGCGGAAGAACAATTCGCGTAAACACTTCCAAATCGCTCGCACCGTCTATCTTCGCCGCCTCTATCAATTCGTGCGGGAAACTCTGGAAGAAACTCCTCATAACCAGCACGTTGTAAACGCTTATGAACTGCGGAATAATCAACACCCATATAGTATTGAGCAAGTTTAATTCCTTAATAACCAAATAATAAGGAATAAGACCGCCGCCGAAGTACATCGTGAAGATGAAGAAGAAGTTGAGCAATCTTCTACCCGGCAAATTCTTTTTGCTAAGCGCATACGCCGCAAGAGTCGTAATTATCAACTGATAAATCGTTCCCACAACCGTTACGAACACGGAGTTGATAAACGCTCTTCCGAAGTTGTACGTCTTGTCCGTGAAAATAACCTTGTAGCCTTCGAGTTGAACGTCTTTCGGCCAAAAGAACGACGTAGAATCAATAATCGCTCTATCGCTCATAATTGATTTTACAAAGATTTCCCAAAACGGATAAATCATCGTAAAGGCGATAAACACCAATAACAGAGCATTGATAACACGGATGACTTTATTGATAGAAAACTTTCTCTTTCTAACTTTTGAATAGTCCGAAACCAGTTGCATCTTATCAGCCCTCCACCTTGTTTATCAATTCGACAACCTTGTTTGCACCGAACAACAATACAATGTTGATTATGTTCGTAAACAAACCGACTGCCGTACCTATTTCAAACTGTCCGTCGCCTATACCATATCGATATATAAACGTGTCCAGAACGTCCGCCCATTCGTAAACCGTGGTATTGTACAAGTTATAAATCTGGTCGAAACTTCCGCCGACAAGTCCGCCGACTCTCAAAATGAGCATAATCGATATCGTCGGCAAAATCTGCGGTATCGTTACGTGGATAAGTTGTTGCAAAGAATTTGCGCCGTCCAAACTCGACGCCTCGTACAAATCCGACGAAACGCCCGATAGAGCGGCAAGATATATAATCGCGCCCCACCCGACTTCTTTCCAAATATCACTTACGATAAGCAAAGTAATAAATTGAGGCCCGTCAGTAAACACTTTTACTTCGCCGAATAGCGAGAAAAATCTATAAAGGATACCGTTTCTATCGTCAAACAATGAGAAGATAATGCCCGCTACGACAACCCAAGACACGAAGTGAGGCAAATATACTGCCGTTTGTATAAGATTTTTGAAAACCTTGTTATGTAGCGCATTAATCATTATTGCGAGAATAATGGACGCTGGGAAACCAAAGATGAGCTTGAGAATATTGATAACAAGCGTATTCCTAAACGCTTTTCCGAACAAGTCCAACTTGAACAGCGTATCGAACCATTCAAAGCCTACCCATTCAGAGCCCATAATGCCTTTTCTGGGTTGGAAATTCTTAAATGCGATAACAATACCGTACATCGGGCGATATGCGAATATGATAAGCAATACGACTGAGGGAATGAGAATAAAATAGAAAAATCTATTCTTGAAAATCGTGCGGAAAAATTCACGCACTTTCTCTTTGCCGGACTTCGGATTTAATGCCTCTATGTATTCCTTAGTCAGCTTTTTCTTGATTTTTAATTCTTGTCGCGCTTCCCTGCTTATCATTTGTCGCTCCACGTATGTTATCTAAACAATATGGTCGAAAAATCTCACATTTTGTCATCAGCATTTTGCCATTTATTTCGTATATATGTCAATATTCAAATTGAAATGTACAATTTTTATACATTAAAAACAAAAAAATCACGGCTTATTTTTAATGTTTTCATTGCAAAATCCAAGTCAGTTTTGTGTCATTTTGCGATATTTACCACAATATTTGCGCAAGTCGTATCGTCGGTTACACTCAAAAATACCTTTGCATCGCTATGTTTGAGTTGCAAGCGTTTGCGGATATTCTTCAATGCAATGCCGTGTCCCGAATCCGTGTATTCTTCTTTTTCGGAATCGTTTAGAATCGATGCGTTTACTCTGTCGATATCGGATTGATTGACTTTTGATGAGTTATTGGCAACTACGATATACAACTTATCGTTTTGAATACTGACTTTAAGATTAATAAACCCGATCTTATTCTTTATGCCGTGCACGTACGCATTTTCGATAAGCGGTTGAATAATGAACTTCGGCACGGTACAATCTTTGATATCGCCATCAACATCACAAGTAAACTCGACGTTCGGGAATCTCATCCTTTGAAGATTGACATACGAAATGGACGAGTTTATCTCATCTTCAAGCGACGTTTCCGAAATATTGATTGACAACGTATATCTCAAAAAGTCCGCCAAGTTTTCCACACATTCGTTCGCCTTATCGCGTTTGTCAAGTTGGATAAGCGAGTGTACTGCGCTGAGAACGTTGATTATAAAGTGTTTGTTGATTTGCTGATATAAGCCTTGCAATTCGATTTTTCTGTTCTCGTCTTGCAGTTTTTCGTTCTTCTCTCTTTCGCAAAGGATATTCTCGACCATATTGTTGTAAGTCGAAATAACCTGATTAACGTCTGCGTCGTCTTTCGTAGGCTCGATTGAAGTAATTTCTGGCTGCATGCCGACCTTTTGGAAATTCTCAATCAAATACTCAAAAGAACGAGTATTCTTATCGTGATTTCTCTTATAAACAACAATAAAGAGAATCAAAACCAATACGAACGTCATAAGCATAACGATACTGTCAAGCAACATATCTTGCAAGACCGCCGATTCTTTGAAGAATCCGTAGTATTCGCAATATTGAGAGAAACTTGTTTTGTGAACGTAATAAGATTTATCACTCAGAAGATCCGTCGGAATTTCTTCATTCAAAATCGGCTGTCCGTCGTAAAGGACAAACGAACTGAATCCTTTTACCACTTCACCGTATTTCTTTTGCTGTCTGAAAACGGAAGAATTGACAATCAAAAAGCCCAATCCGCCAACCGTGTCAAAATGGTCGATTCTGATATCCTTGACTACACGGGCAAAAATATGCATATCCCATCTATCGTTGTAGATGAGATACATTCTTCCGCTATTGTACATCTCGTCGTTACTCTTTTCTACAATAGAATCAACGAGTGTACGGGAAGATTCCGTCATATAATTGAAAGATAAAGTTTTAGTTCCGCTATACACGATATCGCTGCACCTATATTCATCCGAATAAGGAATGTACCCCATTCCGACAACGAGCGATGAGTTGTAGTTTTCAAACTGTCTTACGATGTACGCATAAATATCGTCATTGTTGAAATCTTTAAGATACTCGTCTTGAATTTCCATCAGATCTTCACTTATGAAAGTTTGTTTCGATACCTTATTGACTTCTTCTATATATCGATTATAAGACGCAACCATATTTTCGGAAACGCTGTCAATATCTCTCTTCTTTGCAGAAAGTTTGGTAACGAACGACACCGAGAAAAACGCAATAAGGATAACCGTCAGCAACGTACAAAACAAGGCTAACGTAACAACATATTCCTTTTGTCTATTTGGCATTTTCTCTTTGTAATCGTTTTTCAATTTGCCACCGTTTATCATTATTCCTAAGGCAACGCCTATTTACTCTAATTTATACCATAATTCATTTTATTTTTCAATTCGATTTTGAAAGATTGCAAAGTTCTTATATAAAATGGCAATTTGGCGATTAGACGTGCCGTAGTCTTTGATACAAGTGCGCACGCGTACGCGCGCGCAAGACTACGGCACGTCTTTGCATAAAAACAAACCCAATTCCGCAAAAGGCGGCACGGAGCGGAGCGAGGTTTCGCGCTAACCCGCTTGGCGAAATCCTCGCTTATCCGCCTTGCCGTTGCCGTCGCTTTTTCTTGCGGAAATCCTTGGTGTTTTGTGTACTGCAAAATGCCGTTTGCCGTTTCGTCTTTTTTTATCGCGGATTCAATCTCGTTCATTGTCACTTACTGAAAATATCTCACATTAATGTTTACCTTAAAATGTGTTTTCCCATCCAAATCCCCACTCAACATTCGCTTTTTATCAAAAATTACCCCTAAAGTTGGGTTTTATGTGCTCACGTTCCAAAACGATTTCGTGGTAGCGTAAATGTATCACAACAGAGTTTGGACATTGTTCGTTTACTATTTCAAACTTGTACTATTCACGCACAACGGTGTCCTTGCATTCTCACGCTCTTACATTTACGCTATTTATAGTGCAAAGTACGGAAAAAGGTCGGAAAAGTACGGCTAAGTCTTGGTTGATATCCAAAAATACTTGGTTTTGTACCCTGTGAGTATGTTACGCACACAAAAATA
>ERZ808292.95-NODE-95-length-26692-cov-7.658220_pt1 | contig 26692 bp, 18 predicted proteins | sample MGYA00521275_ERZ808292 | MGnify/ENA primary metagenome ERZ808292 (study PRJEB31516, sample SAMN03275613) | gut metagenome | biome: mammalia-associated habitat; material: feces | host: Papio cynocephalus | place: Kenya | collected 2012-07-26 ... | reverse complement strand
AGACATGAAAATGTTACAATATTTTGTGATGAAGAAGCTGCTTCATTATTATTAGGAGAAAAAAAGCAATGAAAGGTTTTAAAAATGTAACAATATATAAAGAAAATGTAGGCTTAGTGAAAAGTTCTATTCAATTTGAAAATGGAAAAATATCTTCATTTGAAGATGGCGATGATTTATTAAGTTTAGATGATAAACTTATTGTTGTTCCAGGATTTATTGATGAGCATATTCATGGGGCAAATGGGTCAGATGTAATGTATGCCACAGATAAAGACTTATCTAATGTTGCTAAATCAATTACTATGGATGGAGTTACATCATTCGTGCCCACTACAATGAGTATGGATATTCCTTCTATAAAAAAAGCCTTAAATGTTATTGGTAATTATTCTAATGAAGCATGCGCTAATGTAATAGGTGCTCATGTTGAAGGACCATTTATATCTAAAAAATATTGTGGAGCGCAAGATCCTAAAAACATTATTAAAGCAGATATTAATACTTTAAAAGATTTAATTGATGCTTCGAATAAGAAAATAAAAATTATAACTATTGCTCCAGAAGAAACTTCTTTAGAAGTAATAGAATATTTAAAAGATAACAATATTTTAATAAATGCCGGTCATAGTGACGCTAGTGCAATGCAATCTGTTGAAGCCTTTAAAAATGGTGTTACTTGTTTAACACATACATATAACGCTATGCGCGGCATTCATCATCGTGATATTGGCTTATTAGGAGAAGGCTTAATTCATGATGAAATATATACTGAGTTAATTGCGGATTTACATCATGTTTCTGGTGAAGCGATTAAGTTTTTATATCGTAATAAACCAAGTGAAAAAATCATTCTAATAACTGATTCTATGGAAGCAAGATTTTTGCCAAATGGAGAGTATGAATTAGGTGGACAAAAAGTGTATGTAAAAGATGGAGTTGCAACTTTAAAAAGTGGCGTTCTAGCCGGCTCTGTTTTACATATGAATGAAGGAATAAAAAATGTTAAAGATGTTTTAGGTATTTCCCTAATTGAAGCAATAGATATGGCTACTAAAAATGTCGCAAACCACTTAGGATTAACGAATAAAGGCGGCATTGCTATTGGTAAAGATGCTGATTTAACGATTATTGATGAAAATTTAAATGTTTATATGACAATTGTAAATGGAAAAATTGTATATCAAAAGGAGAACATTATTAATGAAAAATAAAAAGATATTACTAATACCAATTGCTTGTATGTTGTTTAGTTGTAACAGTTCGCTTAAACCATTAGAATATGATAAAGAAGTTAAATTAAATCAAAAAGAAAATTATACTTATAAAGAAAAAAGTTTTAGAGAAATCCCAACTGACTTAACTGATTCTATTAACTTGACTTATGAACTAAGTGAAGATAAGACATATTATATTGTTTCAGATAATAATCATGAATTCTCAAGTAATACTTTAGTAATTCCTGAAAAGTATAATGGTTTACCAGTTCAAGAAATTGCTACTGAAGGATTTACTGAACGTAATTGGTTACATACAGTTTATATTCCTAAATCAATTAAAAAAATTGGTGATGGTGCGTTTAATGGCTCTAATATTAAAACACTTTATTTTGATGCAGAAAATGTCACTGATTTTAATGCTAAAAACTGGGTATTTTATCCCGCTCCAGGGCAAGTTATGGATGTTTATTTTGGAAAAAATGTTTTAAAAATACCTAATCGTATGTTTTTCCCTCTTACTACTAATCCATCCATTTTACCAAATGTAAGAAATGTTTATTTTTCTAGTGAATCAAAAATTAGTTCAATCGGTGATTATGCTTTTTATCGATTAAACACAATTACTGAATTAAGTTTACCAGATTCGATAACATCAATTGGCGATTATGCTTTTTATGAATGCGGTATAAAGGAATTAATATTGCCAACTAAATTAGAAAGTATTGGAAAAAACGCTTTTGCTTTTAGTGAGCTTGCACACATTAAATTTAATGGTGATTTAAAAGAAATCAATGAAAAGGCATTTTTAAATAATGAAAACCTTATTGAAGTTGATTTATCTAATACTGATGTAAAAACAATTAAAGGTATGTCATTTTCTTCATGCAGCAAATTAAAAAATCTTTATTTTAATGTTGATGTTGTTGCAATTGAAAAAGAAGCTTTTATGGATTGTGGTAGTTTAAATGTTTTGGTTTTACCTAATAATTTAGTAAGTATTGGTGAGAAAGCATTTAAAAACTGCAATAATTTAGAACAATTAAAACTAAATAAATCTTTAAAAACATTAGGAAATGAAGCATTCGCTAACGCTATTAATGTTAACAAACTTGTCATTGAGTCAACACATTTAAATGACTTGACTAATGGTAATAAAGTGTTTGATAGTTTTTCTAATAATTCTAAGAATGCCATTGTTATATTTACAAAAGGCGTTACTTACATCCCATCACATTTATTTTTCTCTAGTGCTGAATCTAGTAAAACACCAGTTATTAAGCAATTGATTTTATCAACATCAATTGAAACTATTGGTGATTATGCTTTCTTTTATATGGATATTAATAATGTCGATTATTTAGGACAAAAAAATTCATTTAATAAGATTGATATTCAAGAACATAATGAAGGAATTAAAAATGTTACTATGCATAAGGAGGAAAAATAATGAAAAAGAATTTTTATAAATGTCTATTTGTTTTGCCTTTATTTTCTAGTTTAACTATAGGAAATACTTATGCAAAAGAAAATGTCAAACCTCATAAACAAATTGATCAAGAAAGTAATGAATATGAAATATATCCAAATCCACAAGAAATAACTTATGGAACTAAGGAATTAAAACTTACTAGTAATGTTAAAGTGTTTTTTGAAGAAAATATTGACATTTATACGCAAAATAAAGCAATGGATGTTTTGTCTCTTAAAAATGTAAAAGCTAGCAAATCAACTTTTGTTAATAATAGTGATATAACAACGCTTAATGTTGGTATTTATGGAAGTAACAAAGAAGTAGATATGTCTTTAAAAAATAAAGATTTATCTTATATTACTAACAAATATGATAGTTATTATCTTAATATAAGTGAATCATCAATCACAATTTTAGGAAAAGATAGTGATAGTTGTTTTTATGGATTATCAACTTTAGAATTGATTTTTGAGCAAACAAATAACACTATTAAAGAATTAGAAATCAAAGATTATAGTGATTCTATGTATCGTGGTTTTATTGAAGGATATTATGGTATACCTTGGACAAGTGAAGAACGCAAAGAATTAATGCGCTTTGGATCTAAATTTAAAAGTAATATTTATATTTATGCACCTAAAGATGATTCGTATCATAGTACCAACTGGCGTGGATTATATTCTGAAAATGATTTAAAGATTTTAAAAAGTCAAATTGAAGTAGGACGCCAAACTAAAACTCGTTTTGCTTGGGCAATTCACCCATTTATGTCTAGTAAGATAACTGAAGAGAATTATAGTGAAGGTTTAAAAGCAATAAAAGCAAAATTCAATCAAATTTATGATGCTGGAGTTCGTCAATTCGTTGTTTCAGCGGATGATATTGAAGCAACATTAGGTGAAGCAACATTTGCAAGTCTTCATACTAAATTATTAAACGATTTAGCGATTTGGGCAAAAGAAAAAGGAGATTGCTATAACTTAATCTTTGTTCCAAGTTCTTATTGTTATTTATCTAATACTCGTTTAAAAGTGGACTTAGAAAGCTACTATAAATATCTTATGCAAGATTTAGATGAAACGATTCAAATTATGTGGACCGGTAATGATGTATGTAGTAAGGTTTCTACTGGAAAATTCCAAGAATTTACCGCATTAACTAATCGAAAACCATTTATGTGGTTAAACTGGCCAGTTAACGACTATGCTCAATCACGTTTATTAATGGGAAAAGGAGAAGTTTTAGATAAATCTTATGCTGATGAAGAAGTTGAATTTAGCGGAATAGTAACTAACCCAATGCAACAAGCTGAACCATCAAAACTTTCTATTTTTGCTATTTGTGATTATGCTTGGAATACTAAAAAATTTGATATGAATCAAAGTTACGCTGACTCATTTAAATATATTGAGAGCAAAGAAACTGAGGCATTTAAAGAAATAGCAAGTCATTTAACAAATACTAATTTATATGAAGGCGAATATTTTGAAGAAGGAACCACTTTAAGAAGATTAATTAACAATTATAAAATAGATTTAAGAAGTGGCGATGACGTAACTAATCGCGTCAATGCATTAATTGAATATTATCAAAAATTAGAAGAATATACTGATAATTTTATCAATAATGCCGAAAATAGAGAACTTGTGGAAATTATGAAACCATGGATTTTAAGTATTAAAGATGCCGCTAGAGCAAGTTGTTTATATTTGGATATGATGTATAATGAAACAAAATATACCAAAGATCAATTAAAACAAAAATTAGATTCCGCAAATGCAATCTATAACGATGCTTTTAATCACAAAGCACCAGTCTTAAATGCAATTAACTATAACATTGATTATAAAAATGTCGATGTTGGTGTTGTTGTTTTAACACCATTCTTAAACGAATTAAAATATGCGGCAAATGACCAAATTAAATTAGCAATTGGTGAGCCAACTGGTATTGTTTATAGTGGGTTTAATGGAATTTACCAAGGCGACATCAATAATATTTGGGATGATGATGAATCAACTTACTGTTGGTTTAATGATTATCCAAGTAATGATGCTTTTATTAGACTTGATTATGGTGAAGTAAAATCTATTTATAATGTAAAAATACTATTTGGTAACGCTAATGGAAATACTGATTGGATGAGAGGAACATTAGAATATTCTTTAGATGCTAAAACATTTACCAAATTAGCGGATATCAATAGCGCTGAAGTATTAGTAAGTTTAAATGAACCTATTCAAGCTAGATTCTTAAGACTTAATAATAAAGGAACAACTACTTGGGTGGCTATTAAAGAAATATCAATTAATAAGATGTCAATCGTAACAGAAGGTTTACCATTTATTAACGCTAACGATAGTGATGCTAGTAAAATGATGGATGGAGACTTAAATACTTATGCTTGGTATGATTGGAAGAGCCCAGTCGGATCTTATATCTTGATTGATTTTGCTGAATTAAAAAAAGTAAGTAAAATAGAATTCTATCAAGGATGTGATGATCATCCATATGATTATTTTGAAAGTATAACATTCTATTATTCTATTGATAATATCAATTACATAAAAATTGGTGAAGATAGTTATGAAAGTGTATTAGATATAGTTATTAGCCTAGATACGTCAATTAATGCTCGTTTTATTAAAATTGTTTCTAACAAAATAAATGGAAATGGTGTAACGATTCGTGAAATTGTAGTTTCTTAATAATTAATTAATAAAGCAACTTGAATGTTTAATAAGCAAGTTGCTTTTTTTAAAACTGAATAATATACATTATAATAATGTTAAGGCAATTTATATTATGTAACATATAATTATATAAATAGGAGAATAATTGTTATGGATAAAGAAATATTTGATTTAATTGATTTAGAAACAAAAAGACAAAATGAAGGCATTGAACTAATTGCTTCTGAAAACTATGCTAGTAAAGATGTTCGTATGGCTTGTGGTTCAATATTAACTAATAAATACGCTGAAGGATATCCTAATCACCGATATTATGGTGGGTGTAAATATATTGATGAGATTGAACAACTTGCGATTAATCGCGCTTGTGAATTATTTGGCGCAAAATACGCTAATGTGCAACCACATAGTGGATCTCAAGCCAATGCTGCAGCATATCGTGCTTTATTGCCTAATGGTGGCAAAATATTAAGTTTAGTGCTTAATGATGGAGGTCACTTAACTCATGGTAGTCCAGTCAGTTTTTCTTCCCATTTATATAACTTTATTCATTATCCATTAGATGAAAACGGACATTTAAATTATGATAATATTTTAGCTATTGCTAAGAAAGAGAAACCAGATCTTATCCTAGCGGGATATAGTGCTTATCCTTATGCAATTGATTTTAAACGTATTAAAGAAATTGCTGATGAAGTACATTGCTATTTTATGGTAGATATGGCCCATATTGCGGGTTTAATTGCCGCTAATTTACATCAAAATCCTGTTCCTTATGCGGATATTGTAACATCTACAACTCATAAAACACTTCGTGGACCACGCGGAGGTTTAATTTTAACCAATAACGAAACTTTAATTAAAAAGATTAATAGTGCTGTTTTCCCTTATTATCAAGGTGGACCATTAGAACATATTATTGCGGGAAAAGCTATTTGTTTTAAAGAAGCTCAAAGCGAAGAGTTTGAAATTTATGCTAAAAATGTTATTGAAAATACTAAGACGTGCCAAGAGACATTAAGTTGTTTAGGCGCAATTACTAGTAAAACAGATAATCATTTGTTTTTATTAAATACTTTAGATAGTTATAATCTAACGGGATTAGAAGCGCAAATATTATTAGAAAGCATTGGTATTACCACTAATAAAAATATGATACCTAATGATAAACTTACCCCAAAAGAAACTAGTGGTTTAAGAATTGGCTTTGCGGCGATTACAACTAGAGGATGCAATAAGGAAGACGCTATTAAAATTGGTGAACTAATTCATAAAGTATTAAGTAAAAACATTAGTGAAGAAAAAGCAAAAAATGAAGTTTATTCCTTAACGAAATCTTGGAAAAAAATCGAAAACATTTAATGAAACCGCTATTAAAGGAGAGACACAAAAAAAGTCTCTTTTTTTGTTGACTTTAACTAGTTAAATGAGTAAACTATTAACTAGTTAACATTTATGCTTATAAGCATAGGAAAGTTGGTGGGCAAATGGATGAATTAAAAAACAAAACTGTCGAACGATTTGAACTTATTCAAATGTTAAGATCGCGTTGTTTTCGCCAAGTGGCTAAAGAAAACTATATTCCATGTAGGCAATATCCAATAATGGAATATTTAATGGAACATGATGGATGTAGCCAAATTGAAATGTCAAAATATTTTCATATTTCTGCTGCGGCTATCACTAAATCAATTGATCGTTTAGAAAAATCAAATTTTGTTATTCGAAAAGCCGATCAAGAAAATAAACGTGCCAATTTAATTTATTTAACAGATTTAGGAAAAGATACTTTTAATAAAGCTTCTAATCATTTTGATAAAATTGATGAATTAATGCTTAATAAATTAAATGAAAATGATCTTCATAAACTAATAGAGTGTTTTGATTTAATGCTTGAGGGTTTATATGGGCAAAAAGTTGACGAAAATAACATAAATGAATTATTTAAAACAATTGTGAAAGAAGATGATGAAAATGTTTAAAAAGATAAAGTTAATTTTACAAAGCGTCCGTGAATATAAAAAATATGCAATTATGACACCATTATTTATGGTTGGTGAAGCGGCTATGGAATGTGCTTTACCATTCGTTATGTCAATATTCGTAGATAAAATTGAATTGTTAAACGGATCAATACAATTCCAAGACTTATGGCCATACATTGTTATACTTATTGGTATGGCAATGATTTCTTTAATGTTTGGTATTCTTGGTGGAAGAACGGCTGCAATTGCATCAACAGGTTTAGCTAAGAATTTAAGGGGAGATTTATATCGTAAATTACAATCATTCTCATTTGAAAATATTGATAAATTCCAAAATTCTTCTCTTGTCACGCGTATGACTACAGATATTACTAATACCCAAAGCGCATTCCAAATGTGTATTCGTATTGTTGTGCGTGCCCCGTTAATGATGATATTCTCAATGATTATGGCTTTCGTTAGTGGCGGTTATATGGCATTTATATTTGTTGTAATTATGCCTCTTATCGCATTTGGCTTATTCCTTATTATTAAGAAGGCAATGCCAATATTCCAAAAAGTATTTAAACGTTACGATGCTTTAAATGAATCAGTACAAGAAAATGTTTCTGGTATTAGAGTTGTAAAATCATATGTTCGTGAAGATTTTGAACAAAAGAAATTTAATAAAGCAAGTGATGATATTACTGTTGAATTCGTAAAAGCTGAAAAGATATTAGCGTTTAATGGACCAATTATGAACTTTGCAATTCATGCTTCAAACATGCTAGTTTGTTCAATTGGTGCTTACTTAATTTATAAAAACAACATCGTTAATTTTGACCCTAACGATTACAAAGTATTATCTGTTGGTCAATTATCAGCGTTATTAACTTATGGCGTACAAATATTAATGTCATTAATGATGATTTCCTTTATCTTTGTTATGCTTGCTTTAGCACTTGAATGTGTTGATCGTATTGCGGAAGTATTAGAAGAAGAACCAACAATTAAAAATCCAGAAAATCCATTATATGAAGTTAAAGATGGTTCTGTTGTATTTAAAAATGTGAATTTTAAATATAAAAAAGAAGCACAAAAAAATACATTGTCTGATATTAATTTGAATATAAAAAGTGGACAATTCATTGGTATTATTGGTTCGACTGGATCAGGTAAGACTTCACTCGTAAATCTTATTTCTAGATTATATGATATTAGTGAAGGTGAATTATTAGTAGGTGGAGAAGATGTTAAAGCATATGACTTAGAAACTCTTCGTAATAATGTTGCTGTAGTATTACAAAAGAATGTCTTGTTCTCAGGTACAATTGAAGAAAACCTTCGTTGGGGTGACTTGAATGCTCCAATGGAAGAAATTATAAAAGCAAGCAAAATTGCGCAAGCTGATGATTTCGTGCAATCATTTCCTGATGGATATAACACACATATTGAGCAAGGTGGTACAAACGTATCAGGTGGACAAAAACAAAGATTATGTATTGCAAGAGCAATATTAAAACATCCTAAAATTTTAATCCTTGATGACTCAACTTCTGCGGTTGATACAAAAACCGATAAATTAATTCGTATTGGATTAAGAAATGAAATTCCTAATACAACAAAGATTGTTATTGCTCAAAGAATCTCTTCAATTGAAGACGCTGACCAAATCATTGTTCTTGATGATGGTAAAATTGATCAAATCGGTACTCATGAAGAATTATTAAAAACTAATAAAATTTATCAAGAAGTATACCACACACAAAATAGAACAGGGGGTAATGAATAATGGAACAAGTTATGAATAAGAAGCCAAAAGCTAAAAAAGGTACAATGGCTAGATTATTAAAAATGTTATTTAAACGTTATCCAGGTAAGTTGATATTCTCAATGATTTGCATTGTTATTGCTGCGATTAGTAACTTTACATCTTCAATATTTGTAAAGAATATTACTAATACTATTTCTATTAATTTAAAAAGTGGAACACCATTTAGTGAATTCTGGCCACAAATAGTTAGTATCTTAATTATCATGGCTATTTTCTATGCCGCAGGATTACTTGCCTCATTTGCTTGGAACTATACAATGGCTATAGTTACTCAAGAATTCCAAAATGATTTACGTAAAACGATGTTTGATCATATGGAAACATTACCAATCAAGTATTTTGATACCCACGCTCATGGCGATATCATGTCAATTTATACTAATGATACTGATACTATTCGTCAATTAATAAGCCAAGCATTACCAAGTGTATTCCAAACCGCTGTAACAGTTATCGCTTTACTTGCAATTATGTTATATAACTCATTATGGTTAACATTAATTGTTTTGCTTGGATCAATATTTATGTTTATTAATGCTAAAAGGATTGGCGGTAAATCCGCTAAATTCTTCGTTAAACAACAAAAAGCCTTAGGAACAGTTGAAGGATCAATTGAAGAGTCAATTAATGGATTAAAAGTTATTAAAGTATTTAGTCATGAACAAAAATCAACAGAAGACTTTGATAAATTAAATGAAGAATTATGTAAAGTATCCACAATTGGTAATATTAGTGGTAATATTGTTGGACCTATTATGGGAAATATCGGTAATATCTTGTATGCTTTATTAGGTGTTGCCGGTGCAGCTCTTATTGCTTTCCCAAATACATTCCCAAATTATAATATTTTCTTTAAAATAACTGCCCAAGATGAAATTATTGGTATCATTGTTCAATTCTTAATGATGTCAAGAATGTTTACTAATAACATTAACAACTTTGCTCAACAAATTACCTTTATTGTTATGGGTATGGCTGGTGCTTCACGTGTATTTGATTTAATTGATGAACCAAGTGAAGTAGATGATGGTTATGTTACTTTAGTCCATATTAAATATAATAAGGATGGCAGTTTTGAAGAAACTAACGAAAGAACTAGATACTATGCTTGGAAGCATCCTCATGGTGATGGAACAACTACATATACTGAATTAAAAGGTGATATTATCTTAGATCAAGTTGATTTTGGATATAATCCAGATAAAATTGTTCTTCATGATGTTTCTATTTACGCTCACCCAGGTCAAAAAATTGCGCTTGTTGGCGCAACTGGTGCTGGTAAAACTACAATTACAAACTTATTAAATCGTTTCTATGATATTGCTGATGGTAAAATTAGATATGATGGAATCAATATTAATAAAATCAAAAAAGATGACTTAAGAAAATCTTTAGGTATCGTATTACAAGAAACAAATTTATTCACTGGAACAGTTATGGATAATATTCGTTATGGACGATTAGATGCCACTGATGAAGAAGTTTATGAAGCGGCGAAAATCGCTAATGCATATGATTTCATTATGCGTTTACCACAAGGCTTTAATACAATGCTAAAAGGCGATGGCTCTAACTTATCGCAAGGTCAACGTCAATTATTATCTATTGCTCGTGCTGCAGTTGCGGACGCACCAGTTATGATTCTTGATGAAGCTACATCAAGTATTGATACTCGTACTGAAAAATTAGTACAAGCTGGTACTGATAAGTTAATGGAAGGTAGAACAGTATTCGTTATTGCTCACCGCTTATCAACTATTCAAAATGCTGATGCAATTATGGTTCTTGAACACGGACGTATTATTGAACGTGGAAGCCACGATGATTTAATTAAACAAAAAGGTAAATATTATCAATTATATACCGGAATGTTTGAATTAGAGTAAAATAATGCGAGGAGACTTAGTTGTCTCCTTTTTTTGACTAAAAATCATTTAAAATGGTATTATGATATTGATTGATAGGAGGACTATTTTTATGAATGATAAAATCTTAGATTGGGCAATGAAAATTAAAAGTATTTCACAAATTGGTTTAGCTTATGCTAAAGATCCTTATGATAAAGAAAGATATCAGCAATTAGAAGAATTGGCTACTCAAATGCTTGAAACAAAACTTGATATGGATAATGAAAAAATTGTTAAAGTATTTTGTAACGAGTCAGGATATAGAACTCCTAAAATTGATACTAGAGCGGCGATAATAAAAAATAATAAAATTCTATTAGTACATGAAAATAATGATACATGGTCTTTACCGGGCGGATGGTGTGATGAAGATCAATCAATAGTGTCTAATACACTTAAAGAAATAAAAGAAGAAACAGGATTAGATGCCTCTATTATTAAATTAGTGGCGATTCAAGATTGGCGTAATCATAATGTTACTAATTACATTTATGGAGTTATGAAATCTTTTATATTGTGTAATGTAAGTAATGGGAATTTTATAGATAATATTGAGACTAGTGGGTTCAAATATTTTGCTTATGACGAATTGCCAAATAACCTTGCTTTAGAAAAAGTCACAAAAGAACAAATATTAATGTGTTTTAAGGCTTATAAAGATGATGATTGGAAAGTAATTATAGAATAAAAAATAGATGACTTTTGCCATCTATTTTACAACATATTCAATTTTAGAATTTGGATTATCCGGATTAGTTTCATAATTTACAACAGGGAAACAATTCCAAGCGTGTTCATTATTATTAAAACTAAATAATGTGAAATAGAACGTAACTGGCTCAGAATTATCACATAATTCATAGAATCCGGAATAAGAAAATTCGAGTTCACTTAAATTTTGATTGTTCATTAAATAAAATCCAGCAATTGAAGTTTTAATACCAGTATCACTTAATTTATCAGATTCGCCATCGACAGCACCAATGTAATACTTTCCGCTTTTAGTACGGCTTGTATCATACTTTATATAGCCAGTAGTTTTATATAATTTCATAAAATCAGTTATTTCTGGAGCGACCATTTTTTCAGAAATTAAATTCCATTTTTTAAAATAGCTTGGTTTTACTTCTTCGTAATTAGTCATATTTAAATCTTTGCTAACATCAGATTTTACTTTACTTGACAATAGTAATACAGCTGGACAAGAAACTTGAATGTTAAGTATTCCCGTTACTTCAATAGCGGTGCCTATATCATATTGTCCGACAATTTTGCTTGAACTTATAATTGTAACGACATTTGTTCCGTCATATATAACGCATTTTTCATTGGATTGCTTATATTCTGTGGCGATTACTTGACCAGTAACTGTTACGATTTTTCCGGATCCATACTTTTTATTGTTTAGTGGAATTGCATTAAATTCGTCAACTAAATCTAATAAAGAATTTTTTGTTTCACTAATGTTTTCTTCGTTATACGAGATAGATGATGTTAAATTAACAACACTTTCTTGTACTGTTAAAGAATTATTGAGTGTCAATTCGATTTGATTATTAACTTTTGTGATATTTGCGGTTACTTGATATTCTTGCATTTCGTAACGATTAGCTAAATAACCGCTATACTTAGTATAAGGAAGTCTTAAATAAATATAAGATTCTTCATCCGCAAAAAGCATTAAATCTTCATTAGAATTATTCATAGCTATGCCATGCAAATATGTGGATTCAAATTGCACTAAATCGCCAATTTCATTTTCTTCCAAATCTTTTCCTAAAGTAAAAATTTCTTTTATAGTATCAACATTTTTTATTGGATTTGGAGTAGGTGTAGAAGAACTTGAAGAGTTAGATGTTGATGGTGATGTACTTGGTAATGTGCTTGCTGAATTACTAGCGGAATTTGAAGTACTTGGCTTAGTAGAATCAATAATGCTGGGAGCTTGACTAGTAGAATTACTAGATTCACTTGCACTTGGTGGAGTAATAATACTACAAGAACTTAATAAAGCTAGCCCTAAAGTAATAAATAAAGATTGTTTTTTCATATAATTTTCACTCACTTTGTTTGTGAGTTTATTGTACTACAATAAATAATCTTTTTCTAGATACAAAAAAATTGGATTTGTAGTCATATATAGTGCTTCATATAAAACAAAATAAAAACGATGCAAAATTGCACCGAAATATTCAACTGGTAGTCCCAGCGGGGATCGAACCCGCGAGCCAGCCTTGAGAGGGCTGTGTCTTAACCACTTGACGATGGGACCATGTGATTATATTTAATCACTAATCCCTGCGAATTGCAATAATTTGTTATTTTATAATGCAGTCTGCAGTGGCTTTGTTTGTGGCAATAGGGATGTCATACACTACTGCAATACGTAAAAGTGCTTTAACATCTGGATCATGTGGTTGCATTTGAAGTGGATCCCAAAAGAATACCACCGCGTCAATTACTTTTTCCGCTACTTTTGCACCGATTTGTTGATCACCACCAAGTGGACCAGGCAAATATTGTTTAACATCTAATCCAATTTCATCAGCAATTAATTTAGCAGTGTGACCAGTTCCACAAAGTTCAAAATCTTGTAATCTTTCTTTATTGTCTCTTGCCCATTTTACGATATCTTTTTTCATATTATCGTGAGCAATTAAAGCCAAAACTTTCTTTTTCATAAGTGTTATTTTCCTCCTTATTTGTATTATATCACATTTTATCAATATTATTGATATGAAAGTACTTTTATAAAAAAAGCAAGTTTTTGGTTGATTTTTGCTAAAATCGTCAAATTTTAGTTGTTTGAAAATTTCATAGCGTTTTTAGTGTATTTTTAAGAAAAATATTGCAATTCTACTATCAGTAGAGTTAAAATCGTTAACTCTCTAGTTAAAATAAGCGGTATTCCTTGTTAAATACTACGTATTTATGTAGTATTGTTGCGAGGAAAGCTTTTAATGTGCTTTCCATAGTTTAATGAATTTCATTGCAATAAATGAAACATGAGGTAGTAAAATATGAAAAAAGAAAAGAAGGAAAAATTACCAAAAGAAAAAAAAGTAATTGATCCTAAAAAAGAAAAAAAACAGACTATTATTGGTATGTCAATTACTGTTACTGCTTCAGCAATTGTTGGAGTATGTATTGGCACAATATTGCGTTCTACTTTGAATTCAAATGATAGACGTGATTTTGATGAAGACTTATATAAAGACGATATTGTGGCAATAAAATCTAAATATGAAAATGCATTATCAAAAAGTGTTACAGATTTATCAACTGTTTTAACACCAGTAGAAATGTTACAAGTTTCATTTGATTTACTTAATAACACGAACTATTTGAATGAATGTTATGGAATTAATAGTAACAACTATTCTGGTGATCAAATGATTACTAGTATGCGCGCTGTTTATAATGACCTTGTTTATTCTGAATCTCTTTCATATGGAAAGATGGTTAAGTTAGGAACTAGATATTTCCAAACTGGGGACAAAGTTGAATGTTATACAGCGGACAAGTATGAATTGCCAGAAAATAATAAAGATATTGTTTTAGCATCCTATAAAGATGATGTCAAAGAAATGACTTCTACGGCCTATGAAACAAAATTTGGTAGTCCAATGTCATCCGCAACTAACTTGCTTATAAGTTCTAAAACAGTTAAAGAAGGTACTACGCCAGTTATGAATAAAATAGATGGTGGCTATAAAATCGAAGTTGAATTATCCGATGATGCAACAGAAAGATATAAAACCCAAATCATCGCAATGGATGAAAAAGTTAGCGGAGTTAAACCTTTTATATCACTAAAACTTGTTTGTGAATTAGATGATTTACTTTATTTACACAATTTAGACTCATATGAAGAATACGATACGATTGCCTTGTCGGTTATTACTGCAAGATGTAAGGCACATTTAAATAATAAATTTTATTACGAAAAAGATGGTATGAATCGCGATTCTTTTCCTAAGGGAACAGAATCTTACGAAAGTTATAGAAGGGAGATTTAAAAATGAAAAGATTATATTTATATGCTTTAACATCTCTTTTAGTAACTAGTTCAGTTGCAACAGGTGTTACAGTATTAGGCGGAAAATCACATAATAGCAATTCATCGTCCATAAATAACTCATCACAAACACCTTCCACATCAACAGAAGAAGAACTTACACCACAAGCTAAATTTTTAAATAATATTATGAATTCGGGAAATATTGATTTAAATGATGCACAAGTTAAAGTTAAATATAAAGATCAAAATATTGATTTAGGTATTAATGGTACAGTTTCATTTTCAATGATTCCGAGTGTAACTATAAAAGCTGGTGGAAAAATATCAGTTAAATACGATTCATCAACATATGACTTAGATTTTACTTATATTGATTCGTCACTATATGTCTCCACTACGATGTTTGGCGATTTAAAAATGAAATTAGATATTCCAACATTTAGTGAGGGAATTAAAACTATTATTCCTCTCTTTGAAGATAAAGTTGATGCTCCTAATGATAGTGAAATTAATCAAGTGTTTGACATTGATGCTGATGGTCTATTATCAAAGTTCACAAACTTGGAATTTAATCCTACTTCAAATCCGGATGAATATAAAGCAGTATTCGAATTAAATGATTATCTTTTATTGGATATTTATACTGATAAAGATTACAAAGTAACAAAAGTTGATTTAGAAGATGTAAATATTAATGATATTTCTGTAAGTGCTGATATTAATACGAAATTGCATAAAAATAGTAATAAAGTTAAACTCCCAGAAAATGTAGAAGAATATGATGACTATACCGATATTTATAACTTTGTTTCAAGTGGATACGCTATTGCAAACCAAAAAGAATTTAACTTAGATGTTTCATTAGATTTGAAAAACAAAGAAAATGACTTTATTGGATTTAATGGCAATGTAGCATTTGATTTAGCAAATATGAAATTTGATGTTAAATCTAATTTAAATTATAAAGAACATAAATTTGATGTATTTACTCAATTTAATAAAGAAAAAGGTTTATATTTTTCTTTAAATGATTTATTAAAAGGTAGACTTAGCAATGATAATATTTCTTCTATTAAGAGTATTATTGAAGGATATTTAGATAGCGACATTTTAACTTATGCTCAAACTAAAATTAAATCATTAACAGATTCAAATGAATTTGTTGATATAAAGAATCATAAGTTAGATGAATATCTAGAAGCTATTAAAGATATTTCATATAAAGATAATAAGATTATTGTTAAATTAGATGGTACACAATTATTAGGTAGTAATTGTGGAGTTGTATTATCTTTAGCTAAAGAAAACAATGTAATAACTCATTTGGAGATTGAAGATTTCACTTATGAAGATTATAAAGGGACTTTGAGTGTTAATTTAAATGCTTATCAAGGAATTACAGATGCAGATGATAAAGATTTTGAAGATTATTCACCAATTATTGATATTTATGATGAAATCAAATTATTAAGTAATCAAAAAGAATTTGGATTTACAGTGGATAACTTAACATTTACTAATAATTCTTATGAGCCTGCTAAAACATATGTTATTAAAAATGGGCATGTTCAATTTAAACTTGATGAAATTGAAACTGATTCAGGTAAGGTTCCTAATAATTCTTGCTACGTTGATATTGTTTTAAATGATGGAGTAAGTGATCATCAATTAGTTCTTGATATGCATAATGAAAAAGCAAGAATTATGTATAAAAATAGAAATGAAGTATATGGTGAAATTGAAGTTGGCACTGTCAAAGAAATGATTGAACAAATTATGACATTATTTGAGGGCGATAATCCTTTATTTAGTCAAATTGCTGCTTTAATACCTAGTGGTGATGAAGCAATGCTACTTCTTCAATTCTTAAAGAAAGATTTCTCAAATTTATCATTAGATTTATTAAAAGGATTCTCAATTGGCTCTGATAAAGCTAGTATTACTGTTGACAAAAAACTATTAGGATTAAATGAAGATTTAACCTTGAACGTTAATTATGAAAATAAAAAACTTACAAGTATTAATATTCCTAATATCGCATATAAAACATTAGATATTGCTTTAACTGCATCTATGTCAACTTATAATAGTGATTTGGGATTAAGTGATGAGCATAATTACTTAGATTTGAATTTGTTAAAGATTATTACAACTTATGGAATCCCAATGATGAATTATAAGCAATATATGTTAAGCGGAATTGTTAATTTAAAAATACATATAGGATCCTGGGATTTGGGTGTATACGATATGCCACTTAAGGTTTATATTTTCAATAACAATGGAAAAGCTGAAGTGAAAATTGACATTGAAAAAATACCAACTATTGATATTCCGTTTGCAAGAGAGGCTGGATTCCATAGCAGATTAGAAAGCAATATTGTGTCTAATACTAATTCGAATTATAAAACAGCGACTTCGGCGCTTACAACATTCCCTACTAATAAAGATGATAGACATGCTTCTATATATATTAAAGACGATTATATTTATATTGAACGTTCTGAAACAGGAATATTTTATAAAAGCGGCATTCTAAAATCACAAAATTTTGGAGAAACTTACACACGTTATGTGAAAGTTAATACTGCCGAGTTTACAAGTAATATTTATCAATATTTATTATCGGATTTGTTAGGTTTCTCTTCTACTTTATGTGATACTATTATTGATAGCACAGGCGATGGAAATAGTGCGGAAAATATGCAATTTGATAAATTAATAAATAATTTATCTTATGAAGAAGCAAACAATTCATTAAATATTGGTTTAGATATGTCTGCAATTACAGGAAACGAAGCTATTAAAAATACAAATGTAACTATAGTTCATTCTAATGATAGCTCTGATAAAAAGTTCTTAAAAGAATTTAAATTATCTATGGATATTGCATCATTAATAGATGTTGCTGCTTCATTATCTGTTGATGAGGATGGTATGGGTGACGACAATGAAGTGTTTGACGGAAATTTGATTATAAACTATTGTAATAACTGGTCTTATGGTGAAGGACGATATTCATCCCATAGCAAGTAATTAGGCATTAAAAAACACGCTTAGGGTTATGATTAATTTCATTTCTACTAGCGTGTTTTATTGTGTTTTTAATTAGTTTAATTTGTTTTCAATAACAAAATCAATACGTTCTTTAAGTTGTTCTTTACCTAATATTTGTAATACATAATATAGGTTAGGACTTTGTTTTGATGATGTAAATGTTATTCTTAAGATTTCTGCAACATCACCAACATGACCGATATATTGATCTTTGTTTTGCTTATAAATTTTATTACTTTCAGCAAAACCAAATTTCTTTCCTAATTCTTTTAATGAATTAAACCAATTTTGTTCATCAAGAGATAAGTCTAATGTATCAATAAATTCTTTTAATAAAGATTTAATAACTGATTTATCGATAAATGGATTAAATGGCAATTCATTTTGCATTAATTCTAAATAATAATCTTTATAGAAGAATTTAATAATATTGAATATGTCAGAGAATTTTTCGTAATCTTTACGTGGATTTTCTTTTTCACGTTCAATATTCATAATAGACATAAAGTAATTTCTATCTAAATCGATAAGATGTAGTAGTTTTTCATCATATACTTTAGCCCATTCATAAGCTCTATTAGTAATTTCTTCTTTACTCATTCTTGAAAGGATTTCTTTAGAAATAAACTTTAATTTCATAATATCAAATAATGCACCATCAAGAGACATCTTTTCGAATGTTAATTTGAATTCATCATTAGAAGTTGTTTTATGTTCTGCTTTCCATTCTTCAAAATTAGAATTGGCAATTGTTAATAAATATTCAATTAAAGCCTCAACAGGATATCCATCTTTTAAGAAATATGATACTGCGGCTTCATCATCTTTTCTTTTGGATAGTTTACGTCTATTACCATTATCAAGTTTCATGATAACTGGTAAATGAGCGTAACTAGGAAGTTCAAATCCTAGAGTATTAAATAGTTCAATATGAATTGGTAATGATGATAACCATTCTTCTCCACGTGTTACACAATTGGTACGCATAAAGTGATCATCAACTGCGTGAGCAAAGTGATATGTTGGTAATCCATCACTTTTTAATATAACGATATCTTGATCATTTTCGCTTAATTCAAGATCTCCTCTTATTAAATCATGAACTTTAATCTTGTTTTCGTGATTGCCATTACTTTTAAAACGAATTACATAATGTTCACCATTTTTAATACGTTCATATGCTTCGTCAATACTTATGTTTCTACATTTAGCAAATTCTCCATAATATCCTGGAGTAAGTTTTTTTGCTTCTTGATCTTTTCTTAAAGCATCTAAATCTTCACTAGTACAAAAGCAAGGATATGCACGACCTATTTCAATTAAATACTTAATAACAACACGGTAAATAGAAGCACGCTCAGATTGTTTATATGGCCCATAAGCACCAACTTCGTGGTTACCTAAATAACCTTCCATAGGAATAATATTAAATGCTTTTAATTGCTTTAATAAATCCTCGCCTGATCCTTCAATTTCACGTTTTGTATCAGTATCTTCTAAACGGATGTAAAATACACCATTAGAATCTTTTGCAAGTTTATAAGCAATTAGTGAAGTGAATAACGAGCCAGTGTGTAAGAATCCAGTAGGGGAAGGTGCAAATCTAGTAACTAAGGCATTTTCGCTTAAGTTTCTTTTTGGAAATCTTTTTTCTAAATCTTCAATAGTTTCATTTACATCACTAAAAATTAAGTTTGCTAAATCTAAATTATTCATAAATAATAACCTTCTTTCATCCGCTAAATATCATAACACATAAAAAAAATAATATCATTATTTTTTAATAAATATTTAAAAGTAAAAAAATAAAGTTTGATTCAGACCAAAATCATTGCAAAATCCACTTATATTTCAAAAAGTTGCTATTTGAGTAAAAAAAATCAAAAAAACACTTGAAAAAACTTTTATATTATAGTACTATTATAAACGTATCGCAGGCGTAGTTCAGTGGTAGAACACTACCTTGCCAAGGTAGTTATGCGGGTTCGATTCCCGTCGCCTGCTCCATTTAGTTAATTAAGTCCGATTCTATCGGGCTTTTTTTGTTGCTTGTAAGGGGATTGTAAGGGAAAGTGCAAAAGATCGATCATAATGAAAAAAATCAACATAATCGAACTTATTATATATGGATTAAATACTTGATAATAACAATATTTAGAATTTTTTATAAAAAATATTTTCTGAAATTAATTTTTACAATCTTGATAAATGTATAATTATCTTATATATAAATATCGATAATTTTTATATTTCTTAAACAAATTACCTGAATAATGAATAATAGAAGGAATAAAAATTTACTATATGTAAAAATCAAACAATTATTTAACTGTGGTGAAAAAATTTTTACTTTTCACTTATTTTATGCCGTGTTATAATTATTAACGAAAACAAAGGCGTGAAATGATTTATGAGGTATAAAGTAGATTTCAAAAGCGAACGACTCAAAAAGAACTTAACACAAACACAATTAGGTCAAATGATTGGCGTAAGTGAAAAAGCCATATCTAAATGGGAAAGAGGCATAGGTGTACCAAGTTATAAAAACATGGAAAGCCTTTGCGATATTTTTGGTTTATCAATTGATAAAGTTGACACTATGCCATCAAAATTACGTGTTTTACAAAGAAAGTTAAATATTTTTACTGCTGCATTAGGAACAATAGTTAATATTTTCTTGATTATTACTTTTATTGTTTTCTTAGCTAGAGCAAATGAATTTATCGGCGATTGGAAATTTGAAAATGCAAATAACTATTTCTTAAACCAAGAAATATATTATGTTTCTAATATTATAATTAGTGTATTAACTATCGCAACTCTTATTCTTAATGTTACTAAGAAAAAGCCAGATAAAAAATTAAGAGCATTAACATTAATATTTTTAATACTTGCTTTTGCACTTTCTGTATTAAAACCTAATTATTATCGTGATACTTATCGACTTGTAATGATTACTAATTTAATCCTTATATCATTATATATTTGCAATTTAGTATTAATTAACAAAAAGGAGAAGGTGAAGAAATCATGTTATCATCATACCAACTCGGCAAAGCGTTAGAAAGAATTCGTAATGAAAAACATTTGTCACAAGTAGAAGTAAGTGGAAATATTCATATTTCACCAAAAACTTTATCAAAGTGGGAGCATGGTGATAGTTATCCTGATCTTCAAGCATTGGATAAACTATCTAAACTTTATAATGTTTCTTTAACCGATATGTTATATAAAGATCCAGACCAATATTTAAAGAAATTTAGTCCTAATATTATGATTATTCACATAATTATAAGTGCAATACTTGTAATATTAGTTTTAATATTCAAATATCTTGTATTTTTACATACAAATTTTAATTCACCATACCTAGAAGATATAATATTTTCTGTCTTTATATTTGTATTTATTATGTTTACAGATATTAATGACGGCATATTTCAAAATAAGTCAATAAAAATAATTACAAAAATTTTATTAATAATTCTCGACATTTTCTACTTATTTTTCTAATCGGTAAATTCATAGATAGTAGTAGAGTTGACTTTCCATATACTATAAAAGCGGAAAGGAGGAACTCTATATATGAAAAGTTTATTAATGGTTGCAACAATGGCAATTGGTGGACTATCAAACAATAATTATAGTATTAAAAAAAGTGCTTATTATAACGAGGACAATGGCACGAGTGTAGCTACGGAGTTGATTATAAAGAATGATAACCTACCGGTTACAACTTATATCCTTAATCATATGAGTGATTATAATGAAGCTCGTATTGCTGAGGGATATAGTGCAACAACTGTATCGTTCGTAAAATCTTGTCCGATTTCAACTATCGACGGAGAACTAATCCAAGGAGAATTAGTGAAGTTTGAAACGGGTTATATTTTAACAGGCGAGGACAATGTGATTCACGCAATGTCTTTTAAAAACGATGTCGCATTTGACCTATCTAATGGGGGCGTCAATTTGCAGGCAATCCGTTTCTTTGAGGTTGGGGGATTTTACGAATACGATACAGCCATAAAAGATTGGAATTATTTACCAAAAATTGAACCAGATGCTAGCGTTAATGCAAAAAAAGATGGACAACTGCGTGATGGGATGGGGTGGATTTATGATCCAGATGCTTATGTAAAAGATGCATATGGATCAAAGGCTAAACTAGAAAGTACAAAAGTTATTGAAACAGCTTATGGTTATAGTCCTTTGGCGCCTTGGGCTTACGATAGTTCACTTTATAAAAAGCCACACGATGGTGATTTCTATTATGAACAATTACCACCATTCTTAGTAGCTCTTGTAATATGTGATTATATTGATAAAAGCTATGAAACATCTTATTATCCACGTGATGCATTAATTGATTATGATGTTAGTACAATGGATTTAAAATCATATTATGATGATTTAACTAGTAGAGGTTATATTCCAACTGATCGCCGTCGTATAACAACGATGGAAGCTGAATTGAGGGCATTATCGTTTGAGTATCTTGAAACAGTAGACATTGCAGGGGCAAGTGACAGTGATCTATTAATTCAAGGATTTCATGTTAGTGGAAGATCAGACTATCGATTCAAAGTTTTTCCAGAACATATCTTAGGATATTATACAGATCAATTGAAAGTAGAATTAGACAACAACGATATTGGTTTAATGCATTTTACAAGTACTGATTGTTATGGTAACAATTTTGCAGCAGCAATTACTGGATATCGTACTTATAAGAAAGTTGTCTCATTTCTTGGAATGACTGTCACTACAACAGTTTGGTTACTTCAATTACGTGATGGTGCATGTGATACACCAACTTATTTTGACGCAACAAATGGTGATAATAGAGGCGAAATGATTTTCTACGAAACACATCCGAAATAATAGTAAAATTTGAGTTTTAAGTGGCTGAAGCATTTCTTTGGCCGCTCCTTTCCAATTTTAATGTTTGGACTTGTAATTAAAAAGTTAAAAGTGTTAAAATCTAAATGCTTTTAACTTTTTTTGTCCATATAGCTCAGCTGGATAGAGCATCCGCCTCCTAAGCGGAAGGTCATGCGTTCGAATCGCACTATGGACGCCATGTTGATTACGACTGATTTGTAATGAATCAGTTTTTTGTTTGTTTAATACAATTCTACTATCTCCACTAGCGGTAGTTTTATCACATTTTACAATTTATTTTTTATTGAATTCGAATTTATTTGTGATAATATGAACATAGAGGTAATTAAGATGGATGATTTAAAAGAAACTATTGGTAAAAATATTCAGTATTTGCGCAAAGAATCGAATATGACCCAACAAGATTTAGCGGATAAATTAAATTATACTCCTAAAGCAGTCTCTAAATGGGAACGCGGTGAATCTATGCCAGAAATAGAAGTTTTAGCGGCTATTGCCTCATTATATAATGTGACTGTGGATTTTTTACTTCATGAAGATAGTAAAACACATAAAAAAGATTATGTACCTAGTGAGGTCAAAGATAAAAATAAAATGCTTGTTACAGCATTATTAGTTACCATTGTTTGGACAATTATGGCCATAGTATTTGTTTATACTATGCAAAATAACGGTAAAACATTATGGCAATTATTTGTTTGGGCAATTCCTTTATCATTTTTAGTAATTGCTATTAGTTTAAGACAATATAAACGAATTGATCAAATGATTGTATTAAGTATATTTTTGTGGACATTATTATTAGCGTTCTTTATTCAATTCCAATTTGAAATACCACTAATTTTCCTTATTGGAATACCAGCTCAGTTAGCGTTATTCATTTGGTCAAAAATTATCAAAATAAACTAAAAAAATCCTCAAGTCATAAAGGGCTTGAGGATTCCTTTTTTTATTTAAAGACAAATCCGTTATCAAAATCGATGGTAACTTTGGAGTTAGTTTCGATTTCTCCAGCAATAATCTTACGAGATAATGGGGTTTCGATTTCTTTTTGAATGAATCGTTTAATTGGACGAGCACCATAGATTGGATCGAATCCTTGATCAACAATCGCATCAATAGCTTTATCAGTTAAAGTTAATTGAATTTGAAGTTTAGATAATCGAGTTTCAAGATTGTTAATAAATTTAAGAACAATCTTACCAATGATATCTTTAGTTAATGGGTTAAAGAAGATGATATCGTCAATACGATTTAAGAATTCTGGTTTAAATCTAGATTTTAATTCGTTTTCGACTTTTTCTTCATTTTCTTTAGTGACACCATTAAGCAAATACTCAGAACCAATATTAGATGTCATAATAAGAATAGTATTTTTGAAATCTACTACACGACCCATTGAATCAGTCAAACGACCATCATCAAGTACTTGTAATAAGATGTTAAAGACATCTGGGTGTGCTTTTTCAATTTCATCAAGTAAGACGATTGAATAAGGTTTTCTACGTACTGCTTCAGTAAGTTGGCCGCCTTCTTCATATCCTACATATCCTGGTGGGGCACCTAATAAACGCGATACGGAGAATTTTTCCATATATTCAGACATATCAATACGAACAATTTGATCTTCACTATCGAATAAGTTTTCCGCTAGAGCTTTAGCAACTTCGGTTTTACCAACACCAGTAGGACCTAAGAATAGGAAACTACCAATTGGACGATGTTCATCACTAATACCAGCACGTGAACGTAAGATTGCGTCACTAACTTTCTTTAAAGCATCATCTTGCCCGATAACACGTTTTCTTAAGTTATCTTCTAGATGTAATAACTTTTCAGATTCAGAAGTATTAAGTCTAGAAACTGGAATACCAGTCCATTTAGCTACAACTTCGGCAATATCACTTTCATCAACTACTTCATCAAGCATTCTACCTTCTTTAACCTTATTAGCGTCTTCTTTAATAAGTTTCTCTAAATCAGGTATTGTTTGATATTGTAATCGAGCGGCTTTTTCAAAATCAGCATTAGACAAAGCTTTATTAAGTTCAATCTTAGCTAATTCAAGATCTTTCTTAGCGTTTTTAGCTTTGTATAATTCGTCTTTTTCTTTTTGCCATTTAGCGGTTAATTCCGTTTGTTTTTGTGTTAAGTTAGCTATTTCTCCATCCATTTCTTTTAATCTTTTAATAGAAGCGTCAGAAGTTTCTTTTGCTAAGGAAACACGTTCGATTTGTAATTGCATTAATTTTCTTGATATTTCATCAAGTTCAACTGGCATAGAGTCAATTTGCATTCTGGTTGCCGCGCAAGCTTCATCAATTAAATCGATTGCTTTATCTGGTAAGAAACGATCAGAAATATATCGATTTGATAAGGTTGCCGCAGCCACAATAGCGGAGTCAAGAATTTGTACACCATGGTGTGATTCAAATCTTTCTTTTAAACCACGGATGATGGAAATTGTATCTTCAACAGTTGGCTCATCAACCATAACTTTTTGCATACGACGTTCGAAAGCAGGATCTTTTTCAATATATTTACGATATTCATCCAATGTAGTAGCACCAATACAATGCAATTCGCCACGGGCTAACATAGGTTTTAATAAGTTAGCAGCGTCCATAGCGCCTTGAGTTTTACCAGCACCAACTAATAAGTGGATTTCATCAATAAACATAATGATTTGACCATTAGATTTAGTAATAGTGTTAAGAACAGCTTTTAAACGTTCCTCGAATTCACCTTGATATTTTGCACCTGCAATAAGTGCACCCATATCAAGTTCGAAAATAGTTTTATCTTTTAAAGAAAAAGGTACGTCGCCTTTAAAAATACGCCAAGCTAGACCTTCCACAATAGCGGTTTTACCAACACCAGGTTCACCAATAAGAACTGGGTTGTTTTTGCTTTTACGAGACAATATTTGCATTACACGGCGGATTTCTTCGTCACGTCCAATAATAGGGTCAATTTTGCCTTTAGCAACATCGCTAGTTAAGTCACGGCCATACTTTTTAAGTACTTCATACGTTTCTTCAGGATTTGCGTTATTCACTTTATTCCCCCCTCGTATTTCTTCAATTGCTTTCATAAATTTATCTTTATCAAAATTTATGACTTTTTTCAATTTGCTTACAATGGAATGTTTATTATCAAATAATGCTAAGATTATATGTTCGACTGATAGATATTCATCGCCAAATCTTTTCTTGTAACCATCTGCATCATTTAATAATGATGACATATTGTTTGATAAGTAAGGATTTGTAACATTTGATGAGGACACGCTATGATTGATATAATCATCAATTATATCTTTTACACTTTGCTTATTAACATTAACTTTGCTCATAATGTTAAGTAACATTGAATCGCTATCTTCATATAATGCTAATAAAAATTGTGGAACATCAATTTCATTGTTTTGATGTGCGCGTGCTACATCACTTGATACATTAATCAACTTAATTACTTTTTCAGTCATTTTATCATCCATAATAATCACCTCTTTTTAGCACTCTTATTATCCAAGTGCTAACTATAGTATATACTCAATTTTAGCAATGTCAATAGTAGAGTGCTAATTTTTTTGCGAAATTTATTTTCCTTTATATATT
>ERZ808292.89-NODE-89-length-27938-cov-13.250798_pt1 | contig 27938 bp, 29 predicted proteins | sample MGYA00521275_ERZ808292 | MGnify/ENA primary metagenome ERZ808292 (study PRJEB31516, sample SAMN03275613) | gut metagenome | biome: mammalia-associated habitat; material: feces | host: Papio cynocephalus | place: Kenya | collected 2012-07-26 ... | reverse complement strand
CTGGTCTTTATTAGCTCGTTTGTATCTTCAAGAGAATAACCCTGTCTGAGCCAATCGTCGGCGGCAGCAGCTACTTCGGAGGTAACAGCACCAAGCTCCTGAGCCATTTCAGAATAGCTTGCCACGAGTTCCTTTGTGCGGTCACGGTTGTAACCCGTAACCATTGAAAGGTTGACGACAGCCGAGTCAAGCTTAACAACATTATCATAAACCTCTTTAAGCTGTTGCACAGAAAAACCAGCTATAGCTGTTACTGCCTTTTGCTTAATATTTGTCTTTAACGCACTATTAAGCTTATCGAAAACATTTGTTGTTTCTACGCCAGCCTTAATAGCATCGAGTTTTAAATCATTAAATGTATCTTGAAACTCTTTAGCGGTTATATTCCCGCTATCCAAGGCGCTTTGAAGCCATTTGAAGCCACCCATAAGACCGGCTCTTTCAAGCTTATCGCCATATTTATCCATATACTTATAGAGCTGGCTATAAGCTCGTAAAAACTTGCCGGAGTCTTGGGTTATTGATTTGGTGATTTTCTTGTTAGTGGACTGAACCTCTTTCTCTATACTATCTGTGTCAAGAGAGAACTTAAGTTTCGTTACTCCACTTTTATTAATTTTTTCAGCTATCTCTTGAATATCTTTTAGTATCTGCTGTCCAGAGCCACTGCTTATTTCGCCGCCGCCAAGTACACCAAATTTTAATTCAATCACGTTTTTGTTGTCGGACATAAATGCCTCCCTATATAAATAGCCGCACCCAAACGAGTGCGGCTACCTTTACAATATTCCGCTATCCATACCGCCCCACAAGCGGGGATAGTCTACTTTTACGCCCGGATGTTGCACCTCAAAGTCGTTAATTGTATCGGAAATAAACGAGTTGGGAGAACGAACTCTTTTGTTGCTGATAGGCAATCCGTTATTTCGACCCTCCCACACACCGAATGTAGAGCGAATTTTCGGATAGCCCTGAGTTATTAACCCGAATATATCATATACTCCGCTTCCCGTAGGGACACCACCGGCTCCGGTCAGCGAATCTCGCCTTAGTAAATCTCCCGGAAACACAACATCAACAACCCATTCGCCCGAATGTTTGTCAATTTTTGATATGCCGACGTGAATTTTACCAACACCCATTTTACGGGCATTTACCGAAGTGGACTGATTATACGCATCAACAATCTTGTTGCGCAGCTCTTTGGCGAGCTCGGTCAGTTGATTCTTGTAGTCGGGGTATTTTTCTTTAACTATCTTTTCTCCGCTTTTGCTTGAGATGAACTGTTGAAGTTTTTGTATAATATATTCTTCGGAAATCATTTGGCATCACCGCGAATAATGCACACAGGTTCCGCCCCGGTTCGTATCACTACCACAGGCTCATTGATAACTCTGACATAAACTACATCAAACATTTCAGCCTCCGTTATTCGCACTTATCTGCGGAATTGAACAATGTCGGAGAAACGCGAAGCTCAACTATGGGTGTCGCGGGAATTTTTTCGTCAGCCATAACAACCCGTGTGTCCATAAAAATAATACCCTCGGGCAGACGACCGGACTCTTCTGCCGTCAACTCAATCGTATATAAATCAGACTCTTCGTCATAACCGACGTTATCCGGGTACTTTCGCGTGAAGAGAGTCTGACTATTCATGTCTTTATCAAGCTTAAACAAAAAGTCTATATGCTCGATATCAGAGTGGCTTATATTAAACTTAATAGGTATAGTGGGAGTAGTGAACCTCTTCACACAACCAACTCCTTACTTGTTATTTCTTCTTCTCGTGGAAGTCGAGAATTCCGTCAACTATTTTGCTTTCATCTTTATTAGCAATAACCTCGCTCAACTGCATAAGCTTTTCGAGGTCGACCTTAGACAACGAAGACTGATTTGCGTTTATGGTGTTGAGAAGTTCAGCGAGGGACTTCGCCGCAGAAGACCACGGGTCATACGCGACTCTAAGCTTCTCGTTATATGCAGCGAAGAAAGCCTTTTTCATTGCGCTGTAGTTGACATATCTAACGCTCTTAACGATAAATTCTATAATGTCATTTTCGTTGATAAGCCTCCACATCGACTCGACACTGTTGCTGAGACCGAGTTCTTTGGCGTTTGAAACCTGTAAGACAAGAAAGGTCTCAAGCACAAACTCGGCAAAGTGAGCGATAAGACCACCGTTGTCGTCATAGCAGAACTCAAGAGCTGTACCGATTATTGTCTCAACATCAGAGTAGGTCAGCTCGTCACGAATCTCCATTTCTATCTCTTTGTTATCAACTTCAGCTTTATATTTCAGCATTATTTCTTTTTCTCCTTTATTTCCTCAATGACGCCGCTGTCGCGCAGATAGGCGAGACCTATACAAATAGCTTCAGCGATATCATCTTTAGCGGTTATTCCATAGCATTTTGAAACATAGTCTATTGCTTGTATCTTGAGGGCTTCTCGGTTAACCTTGTTGCCCTGATTAAAGCCCAACACCTTACGCCATTGTGTCGGAGCGTAGATTTTGAACGCTGTATTATGCCAATATGACATATCCATAATAGCGCCCTGAAGTCTGCTTAATGTGATTAGCGTCTTAATAGACGTCCTCAGTGAGACATCTTCAAAAATAATTATATCAGCCTTAGACTTCAAAAAGAGGAGATGTATCTTTCGACACATCTCCTCAAATCTATCCTCTGGCGAAACGGACTTGTCAGCTGTGAGTTTGCCGAAGCTGACGAGATCGCCGTCGTCGAATATGGCGTAGCCGGTAATAATACTGGCTTGGTCTAACGCCAAAATTCTCATACGGTCACATACCCGCTTCCATCATACTCAATGGCGTTCGTCTGAACGAGTTCGCCCTTAGCATCAACATAGACTATGATTCCGCTATATTTGTTGTAAGAAACGACCTGACACTTTCTCTTGCGGGGCTGAGTCTTTGACTTGCGCTTTGGAGTTTCCTTGTCGGCGACTTCTACAACCTCTACAACGTTTTCATTATCCATATTGATTATTCCTCCTCATCCTGCCAAATAAGGTCAAGAATGTTGTCATCACTGTCTGCCATAAGGTCACAGGTGATAGTGATAGTAGCGGGGTCGCCGCTGTTAGCACACGACAGAGAGAAGTTGGTCTGAGGAGAGCACTTGTACGCGACCATTCTGTAAGGAACAATCTCGTCGTTCTCAGTCTTCTCATAAGTATCGCCGTAGACGGTGAACGCTCTCGGGAAGGTTGTAGACTTAATGTTTATCTTGCGCACCTTCTCAGAAAGCTCAGTCATGTAATAGACAATATAACTGGTGCCAACCGTTGCTCCGGTAACAGTAATGTCCTTGGAGCTCGCGGTTGCTGTAGCGGCAATCTCTGTGCCGCAGTCATCATCTGCCGCGAAGACATTGACAGTACCGACGACAGGAGCGCCGGAAATGGTCAGCTTGCCCTCGGTAGCACACTTAACAACCTCACGCTTGAGGAACTTAGCGGTTGTCTCAATATCTGCACCGGTAATCAGAGAATAGAGCTTAGCTGTCTTCATCTGAGTCTCGAACGCAATTGTGCCGCCGCGCTCGCCGTGGAAGGTAACTCTCTTCGGGTGTCCCTTACCACCGTAAGCATAAACAGCCTCTCCACTCATCTCGGTCGTTGTCGTATTAGCAAAGTCGAGATTGAGGAAAGGCTTCTTGCTCTTATATTCAACGAATATAAGGTCACATACTTCTCTGTTAGCAAAAGTAGTATTGTTGTTCATATTAAACCTCTCTTATTTATTTGTTAAATCCTTAAACCACGCCGAAAGCTCTATGGAGTCCTTGCCCCATGCAGCCCAGCGCAGTCCTTCGACCGATTCATAAGTAATGACGTTGAGACGCCTGAACTGGTCGTAAAGTTGCAATATAGTTAAATCCCAGATATTAAGTAGGTTTAAAGAGGGATGCTTTGCGCACACGGCGGATATAATGTTCGGAAGCGTGTAGTCGTTAGACGGCTGTTCTTTTTTCTTAGCCTTATCAAACTCTTTCTTCCGCGCCTTACATCTTTCGTAAATGGCTTTAGCTTTTTTGTTTGAGAACTTTAATTCGCTCTTACTCTCTTTTTCCACACCAATTATCTGAGCAATTAAACTTTGTATATCTCCGAAATTTCCGTTGTTGATTTCGCCGACCACTTGCTTATCCTTATAAACCTTGAAACACAAGCTCTTATCATCAAAGACAACCTTTTCTTCAATAAAAAAAGAGAGCGCCTCAAAAAAGGTCTCTCTTAACATCGGGTAGGTTATTAAGATGTAAAAGGTTGAAAGGTCGGGTATGAGCATAGGCATTTGCCCGTCAAGCTCGTTCGGATCGAACATGATTACGCTCACATAGCCGAAGAACTTATCGTAGCCAAGCTGACGAACCTCCGACAATCGTGGCTGTCGTACATGACACACATTACCGACAGCGATAGAACTGCCAGTAATCGAGTCCCACGGGGTCAGCTTCATTTAGCCACCCTCGTTCTGTCTCGCGCATAGTCAGGCACGGTATATGTCAGCAGACGAGCGGTAAAGCCTTCGGGTGCAGCCGCGAGCGTCGCCGAACTAAGTTGTAACCTGCCTATACCGAACTCCGAACTGCCGTTTATCAGTAGGTCTATCTGACGGCATATGTTGTCGCGCCTGTTTCCCTTAACACCCGGGAAGCTATTGCTGTCGAGCTTCATAAAAGATTTGTTACAGACGACCTCAACAAGGAGCGTCATTCTCTTAACGCTTCCGCTCGGAGCCTTAGTGACCTCTGTATCAACAAGCACATAAGCGCCAGCTTCTTGAACGCTCTCGTCTATCCAACCGTGGTCGTTAATGTGGTCTTCCCACTTCTCAGCATCGTCATCATCAGGGGCGTATCTGCCGTTCGAGACGAGCTTCATAACCTCTGATGACTCCAAAATTTTGCTGATAACGAGATTGTTATAGTCTATAATTTCATCGAGGTGTGTATATCCTGCCATTAGCCAGCCACCTCGACTTTCTTATAAGCGGAGCGTTCTCCGCCGTCGTTTAGTTCAATAGTCAGCTTTGTGCCAATGAGTGTATCATTAGCATCAACGGAAATAATTAATGCGCCATCCTTAACGGAATACTGTATGCCGTATGTAGCCCCACTTACAGACCACGACGGAACAGCTTCTTCATCAATCTTGCCGGTGTCTTTGAAGAACTGCGCAAGATATGTCCTTTGTGCTCCAATTCTGAGCGTATCGCGCCCGGTAATCTTGCAAAGAGTACCAGCAGTAGACGGCTCACTTGGAGCGATGTAGTCGCATATGCGCTCTTTGGCATTGTCTCTCGAAGCGTCGTACTCAACACTTTCGACATTCATAATAAGAAGATGTCCATTTTTGCCGTAACTTCGGCTTATCGGGTCTTCTCCCGTATAAATGTAGCAAGTAAGAATCTCGTCGCCGTTAGCGTTGTAGTTAACACCACCGGCTATACGCTTATCTATATAGAGCTTAGCTGTGTCTTCGTCGTAGGGGAGATACACCTTAAACTGTTTGTGTAACGACTGGACTAAGTTGTTGCCCTTAAGGGTTGTCGAATAAACGCCTGAGTCCAAAACTCCCCAACGCTCGATAATATCCGAAGTGCCGTTCTGAAATCTGAACAGGTGGTTACACAGCCATGCCATTCCTGTTATGTGGATCTCATTCACCACTCTCGTTTCAATAACAATAAAGTGTTCGCCCATAATTTCAAGGGTATCTCCAACGTAAAGTTTTTCGTCAGGAAAGGCGATGACCTTTATTTTGTAAGCAACCTCAGTTCGGTCAACCAAGAAACGCTGCGGGGTTCCGTTACGAGTTGCATTAGGCTGATATCCGGGATTACTCAGAACCTTAGATTGGAAGTTGTCTTTAGCCTTTTGAATAATCCTGTCTCGCTCAGATGTACCATTTACGCCGAGACGCGCATTGTAATGAGACCAATCAAGCACGGCGTCCACCGCCAATCCTGTTAAGAAGATTCAAAGCCTTGAACACCTCGCGCTTACAGACTTCTTCCGAGACCTCATTCTCGTTGAGATAATTTAAAATATTCACAACGGTGACAAAGTCCATATTATCTGCAAGCTTGTCAAAGGTCGTCAAAGCTCCTTTTGCTTCTATGACGACACTATCTATGTACTCCGATAAATGTATGCCATCTTCCGCGTCGATTGTTTCATATTCTTTTAAAGGAATAATCTTATAAACGTGACCCGTAAAACGATTGATAAATGTTTTAAGCTTTATAATAATCACCTACGCTTTCAGTGAGGCGATATTACCGGCATAATAGGTGTACTCAGTCATTTTGCGGCGATATTCCTTATAAAGGGAGTTTCTAAATTCCGTCATCTCTCTTAAGAGATTAGCGGGGGAGAAGAACGAATAATCCTTGACGGACAAGGAGTTACTTAAGTTTGTGCTATCCAAAACCTTAGAGCTAACCCAGTAGTACGCGATACCGAGAGCGAGAATTTCGATTACTTCGTTATCCAAGTCAACCTTATATTCTTTGTAATCGGTATCTATCTGGGAAAGGTCTATGCGGCACATCTTCTCGAAGTCCGCTTGAGCGCTCATGAGATATTTTTCAAGTATATACTCGCGCTCGGATTCCGATAGCTTCAAGAAATCATAATCAGAGAACTTCAGAACAGCTCGTTCGTAAATCTCTGAAAACGGTGTTGCCATTAAATCACCTCTCGGACTTCATCAGATCACAACCGAGAGCCTCCTCAAAAGCTCTAATCTTCTTGAGAGAATCGAGAGTTCCATCCTCAATAAATGTGTTAAGAGCAACAACAAGATTTTCTCTTGCAGTCGTGGTGAGAAGCGGAACCTTTGTTTTGATATCCTTCACGCTCCAACCGCAGACCTTCTGGAAATCATCGGGGTCGATAATATCCTTGTAATATCTGCCGACTGCAAGGGCGTTGTACACATCTTCGGGCGTATGCTCGCCGTCGTCAACCGAATCAACGAGTATCTTATTCTCAGTAAAGAATACCGCTGCTGACGCCTTTATCGAGCGAAGTAGACTCATCGAGACGGGCTGTATGTCTCCGCAAAACTCCCAATCGATGGTCTCGCCACTTCTCTTATCTACGAAAGTAAGACCACCGAAAGTGTTCGATTTCACATATATGAGGGTAGAATCATCTATTCTTGAGGGTCTCTTGGGCGCAGCGGGAGCAGCCTTAATCGTCTCATTTTCTTTTGTCTGATTTTCTGCATTAGTTGTTTTGGTCTTAGTGGCTCCCTTTTTAGCGCCGGTAGTTGTTTTATTCTGCTGTGCCATTATTATCTTTTACACTCCTTTTATTCTTAGAAAGGGGAGAGCCACGCGGACTCTCCCCAAAAGTTTAATTTTGATTAAGCGTTGATGTCATAAACGCCAATCTTGCTGTTAAGAACAAGACCAACGCCGACGGGCTGTATGTACACATACTCCTGAGTGAGGTCTGCGTTATCAGTAGCCTCTTTGACATTCATAATGCCAGTGCCCTCGTTGACAATCTTAATCGGCTTGTCGTCGCCAGCTATGACAAACACCTTAGTGTTCGACAGAGCGAAGACATCAGTGCCGGGCTTGTGAGCCTGCTTCATGCGAAGCATCGGAGTGCCCGAATACTTGCCATAATAACCGAAGTTGTAGATGTCGTTCTTAGCGTCGTCAGAGACAACAGCGTCAGCGACCTTCTTGAGAGCACCTCTTGTGCCGCAAATTTTTGCAGATGTGCCCGAAGCCGCCTCGACATGGTCGATAATCTCGTCCATGTTAGCAGTGGTGAACGAGCCACTCTTAACATACTTATCGCTCAGACCAGCGGTCGAAGCAGAGATATTGTTGAGGCAAGCCAGTGCGTCGAGAGCTATCTGATTTGTGAAAGCCTTACCAACCATATCAACAAACTCGTTGAAGTCAACGCGACCAGAGAGAAGTCTATTCAGATCCTCATAAACGCGAATAGCCTTAGCTGTAGTCTTAATAGTAACAGACTCACCCTCGGGGATTCTCTGGCGACGAACGCCCTGAATACCAGCCGCTGCATCAGCAACTATAAGGTCATTCTCGCCGTGAGTGGTAAACTTAGCCTCGTCGCCGTCTGCGGTGTTGCGATACTCGCACAGGCTCATAAGAACCGGGTCATTCGCAATACCCTCATTGATTATTGCGGGAAGAAGAATCTCAACAAGGTCAAACACGGGCTTGCCGGGTCTGAAGTCGCGAGCGTTAAGCTTAGTGGAGCCGCCGTTGAGCTCAATAAGAGCATTGCGGATGGTCTCGGATGTCTTTGCGGCGGAATACTGTGCGTACTGCTTGCCCTTGATAGCGTCAAGTGCAACCTTAACTATGTTGTTATCCATTATATTTTTCACCTCTGTGTAATCTTTAATTTTTGGTTAAGCTATCTTAATGACGATCCAGTCGCCCTCAATAGCCTCAACAGTGCCGACCTTAGTGGAGCCGGAAGTAAGGGTCTTGACAACATTGCCCTTAGTGCCAGCCTGAAGCTCGACAATATCACCGACCGCTATAGCGGCAGCAGCGTCAAGAGCCTCAGCGGTAACAGAGAAATAGCCTCTGATAAGCTTGTAGCCACGAAGGATATCGCCAGCTTCATTCCTGAACTCGCCAAGAGTGTTGTTGGAAACAGCCTTATCAACCTCGGGAGAAGCGATAAGAACGATGTCGGACAGAGCGGTAGTAGCGGCGGGAGTGTCGCCGGTGTGAACCTCGCGCTCGCCTGAAATAAGTGCGCCAACCTTAACAAAGTTGCCGTTCTCAATTGCAGTATCTTTGCCGCTGGGCTGATACTTGACGGAAACAAGGTCGCCGCCAAACACAGTGCCAGTCAGATTATCAGTTCTAACTTTTGCGTATGCCATTGTATTAACCTCTTTCTTTTTAAAAAAATAAAGCCCACCTTACATGGCGGGTAAATAAATTATTTACGAGAATATGTTTTAAAGAAATCATCTACATAACTTGTAGACTCTTGTGTGTTGAGCAGAAGTCCAGCCTTAACTGTCTTTGCAGAGCCATACTGACCGCGAATAGCAAAGCACTCCTTGCGCAGGTCATCTGCGGAGAACTCATAAGCCTTAGCCTTAAGGTCACGGAACGACTCAAATCTATTCAGATCGCTGAACTCTCCAAGAACCGCGTCGCACTCAGCCTTATGAGCTTTATCTTCAACATCTTTCTTGAAGTCGCGAAGCGCAGTCACCTCAAGCTTCATAGCATCAAGAGCCGCAACTTCATCGTCTGTAAGCCAACGGGGCTGTATATGAACCCACTCGTCGCCGACAGCTACTTCGCCGTTCGACTCGTCAAGAGTGTACGGGCACTTGAAATGGTCTTCATTACCGTCTTCATACGAATACTTTTCGATATAGACGTAATTGTCATCGCAGTCCATCGCCCAATAGCTATGAGCATCATCGCCGAGAGAGCGAACCGCTTTTCGCACGGCATCGAGCTTCTGTTGATAGGTCATGGAGAACTCTTCCTTTTCGGGTTCGACAACCTCAGTAGCATCAGGCTCAACAGTTTCAGAAGTAGCATCCTGTGCCATGATTGCGGCAGAATCTTCTGCGGAAACTTCAGGTTCAACTTCGGGAGCTACTTCAACAGTAGGCTCCTGTTCAAGCTCCATCTCTTTCTTGTCTTCCATAGCGTTACCTCCTTCCTTGCGCAGCGCAAAATAGTCGGCGCACTGCTCTTTAAGTTTCAGCATTACATCATCAAAGTTGCTATTATCAAGCTCAAACTCTTCAGGCTTGTACACTTTGGATGAGATAAAGCAGGGCTCAGTATGCTCGTCGGGATTGTCGGACATACCGAGAAGGCAGAGCTTCAGGAAGCTAAAATCGAGGATTTCCTGATAATTCGAGTCTTCAGCTAACGGTCTCGACTGCTTAACCTCTATCTCCATGCTCTCCCCAAAATACACATCGTCAGAGTATATTGCCGACATAAGTTCGGGAACGTGCTCGGTATAGAGGATGCACTTACAGACCAGATAGGTGACGGACTCGCCGTACTCTTCTATCTCACGGAACTCGAAACTGTCATTTACAACACAACCAACCACTTGAGTCAGCGGCTTAAAATTCCAGTTTTCATCTATCGTATAGTCATGACCGCCAATAAACACACCTGTACCGTCGTCTCTTTCAATAAGATGGGCGACGATGGGAAGATAGTTCAGACCGTACATCTCTTTCTCGATAGTCTCACGAGAGATATAGGAGTAGTTTCGATTTTTGCCACACCCACAAACGGTACATTCCGCAAGCGTAAAATTCTCATTCAGCTTTTGGAGCGGAGTGATTTTTGAAAAGGTGTGAATTTGAGACACTTTTCCTTCCATGTTTCCTCCTTCCTTGAAAATGTAGTTTATTGCTGTATATGAACTTTGTATCGCTGAATTTGCTGTGTACAATGTCCAACAGCTCGGGTGTAGCCTCAAACATCGCTATATCGATGTCATTGATTTTTTCCCGAATATAACTAAACCCCGCGTCACTAAGAGCCTTAATGACTGCGGGGTCTGCTACCTTAATATAGTTCATTTGTTATTCTCCTCCGGACTACTGCTTATCGCGCGTCCTCGCACCCTCATCGGACAGATCGCTCTCATCCTCTGCGGGACGCCCTATCTCTTCAGATGTGGTTGTGTGCGAGCTTAGGAGCGGTTTGAGCTTATCAACACCAATAATATCGTCTTCAATGCGATTAAGCCCGGACACCATAAGAGGAGTTAAGCCGAGAGCCGCAAAATACATACTGGGAGTTACGCCATATGTAGCCGCTTCCTTATATATACCAACGATATCCTTACGATTATAGATAGTAGTTGATAAGAACTGTATTTGGAACTTGATAGTTCCGCTGAGATATTTAAGATGTCTGTTGACAAGTCTTTGCGCGTTACCTAAGAATCCAAGCAACAGCTCAGAGTCGGTGGTTATAGCAAGGCTCATACCTCCGGATGTATCTGTTTTACCGCCGTGGAGAACGCTGTTTGAGCCGCAGTTCTCCCAATACTGTTCGACCGAACGAGTAACAATATCAACTGTGCTTATACCTCTGTCTTGATCGAAGTTGAAGTCCTCGACCTTGAACGGGAGCACAGCCGCACCAACCTGCGGAGGAAGCGCATTGCAAAGGTGAGTGTAATACTGCATTGCCAGATTCCAATCTATCGTCGGCGCTCCCTGACTATCGAGGTCGATTCTGCCGACAAGCACCTTGTAATTAGCAAGTTCAGTAGCCGTCTCCTGCAACGCCTTGTAGTTTTCTATATCCAACAGGTCGGGGAGACAACCAACATAAGGCGGTATGAACGCACCTTGGTCGCCGTCTGCAGTACAGAACGGGAGACACCAAGATATCTCTTCGGGAACGAACTGCCTCTTAACGCCGTCGGATTTATAGGCATTCCACATCTTGGTGAACTCGGGCGGATAAAATCCAAGCTCGTCCTCTTTAATCTGGGACATATCAACCGTGTAGAGATAAGTACCGTCGGCGATAGCTTCAACAGTACAATAGTCGGCATTGATTTTTTGAATAAAGAATGAATCCCCGGACTCCCACGACACGCCGAAGAAGATTCCCTCGCGCACCGCGCTCACGGCAGCCTTGGAAAGCTCGTTCTTCAAATTCCAAACCTCACACTTTTTAGCCGCAGCAAGATATTGCTTCTGAAGATTATTGGCTTTCATCTTAGACTCATCATATCCAAGAGGGTAAAGCACATAATCCCACAGCCACATATTTGCTTGATAGTTAATAAGGCGACGATACAGCGGCGAAGCATTGTAAAGATACATCGACGCGTTGCGAAGACTCTTTGCGTTTGTTGATGGGTTTTTAAGCCACGTCAGAATATTTTCCTTTGTATAGGTGGAGTACGACTGACCTCGACTCTGTTGCGAGGACGCAGGATTGCTTATATTTCTTTGAGCTATCTTCTGTGCGTATAAAAGAGCTTTATGAAACTCCGCCTTTGCCGCTTCAAGGTCAACTTTCTTTTGCTCTTCAGCTGAGGGCGGCGGAGCCGTTTCTTTCTTTTTTGCCACTTCGCGCCTCCTTTCTTATTTAATAATAGGTTTCTTGAACGCAAACACTTTGCGTTCGGGTGGTTTGTTGCTGGGCTTGAGCTTTCTTTCAAGCTCCTGAACAACCCAATAGTTGTAACCGACCGATGACACTCGGTCTTTTCTCATACCGGACTGTTCTTTGACCTTTATCAAAGTACCGGTAGGTGTGTATTTCAGACTTATTATCTCGTTAATAAAGAGCGTCGTATGAATATAGGGAAGCAGAACTTTACGCTTCAACTCAGCGTCATCAAGTATAGCTTGAACAATACCTCTCGGCAGTTCATAAAAGTCATTTTCAGAACTAAGAAGCTTAATCTTATTCTGCTTAAAGCCGTCGCGTAGCGCAAGATACATATCATTATTAAACTGACTTGTAGCCTGTATTGCCCAAATAACCTTTTTAGCCTCTCTGTCCGTGCAACGAGCGGCGTACACGTCGTCATTACAACAACTGAGTGGCGGGTAGGTAACATTGTACTCCGGGTCATATATGTCGCGCACGAGAGCGTCGTACACGCCTATACCAAGACCCTTAACATCGAGAGCTATGTCGGTACAATGGAACTGCTCGTACAACCTGCGTATACGTAAGGCGAGGTCGTTCGTGTGAAGTCCCTCGTGATTCTCCGTATATATGAGGTTGCTGATGTATCTATTCTCCGAATTAGGTATAGCCCTGTTAATCCATATAGACGCGGCGTCGTTGTTTTGCTTCTTGGAAGCCAACAGCGCAACGTCGGCAGAAAGAACACGTCTCTCATTAAATGCGAGCGGAGGTATCTTCTGCTTATAGTTAGGTATAAGAGAGCTGATATAGTCGGGATATATGGCTTGCTTTATCTGACGAGTTTTGGCTATATCGTCATAAGAGAACAGCGAGCCGTCCGTATCTCCGAACCACAAGCACTCCATTTCCATGCCGAACGTCGTCTCAGACTGGTCGCCCTCGGAAAGCTCGTCCGCTATCTGATTCTTGTCAAGCAGGTGCTCTTTTATTGAAAGCTGATAGGGGAGTCCGCAGGTGAAATATCTGCGCTGATCGTCGCTCATATTCTTTGCGTATGTCTGAAGCTTACCAAAAGACCAATGGGACTTATACCATGCAGACGAAAGATAGATTTCTTTGTTTCTCTCGGTCAAATGCGCATATTTAGGATTGTTGAGATATCCCGGATTTCTCGGAGCCGTCAAAAATCTTTTGAGAACCGTTTGGATGATAGTAAGCGGTATCATACGGAACTCATCGCAGATGATAATATTAGCTCTGTTGTGTCGAGCCTCATCGTTTGCAGTTACGACGAATATACGAGATGTATTCCTAAACACAATCTCCGCTTTGGATTGATTTATTGTTATGCCTTTCGGTTCTATCTCTAACTGAAGATTGGCGGAATTAGGCATAAGAATCGTTTGAATTTTCGTCAAGACCTCGACAGACTGTCCACGGGTCTTAGACGCAATACAGATAGCTGTACCGGGGTACAAAATACAACGTACACAGCAGAACACGGCGACCAGAAAGGTCTTTCCCTGCCCTCTTGCTGCGATGTACATTATATAGTTGCACCAGTTCATCATATACAGGATTATCTGCTGAAAAAGCTTAAGCTTAATATTAAGATAATCCATGCAGAAACGGTGAGGGTTAGCCCTATAGAACGAGCACCACGCGTCCACGCCGTTCATAATTCGCTTAGCCTTGTCGTTGGCTAACTCGCGGTCGCTGAGCTTATTCCGTGTCGCCATAATCTTCACCGTCACTTATAATGGCATCCAACAACGCGTCGTCGTCGCCCTCGTATTCAGGCATTTCAACACGGTATTTTGCCATCTCTTCCTCGTAAGCCGCGCTGTATTTGTTCTGTATTCCCAACATCTTGCACAGATGCCCGAGGAAGTAAACCGTTATGTATTTGCGGATTCCATCAACATCCTGCCATTCGGGGAGCGGCTCTGAAATGGGGCGTTCATTTTCCCATTTCTTGATAAGAGTACCAAAGGTGTTTTGCTCAACCATAGCGTTCTCATTATTCTGACTTGGCTTTAAGTTTGCCGTGCCGAGGAGGTCTTGGAATACCTTGAGTGCCTCTACAAGCTTCATAGACCCCTTGCCTTGCTGAGCTTTTAGAATATTGAGCTGAGCAATACACAGATTCTTGAAGACCTCTTCCTGAGATTTAGTAGAGCACTCATGCCGCGAAGTCCAGTCGTCGTATTGCTCTTGAAGAAACTTAAGCTCTTCGGGTTCAAATCCGCCACCGAAGAACGCTAAGGTCTTCTGTTTTATTTTGATTTCAGAACTATTGTTCTTTAAATCCTCTACGTCATTAATGACGGTTTCCTCGTCGCGTATAGTGTCATCGTAGGTTTTGCCCTGATAACAACGCAGAGACATCTTAGACACATATGAGCTCATGCGGCTAAAAGACGCCGAGCTCTTCTCGGTTGCATCATATATCCTTTTTGAGAAATACCAGTCGAACTTCTGACATAGACGCTTCGTCGCCTCCATCTCCGAGCCAAGTTCGTCAGTATACAATTCAAATAACTCCTCGACGCACGAGCGGCACACGGGGATAAATCCATCGTTGCCGACATGAATAGGGGATTGCGATCTATAAAAGTTACCGGTAAGCTTCGTATATTTTTTGCCGCACATAGTGCAGTAGAACTCGGTTCGACCGTTAGACGACGCGGGCTTTTTCTTTTTCTTTGAGGTCGATTTAGAGCGACCTATTGAGTTTTGAGCTATGTTACCCACATCCTTTATATATAAAAATAGCGCCCCTATACGGGACGCAAAAAAGTTAAATTGGCGGCGCTTGCAGGATTTGAACCTACACTATCAGAGCCAAAATCTGATGTGCTACCCTTACACCAAAGCGCTGTATTGCAGGACTCGGGCGGATATCGCTTGCATAATACCCGCCCAAAGTTCTGCTTAAGGAGGAATGAAATTTTGAAGCCGCTTGCAAGCAGCCGACAAAATGGAATTGTCCAATTAAACCGCCCGTATGGGCGGCATTTGTAAAACTAAGGAAACGTCGTAACGCTTCCTATACAAAGGCAAATGAGCCTTTTGATAACCTAAGTTAAATCCAAGTCGCGCCTTTTCATCAGCCATCGGGATTTTTACGGCTTAACAAGCCGCCGCCGAGCGCTCAGGCAGTCCGATACTTAACTTCTCGCGCTTCCTCGCGCTTGGATTTGTGGAGCATCCTGCGTGACTCGAACACGCAACCCGCTGCTTACAGGGCAGCTGCTCTACCATTGAGCCAAGGATGCAGATACTCGGATTTGACGCCACTGGGACACATCGTTGAGAGGTGCGGGCGGTCTGACGTACCGAGCTTGTGGCGCAATCCACACGTCCCCGTTGCGCATACGGGATATTGGAGCCTTATGTTGGATTTGAACCAACGCGCTTCCGGTTAACAGCCGGACGCTCTTCCACTGAGCTAATAAGGCAGATATTGACTTTGCATCAAATAAGGACTAAAATATGCTTGCCCATTTCGCGTGCTCCAATAAGCGCGAGGGTAAGAAAGGAGCTGGTGATTTTTGTCCCAGTTTTTGATCTTGCCTGTCTCTGACGCAAAGCCAATGCATGGGCAGAACGTGTATTAACACGCTCCGCAGTTCCCTACTGCTAAAGTGCGGTCGCCTTGGTTAAGAAAGGAACGCCACATCACGTCCATGACTCTCGGTAGTAAGCAGTGCAGATGCCGGTTACTCAGCCTACTGGTGGGTTATAATGGCCAGAACAGAATTAAAAGGACCAAAAGGAAAACCCTGTCTTACGAGTACGAAGTCAGGTGTTACCGATTGTCATTGCACCAAGGTTCAGAGAAAACAAATAGGGGAGAACTGCCGATGATGATGTGCTCGGTAGTTCTTTTGAATAAAAGGAAACATAACAAGACTCGCTTGTTATCTGGTTGCGGAGGCAGGACTTGAACCTGCGACCTCCGGGTCATGAGCCCGACGAGCTACCAACTGCTCCACTCCGCAATATATTTATTTTATAACAACAGCAAGCAAACCGTCTAACAATTGTCTAACACTATTATTATTTAGCGATTTTTCGCACCACGCGAACTGTTTATTAATTGCGTTATATGGGAAAAATCACGGTTCTACACTGTATGGAATCGAATGACACTATTTGATGTTCGCATCACAACCACTGTTAACCGCAGGGTCGTTGGTTCGAGTCCAACAGGGGGAGCCATCTCAGAAGCCTTGAACCTCAACGGGTTCAGGGCTTTTCCCTTTTCCAAAATAACTCGAAATTCCCATGTGTCTAACATTTTGTCTAACACGCCCGAGCTAAAGTTTCGCGAATAACTTCAGAAGTCATCTTTTTCCTCGACAAATCAAGGTGTCCGTATATATTACAAGTCATTTTTATATCGGCGTGACCCATCCAATCTTGGACATCCTTGAGCGAACAACCTTTGGCGAGAAGAAGGCTCGCACAACTATGTCTTAGATCGTGGAATCTTATATGCGGGAGATTATATTTTCTCAATAGGTCTCCGAATTTGTGCGATATATATGACGGGTCGTACATTGCGCCATTCGCCCATTTGAAGATATAATCATTCTCCACATAGGCGTCTCCAAAGAACTCTCTGTTCTTCTGTTCCTCTTCTTTGAGCTGAAGCAGTAGCTCTCTAATTTCAGGAAACAGCGGAAACGACCGATAACTTGATTTGTTTTTGGTTTTGTCTTTCTCGACAACCTTGGTTGACATAGAGACCGTGTGACGTATAAGGATAGTATTTGTGTCAAAATCAATGCTTTGCCACTGTAGACCCAAAACCTCACTGCGCCGCAGTCCATACATGACTGTAGTTTGGATGAGCGGATGCAAAGGTTCGTCCTTTATGGTCTCAAGCAGAGTGTTAATTTCACTGGCGTTATACCACTCATACTCCCGTCTCTCAAGTTTTGGGAGCCTCACGAGTTCACAGGGATTAGACCTTATGAGCTTATGCCGCATAGCCTCCTTAAAGGCAAGCTGAAGAACATTCTTATGCAGACGAAGGGTTTTAGGTGATAGACCGCCATTCCCATCTTTTCTGCCGTGGGTCGCCTTATAGTCAAAATATTGCTGTATATTGTCAAGGTTGGCATCCACTAATTTTATTTTGTGTTCCTCAAAATACGGTTGAACGTGAGAATCAACTATAACCTTATAGCCATCCCACGTTACAGTGTCTATGAAGGGTTTTGTCTCCGTGAGCCATTGGTCTAAGTAGTCTGAGATAAGTATGTTGGGTTCATAAATAAGCTGAGCACTTTCATACTCGCTGATTATAGACCGCATAGCCGCCTCAGCTTTACGCAGATTATTCTTTACTTCATAACCTGTGTAAACCCACTTCTGCTTACGCTTTCCAGTGTTGTCTACGAAATTCAGAACGGCATAATATTTGCCGCGTTTTGCTTGCAAGCTTCCTGTCAATTAAATAATCTCCTTTCTGTAGTCCGCTTGCTGTTGTACGGTCATTTTAGCACAACAGCACAAAATGTCAACTACCGGCAGAAAGAAAATTTTCAATACTCTTTTTAGTAATTAAGTAACTTGCACCTATACGAACAGAGGGAATAGCGCCGCTATGCACAAGGTCATACGCCGTCTTCCTTCCTATTCGCAACATTGTCTGCATCTCTTTAACAGTTACCACATCAGGATAATTGTCAAACAATCAAATCATTCCATTCCTATAAATTTTTATCAGTGCCCTGCGGAAACTGTCTACTCCTCATCAGTGGAGCGACTTTCTATCCGCAGGGTCTTTAAGTCCCTACTTACGGCAAGGGATTTCCGCTTTTTTAAGTCCCTACTTACGGCAAGGGATTTCCGCTTTTTTAAGTCCCTACTTACGGCAAGGGATTTCCGCTTTTTAGTTCCCGCCGTGAGCTCACGACTTCGTAGACCCCACGACTCGTCTACCGCTTATGGTGCGGCGCATCCTCGCAGGGCGTAATCAGTAACTGCATAACCGCCATTATTGCAGTTTGCAAAAAGAAGTATCGTTATATCACACCGAGGCTCGCAAGCAGCTGGATAATTGCCACGATAGCGATACCACCGGTGAGAGCAAAAACATTTAAAAAGTTGTAGATCAATGCAATCAACATGATATCTCTCCTTTACAGGTCAGCGTAGTCGGGCTCAGTGCTCGGAAAGAACGCCACGCCCGGCACAAATTTGATAACATCCGACGGCTCCGGCACACACATCTCTCCCGTCACCGGGTGTCGGTAAGGCTTCGGTTTGCGCCTAACCTTCTGAAATGTACCAAACCCATATATTGACAGCTTATCTCCGTCGTTAACGACCTTGGAGATAGCGTTGCACACTGCATCAATGCAGAACTCTGAGTCACCAAGGGTGAGAGAGTTATCTTTTGCCACAAGTCTTATAAGTTCCTTGCGATTCAAATTATCTTCCTTTCTTTCCTCAAAAGGCGACAAGCTTCGTCGCCGACTCAATGTTATAACCATCTTTATCAAGACACACATAAATACAGCCCTGCTGTTGAGAGTTAACCAACGCGCCGTCGCCATATCTCATTTTCTGTGTCTCACACGCTGCGCCCTGCTCATACATGGTGGTATTCCCGATTTTATACGAACCAAGTCTGTGCGTATGTGCCATTACAAGGCAGTTGAAATCATACCCCTCATTGCGGAACCACAGGACAGCTTTCTCCGCCGTCTTCATGGGTGAGCTGCTGAAAGCTTTCGGGTGGACAAACATGACATGACCTATCTGCGAGAACCACTCGCCGGTGTAAACAACCTCAACGTCATCGAATGTCTCACGCAACGGCTCGAACCAAGTCTTAATATGATTGCGACGGTCGTAGTGATAGAAGCCGTCAACGAAGATGTAGTCCAGCGCCGTCTCGGGCATAAGCTCCTGAAGGTCTGAATCAAGGTGATTGGCGAGATACGCCCCGAGACGAAGCTCGTGGTTGCCGTAGTTTGCTATGACCTTCTTCGGCTTTATGTAGTCGATAAGGTCTATAATGTACTGCCGACCCTCGACCAGTTCTTCTATGCAGGGTATACGGTACGACTTCGAGAACTTGGAGATTGACTGACAATCAAATATGTCTCCGTTGAGCTGTAGGATATCTACGCGCCCGACATACTTTGAAAATGTCTCTATAGGCTTTGCGAACGGGAAGTGTAGGTCTGATATGGACAGAACCCTCGTCGCCACACCGCGCTCAGCTATCTCACGCTCATAGTTGCGACCGCGATTAAATGCGGCGAACTCTTTTCGGTAAGCACTCTCGCCGAGCGTCTGACCGTTTTCGGCGTTGAGCAGCTCGGCTATCTGGTCGCAGGTGAGACCATAAATTTTCTTGTTGTCGAAAAGCCGAACGAAGTAGTCCACATAAGACTCTCCGCTCTGCTTCTTAGCAAAGTCTTCCATCAGCGGCTCACCTCCACGGTTCGTGGCGAAGCCTCTTGAGGTAGCGCATTACCTTAAAGCTCTCGGTGCAGTAATATGTTTTCTTTCGACTGGGAGCGTAACGGTTCGTTACCGTTATATGTGTTCCCGGAAACTTCTTCCTAATCTTGAAAGCTTCCTCCTGCGAGATTTTAACTATATAAATCATTCCTTTTTATTAATTTGGAGCGAGTTTTCTTACCCCTCTCCTATTGTAACCGCACGGGACACCCCTAAAATTTGTCGCATAATACGGCTATTTTAGGGGGTCATTTATCTCGTTTGAGTCGGATTTTAGCCTATTTTTTGTAAATTTTTGCGTGATTTGTTGTCAATTTACGCGGAATATTTATATCGAGTATATCTCTTGCCGTACAGCTCAACATCGCCCTCGTCGTCTTCTGCGAGCAATCCGATAGGCTCGGCACTTGCTTCGAGAACCTCATAGAACGATGTGTTAGGATAACCGAACAGCATATTAAATATCTTGCGCTGAATCTGAGAATAACGAGGCTCTTCTATCTGGTGCAGGAGGTAGACCATATCGCTCTTGGTAAACGACATATTACCTATATACTCTATGCACTCCTGTCTGATATCACAGCACTGCATCTGCTTAACGGAAGATTCTATGTCCGAAGCATATACACTCTTTATCTCATTTGTCATATCCGTTACCGCATTGATGACTCGGTTGACTTTCTCATACTGCCTGCGGCGGACGTCCACGTCGTCGCCCACGAGAGCAGAAAAGGGGAGGTACTCTTGCTTCTTCCCAATCTCCTCTCTCTGAGCCCTATACGAATTAATACAGGTCTGCACATGATCCATAGTCGTCAAATGCTTCTTGTAATTTTTTCGCTTGCGATCATAGTAACCTTTGCCGATATCCTTAGCTTTGAAGAAGTTAGGCTTAATGGCTCTCCCATCGTCGCCCTCAATCTTATATTTGTCACGCAGTCGGCGAAGCTCCTTGGCGTTATTGATATTGAACTCTTTCTTCGCTTTGTCAATTTCAATGCCGCTCATAATATTCAAGATACATACATCTTTATATATATCTTCAATATCACTGTAGCTGCCGCCGCGATTAAGAACATCCCATATGCGGGTGTTGAGTTCCTGACTGAGGTTGATAATATCACCTATAAGATTGTTGCTCGTCTTAACATCAAGGTCAACCTGTTCGTCGTGAGTATATTTGCGCTTCTTCTTAACGGACGAAACATCCGGCACCGCTATCAAAAACTTGCCTTCGTTCTTAAGCGCGGCATTGATAAGGTGAAGATTATCCGTAACAAGCGAGGTATCTGAATCAAAATCGCATCCCGATAATTCGTTTAAGACATTTTCGCCAATACTGTTTATGCAGACTATCTCGTTCGTCAGATTAAAGTAGCGGTCGATTTCGCTACACTCCACATTCGTCGGAACCCACACATTGCTCATTGAGATATGGGGGCTGCGCGAACCTACGAGCCTCTGCCCGTACCCGAACCTCTTCGTATGTATGTTGCCGACACCCAGCACCGACACGCCGTCGAACTTGCCGATGCTCGCCTGTAACATCTCGACTGGATTGCCAAACAAGGTTTCGTAATTGCCCTCGACAAGCACATGACCGAGCCTAAGATTTTTTGTAAAAGACTTAAGAATATCTATCTTGAAGTCATGATAAAGCTTCGTCTGCGCAAACCTGTCATTGAGACCGAGAAGCTTATATACAACATCATTCTTCGACTCAGCAGGGGAGATATCAAATTCGTCTTCTATCGGATATTTGATATGGTAGCGCAGAACTGCGGGGTCTGTTCTGATAGCTGTCATATAGTCAAATGTCTCCTTGAGGAATGCCGCCGTCTCAGCCTTGTCCATCTGCAAGCTGTTGAGAAGCTGATAGTGCGTCTGCACCATGCGCCCGTCAAAAAAGTGAGTCGGCTTATCATACTTAACAACGCCAAAAGTATTGTCGATGTGCTTCATCCAATCGTTTATCGTCCCGAACTTCAGATACTTAATGCTGCTCGGCGTGGTTACTATCTTTATATCTTCCACACGCTTCGCTTTAGTGTAGCCCTTTAGCTGACTCACCTCCGTTATGCCGTGGTCGGCAAACCACTGCTGCAAGTTTGTATTGAAGCAACAGCATTTAAAGAAGAGGTTGCGGAGTAGTATCATACCCTTATCGCTGTATTTGCCCATAGCTGATATATCTATAAGCCCCTGTCCGTCCCAGATAGAGTTGGTTATCTGTTCGTCTTTTTCTTCGGCGATTAGGTGGTCGCCATCTTCGCTGACGGACATAACCCTATCGAAGAATTTGCTCTCGTAGTCGTCTATCACGAGAATGTTCTCGGGGTTTATTTCCAGTATATCAATAATGGAGCTTGACGGCAGAGAGATGTATGACTCAAGTGCGGCAAGGTCTACCTCTTCACCCTCGGCGACTTTCAGCCCGCACATCTCCCACTTATGCATACGAGCGTATAGCTTCTCGTCAATGAAGAGGCACTTGCCAACACGAGAACTGCCGCTCGACCTCTTCCACCTGACATATCTCACGCCATTACACACAAAGCCGTCATTATAAAGTATTCTGCGCAGCTCCGCTGTGCTCTTCAGCGTCTTGGGTGTTTTGATGAGCATATATACGCCGCCCTCAAAGCCGAAGTATTTACCGAGCACTTCGTCAGATACTGGACATTCCACAGGCTGTCCAAGTATTATTCCTATCAGCTCGCCGTCCTTTGTGGCTACGCAGTCATTGAAGTTAAGGTCTGTATCTTTATATCCGAAGCGAATATATTTGTTTCTACCGGCTTTATTAAACTCCGCTACCGAGTATTTAAAGGTTACATTTATCACACGGGAAGTATACTCTTTCTTTCTCCCGTAAAAGCTGAAGTTGGTGCGGCGATATACCTTTTCATAAACCTCACGCAACTTTATCTGATCCAAGCTGTAATCGAGCGTGTTGGCATATCGTCTGTAATTAACCTTGCCGTCTTTGTCCACCAATGAGTAACCCATATCGGGGTACAGCTCATTTGTTATGTATATGTCCTTAGCGTCGATACCCGGTATATATATTGTATTACCTATAGTTAATTCTCCTCATCCATATCCGTATTTATGGCTTGATTCCCATAGTCTATGTAAGCGACCTCATCCCAACTGCCGTGGCAGGGGTAGTCGTTGTCGTCGTTGCCGCAGCAGTTAATCCACGGACAACCTTCGCAAAATCCTCTGTTCAACTTCTTTCTCTAATCCTTTCTGTAAAATGCCGTTCACACCTCTTCCCTAAAATATCAGCCATGTCTCATTTCGTCCGAGTTTTGCTGTCTATATACTATAAATTTTGGTTTAAAGTGTCCCGGTAGGGTAACTTGCACCCCAAGTTTTAATGTTTTATTTTTGTGTATTTAGCTTGACATTTCGCTTATGATACCATCTATCGTCTGCGCGACCTTAACGAAGTCTTCTGCCTTATAGCCCCTCGTCGTCATCGCGGCAGTTCCAATTCTTATACCACTGGTCTGTACAGGACTGCGCTTCTCTCCGGGGACGCAGTTTTTGTTGAGCGTAATGCCGTGTTTATCGAGCTCGTCCTGTACCATCTTGCCGCTGATGTTCGGATGCGTCTTCGACAGGTCAACCAAGAATAGGTGGTTGTCTGTTCCGCCGGTAACTACATCATACCCCAGTCTGATAAACTCATCTGCCATAGCCTTGGAGTTTTTGACGACCTGATGGATATAATCGCGATACTCCTGCGTACAAGCTTCTTCTGCGGCAACAGCCTTACCTGCGATGACGTGCTGCAATGGTCCACCCTGAACGCCGGGGAACACAGCCTTGTCAACCTGTAGCGCAAGAGACGGCTTGCAGAAAATCATTCCGCCCCTTGGTCCACGCAGAGTTTTGTGGGTCGTCGTCGTAATAATATCGGCGAGTCCAAAAGGGGAGGGGTGGTCGCCCGCAGCTACCAGTCCCGCGATATGAGCCATGTCAACCATGAAGTAGGCGTTACACTTATTAGCTATACCGGCGATTCTCTCAAAGTCGATGACACGACTGTATGCAGAAGCTCCGGCGAGAATCAACTTGGGTCTGAGCTCGTGCGCCTTTCGAGCCAAGTCGTCGTAGTCGATAAAGCCGTGTTCATCCACCCCATAGAAGTTAACATCGTATAGCTTACCCGAAAAATTCACAGCAGAGCCGTGCGTAAGGTGTCCGCCGTTGTCGAGACTCATAGCAAGAATCTTGTCACTGGGCTGAAGAACGCTCATATACGCTGCCATGTTTGCCTGTGAACCTGAGTGCGGCTGAATATTGACGTGATAGTCTGTGTTAAAGACCTCGCGCCACTTATTACAACAATACTCTTCAAGAGCGTCCACATTTTCACAGCCGCCGTAGTATCTGCCTTTAGATCCTGATGTTCTGACTGCGGGGTAGCCCTCCGAGTATTTATTGGTTAAGCACGAACCAACCGCCTTTAGAACATTGTCGCTCACGAAGTTTTCGGAAGCGATGAGCTCTATGTTGTGGGCTTGTCTTTCTTCTTCATCCCTTATGTACTTAAATACTTTTGATTCCATTAGTTAACTCCTTTCGTTATGCACACACCTGCGGCGCGTCGATAAGTCCATTCTCAATGAGTTTCTTATGGAAGAACTGTTTGCCCTGCGGGGTAAAGAACACCCTTATCTTCACGATATCAGATTTTGTGTACCAGTCCTTGGTTTCGAACAAACCCTCGTTGCTCTTCTTCGCATAAGGGCGAAGCTGCTGAGCGGGAGTGCGGTACAGATATTTTTCATCTATCAGAAAGTTGACAAACTTGCGTTCTGAGATGCCGAGCTCTTTAGCGGTGTCTCGAAGCCCCGTGCATTTATTGGGGCTAACAAATGTGTCGTAGAAGTCAACCTTGGGAGCCTGTTCCTTGAGCTGCACGGTCATTCTTTTGCTTTCATTAAATATCATCGTCAGTGCGTGTTTCTGCGCAGAATCGAGCTGACCGAAATAGCTGTCAATAAACTGAGCGGCGTCGTTTACATATCCGCCTGTTTTACGAATCGTGGGGATGATGTCATGAGTTATCCATCGCTTGAAAGCTTTTGCTTCTGGTTTGCGGGATCCGAGCACGAGGGAGTAAAGCCCGGATTCGTTGATAATTGTTCCATCCCCTTGTCGCCCTAAGTTGAACTTAGCCCGCTCGTCCTCATCGAGACGGCTTGTCGCTATTGTAGGGTTGCTTAAGTCGAGAGCTCTACACACATCAGCCGCCACAAACCACGGCTCGCCGTCAATAGTTATGGTGCGGATTTCTCCAAATTCCTCATTGTTAAATACTGTCAGTTCGTTCATTTCATTTTCTCCTTTATTTATTAATGTTAATAATTTACAGGGGGTCTCTATTTTGACGACCCCTCGCTATTGCTCATTTTTGAGCAACAAGGGTGTCGCAATTCGTGACGCCCTCATCTCCTTGTTGTATGACTTTTAGACATTTTTGTCCGAAAGTACCGTATCGGTGGTTCAAGGTGGGCACATTCCCATCTTGGAAACCTGCTCATTTTTGAGCGGGTTCAACTCCTCCCTCACTTCTCCGCTCTGTACTTCGCCAACGCCGCCGTCGCCTTGCGTTTCTGCTCTTCGGAAATGCTTCGAGCGGCGTTCTTTCTTATAGTAACTGCGGCGGGGATAGCCTTTAGAATCATTCCGCACACAGTGCCGTCGTCGTAGACCGTTTGCTCTACAGGTGTCCAGCCTTTACGCAGCGCGGCATTGAAGTCTTTCGGAACGGTACTGTCCATCATCCACCCGTCGTCGTCTCTGTATATATGTGTTTCTCGCTCAGCGATTGATATCTTACTCGTAATCTTCCTCGTCTTTATCTCCATTCTGAACCCTCTCCATCCAATCTTTTAAAAGTGTCCTCATTCTTCTGCTCGGCACATACAGCCATATCTCTTCCCCGCGTCTTATAGCCGATCTCCATATCCACTGCAACATAGTTGAAAGAGCGTACATATCTTGGTCTACCTCTACGCCAAACTTCTCATACACACGCCTCTCCGCGACATTCATAAACAGATTAACGGCGTAGGCGAGATACCTCTTATTAATGTATGAGTTAGTAGCTCTCTCGTTGAAGACGACATAGCCTTTAGTGTAACCTCTACCTTTTACCTTGTTGCAAGCGCTCTTATAGGTTCCCCACATACGCTCGTCCGCCTTGCACCCGCGCCATATATTGTTGTAGCAGTTGAATATATGGTCTTTTACCGTCTTAAGTTCCTTATCTTCGCCAGCCTTGCGCCTCTGATACCAGTTCATAGACAGCGCATGAGGCGGGTCGCCTATACGGTTGAGCTTGGGAGACTCTATTATATGTATAAGGTCTTTGATGTGCTTGGTGTATTCCGGCATATAATCGGTATTATCCGAAAAGCGATAAACGCCATCCTTTAGCGACACACCTATATATGTATAGGGGATTTTATTGGCTTTCATAAAATAGCAAAGGCTCTGCCCGCCGAACAGATAGGTCAGTATAAATACCTCGTCAAACGAGGTAAGCAGTTCGGGCGACAGCGCCCAATAATAAAGCTTCTCCTTTGACCCATTGTTGAGGCTTATAATGCTATGAGAGCGAAGCATCTTTATTTCTTCGGAGAACTTACCTTCGTCATACCATTTACCCGTCGGCAGATATACGCCATTGTCATTCGTCAAAAATCCTGTAGCCTTGAGCATTTTTACGTCAATAGGCTTCAACTGGCTTTCAACAAGAACCTCTAAACTCTCATCTATAATGAGGGTATACCCGAGTTCCTTTATCTTAGCCAAGGTCTCTCGGGAGTAGCTCTTAAAAGCCACATGAGTAGTGGTAATATTGCGCCCCTTGCTTATAAGAGCCGCCGTGTGCTCAGTTTTTCTAAAATGGTATTCACCCAACTTGTTGCTCGGTTCGACGAAGTGCAGCTCCGGGCAACCCTCTTTGATACGATTGCTCTCCGCCAGATACGGCGTTACATAAATAAACTTCTTCTCTTTGTGCTCGTTCATATAGGTAATGGCAGCTTCGGTTTTACCAGTACCCATAATCGCATCGCATACTTTAACGTTAATAATGTTTTCCTCCCTATTTTTTGGTTTTAAAACTTCAAATGTCTTAAGAATTTTTACACCCTTTGCGCATCAAGGCATCTGAGTACCCCCTTGTTATAAAAACAATATATGTTATGTGAAGGTCACAAGTCCACTAACGTGTCCTTGCTCGCCACATAATTCCGCCTGCGGAGTAGGCGGGAGACTACGCTATACCACCTCGGGAGAAGTTCTCTTCGCAAGCTTCGCTAACTTCTCTTCGGAGATACCGCTGACGTCTCCCTCAAACATCTCCTTAGGCGGGTGGAAGGCTTCGCCTTATTTTTAAAGGAAGACTGCATCCTCGGTTCGCTCCATCTTGAGGCGAACTCAGCAAGCCTTTAACTACGCTGCGCTTCGTTTCCGTTCGCCTTATTAGTGTCGCTCACCTCGGATTTGCCTTGAAACGGCTTACGCCGTAGCCTGTACCACCATGTTATGTGTATACCTTACACCCGAGGTTGACTGATTTACCAAAATCTAAAGGTTGAATTTATGAATAAATTATGAATAGAAGTAGAGGGTAGAGGCTTAGCGCGTAGCGGTAAACATAAATAAAAAAAACGCGCCCTTCGGCGCGTACACATATAGAGTTTGTAGAAGCCTTCTTCGAAGACGTCAGCCTGTACATACCAACCCTAATGGGTCTATAGGCTTATACTACGGACGAAAGACCGCTCGTAAGGTAGGTTTTAGGGATTTTAGCCTGTACCACATCTCTATCTCGGATGCTCGTAGGGATAACTTTGTGCGTAGAGCGGGCTTTTACCAGTTTTTTAAAAATTTTAAAAAGCACCAATCTACCTGACCCGTAGAAGATAGCCTCTACTATGGGCAGGATTTGTGTAGTTCTGAGGGTCTATTTTGACGACGTGTGAGTGTGGTTGATTAACTAAGCGGTTTTTCACGATTATTTTTCTTACTGAGGTTTAAAATAGCCCCGGTGGGGCGGGTAATCCATAAAGCGGTATTTTATGGATTATTATACATAGATAGTAGAGGTATACAGACTGTAATATTTTAGTGCTATATAAGCATTATTTTTGTTGTATTTACAACACGTCAACACGTCAACACTGCATTATATTTTATCCCACATATATTACCATAAAATAAAATAAAAAAATACCTATACACGGAAAGATAAAATCAACCGTATATA
>ERZ808292.88-NODE-88-length-27971-cov-8.200172_pt1 | contig 27971 bp, 23 predicted proteins | sample MGYA00521275_ERZ808292 | MGnify/ENA primary metagenome ERZ808292 (study PRJEB31516, sample SAMN03275613) | gut metagenome | biome: mammalia-associated habitat; material: feces | host: Papio cynocephalus | place: Kenya | collected 2012-07-26 ... | reverse complement strand
TTCCTTGTCTTGGAATTTACCCGTTAGGTATGGAATTTAACTTTACACTTTACGTAAATATTATATTTATAATATAAGGCCGATTTTTAGAACAACTTTTTTGATTTTTTTAAGAAAATCTCTATATTCTTTAACAAAAACCAAGAGGCAAAAAAAGCAAGTTTTTCAACTCGCTTAATTGTTATTTTTTCTCTTCTTTTTGATGATTTTTTACTAAAAATTGTTTGTGATAAGTATACTTACATCCGCAATAAAGTTGTTGATAAAGATTATACTTGATGCGCATTTCACGCGCTTCATCGATACCTTTATTTTTCTTGAAATCAGAATAAAAATATTTTGTATAGTCATATTTTTTCTCTAACTCTTTACCAATAGCATTTAAAATTTGACTATTCTTTTGCCTAGATATAGTCATAACTGTTGTAAAGTAATCAAACTTATGTTCGTTAGCGTACTTAAAAGCTTCATCCATTCTTTTAGTGTAACAAATCTTGCAGCGTTCTAATCCTTCTGGCTGATCTTTATAAGGTTCTAAGTCTTTGTTATATGTATCATTATCATAAGGCGTTTCAATCACTTCTACGCGTACGTTATAATCTTTATAGAAATATTCCAAAAACTTTTTGAGTTCGTCTTTTCTTCTTTGATATTCACTTTCAGGATAAATATTTGAGTTATTATAAAAAACAGTAACATCAAAATATTGACTTAAAAATTTAATTGGAAAAGTAAGACAAGGTCCACAGCAAGCATGTAAAAGCAATGTTGGGCGCTTGCCGTTTAGCGCTTCTATTTCGTTAAGCGATTCTAAATAATAGTTAATTTTCTTTTCCATAAATAAACATTGCATCTCCAAAAGAGAAGAAACGATATTTTTCTTTAACAGCTTCTTTATAACATTCTAAAATAAATTCACGTCCCGCGAGAGCGGATACAAGCATAATTAAAGTCGATTTAGGCAAATGAAAATTAGTGATTAATCCATCAATCGCTAAATACTTATATCCTGGATAAATAAATATTGATGTGTTTCCAGAGCATGCTTTAAAAGTTCCATATTCTTGCATAACAGACTCTAAAACACGTGTTGAAGTTGTACCAATCGAAATAATTCGATGATGTTCTTTTTTAGCATTATTTAAAATATCCGCAGTTTCTTGGCTCATAACATAATATTCAGAATGCATATGGTGTTCTAAAACATCATTTACTTTTACCGGTCTAAATGTTCCTAAACCAATATGCAAAGTAACATCAACAACAATAACCCCTTTTTGTTTTAATTTTTCAAATAGTTCTTCCGTAAAATGGAATCCCGCGGTTGGAGCGGCTGCACTTCCTTCTACTTTGGCATAGACAGTTTGATAACGCGAATTATCATCGCATTGTTTACGGATATATGGTGGTAAAGGCATTTTGCCTAATTTATCAAGCACTTCATAAAAAACACCTTCATAAATCATGTGCATAATACGAATGCCTTCTTCTTTAATTTCTAAACATTCTGCTTTTAATTCGCCACTTCCAAAAGAAACAATAGTTCCCACTTTAACTGTTTTAGCATTGCCCACTAAACATTCCCAGTTGTCATTTTCTAATTGTTTTAGTAATAATAATTCAACATGAGCATGAGTTTTTTCTTTTTCGCCTAACAATCGAGCAGGTATTACCTTAGTGTTGTTTCTAACTAAAACATCACCTGCATGTAAATAATCAACAATATCATAAAAATGCTTATGTTCATAAGTTTTTGTATCTTTATTAATAACCATTAAACGAGATTCATCACGCTTTTTCGCTGGCGATTGCGCAATTAACTCTTCTGGCAAATCAAAATCAAATAAACTAATATCCATTAAAATCCCCTCTTATCTCCATATTTTTTTATAAATTCGTCTTTAAAATCACCAAATCTATCTTCTTGAATTGCCTTACGTGCTTCTTCCATCATGTGAATTAAGAATCTAATATTATGGATAGAAAGAAGTCTTTTTCCAAATGTTTCGTCACATTTATATAAATGTCTTAAATAAGCTTTGGTATAGTTTTTGCAGCAATAACAATCACATTCATCATCAAGCGGTGTAAAATCTTCTGCGTATTTTAAATCACGAATATTAACTCGACCCTTAGAAGTCATTAAAGCACCGTGACGCGCAATTCGAGTAGGCAAAACACAGTCGAACATATCTACGCCCATAGCAATTCCTTCTAAAATGTAATCAATAGAACCGACACCCATTAAATATCTTGGTTTATCTTTTGGTAAATAAGGAACAGAATATTCTACCATCTTAAACATAACATCTTTTGGTTCACCAATTGAAGTACCACCAATAGAATAACCATCAAAATCCATTTTAGTTAGTTCTTCGGCGCACATTTTACGTAAATCTGCAAATTCTCCGCCTTGAACAATACCAAATAAAGCTTGATCTTTTCTTGTATGTGCATCTTTACCTCTTTTTGCCCATCTTAAAGTACGTTCAACAGAATTTTTCATATATTCATAGCTAACAGGATATGGTGGACATTCATCAAAAGACATCGCAATATCTGCACCTAATTTTTGCTCAATATCAATAGCAATTTCTGGAGAAAAGAATAATTTTGCGCCATTTAAATGGTTTTTAAAAGTTACCCCTTCTTCGGTTATTTTACGACGTTCCGCTAAAGAGAAAACTTGGAAACCACCAGAATCAGTAAGCATTGGTCCATCATAATTCATAAATTTATGTAAGCCACCAGCTTTTTCAACAATATCAGCACCAGGTCGTAAGGAAAGGTGATAAGTATTAGCTAAAATAACTCCCGCTCCACAAGCCTTAACTTCTTCAGGGGATAAAGCTTTTACAGTTGCTAATGTTCCAACAGGCATAAACATTGGTACTTCGACATCACCATGGGGAGTATGAAGTATTCCATATCTTGCTCCTGTTTGTTTACAAACGTGTTTTATTTCTAACCAAAAATCTTTCATAATCTCAAGTCTCCTCGTAAGCAATATATTATACCATTAATAGTCTTTAAGCAAAAGAAAAAAGCACAACTAAGGTGCTAATCTCAAAAAGTTATTGAAAACAAGGTAATCATTAAATTACTCTTGCTATGTTAAATCCTTCATCAATGCATTTATTTATTAACAAATCACTATCAAAATGCATTAAAAATACTTTACTACGATATTCAAGCGGTATTTCTTTACATATTGTATCTAATCCAATATGAAAACTAGAATCTTTGTCACTAACTTCGTGATAAATATTGTCTAATTTATTAGCAAAAAGCATTTCTTTTGCTTTTTGATTTAATAAGCAAGCATCACCAGAATAAAAGAATTTCTCAAGCGGAGAGTAAACAAAATAGCTACAGCTATCAGATATATGTTTTGCACTAACAGATTCGATAGTAACGTTTCCGTCTTTATAAATATCGTCTTCTATAATGTCAACTAATTCATATTTATAATCTGTTAATTTTAGAAACGATATCATTTTGCTTTTATTTGGGCATAAAATAGTTATACTATGAACCGGATTTATAATAGTTAAATAAACAAGTAATGCTTCAAGTGAGCCAATATGATCCCCATGCATATGCGTTATACAAATAACCACATCATTTTCTTTGCTAAAATTGATATATTTTACAATTTTGCTAGCAATTTTTTCTCCGCAATCAAATATATAGAATGTATTATCATATTTAAAATACGCTGAAGTATTATCTAAATCATAATTAAACGCTGAGCCATTACCTAAAAATTTTAAACTAGTCATTTACATAAACCACCTTAATAAAATTATAACGATAAATATTATCTGGACTTGGATCATTATATCTTTCCATCATTGATAAAATTACATCTTCCGGCACCCATTTTTCTTCTTGTCTTTTATGATTTCGAGCGAGAATTATATCAATATTTGCTTTTAACATTATTAGTTCTATATAATCAGTATTCTTTATTTTATCTAAAAAATAATTTCTTCTTTTGTCATCTAAAAATGTCGAGTCCAAAATAACTGTAATATTTTCATTACTCATTAATAATGCATTAGCAGTTTCAATCATTTTATCATAAACAACATTCATATCATCTAGGATTACACGATAATCCTGAGTAATAGTAAAACGTGTCTCATCACTAGAAATAATATGACAATTTTCGTCTTTTATTGATTGAGCATAATATGATTTGCCTGTTCCAGGAAGTCCGGCTAAAAGAATTAATTTACGCATAACTACACCAATTTTTTTCTTAAGAATGATGATAATAAATCTACAGCAATAACTAAGATAATTACTCCATAAAGAACTGAAGCCAATTCACTCCAGTGTTCATTTTGCGAATAAACATTAATCGGATAACCAACACCGCCAGCACCAACTAATCCTAAAATTGATGCGGTACGAATATTTAAATCAAAACGATATAAAATAACATTAGCAAAATTAGGGGCAATTTGTGGCACTACACCATATTGAATTCGTGTAAAAGGAGTTGCACCTACTGCATTAAGTGCTTCAAGAGGTTCATTAGAAATTAAATCTAATTGTTCTGAATACATTTTGCCAATCATACCAACAGAATGTATCGAAAGTACCGCAACACCAGTAATAGGTCCAAAACCAAATACTTGAATAAATATATATCCTAATAACAATTCTGGGAAAGTTCTAATCAAAATTAGAAAAGTCTCCGAAATAATTGCATATTTTCCAACTATTTTACGACTTGCTAAAAAGCCAAACGGAATAGAAAGCAAAGAAGATATCGTTGTTCCCACAAACGCTATTGCAAATGTTTGAATTACTTGATAAACAACAGATGTTGAAAAATCAAATAATTCTCCAAATCCAAACATATATTCAAAATTAGGATGTAAAAAACCTTCAAGCATTTTTCCTAATTTGCCCCAGTTTGGGTTTCTAAAATGGTTAAATAAATCTACATCTAGGCTAAAATATAAAACAATCCCGACAAGTAATACGATAAATACTAAATTATAAATCCATTTTTTCGGTCTTGCTTTGTATGCCTCATCAATTGTTGTAAAATGGCGTTGGACTTTATAAAACATTTTCTTGTACCAAGGTAACTTAGCATATGCTTTTTCTTCTATAGTTTTCATATTAACTAATTTTCCTCCTTAAGTAACTAGAAATAAGTTGTAAAACAAATACAACAATAAATAATGGAATTAAAATAGCGCCAATCTTATCATATTGTGTTGATTCCATTGCATCGGATAATAATTGGCCAATACCACCAGCACCAACGAATCCTAATACAACTGAAGCACGAATATTGATTTCAAATGTATAGATGAAATTTGAAATGAACATTGGATTTGCTTGTGGGTGAATAGCTAATGCATAAGCTTGTAATCTATTCGCGCCATTAGAGATTGCTACTTCAAACGGGTTCATATCCACAGTTTCTACATATTCATACATTAATTTAAAAATAATACCAAATGTAAAAAAAGTCATAGCGAATACACCAGCAGTTTCACTATATCCGTAAAATATTGCGCCGATAATTGCTAATACAAATGTAGGTATTGTTCTAATAATGTTTACAATAATACGAACAAATTGATTTACAAATTTATTTTTTGTAACATTTGAGGAAGCAAGTATATAAAATGGAACAGCCAGTAAGGTACCAAATACGGTGGCAATAAAAATCATTTCAACAGTTTGCCATATTTTTAAACATGCCACATTCCATAAATAATCCCACCATGCGTCTCTTGTTTTTAGAGACCATTCAGATGGAACAAATAGTTGAGAAATAATATCTCCTAACTTATCAAATCTTATATTATTATCCATTGGTAAAAATATAAAACATAATCCGAAAATCAATGCATACAAAATAATCCACACTAAAACTAATGATCTTTTCTTTTCTATTACTTTAGTAGGGTTTCCAAATTCATCCGTGCTGACCACCATTGTTTTATGAGTTAAGCGATATAAAAAACCATTATTTTGTGGTTCCATTATCATCCACTCCTAATTTCTCATTATGGTTTAAAGAACGGCCATAAATTTTGATTAATGCTTCTTCTGTTACCTCTTCTGGTTTTCCGTCAAATACAATTTCACCTGCACGAATACCAATAATTCTTGTTGCATATTTAAGCGCTAAATCTACATGGTGCATATTAGCAACAATAGTAATTTTTTCTTCTTGATTAATTCTTTTAAAGTCATCCATAACTGATAAAGTGGTAATTGGGTCAAGAGACGCAACTGGCTCATCAGCTAATATCAATGATGGTTGTTGAGTTAAGGCCCTTGCAAGCGCCACTCTTTGCATTTGTCCGCCACTTAATTGGTCTGCACGAACAAATGCTTTATCTAGAATGCCTAGTTTATCAAGTGATTGCAAAGCAAGCATTTTTTCTTCCTTTGAATATAGGCCAAAAATACACTCAAAGGTAGAGTGATAACCCACTCTACCTGAGAGAACATTTTTATAGACACTAGAACGTTTCACTAAATTGAATGATTGGAATATCATACCGATATTTTTACGGATTGAACGAAGTTCTTTACCTTTAGCAATAGAAATATCTTTTCCATTAACCACTAGTTTTCCGCTAGTAATCGGATGCATTTTGTTAATAGTTCTAATTATTGTTGATTTTCCAGCGCCTGATAGGCCAATAATACAAACGAAATCTCCATCATTGATAGTCAAATTTACATTTTTCAAAGCTGTAAATCCATTTGGATACATCTTTGTAACATTTTCAAAGACTATCATAATTTCATTTCCTTTTTATATTTTTATTATTAGATTAAATTGTTGTTAACACAGAATTGATAGAAAGCTCTTTCTCCATCAAAATCAGAATCTTTAGCATCGCTATATCCTGTGTGAGAATATAAGTTATAAAGATAATAAGCACCAGATCCTTCTTTGTTAATGTCACCATCTTTAACTAATTCTTTGAAAGCGTGTTTAACCGCATCTTTAGTTGCTTGGTCAAGATTAGCACGGCAAGAAATAGTGTCATTATAAATACCATCTGTAATAGCAACTACTTTATAATCTTCGAATAATTTGTCATCTTTGTAGTGTTTACTATCTGATTTAGAATAGAAGTTAGAATATCTAACATCAGTATATCCCCAGAATCCAGCAATTTCACCATTCATCATAGCTTCACAAGCAGCAGTATAACCTGATTGGAAATATTTGCCTTTAATTTGAGTTTTAGCATCTGTAATATCATCAACCATTGACATACCATGTTCATATAAGTAATGTAATGGTCTTAAATAGCCAGCACCAGAAGTTGTTCCCATTCTACCAATAGTTAAACCAGCCATATCAAGAATGTCGATTTTTCCATCTTTATTAACATCTTTATAATATTCATTTCTAACTACTAATTGTGAAGAGTACCAGTTAACATCTGTATTAGATTGTTCGCCACGATAAGTATATCCTTCGATTTCTTGGTTCATAGCTTTAATTTGGTCAGCTTCAGTTGTGTAATCTTCTTGAACTTTATAACCTTTACGAACAGAAGTCATTAATACTTCTACTTTTCCTGGATTCTTTAATGTTACTTCAGCATAACCAGAAGCTGTTAAGAAGCCAATATCAAGTTGATCGGATAATAAACCTTGTGTTGTAGCAGCATAGCTTGTACCAGTTGTAATATTGAATTTGTATCCTGGTTCAATTTTTTCAAGCATTGGTGCCATTTTTTTAGCTAAAGTAGCTAATTTACCTGGGTCATTAGATGGTACGAATTGGATGTTAATAACTTGTCTGTTATCTTTGTTACATGAAGATAATCCAGCAGCACCACATAATAACATTAATGCAGTCATAGACATTGTAAAAATAGATTTTTTCATAAATTTCCTCCTGCGACAGTTGCGCGTTTTTATCTATTCTGAATTAGGAAGATTTAATACTATTGTCTTCTCTTCCGTCTTCTAATTTATTATACACAATATTATTCACTATACAAAATGTTTTTTGTAAAAAAACGCCGATGGCAAGCCACTTTTTTATAAATTTTTGTGGTGGGTTCATTTCTATTATACTATAGAACAAACTGAAAAAAATAGAATTTTTTATATAAAATCGTTTTCATAATTTTTTACTAGACTTTATCAACAAATTGTTATAAACTAAAAATGGACCCACCAAAAATAGAAAAATAATTATTATAATAATGTTCAATTTTTAAAAAGTGTTTTTTGATATTTTTTTATTCATTTCACAAACTAATCATATGTACTATAATTATCACGGAATTATAAAAAAGAAAATAAAAGCAGGGCTATTACTACGATACGAGTATCTTGACTCATTTCATAACATTAAACCTGCTTTAGTTTTATATTTTAAAGATGGAAGCGTATATCCTATTAGGGAATATCGCTGGCACGAATATTACGAGTTTCTTAACGATTTATAAGTTCGTTAATTCTACGCATAACTTTTTCAATTTGTATTTCATCTAAGCCATTATTATCATTATTAATAAAGACAATGTCACAATCATCTTTTGTTGGCTCAATATATTGATAATGACATGGCTTAACTGTAGTTAAGTATTGATCGATTACCGATTCAATCGTACGACCTCTTTCTTTAACATCACGAGATAATCTTCTTAAAACACGTACATCGGCATCAGTATCTACATAAATAGATAAATCTAATAAATCACGAATACCCGGTACTTGATAAATCATAATACCTTCAACAATGATAATTTTCTTAGGCTCCACTAATTGGGTTTCTTTGATTCGGGAGTGAGTTTTAAAATCGTAAATTGGTTTTTGGATACTTTTGCCTTCTAATAAGTCTTTTAAATGTTTGCTAAATAATGGTGCATCATATGATTCTGGAACATCATAATTGCTTTTGGCTCTTTCTTCTGGAGATAAGTGACTGCGGTCATTACAATAGGTGTCATAAGAGACACGAACTAAATCATCTTTGAATATTGTTTCTAGATAATCAGATAAAGTTGTTTTTCCTGAACCCGAGCCTCCGCCAATGGCAATTAGTATACTTTTTCTTTCCATAATGATTCCAACTTTCCGATAAAATTATTTACCGTAAGTTAGTTTATATTTTTGCTCGCATAAAGTAAACTATTTTATGATTTTTTTAAAATTAATAACAAAATTAGCAAATTGAATTTTTAATATTTAATTTGTTCTATATCATTTCAAACAATTAAAACATCCAGAAAAATAATTTAAAATTTTTAATTTATATAATTAACAAAATGCAAATCACTTTAAAAATTTTTTAACATCTAATATAATATGAACGGAGATGAGACTAATGATTATTAAAGATGTAACTGATGGCAAAGAAAGAGCGTTTTATCACTCTGTTGATACAATATTTGATAACTGTAAAATTAAAGGCGAAGAAGATGGTGAATCAGCTTTTAAAGAATGCCGTAATATTAAAATTCAAAATTCAGAACTATGTTTAAGATATCCGATTTGGCATAATCATAACTTTGAATTGGTTAACAATTTATTTCATATCGATTGTCGTGCAAGTTTATGGTATTGCGTAAATGGTAGTATAAAAGATTGTGTACTTGATGGAGTCAAAGCTGTACGTGAATGTAAAGATATAACTATTACTAATTCTAAAATTAATTCCACAGAATTTGGTTGGAAAAGTGAGAACTTAACTCTTACTAATTGTAGTTTAATTGGCGAATATGCTTTCCTTGATAGTAAAAATGTAACTATTAAAAATATCGATTTTGCTGGTAAGTATTCTTATCAATATGTAGAAAATATGACAATAGAAGATTCAAAATTAGATACTAAAGATGCTTTCTGGCATACAAAAAATGTCACTGTTAAAAACAGCTACATTAAAGGAGAATATTTAGGTTGGTATTCTGAAAATCTCACTTTAATTAATTGCACTATAGAAGGAACACAACCTCTATGTTATTGCAAAAATCTTACTCTTAAAAATTGTAAAATGATTAAATGTGATTTAAGTTTTGAATATAGCGAAGTTAATGCCACAATCGTGGGACATGTTGATAGTATTAAAAATCCAATAAGCGGATTTATAAGTGCAGATAGCGTTGATGAAATCATTAAAGAAGATAGCATTTATAATGATACATGCAAAATAAAAATTGGCTAAAAAGCCAATTTTTTTAATTATTTTGAGTATTTAAATCAGAATTAGATTCTACTTCTTTTAGTTGAAGTTTTTCTTCTTTTTTCTTATCGAGATTATATATTAACTTTAAGAATATAGGTGATAATAAACTTGTAATAATAATTAATATTACAATAAATGGCATAATGTTATTATCAATAATTCCCGCTCCCTTAGAAGCGGTTACAAGACATACTTCCGCTCGAGCCATCATACCAACACCAATTTTTACGGAATCAGAGAATGAGTATTTGCAGCATTTAGCGGCAATTCCACATCCAATAAGTTTTCCGACAATACCGGCAATAATAAATAAGCAGCCAAATAATATGAATGAGCCACTTATTGCTTCAAATTTAGTAGATATACCAATATTAGCAAAGAATACTGGAACAAATAACATATAACTTAATATATCAGTTTTTCTTTCAATATACCTACTTTCATTATTTGTCGATAAAATTAATCCAACAATATAAGCACCCGTAATATCAGCAATACCGAAATATTTTTCACTTAAATAAGCAATAATGAAACAAAACGCTAAGCTAAATATTGGTACTAAACGGTGATGTTCAAATCTTTTATCAAGCCATTTAAATGCTTTACTAGCCACAAATGATAAAATAGCAATTACTGCGAAATATCCGACTGTTTTTAACACAACTATCCAAGGATTAACTGCTTCTCCTCCATTGCCTTTTAAAGCAAGAACAAATGATAATACAATAATTCCTAAGACATCATCGATAATTGCGGCCGCAACAATCGTAGATCCTACTCTACTATTAAGTTTACCCATTTCACGCAATGTTTGAACAGTAATACCAACAGATGTTGCTGTTAAAATAGTTCCGTAAAATAAATTTGTTAATAAAGTGTCATGAGTAAGATTTGCAAATCCCCCGTTACATAAAGTAGCAACTAGAAATCCTAAGCCCATTGGAACAATAACACCAGCAACTGTAATAACAACTGCTGGTCCACCAACTGACTTAATTTGTTTTAAGTCTGTCTCTAGACCCGCAGAGAAAAGAATTAAGATTGCACCAATTTTAGATAAGAAACCTAATCCTTCTTGGGTTGTTTCATTTAATATATCTTGGTTAGGTATGTAAGAAATTAACCCAATTAATAAACCTGCAACAATCATACCAATAACGGAAGGAAGATTTAATTTTTTACATATTTTCATAAAGATTTTTGAAAATATAAGAATCAACGCTAATGGTAACAATATAATATAATAATCACTAGCAATACCATCTAAAAACATATTTAACATCTCCTCTTAAATTCACAACTTTGTATTATACCACTATGCATATTTAATGGAAGAAAAATCGTAATAAAAATTGATTTAGGAAAAACGCTTTCTTTTAATTTATAAGTTAACAACGATTAAATCTTATATGAGTAAAATAATTTATTAAACAAATTATTTATTTTTTTAAGTAAATTAACTATAATTATCAATGCATGGGGCCATAGCTCAGTTGGGAGAGCGCTTCGTTCGCAACGAAGAGGTCGCGAGTTCGATCCTCGTTGGCTCCACCAGTTTAATTGAAATATCCACTAGAGTTTTGCTTAAATTAAGCGATGCAGTGGATTTTTTCATTTCAGACGGCAAAAAGAGAACCAGAATTTATCCAGTTCTCCAAAAATTAAATCTTTTAAATTTTATTTTTATAAAGTAGGTGCAAATGGTAGGTCGTCTACACCACATTCTGTGATTGTAAATGATTTATTATTTGACCATTGCCATTGTCCATTTGTCTCTTTAATACATGATTGTAAGTTTACTTTAACACCATCTGCTAAATCTCCAGATAATGTATATGTGCATTTCATTTCTTGAGTTTGTGGCCCTTGATATGTAAATGTCCACATAACATCAACTGTTTCATTTGCTAAATCAAAGATAAAGTATGTATTTCCATCTTGAGAATATGGATTAGCTTTTGTTGTACTTGTGAAATATCTCTTTTCTGGTATTTCTAAGTTTCCGTCTTTTTCAACCATTGAGATTTTAGATGGTAATGAATTAAATAAGTCATCATCACCACTAATTTTTTCACCAATTACAATTGCTTTAAGTTTAGATGATCCTGTTAGTTCGATTTTAACATCAACTGTCTTATCGCCTGAGACTACTTTCATTGTATCTACAGATTTAACAATGTATTTAGTATCTACTTCACCAATCTTACCAGTTATCGTATTTGATGCTTCTGAATCATCCAGTGTAATATCATAAGATTGGATGGTCTTATTAGGCATAATTATATTAACTTTTTTATTTACTAAATCTAATTCACTCTTTAATAAACTTGTGTCTAATATTTCTTCTTTTGTTTCGGTAATACGTTTTACCAATATTCCAGAAGTATCTAATCCATCAACAAAACGATATGTTTTCTTAACCGCTTCATTTGATGCATCAAGTACATAAGTACCTTCATCAACGCCAATTGTAACTTTGGTATCCCAAGTAAATGTATCCCAGTTTGCTCTAACAATTTGCTTTCCTGGATATTTTTTAGTATTTGGAATTGACCATTTAATTGTTTTATCTGGATCAAATACAGCACCAACACGTAAATCATTTCTTACTTGCATTGCTGTCCACTTGGTTGTATCAATTTCATCACCATACTCATAAGTTAGCTCATCTGTTCCAGTATCAATATACATACCAATTGCAGGTGTATATAAGAATCCATTAACTTTTAACGAACGAGTTCCCCATGAGAAATCAAGTTTAATATCCGCTGTCCAATCGTAGAATTTAGAATTTGATTTTACACACATCATATTTGCATTTGTCCCACGATTATCAATCATAACTAAACAATCAGAGCCATCTTCTTCAACATTATACCAATATCCAAAGATATTTTTATTATCTTGAACACCATTATATAATCCATCATCCCAAAGTGATAGATATCCATAAGTTTTAGAATAGTTTCCTTGATATCCTTCAGCGTAGAATCCTTCAAATTGATAAACAATGAATCGATCGTTATCGCTACGTTCACTTCTATTAGTGCCTACAGCTTTTTCAATTTCGCCTGTAGTTTTCTTTGACCAAGGATTATTAGCCTTGCTAAATTTAATAGAAGCAGGATCATAAGGATAATCAGTAACCGCATCGCCGAATTCTTTCTCTACATCAATTTTGAATCCTAGTGTATTGTCGTTATACGAATTATTTTTAGCTTTGCAAGATGCGATTGTTGCTCCACTTGCGGAAGCAGCAACAATTATAGCTAATGCGCCGATACTATAGCGAATAATATTTGGTTTATTAAATTTAATAGGATCTTCTTTTTCAGTTACATCCTTAAATGATGCTACAATTGCTATAGTTATTATTGCTATTTGCATTACTGTGTACACACAGTTAAGTGGGAAATTACCACCTTGGAATTCAACATGGTTAATTTGGTCAGCAATAAGATTTGGAAATAAATATATTTGTTTCATAAATGAGAAACACATAGCGAGTAACGCTCCTAAATGAATCCATTTATGTTCTGGCATTGCCAAGGCCACTACTTCAATAACAAAACATAATAATGCACAAATTCCAATTACTTCTGGCGTATGTGGCACAGCGTTATTAGCCATAGATGTCTTATAAGTGGCTAAGAATAATATACCAAATATAAGTGCAAGTATAGCATCTAACATCATGAGATAGAATCCAACTTTTTTGCCTTTAAATATTTTCTTAAGCATTTCCATTTTATTCACCCCTATTTCACCAATTCTTTTGGCTTTTTAACAAATTCATAGATAATGAATAATGATATAGCCGCTAAAGTGAATGCACCAAACACACCATCAATGGTATAGATAACTGGTTTCCACCATTTAAATGTTTCTTCTAAGTCTTTGCCACTATCAGCTACGTCACCCATCCACGATCTAGATAAAGCATACATAATATTTTTATTAGCTTTTTGACATAGTTCTAATAAATATCCATCATCAGTAGATGTAATGGCATTTTTAATTTGTTGTCCTCTATTTCCATCAAGACAGAATATTTCAGTTCCACCAACAATCATGTCACGAGTTGAAGTATATGATCCTTCTCCTTGTAACGCGTCATCAATAATTAAACCTTTATATTTCCATTCAGTTCTAAGTATTTGATTTGATAAAGTTTGATGACATGCAGCATAAGTTAAACCAATTCTATTATATGAAGTCATAATACCAAGGCCTTCACCTCTTGTTAATGCACCTTCAAATGGTTTTAAATAAATTTCACGAATAGCTTGTTCATTAGAGAATGTTGCAACACCTTGACGATTAGTTTCTTGGTTGTTTAAGAAACAGTGTTTAATATTCATAATTAAGCCTTTTTTTCTAGCTTCTTTTACTATGTTACTTGCAACATAGTAGTTCATAATACCATCTTCCGACATATATTCTGAAGCACGTGATCCATAAGGAGTTCTATTGATGTTTGCTCCTGGGGCATTAACAGCAGCAACACCGCAGTGTAAAGCTTCTTCGCCATAGAAATAACCGAATTTCTTTTGCATTTCATGATCCCATGTTGCAGTATAGATTGGTCCAGTAGCAAATCCAGTAGCCCATCTTCCATCACCATAAGCAAATGGAGATAATAAACCTTCTGGTCCTTCATTAATTGAATTGGATGGCTTTGATACTGAAGTAACCGCTAAAATACCACGGTTGTCAGACATTGAAATTACTAAATCATCTAATGTCATTTGTTTGATGAATAAATCCCATTTAGGATCATCATATTCAAGTTTAGCCATATCAGAGAATTTAAGACGATATGGATTTCCCTCTTCATCTTTTAATTGAACTCCATATTTTGTACCTGCACCAGCACTATATGATTCTGCATCCTCAGCCTTTGAATACATTCTCATATCGAGTCCTTTTTTCATTTTATCATTAAGTTTTAATCCTTCTAATTTTTTAGGGAAGGTTGCTTGCCAATCTTTTCTTGTTAAATATGTAATTTTTTGATCATCATTTGCCCAATAATTAACATCCGCATCATCAAATTGGTTAGTAACTTCAACTGAATCATCATAGTGTGAATACTTGTATGCATCCATAGCACCAGAAATAGCTACTTTTTGCACACAATTTGTGTTTGCTTGATAATTTGTACCATTATGGTCAGTTAATGTAGCAGATGGGTTTTTAACACCTATAACGTTATTAAGTGCTTCATGAGCGCCATTACCAAGCGCGAAATAATAATCACCATCTTCTAAAATATATTGTTTCTTATTTATTCGATCATATGATGCTAAGAAATAACGATCAAATTCAATATCTACTGTCTTTGATTCATTTGGTTCAAGAAGTACTTTATCATAAGCACATAATTGGATTGATGATTTTTCCACTAAATGCTCTTTATCATACTCAGTATATGGACTTTGACAATACACTTGAATTGATGATCTTCCTTCAACATCGCCAGTGTTTTTAACTGTTACATTAGCCACAAAAATATCTTCATCAGCTTTATAAGTAACGCTATTAAGTTTTTGTTCAAATGTTGTATATGATAAGCCAAAGCCAAACGGATACGCTACTTCGCGATCATAAGTCCAATTGGTTTCGCCATCATAAGTTCCAGCATCGCCGTTTGCATTTCCTTGATTTAAAACACAATCTTCATATCTTGTTTCATAATATTTATATCCGACATAAATACCTTCTGCATAAGATACGTATTTATTTGACCTATCTACGCCAGCACTGCCATCAAAATTAATATCGCCAAAGTTTTGATAAGCAGCAGAATTTGATGCATGAGCGGAGAAAGTATCAGGTGTATGTCCACTTGGATTAGCTTCTCCAGTTAAAATATGGACAACACCATCTAAAGAATAATATCCTGGAACACCAAACCATAATACAGCATCTACGCCATATTCTTCTTTATTTGCCCAATCTAAACTCATTGGCATAGCGCCATTTAATAAGACAATAGTTTTCTTAAACTTACCTGATTCTTTAATCATTTTTAATAAGTTAGCTTCATTTTCTTGTAAATCAAGAATTCCAGCTTTCGGATCACTATTTTCTGTACCAACACGCACAAATGTTACAATTGCCGCATCACCAAAAGTATCAAATGATGCTTTAATACCTGGTGTATATGCACTTACAGCAACTTCAGGAATGCTAGTTTCTGATGGTTCACTTCCACCAGTATACATATTCCAAATAGTCTTATTATAATTGAAGCCATTATTTTCAAACGCATCATTTAAATGAACGACTAATTTTTCGTTTGGAGCAGCGCCTCCAGCACCAGAGCGCAAGCACAAGTGCGCACTATTGCGTCCAAATAATGTGACGTTTCTCTCTTCTTTTGTTAAAGGCAAGCATCCGTTATCATTTTTTAATAAAACGGCACCTTGCTCTTCTTGTTCAACACAGTACTTATAAGAATCTTGAATCATTCTTTTCCAGCCTGCATCGGATAGACTTCCATCTTCTTCAGCATAGTCAGAACGTTTAGAACTAATTTGACGAACGTTCAAACCTAAAACGTCGTTAATTAGTCCTTCGTTATCCATAGCAACATTAGTTAATGAAATAAAAGCTGTTGTTAACAAAATGCCAACTGAGGATAACCCTAACCAAAGTTTGTTTTTTTTCATAAATTCCCTTTCCGCGCTTGTTTGCGCATATTTGTTATTATCAAGAAGTTAAAAAGCCCTTTTTGATAATTATTACACTATAATAATGATTTAAGATAGCGCTTACAAAAATGACAATCTTGCTATTTTAGTTATGCTTTTATAAACTATGTCTTAATTTTAAAACATATGTATTTATCGCTATAACTTATAAATATATGCAGAATGTCGATAAAAAATGCATAAAGACAATCTTGTTATTTTTTGCTATTCAGCTTTTTATTCTAAAACGAATTTAAAAAATGATAATTTTCCTTTACCTTCATATTTAAAAATTAAAGGATGAACGCCATCTGTTATTTCTAATTTTGATTCATATAAAATATCTTTGCCTTTATTAATAGCAAAAGATGCTACTTTATTTTTATTTTCATCATAAACTTGCATTGTTCCGCAATTTGTTGAAGAAACTAAAATTTTTATACTTTTTGAATTATTAAACTGAAAATACTTAAAAGTTATTGTTGTTCCATCTTTGATGTTAGAAATATATTGATCACCATTGATTTCACGATTTTTCCCGCTTTGTGTAAAATAAGGTCTTCCAAATCCTTTAAACACTTGATAAAATGTTCCACCTTTTTTGCATTCTAAGTTACAAGCAATACGTGCTTCATATTCACCTTTGCTTAATAAAGGCCCATTATTTAAGCCACAAGATGTTGTCTCAACTTGTGGAATTGTGCCATCTTCTAAAATCATAATTTTTTCTGCACAAGCTTGCCTTGAAAAACAATGGCGATTTGTTTGACGATGATAAAAAATGTAGTTATCGCCATTAATTGATAAAATAGAGCCATGTGTATTTCCTGTCATATTTTTAGCATTTTTAACATCTTTGACGTCCTCTAATCCAATGTCACCAATTGAAACAATAATTCCTCCATATTCAAAATCTTTATCGGGATAATTTGAAATAGCATAACATAATTCATGACCTAAAATAGATGAATAAATAAAATAATATTTTCCATTTATTTTACGCATTGACGATGCTTCAAAAAATTCATGACCTTTATATTTCGTATCTTTAGAATTATAAATACTTTTTACTCCGATTTCATGTGGATTTTCTTTTATAGTGCACATATCTGTTTCTAATTTCATACATAATGGGCCTACTTTTGATACTTTCTTACCGCCAGTAACAAAAATTCCTGATAAAGTTGGACAAAAACCTGAATATAGATATACATCATTTCCTTCCACAAAAATTCCTGGATCAAATTGGAAAACATCATTTTTTCCTTTTCCTAAAATCGTTCCATCTTTATATTTTACATAACTATAAAATTGGAAAGGTCCGGCTGGATTATTAGAAACCGCGACACCAATAGCACTTGTTCCAATAGCGCTATAATATAAATAATACCTTCCATCTACTCCTTGAATGCAATCTGGAGCGTATAAAGCTCTTTTTCTTTTGTTCAATGGATCTTGTTCTTTTTTATAAATTACACCTTCATATCTCCAAGAAGTTAAATCATCAATTGGAGCGGAATATGTGACATAATCGCCTAAGCAAAAGTTTTTTCCGTTAAATAAATCGTGCGATCCATAAATATAGACTCTTCCATTAAAAATTCTTGGTTCAGCATCAGGTATATACTCATATGATGGTAAATATGGATTAAAAATTTGTTTCATGGTTTTGCTCCTTAATTTCTAATGGCTTTTAAAGCTGGATAAAGTTTTTTAAACAACTCATACTTTTTTTGATAGTACTCTACTCTATTTTGACTTGGTTGGATTATTTCTTCAACTTTTATAATATTTTTTGTTGCTTCTTCGGCATTTTTATATATGCCATCCCCAACCATTGCAAGAATTGCCGCGCCATAAGAAGGCCCTTGATTGGTTTTTAAAACATGAATTGGAATATTTAAGACATCCGCTACTATTTGTTTCCAAGCTTTTGATTTAGCACCGCCTCCACAAATAGAAGAATATGTTGGAAATATTCCATTCTTTTTTGCAATTTCCAAGCAATCCTTTAATGCAAAAGCCACTCCTTCAAGTATCGCTTTTGACATTTCCCCTCTTGTAGTAGTTGCACTTAAATTAATAAAAGCGCCTCGTGCATTGACATCATTATGTGGTGATCTTTCTCCTGTTAAATAAGGTAAGAAAATAACATTAGAATCCGATAACTCCTCTTCATTTTTTTGGTAATCTGTAGTTTCTAAAATATCTTCTAACCACCATTTCCGACAAGATGCCGCCGATAAAATGCAACCCATTAAATGATATTTTCCTGAAGCATCGCAAAAACTATGCAAACTATTTTTTTCATCAACACTGAAATGATTGCTTGATAAAAATATCGTTCCACTGGTTCCTAAAGAAATGTTACAAGCACCATTGCCAATTGTTCCAGTTCCAATTGCTGCAGCAGCATTATCTCCGGCACCAGCAATGATTTTAACACTGGTTTTTAATCCTAGTATTTGAGCAATTCCATCTTTTAAATTTCCTACAACTTCATAAGATTCATACAGTCTTGGTAATATTTTTTCGTTGATATGGCATATGTCTAACATTTCTTTCGAATATTTTCGGTTTTTTACATCTAACAACAACATTCCCGATGCATCAGACATATCACTAGCAAAAACACCACTTAATTTATAAATCAAATAATCTTTTGGTAACATTATCTTATTAATTCTATCAAAATTATCTTTTTCATTAGCGTACACCCATAATATTTTAGGAGCAGTAAATCCTGCAAATGCAATGTTACCAGTATAACTAGATATCTTACTTTGACCAATTGTTTTATTTAAATAATTGGTTTCTTCACTAGATCTTCCATCGTTCCATAATATTGCAGGACGAATTACTTTATCATTTTTATCAAGCAAGACCAAGCCATGCATTTGGCCACCAAATGAAATAGCTCTAACACTGTCTTTATTTTGATTTGATAATAAATCATCTATAGCAAGTAGAGTTTTATCAAACCATTCTTCAGGATTTTGCTCCACATAGTTTTCTTTGTTGTAAATAATAGGGTACGATTTGTTACTTTCTTTTAGTATGTTACCAAATTCATCCACTAAAAGTGCTTTTATTCCACTTGTTCCTAAATCTAATCCAATATATGTTTTCATTTTTATTTTCCAAACATTATTTGATTAACAATTGCTTCTAAGTATTCTTGTTTACCAGATCCAGGATCAGCACATACTTTTTTGTCTTTAGCATAATTAGCTAAATCTTCTAATGTTACTGTGTTATCACGAATTCTTACACCAATTCCCTCTTCATATGAAGAATACTTTTGCTTTATAAATTCTTCAATTCGTCCATCTTCAATGATTTTACTTGCATTAATTAGGCCTAAAGCAAATGTATCCATTCCTAAAATATATGCCTCAAACATATCTTCAATAGTATTTGATGGACGACGTGTTTTGGCATCAAAATTGAATCCACCAGTTAAGCCTTTGCTTTTTATAATTTCTAGCATTGCAAATGTGGCGCTATAAACATCGAATGGAAATTCATCAGTATCCCATCCTAATATTGGATCTCCTTGATTAGCGTCGATTGAGCCAAGCATATCATTGATTGAAGCAATTCTTAAGTCATGCTCGAAAGTGTGTCCCGCCAAAGTAGCATGGTTTGCTTCAATATTTAGTTTAAAATCTTTATCGAGACCATATTGTTTTATAAATCCAATTGCTGTCGCAGCATCAAAATCATATTGATGTTTCATTGGTTCTTTTGGTTTAGGTTCAATATAAAAATCGCCTTTAAAGCCAATTTTTCGACCATAGTCAACTGCTAAATGCATCAAGCGTGCAATATTTTCTTGTTCAAACTTGACATCAGTATTAAGTAGGGTTTCATAACCTTCTCTTCCACCCCAAAATACATATCCACGTCCGCCTAATTTAACAGTTATGTCTAATGCTTTTTTAATTTGCGCTGCTGCAAAGCAATAAACTTCTGCACTATTAGATGATCCGGCGCCATTCATAAAACGTGGATTAGAAAACATATTTGCAGTTCCCCACAAACACTTAATACCTGTTTCTTTCATTTTTATAAGAATATAATCACTTATTTCATCTAATCTTGCATTTGTAATATTAATGTCTTCATCTTCTGGCACTAGATCAACATCATGAAAGCAAAAATAATTAATGCCTAGTTTTTGCATAAATTCAAATCCGGCATCAACTTTTGCTTTAGCGTGCTCCATTGTACCTTTTTCGCTAGCGCCAAAAGCTTTGTTAATGGTATCACGACCAAACATATCAGTTCCTGCAGCTCCAAGATTATGCCACCAAGCCATAGCAAATGGTAGCCATTCTTCCATTGTTTTGCCTAAAATTATCTTTTTAGCATCATAAAACTTAAATGCTAAAGGATTTTTGGAATTAGGCCCTTCATACTTCACTTTTTTAATTGTTGGGAATTTTTCCATATATTTTGTCCTTCCTTTACATCATCATTTTATGTTGTCCCACCTTGCGTAACAATTGCAAAAGTTTTATAATAATAGACAAAAGTTAAGATTGGAGAAATTTACAATGATTGCATACGAAAATCACCGTTCATCATCTATTAATTACTTATACCGTCAATACGATACTGATTTTGAATTTGGTTTACATTTCCACGACTCATTTGAATTTGTATACGTCTTTGAAGGAGAGATAACCATAACTATTGAAAAAGAAAAATACAACATTAAAAGTGGAGAAGGGTTATTAATACTTCCTAACCAAATCCATTCCTTTAATACGCAAAAACATTCCAAAACATTCATATTAATCTTCGCTTCTTCTTATGTTGCAAAATATTATAAGCAATCTTTAACATATTGTTCTAAAAAGCCTTATTTTTCATTAAAAGGTGAAAACGAGCTAGTTGAGCGCTTACAACAAACCGATAATATATTTTTATTAAAAAGTTTACTTTACTATTTAGTTTATTTATATACCCAAAGCGAATCTATACCTCGCGATGTTAAGTACAATACACTTATGCAACATGTCTTAACTTATATAGAAGAAAATTATCAACATGAAATAACATTAAAAGGATTAGCTAAAAAATTAGGTTATGATTATCACTACTTATCTTCTATCATCAATACTGGCCTAAATTCTAATTTTTTATCTTTTTTAAATGAGTATAGAATAAATAAAGTATGTGAACTAATGATGGATGATTCCACTACTCCAATAAGTGATTTAGCTTATAATTGCGGATATACTTCGCTAAGAACATTTAATAGAAATTTTATTGAAATAAAAAAGATGACGCCAAGAGAATATAGACAAAAATTAATTCATGAATAAATATCTAATTTAATCGACTTTTAAACTCATTAACTGCTTTAAGGGAATCATAATCATTAAATATACGTTCTAATTTTCCAGCAGTTTCAAAAATATTTTCGTTATAATCTAAATACTTTTTCCGATATTCTTTTGGCGTGCAGCCATATTTTTTTATAAAAGTTTTATTCATATATTTTGGATCGGAGAATCCTGATTCATAGCATATTTCCATTAAAGTCTTCTCATTATTTGACATTAATCTTATACATTGTTCCATTCTTTTAACGCTTACAAACTCTTGAAACGTCATACCAAAAGTCGCTGTAAACAAATGAGAAAAGTGTGTTACGGAAATGTTTTCTTTTGTCGTAATATCTTCTAGACGTATTTGTGTATCAAAATTTGCATCAATGTAAGATATAATTCTTTCCAAACGATTATTTTTTTTCTTTATTTTTTGTTTTTGACTTTCACTTATTATCTCGTGTTCAAGATTTCGATATAAAACCGCTAGAGTTTTTGCTACTTCTGAAATAACATCGAGTTGATAAAAATCTCGGCTTGAAAAGTAGTCAGTAGCAGCATCAGTTAACAATCGTAAGACAAAATTATAATCTTGGCTTGATAAAACATTTTTCAAATTATTTGATTTAAACACTGATGTTTGAATTTGTGGAAAGTATTCACGAACAAAATGATTAGAAATTTGAATTAGTAAAAATGTCGGATTTTGCACATTATCATCAAAAGGTATTTTACAAGATAATGAATGAACATCTCCAGAATTAATAAAAATAATGTCACCTTGTTTTACATTGTATGAAGTTGAATTTATTCTCACTACCCCAACACTATTAAGCACAACAAAAATTTCAAAATCATTATGCATATGATTTTCTACTGATTTGATTTCATTAACAAACATTTTGATGTGTTTAATCTTTGGGTATTTAACAATTTCAATTTCACTTTTTTTCATAATTAAAGTTAAGCAAAAAATTTAGTGAGTTGCAAATGGCCTATTTTATAACTTTAATTGGAAAATAATGGTATTTAATTCGCTTTTGTTGACTTTTTATAAAACTTGTACACAAAATGTCATCTATTAATGCATTAAATTTGACTACAAAATATTAATAATTGTCCATTTTTTGCAAAAGAATACTTTATTAAAATTTTTTATAGTGCATAATAATACTAAGGGGTTGAAAAAAATGAAAAATATTAATGTAAAAGAAAAATTGAAACTTAATAATGAAGTAAATTATCAAGAAGGCCAAGTAGTTTCTAAAACACTTGCACAAAACGCTTCTGTTAGCGTGACTCTTTTTGCTTTTGATAAGGATGAAGAAATATCAAGTCACAAATCTGGCGGCGATGCTTTAATCACTTGCTTAGAAGGTGTTGGAAGAATCACTATTGATGAAGATATTTATGAATTATTAGAAGGCGAATCAATTGTTATGCCTGCTGGCCATCCTCATGCCGTCTATGCTAAAGAAAAATTCAAAATGCTTCTTGTGGTTATTTTTTAACTTTTTTAATAAAAACTATATGTTAATTCCGTGCGGCTTAAAAAAGCCGCATTTTTTGGTACTTTTTGCCATTGAAAATGGTTTCATTGTCTAGAAATTATTACATTATAAATGTAAAATATACTTCGGCGTTATGATTATACTAAAAAAAGCGCAAAATAATCTTACGCCGTCTTAGCAAATAAGACTTGCTCAATTAAAATTATGCAATTTTTGTTTATAAATTAATGCATTTTATAAACTTACCATTGCAAAAAATATCTTTTGAATTTTTTATGAGCATATTGCTTGCGTTTAAAGAAGTTTTGTTTAGAATAGAGGAGTCAAGTAGGAGGTTTATTAACTATGGAAGAACAAAAATCAGCATGGCGTGGATTTAAAGGACGCCTATGGCAAGAAGAAATAAATATTAGAGACTTCATTATGGAAAACTTCACTGAATATACAGGTGATGAATCATTCCTTGAAGGACCTACAGATGCCACAAACACATTATGGGGAAAATTATCCGCTCTCCAAAAAGAAGAAAGAAAAAAAGGTGGAGTACTTGATATGGATACAGAAATCGTATCTACTATCACAAGCCACAAACCAGGATACATTGATGAAGCAACTAAAGATTTAGAAAAAGTTGTTGGTTTACAAACAGACAAACCATTAAAGAGAGCATTTATGCCATTTGGTGGTATTAAGATGGCTGAAGAAGCTTGTAAGACTTATGGTTATACACCAAGCGAAGAATTACATAAAATCTTTACTGTTTATCACAAAACACATAACGATGGCGTATTTGATGTTTATACACCAGAAATGAAAAAATGCCGTCATAATAAAATTATCACAGGTTTACCAGATACATATGGCCGTGGCCGTATCGTTGGTGACTATCGTAGAGTTGCTCTTTATGGTATTGATGCTTTAATCGCTTGGAAACAAGAAGATTTAGCTAACTGTGGTGATGACACAATGACTGATGATGTCATCAGAGCTAGAGAAGAAATCTCTATGCAAATTAAAGCATTAAAAGAAATGAAAGTAATGGCTGCTAGTTATGGATTTGATATTTCTAATCCTGCTACTAACGCTAAAGAAGCTGTTCAATGGTTATACTTTGGCTATTTAGCTGCTATTAAAACACAAAATGGTGCTGCTATGTCAGTTGGTAGAATTTCTACATTCCTTGATGTTTACATTCAAAGAGATTTAGACGAAGGTACATTAACTGAAAAAGAAGCACAAGAATTAATCGACCACTTAGTAATGAAATTCAGAATGGTTAAATTCGCAAGAATTCCTTCTTATAACGCATTATTCTCAGGCGACCCAGTATGGGCTACTCTTGAAGTTGCTGGTATGGCAAACGATGGCCGCTCATTAGTAACAAAGAACGATTTCCGTTTCTTACATACTCTTGAAAATATGGGACCTGCACCAGAACCAAACTTAACAGTTTTATGGTCAACAAGATTACCAGATGGATTTAAGAAATATGCTTCTCTTATTTCTGTAACTACTTCTTCTATTCAATACGAAAACGATGATGTAATGCGCCCAATCTGGAGTGATGATTACTCTATCTGCTGCTGTGTATCTGCTACACAAACAGGTAAAGAAATGCAATTCTTCGGTGCAAGAGCTAACTTAGCAAAATGTTTACTTTATGCAATAAATGGTGGTGTTGATGAATTAACACATGCCCAAGTTGGTCCTGAATATAAGCCAATTACAAGCGAATACTTAGATTATGATGAAGTATTAGCTAAATACGATCGTATGATGGATTGGTTAGCAGGAATTTATGTTAACACATTAAATGCTATCCAATATATGCATGATAAATACTACTATGAAGCTGCTGAAATGGCTTTAATTGATACTGATGTTCGTAGAACATTCGCTACTGGTATTGCTGGATTCTCACACGTTGTTGACTCATTATCTGCAATCAAGTATGCAAAAGTAAAAGCAATTAGAGACGAAGAAGGTATTACTACTGATTTCGAAATCGAAGGCGACTTCCCAAGATATGGTAACGATGATGAACGTGCTGATGAAATCGCTGTTAAGTTATTACACAAATTCTTAACAAAGATTAAAAAACACCACACATATCGTAACTCTGAACCTACAACTTCTATCTTAACTATTACTTCTAACGTTGTATATGGTAAAGCTACTGGTACATTACCAGATGGAAGAAAGAAAGGCGAGCCATTATCTCCAGGTGCTAACCCAGCATATGGTGCTGAACAATCTGGTTTATTAGCTTCATTAAACAGTGTTGCTAAATTACCATATGAATGGGCATTAGATGGTATCTCTAATACTCAAACAATTAACACTTCTGCATTAGGACATGATGATAATGAAAGAAAGAATAACCTTTCTCAAGTACTTGATGGTTACTTTGCACAAGGTGCACACCACTTAAATGTTAACGTCTTTGGAACTGAAAAATTAATCGACGCTATGGAACACCCAGAAAAAGAAGAATACGCAAACTTCACAATTCGTGTTTCTGGTTATGCAGTTAAATTCATTGACTTAACTAAAGAACAACAATTAGATGTTATCGCTAGAACTTGCCACAAGACATTATAATGGAACAAGTACTAGGATATTATCAATCAATAGAAAGTTTTGCTTTAGTAGATGGACCGGGCGTACGCTCGGTCTTATTTCTACAAGGCTGTCCACTTAGATGTTTATATTGCCATAACCCTGATACTTGGGCTTTTTCAAAAAGTAATCCTATTACTCCTGAAGAAGCACTTAAAAAGATGATAAGATTTAAACCTTATTGGAAAGATCATGGTGGCATTACAATATCTGGTGGTGAACCACTTTCTCAAATCGACTTTTTAATTGAATTTGCAAAATTATGCAAGCGTAATAACATTAGTGTTGCTATTGATACATCAGGTGGTCCTTTTTCTAAAAATGAAGCATTCTTAAATAAATTTAATGAGCTTCTTAAATATGTAGATTTGTTCTTATTAGATTTAAAATGTATTGATGAAGATTTACATATCAAAATCACTGGACATTCTAATAAAAATGTATTGGAAATGTTTAAATATTTAGATGAAAAGAACATTCCTATTTGGATAAGACATGTCTTAGTTCCAACATTAACAGATAACGATGAGTTATTAAAAAGAACTTCAGACTTCATTAGTTCTCTTCATAATGTAAAACGTGTGGAAATATTACCTTATCATACACTCGGCGTATTTAAATATGAAAAATTAGGAATTGATTATCCTTTAAAAGGAGTCGATACACCTAATGATGACCGTATTGAAAATGCTAAGAAAATATTAAAAGTAGATACTTATAACGGATACTTAAATTAGTTTAAGTATCTTTTTTTGGCCTTAACAAGTAATAACTAATCCTAATAATGACATTAATAAAATGATAGGAACAATAATTATTCCATATTTCATAAAATCAAAGAAAGTAAATTTAACATCATATTTTTTAAGTAATGACATCCACATAATACCCGCAAGCGCGCCAATCGGTGTTAGATATGCGCCAATATTTGATCCTATTATCGTTGCATATATTGCTGGTAATTGATAATTACTAACATCATTTAATATTGGAGCAAATAACACTGACATAGGAATATTATTAATTAAGTTATCCGATATTGTAGATGTTAATAAATAATTGAAAATTGTCATATTTTTTGAAGTATCTAACTTATTTAAAAACTCCGCAATATGTAATGTGACTTCATTATAATCTAGGGTCAAAACAATAATAAACATTGAGAGTACAAATGGTATTAGGTTATAGGGAAGTCTTTTATAAACGTGTTTGATTGTTGTGGCTGATTTATGAATAATCGCATCACTAATTAAAAATATCGTTAAAGATAAAGCTGCACATAAACAAATAAGCCACATTTCCAAATGAATATAGTTAGAAATTGCTAATAAAATAATAGTTACACCTAGATGAATGAGATTAATTATCATTAATGGTTTATTATCTATTTTAGCTTCTTCTATATCTATTAAATCCATATGTTGATGTAAGTCTTTATTAAATATTAATAGCAATAATATTAAGGATGAAAAGCCCGCTAAAAGAGTTGGTAAATACATCACTTTTAAATAATCTAAAAATGATATATTAAAGTAACTTGATAAATATATATTCGTGGGATTTCCAATTGTAAATAGCATTGAATATGTATTCGCAGTAATAAATTCCA
>ERZ808292.87-NODE-87-length-28089-cov-8.026325_pt1 | contig 28089 bp, 29 predicted proteins | sample MGYA00521275_ERZ808292 | MGnify/ENA primary metagenome ERZ808292 (study PRJEB31516, sample SAMN03275613) | gut metagenome | biome: mammalia-associated habitat; material: feces | host: Papio cynocephalus | place: Kenya | collected 2012-07-26 ... | reverse complement strand
TGGATTACTTATTTGTTTTACATATTAGCCAATATGTGCTACAATATTGTGTCATAACTATTGAAAGGAAGGATTACTATGAATATTGATAAACAAACTCAATATGGTGGAATTAATATTTCTATTGAAGCTATTGGTACTGTCGCAGGTAATGCTGCAACGGAATGCTATGGTGTTTTGGGATTATCAGATAAAAAATCATCTCTTTCCTTAATTGATAGTTTACTTGTAAAAAAAGAATATTATAAAGGCGTTTGTCCGCACAAAATAAAGGATGGCTATGCGGTCGACTTATATATAGTAGTGGCTTATGGTGTCAAAATCACAGAAGTTGTCACTGAAGTCCAAAAAAGAGTCAAATATGTCCTTGAAAAGACTTTTGACGTCAAATTTAAAGCCATCAATGTTTATGTTCAAAGCATAAAAAGTATTTAATTTAAGGGGATTTTACGATGAAAGTTATCAATAGCGATACGCTAAAGCGAATGATAATTTCAGGCACTAATAATTTATACAATCATTATCCTGAAATAGACGCACTCAATGTGTTTCCTGTCCCTGATGGTGATACAGGAACTAATATGAATTTAACAATAGCCTCAGGTGCTAAAGAAGTTCAAAATAGAAATGACACTGATGTTTATTCTATAGCTAAAGCATTTTCTAAAGGCTTATTAATGGGCGCTAGAGGAAACTCTGGTGTTATCCTTTCTCAAATATTTAGAGGCTTTTCTCAAGCTTTAGAAGGAAAAGAAGTAATTACTGTAAAAGATTTATCTGATGCATTTATTAATGGTAAAGATGTGGCTTATAAGGCTGTTATGCGACCAGTAGAAGGTACAATTCTTACAGTTATTAGAGAATCAGCGCAAGCGTTACATGATAACATTGCTCGTGTTCCAACTATTGAAAAAGCTTTTGATGTTTTATTAAAAGAAGCTCACGAATCATTAGAAAGAACACCAGATTTATTACCAGTACTTAAAAAAGTTGGTGTTGTCGATTCTGGTGCAGCGGGATTAATAAAAATTTTAGAAGGTTTCCAATCTGCTGTTAAAGGCAAAATGATTGAAAAAGAAACAGTGTCTGCTTTAGAAAAAGAAGAACAAAAAATGGCTGGCGCTAAAATTGAAAATGATGAATTTGGCTATTGTACAGAATTTATCTTACGTCTTGCTAAGAGCGAAGATGAGCATAAAAAGAACTTCTCAGAAGCTAGATTTACTAACTGGCTTAATGCTCATGGTAATTCACTTGTTGTCGTTAGAGATGAAGATTTAATTAAAGTACATGTTCACACTTTAACACCGGGAAATATTCTTAATTTCGCTCAACAATATGGTGAGTTTGTTAAATTAAAAATTGAAAATATGACTGAACAACATACTAAATTAGGTGAAGCTGATTTAGTTAATGATGATAAAGATAAAAAGATTGAAGAAGAACAAAAAGAATACGCAATTATTGCAGTTGCGGCTGGTGAAGGCGTAGTTAATATGTTTAAAGATCTTCGCGTTGATTATATTGTAAGCGGTGGACAAACAATGAATCCTGCAACCGAAGATTTCGTTAATATTGTTCAAAATTGCAATGCTAAAAATATATTCATCTTACCAAATAACTCAAATATCATTTTAGCAGCTTCTCAAGCATGTGATGTTTGCGAAAACGCTAATGTGCGAGTAATCCCATCTAAATCAATTCCACAAGGTTTAGTAGCTTGTATGATGTTTAATCCAGAAGCAGACGCGGATGAGAATTATGAACAAATGTGCGAAGCATTAAGCAATGTTACAACAGGTCAAGTGACATTTGCAATTAAAGATACAGTTATAGATGGTGTTGAAATTAAAAAAGATGAATTTATGGGCATGAAAAATAAAGAGATTATTTGCTGTGTAAAAGATAAATTTGAAGCTGCTCATACATTATTAGATTCAATGCTTGATGAAATGTCTTCAATTGTTACTATTATTTATGGTGAAGATGTTAGTGATGAAGAAGCGAAGGCTTTCGTTGATGAAATTGCTTCACAACACGAAGATCTTGATATTGATATGAGAAAAGGTGGACAACCAGTTTACTCATTTATTATTGGTGTTGAATAGAAAAAAGGGATTTCTTCCCTTTTTTTCGGTTATATTGATTAAAAAATAAACTTAATTACCGGATTTTTCTAGTAACGCTACTATATAATTAGTGGAGGAAAAATTTATGAATTTTTCTAGCTCAGAACGTGTTAATTTAGCTTTAGATAAAATGGGCATAGTATCAGTAGAAACATTAATAGAACATTTACCGCGTTCTTATAATGATTTTCATCTTACTCATGAAACAAATTTAGAAAATAAAGAAAGAGTAGTTATTTTTGCTCGTCTTGTTTCTAATCCAACAATTATCAAAAAAGGCAAATTAACAATTATACGCTTTTCCGTTATTACTAAAAATAATAACTTTTTTCGCGTTGTTATATTTAATCGACCATATATTTATAAAATGCTTAATTTAGCTAATTATTATACAATTGTAGGTACTTTTGATAAAAGTAATATGACTATTAATGTCATGAATATTGTTAAAGGTGAAATACCAGAAAGTGAGAATTATAAAGCGATATATTCTTTACCTAGTGTGATTGAAAACTATCAATTCGCTAAAATGGTGCAAAAATATTTATTAAATGATAATTATAATATACCTAATATTATTCCTAATTATTTAATGGAAAAATATCATCTTGTATCAAGAAAAGAAGCTTTTAAATTAGTTCATGTACCTAAAAATGCTCAAGATGTGCATCAAGGATTGAGAACATTAAAATATGAAGAATGTTTATTATTTACATTACAAACGCAAATTATTAGAAAAGAAAATAAATCATTACAAAAGAATACTAAATTAGATATTGATACCCAAAAAATCAATGAATTTATCAAATCATTAGATTATAAATTAACCCATGATCAAGTAGTGGCGGTAAGAGAAATTATTTTAGATATGAAGGATAAATCATTAATGTATCGATTACTACAAGGAGATGTAGGCACTGGTAAGACTTTAGTGGCTAATATTGCTATTTATGGCGCATTTTTACGCCATGATCAAGCGGTTCTTATGGCGCCTACTGATGCGCTTGCTAGGCAGCATTTTGAAACTCTTACCAAGTTATTTGATGGAATATTAAAAGTCGATTTATTAGTGGGAGGAATGTCTGCTTCAGCAAAAAAAGAAGTAAAAGAGCGCATTGCTAATCATGAAGTTGATGTTATTGTTGGTACACATGCTGTCTTTTCAAAGGATGTTAATTATGCTTCTTTAGGTTTAGCGGTTATTGATGAACAACATAAATTTGGTGTAAACCAAAGAATGCTTTTAGCTTCTAAAGGTACAAACACAGATTTATTATTAATGTCTGCGACTCCAATTCCTCGTACTTTAGCCTTAACATTATATGGTGATTTAGATGTCTCTACTTTATCAGAATATCCAGTACTTAACCATCATATAGAAACAAAAGTTATTGAAGAAGATGAAGATGTTATTTTTAAATATGTTGATAAATCGTTGATGGAAAACAAAAAAGTATTTGTAGTTTGTCCATTAATTGAAGAAAAATTTGATAAATCATCTGTTGAAGGTGTCTATGAAAAGTATCGTGCTAAATATCATGATAAAGTCGGATTATTACATGGAAAAATGGATGATGAAGAGAAAGTAAGTGTTTTGGAGCAATTTAAAAATGGCAATATTCAAATATTAGTATCAACAACAGTAATTGAAGTAGGAATTGATATTAAAAATGCCAATTTAATGGTAATTTATGACGCTAACAACTTTGGATTAGCTTCTTTACATCAAATTAGAGGAAGGATTGGACGTGATGGTAGTCCTTCAACTTGTTTATTAGTGCATAAAGAACTAGAAGAGGAAGAAATAGAAAAATTAAAAATTTTAGAGCAAACACTTGATGGATTTAAAATTGCTGAAGCTGATCTTTCACTTCGTGGACCAGGTGATATGAATGGTTTAAAACAATCGGGTATGCCTAATTTTGCTTACGCCAATATTATTTCTGATTTCAAAATGTTCGAAATAGCAAGAAATGACGCTACTACGATTTTAAGTAATAGTAACAATCCGGAATTTAAAGATATTATTGAAAAATCAACGACATTAGCAAATAGTAATAAATTCCATAATGTTTAAGCATACAAAATATTTTGATATTATCTATTACTATTTTATGATAAAATAAATTTATAAAATAAATTTAGAAGGTGAAACTTATGATTAAAATGGTTATAGATACTATGGGAAGCGATAAAGGAAGTAAAGCCACTGTCGCAGGAATTATAAAATTTTTAGAAACACATAAAGATGTTGAAATTATAGCAGTTGGAAAAATTGAAGAATTAGAAGAGCTTAAAAAATATGAAAATGTTACTCTTGTTGATGCCCGTGACATTGTTCCAATGGAAGCAGGAGCATTAGAAGTAATGAGAATGCGTGGATCTTCAATGATGATTGCAATTAATAAATTTTTAGAAGTAAAAGCTGACGCTATTGTATCCGCGGGCTCTACTGGAGGATTTTTATCTGCAACAACACTCAAATTAAAACTTATTGAAGGCGTTGAACGCGCAGCGTTAGTATCTCCTTTCCCAACTTTAAAACAAGGTAAATATGTAACAATTTTAGATATTGGAGCAAGTAATGAAAACACCCCAGAACAATTAGTGCAATTTGCTCATATGGGTAAAATTTACGCTAATAAAATTTTTCATATTGAACAACCTAAGGTTTATTTATTAAGTAATGGTGCCGAAGATGAAAAAGGTAGTCCAGTTGTTAAAGAAGCTCATAAATTATTAAGAGCGTCTAATATGGAAGGATTTCAAGGCAACATAGAAGCAAGATATGCATTAACAGGCGATGCTGATGTTATTGTTACAGGTGGATTTGATGGAAATGTTTTCTTAAAGGCAGTAGAAGGTACTGCTTCAATGATGAATACCTTAATTAAGAAAGCATTTAAGAAAAACATATTCACAAAAATTGGTTATTTATTTGCCAAAAGTGGATTTGATGATTTTAAGAAAACAATGGATTATAAATCAACAGGTGGAGCAATGCTATTAGGTGTTAATGGCGTTGTTGTAAAAGCACATGGATCAAGTGATAGTTATGGCTTCTCTTGCGCTATGAACGTTGCTTATAATATGGCTAGTGTTCACATTGTTGATTTAATGAAAGAGGGTATCAAAGAAGATGCATAAAAATATTAATGAACTATTAGAATCACTTAATTTAGAAGTTAATAGTAGTGAATTATATGAATTAGCCTTTACTCATTCTTCTTTTAACATTGATGCTAAAACATCGCATCATGACTATGAGCGCCTTGAGTTTGTTGGTGACAGCGTTATTAACTTTGTTGTGGCTGATTTAGCCTATTCTAAGCATCAAGAAATGTCTCAAGGTGATTTATCTAAACTTCGTGCTTTTATCGTTCAAAGTAGTTCTTTAGCGGAAAAAGCTAAGAAATATAATTTCAATGAATATATTAGATTAGGTCATAGTTTACCAGAAAACACTCGTAATGCCCAACGTATACTTGAAGATGTATTTGAAGCATTTATCGGCGCAATGTATTATGATAAAGGAATTGATTTTACATATAATTTTGTAAAAGAGCTTTTTAAAGACGATGTTGATCATTTTAATAAAAATCAATTAAAAGATTATAAATCCGAACTTCAAGAAGAAATGCAAGCAGAACATCGTGAATCGGTTAAATATAAACTTGTTGAAGAATTAGGATTACCGCATGACCGTACATTTGTTGTAGAAGTTTTATATGAAGATACTGTTCTTGGAAGAGGACAAGGTAAAACTAAAAAAGCCGCTGAACAAATGGCGGCGTTAGATGCATTAAGAAAGAAGGCGAAATAATGGGACTTTTTTCGTATTTAAAAGAAAAAATATTAGGAAAATCGACAAAACAAAAAGATAAATATGTTGTTGGTTTAGATAAGTCTCGCAAGAACTTTGCGGATCGTTTAAAATCTTTATCTGCCCGCTATAAAAGTGTTAACGAGGAATATTTTGATGAATTAGAAGAAATATTAATTGAAGCAGATGTTGGTGTAAATTTAGCTTTAGATATTATTGAAGCCACAAAAAATGAATCACGTGAACAAGGGATTACAGAACCAACAAAAATCAATGAATTATTAGTGGATAAAATGTTTGTTAGTTATGTTAATCAAGGTCAAGATATTGTTAATGAAATCCAATTTGAAAAAGGAACACCAACTGTTTTATTAGTTGTTGGCGTTAATGGAGTTGGAAAAACTACAACAATTGCGAAGCTTGCTAAACGCTATATTGATAAAGGTAAAAAAGTTACATTAGTAGCCGCGGATACTTTTAGAGCAGGAGCAATCGAACAACTTTCAGTATGGGCAGATCGTTTAAAATGTCCAATTTGTGTTGGTAAAGAAAATGCTGATCCAGCTTCTGTGGCTTTTGAAGGTGTGCGTTTAGGTAAAAATAATAATTCAGATTTAATTATTGTTGATACTGCTGGCCGATTACAAAATAAAGCAAATCTAATGGCAGAATTAGCGAAAATTCGTCGTGTAATCGGAAAAGAAATTGAAGGAGCACCACAAGAAGTATTTTTAATTATTGATGCCACAACTGGACAAAATGGTGTTATTCAAGCTAAAGCATTTGGAGAAGTTACTAAACTTACCGGTGTTGTTATTACTAAGATGGATGGAACTTCTAAAGGTGGCATTATTCTTGCTATTCGAGATGAATTAGGTGTTCCAGTAAGATTTATTGGTTTAGGTGAACAAATGGATGATTTACAAGAATTCGACTTGGATCAATATTTATATGGCTTATGTTTAGGCAAAGAGGAATAAAATGAATAAGTTAGAAGAATTTGATTATATCAATAAGTTATTATCATTATATGAACCTCTTTTAACTAACACACAACAAGATATAATGAAACAATATTATGCTTATAATTTATCTTTGAGTGAAATTAGTGATAATAAAGATATTTCGCGTACAGCGGTCTTAGATTGTCTTCATAAATCTATTGCTAAATTAAAAGATTATGAAAACAAATTACATTTATCGGAAATGAAAGACAAATTGTTAAGTAAGATTGAAGATATAAAAAAAGATTTATCTATTGATAAGATTGAAGAATTAGAGAGGATGATTGACGATGGCATTTGAATCATTAACTGATCGATTAAGTGGTATTATTAAAAAACTTAAAGGAAATTCCACATTAACAGAGTCTAATATGCAAGATATGTTAAAAGAAATACGTATTGCTTTATTAGAAGCTGATGTTAACTTTTTGGTTGCTAAAGAATTCGTTAATAATGTTAAAGAAAAAGCACTAGGACAAGAAGTATTAAAAAAACTTAATCCAAGCCAAATGGTTGTAAAAATTGTTCATGATGAATTAGTGGAACTTTTAGGCGCTGATCAAAGTGAAATTAAATACAATTCCAATAAACCAACAATTATTATGCTTTGTGGTTTACAAGGATCTGGTAAAACTACCACAGCAGGTAAATTAGCTAAACTAATGAAAAATAAACTTAACAAAAAAGTTTTACTTGCCGCTTGTGACGTTTATCGTCCTGCCGCGATTGACCAATTAGTAACTATTGCTAAGCAAGTTGGCGTTGATGTAGTTAATATGGGAACCAAAGCAAATCCGGTAGATATTGCTGCGGCTGCCAAGAAAAAAGCTTATGATGAACGTTATGATGTCTTAATTATTGATACCGCTGGTCGTTTACATATTGATGAACCATTAATGGAAGAATTAAATAACATTAAAAATTTAGTTAATCCTGATGAAATATTATTACTTGTTGATGCAATGTCTGGTCAAGATGCTGTAAATGTTGCTAAAACATTTAATGAGAAGCTTACTCTCACTGGGTGTATTATGTCTAAGTTAGATGGTGACGCTCGTGGTGGTGCGGCTTTATCTATTCGTCATTTAACAGGTGTACCAATTAAATTAACTGGTGTTGGTGAAAAATTAGATGATTTAGAGCTTTTCTATCCAGATCGTATGGCGGATAGAATCTTAGGAATGGGAGATGTTATGTCTCTTATTGAAAAAGCTCAAGAAAATATTGATGAAAAAGAAGCACGTAAGAGTGTTAATAAAATGATGGAAGGTACATTTGATTTGAATGATATGCTTCAACAAATGAAACAAATTCAAAAAATGGGATCTTTAAGTGGTATTTTAAAATTAATCCCAGGTATGCCTAAAATATCTGAAGAAGATAAAGAACGTGCGACACGCGAAATGAAACAAACTGAATCAATTATTAATTCCATGACGCCTTATGAAAGAAAACATCCAGAGGTATTAAAAAATTCACGTAAAGTACGTATTGCTAAAGGATGCGGACTAACTAATGTAGAAATCAATCGTTTGCTAAAGAAATTTGAACAAATGAAAGAAATGATGAAGCAAATGAAAAACTATCAAAAAGGTGGAAAACTTCCACCAATGACTGGATTTGGAAAATAAAAATAAGCTCGATTGAGCTTATTTTTTTATGAACTTATGTCCTTTGTTAATAGCGTCTATTTCCCATTTGCCAATTTCATTATTTTCAATTTCTTTTAATAATTTTAAATCTTTTTTGGAAAATTCATATTTATTGAACAAATCAGGACGTAAGGCTTTAGTTAATTTTAAACTTTCTTTTTGACGCCATTTAGCAATAGCTTCATGGTTCCCTGAATATAAAATGCTTGGAACTTCTTTACCATCATAATCAAATGGCTCAGTAAATTGTGGATATTCTAAAAGTCCATTTTCAAAAGATTCTTCAACAATTGATTCGCTAGATATTGCACCATCAATTAATCTTATAATCGCATCACTAATAACCATTGATCCAAGTTCTCCACCAGTAAGAATGTAATCACCAATAGAGACACATTCATCAATATAATCATTTACACGTGAATCAACACCTTCATAATGACCACATATAATAATCAAATGATCAAGAGCAGCAAATTCATGCGCGATTTTTTGATCAAAAGTGCGTCCGATTGGAGACATAAGAATAGTATGAGAAGAAGTGCCTTTGACACTTTTAAGAGCGTCTAGTATTGGTTGGCATTTCATAATTAATCCTGCCCCACCACCAATAGGCGCGGAATCAACGCGACCATATTTATCTTTGGTAAAGTCACGAATATTTACTATTTCAATCTCAACACTTTCTTTTGCTAGTGCTCTTTTTATAATAGATGTATTTATGAATCCATCAAACATTTCTGGGAATAAAGTTAATATAGTTATTTTCATAGTAATCCCTCAATAACATGAATGATTATTTTTTGATTCTTTATATCGACTTTTTTAATGAATGCTTTAACAAAAGGAACAAAGAAGTCTTTAGCGCCTTCTCTTTTTACTCGTAAAGTTTGATAAGAAGCATATTCTTCCACATCTTTAACTTTTCCTAATTTGTTATCATTTTCATCATATACATCGCAATTTTTTAAATCGGAGTAGTGATAAAATCCTTTAGGCAAAATAGCATCGGATTTTTCAATTTGCACTAAATTATTAATAAAGGGAGTAATTGCTTCAATACTAGGAAATTCTTCGAATGATACAATATCAAATTCTTTATCTTTTCTAAAAGATTTAACAATACAATTAACTCGTTCCTTAGTTTTTTCATTAAAAAGGGTGACATTGTTTCCTTTTTCATAGCGATCATAAGAAAAATCAGAAGAAGAATAAATTTTAACTTCACCTTTTAATCCGATAGTTTTAACAATTTTTCCTAATGTAATATATTCCATAATTTTTTCCTTTAAAAAAATGAGGATAATTAGTCCTCATCTTTTTCATCTTCAAAAGCTTCAAATTTTAAATGAATTCTTTTGCTTTCTAATTTTCCCGCAATAGACATAACTTCTCTTAAAGCATCCGCGACTGAACCTTTGCGACCGATTAAACGAGCAGTATCACTTGCATCGCTTACGATAAGAAGTACAACATCTTTTTCAGATTCACTAGGCATTTGTCTAATGATCATTGAATTAGGGTTTTCAACAAAAGAATCTACGAAAGCATGGATAATCTTTTCGTAATCCATGATAACTATTCTCCTTTTTTAGCTTTTACAATGATACCTTGTTTTGAAAATAAAGCACGAACTGTATCAGAAAGTTGAGCACCATTTCTAATCCATTTGATTGCTTTTTCTTCATCAATCTTTGCAGCATTGTTAACATCTTTAGGATCATATGTTCCTAAAAGTTCAATGTAACGTCCATCACGTGGGAATCTGCTATCAGCAGCAACAATTCTATATGAAGGATCATTGTGACGACCAGTTCTTGTTAATCTAATTTTTACAGCCATTTTAATAATCTCCTTTTTTAACGTTATTAGTATAGTAGAAACGTTTAGTGGTGTCAAGCATTTTTACTTAACAGTAATAAAAATTTGAAATTTTACCAAAATAAAAATGTGTTTTATTTGACATATACCTACTAGGGGTATATATTGATATTGTAGCGAGGTGAATTTTATGAGTGAACAAAAATATTGTTGTGCAGAACGAAGTAAATTAAGAACTCAAGAAGAAAAAAACAATTTAGAAAAAAGAGTAAATCGTATTATCGGACAAATGAATGGTATTAAAAATATGATTAAAGATGATCGATATTGTAGTGATATTATTATTCAATTATCCGCAATTGACAAAGCAATAAAAAGTTTAGCTAATTTAATGATTGATAATCATATTCGCACTTGTGTTGTCGAACATATAAAGAATGATGATTATTCTGATATCGAAGATATATCGACATTCTTTAAGAGGTTTCAATAATGAAACAAAAATTTTCTGTTTTAGGCATGAGTTGTGCAGCTTGTGCTGGTCATGTAAATAAAGCAGTAGCGCGTCTTAATGGTGTTAACAATGTTGATGTTAACTTATTATCGAATTCAATGGTAGTGGATTATGATGAAAAAGTAGTTAATATTAATGATATTATTAATGCAGTTAGTGATGCTGGATATGGTGCAAAAATATATGAAAAAGTTAATAATAATGCCGCATTAAAAAAAGATTTACATAAATTAATTGCAGCATTTATCTTATTAATTTTACTAATGTATGTATCTATGGGTCACATGGTTGGATTACCATTACCACCATTTTTAACTGGACACATGAATGCTTTGTGGTATGCATTAACACAACTAATAATTACTATTCCAGTGTTAATTATTTACCGTAAGTATTTTATATCTGGTTATAAAAAATTATTTAAATTAGCGCCAAATATGGATTCTCTTATTGCAATAAGTGCCACGGCGTCAATGGTCTATGGAATATTTGCTATTGTGATGATTTCAATTGGCTTAGCTAGTTCAAATATGGAATTAATTAGTGAATACCATCATAACTTATATTTTGAATCAGCAGCAATGATATTAACTTTAGTAAGTTTTGGTAAATATTTGGAACAATTATCTAAAAGAAAAACTACACAAGCTATTTCAAAATTGATGGATTTAGCGCCTAAAAAAGCACTAGTTTTAAAAGATGATAAAGAAGTTGAAGTACCTGTTGAAGAAGTTAAAGTTGATGATTTAGTTGTCGTAAAAAAAGGCTTTGCTGTACCTGTTGACGGCGTTATTGTCGAAGGAAATGCTGCAATTGATGAAGCTAATATAACTGGTGAAAGTATGCCAGCTCAAAAAGGTATCAATCAAAATGTTTATACATCTACGACTATTAATTCTGGATATATCATTATTAAAGCTACAAAAGTAGGCGAAGATACATCAATTGCTAATATTATAAAATTAGTTGAAGAAGCTAGTAATTCTAAAGCGCCGATTTCCCAATTAGCGGACAAAATTGCCAGTATATTTGTTCCTATTGTAATGGGTATATCATTATTAAGTTTTGTAATATCAATTATTGTAAGTAGAGATTTTAATTTGTCGTTTAACTTTGCTATTTCTGTACTTGTCATTGCATGCCCTTGTTCATTAGGACTAGCAACACCAGTAGCGATTATGGTTGGAACAGGTGTTGGAGCAAGTAATGGCTTATTAATAAAAAATGCGGAAATATTAGAAAAATCACATCTCATTAAAACTATTGTATTTGATAAAACAGGTACATTAACAAATGGGAAACCAACTGTTACAGATTTTATTAATATAGATAGTGATAATGATTTATTATCAATAATATATAGTATGGAAAATAAATCTGAGCACCCTTTAGCTAGCGCTATTACGAGTTACGCAAATGAAACAGGCGCAGAAATTATCGACATAACTGACTTTAAAGCTATTGAAGGCCAAGGAATTGAAGCTAAGTTTAATGAAAACACTTACTTTATCGGTAATGCAAGCAACGTAAACATTGATGAACAAAATCAAAAGAAATTAGAACAATTATCTAAAGAAGGTAAAACATCATTAGTAGTTACCAAAAATACAAATCTTGTAGCAATTATTGCTTTAAAAGATGAAATTAAGAAGAATTCAGTTTTAGCGATACATGAATTACAAAAAATGGGCATTAGAACAGTTATGCTTACTGGTGATAATAAAATAACTGCTCAAACTATTGCTGATGAAGTAGGAATTAGTGAAGTAATTGCAGAAGTTTTACCAATTGATAAGCAAAATGTTATAAAATCATTAAAACATGATGATAAACATTTAGTAGCTATGGTTGGCGATGGTGTTAACGATGCTTTAGCGCTTACTACTGCAGATTTAGGTATATCGCTTAAAGGTGGCAGCGATATTGCTTTAGAAACAAGCGATATTGTTTTATTAAGAAATGATTTACTTGATGTTGTTAATGTTATTAATTTAAGTAAAAGAGTTTTAAATACAATTAAAGGAAATCTATTTTGGGCATTCTTTTATAACTCTATTGGTATTGTATTAGCTTCAGGCTTATTATATCCATTATGGCAAATCAAACTCAATCCTATGATTGGTTCATTAGCAATGAGTTTAAGTAGCGTATTTGTTGTATTAAATGCTTTAACAATTAATTTGTTTAAGCCAAAAAAATATATTGAAAATGTAAAGGAGAAAGAAGAAATGAAAGAAACAGTACTTCAAGTTAAAGGTATGATGTGTGAACATTGTAAGAAACATGTAAATGATGCTTTATCAAAAGTTCCAGGAGTGGAACGTGTGGAAGTATCTTTAAAAGAAAATAATGCAAAAATCTATTCAAATCAAGAAATTGATCGTAATAAATTAATTAATGCTGTAAAAGATGCTGGTTACGAAGCAAAGTAAATGTGTTGTTAAGTTAAATTAAATGTGATAGAATTTGATTACAAGCTTATAAAAGGACGTGTAAAAATGAATATTTATGAATCATCAGAAGACTATTTAGAACGTATTTTAATACTTAAGGAAGCAAAAGGCCATGTAAGATCTATTGACATAGCAGAATCTATGAATTTTTCTAAGCCTAGCGTAAGTGTGGCAATGAAAAAGTTAAGAGAAAATGGGTATATTCTTGTTGATAAAGAAGGCTTTATCACTTTAACAGAAAAAGGTATGGCGATTGCTAATCATACTTACGAAAAGCACAAATTATTGTCTTCAGTTCTTGTAAAATTAGGAGTATCAGAAGAAACTGCTAGAGAAGATGCTTGTAAGATTGAACACGACTTAAGTGACGAAACATTTACGGCAATAAAAAATTATGTTGAAAAGGTTAAAAATCCACGTTAGTCGTGGATTTTTATATATATTACAGTTAGTTTAGACAAACTATTTGTAAAAAAAGTATTGACAATTAGTTATGGATAACTATAATTTAAATAGTTAGCAAGAACTAACTTCCTTGCTAACACATTTTTTGTGGTATGGTTAGATTATTCTAACTGAAAGAGGTGATTTTATGCCACTAGTATTAGCCCCAACAGACGTTGACTTAAAAGTCATAAAAATTTTGGTGGATGATAAGACAAAAAAACATTTAGAAAGTCTTGGCATAACTATTAATTCTACTATCAAACTCGTTTCTGCTTCAGGCGGAAATGTAATCTGCATAGTTAAGGATGGTAGATTAGCCTTAGACAAATCTATTGCCACTAAAATTCTTGTCGCATAAGGAGGAAAATCAATGGAAAAGAAATTAAGTGATTTTAGAATCACTGAAGAAGGCATCATTAAAAGTGTTGCTGGCGAAGGCAAGATTCGTAGACGCTTATTTGATATGGGCGTTACACCAGGTGCTCAAGTTGTTTTAAAGAAAAAAGCACCATTAGGCGACCCAATTGAAATTACAATTAGAGGTTATGAACTAACATTAAGAAAATCAGAAGCTGAGTTAGTTATTATGACTGTTACTAAGGAGGTTAAATAATTATGAAGAGATTTGCTCTTGCAGGTAACCCAAACTGTGGTAAAACAACATTATTTAACTCTTTAACAGGTGCAACTGCACACGTTGGTAACTGGCCAGGTGTTACAGTTGATAAAAGAGAAGGTAAGTACAAAAAATTAAAAGAAGTAATTAATATTGTCGACTTACCGGGTATTTATTCTTTATCACCATATACTCCAGAAGAAGTTGTTTCAAGAAATTATGTATTAGATGAAAAACCAGATTGTATCATTAACGTTGTTGATGCTACTAACCTAGAAAGAAACTTATACTTAACAACTCAATTACTTGAAATAGATGTTCCAATGGTTATTGCATTAAATATGATGGATGAAGTTAAGAAAAAAGGCCAAAATATTAATGTTAAAGAACTTGAAAGAAAATTAGGCGTTCCAGTCGTAGAAATTTCTGCTTTGAAAGGCGACAAGATTGATGACTTAATGAAAGTCGCTCTTGAAACATCAAATAGTCCTCGTAAAGGAACAACTGTTATTGAAAATAGTGATTTAACTCATTTAATTCAAGATGTTACAATCGCATTTACTGGTATGGGTGTAGAAAATCCTTTATTCCATGCAGTTAAATTAGTTGAATTAGATGAAATTGAAGTCAAGAATCATGAAAATTTAGTTCCAATGGTTAATGATTTCAAAAAGACATTTAAAGATGATGTATTTGGTAATGATTTTGAAGCCATTATTGCTGATAAGAGATATGCTTATATTAACAAGTATTTCTCAAATGTCGTTGTTAAAACTAAAAAAGAAGATGGCGGATTAACAAAATCTGACAAAATCGATAAAGTCTTAACAAATAAATGGGCAGGTATTCCAATCTTCTTAGTAATTATGTTCGTGGTATTCCACTTCGTATTCTCTGAAGATTTGTTAGGATTAAATGCTATATTTGGATTAGAAATTCAAAGTAAGGGATGGATTAATTTCTTTACTGGTATGGGTTACAACGATTTAGTAGCTGAAGCTGAAGATGCTCATGAAGTATTTACTGGCTTAGCTGGTATTCCTTCACTAGGTGTATTCTTACAAAGTTGGATGGGTTGGTTAACTGGATCAATTATTGATTTATTTGCTAGCTTTATGCCAGAAGGTACTTGGTACACAGGACTTGTATGTGATGGTATCTTAACTGGTATTGATTCAATCTTTAGTTTCATTCCACAAGTATTACTATTATTCTTATTTATTTCGATTCTTGAAGATAGCGGTTATATGGCTCGTGTAGCATTCATTATGGACCGTGCATTTAGAAAATTTGGTTTATCAGGTAAATCATTTATCCCTCTATTAATGGGATTTGGTTGTTCAGTTCCTGCTATGATGGGAACAAAAACTCTTGAAGATGAAAGAGAAAGAGACTTAACAATTAGACTTACTCCTTTCTTCTCATGTGGTGCTAAAGCTCCTATTTGGGCATTACTTGCTACTTGTGTAGCTGGTAGCTTCCTTGGCGATGTATTTGTATTTAGTATTTATATTTTAGGTATTGCTATTGCTATTGTTTCTGCTTTAGTTATTAAAGCATTCTCAAAGCACTATGAAGTACCTCCATTCATTATGGAACTTCCTGCTTATCACCGTCCACAAGTTAAAAACTTGTTAGCTCACTTATGGGATAAGTTCAAACACTTCTTATACAAAGCTTCAACAATTATTACTGCTTCAATTATTCTTATTTGGTTCTTATCTAACTTCGGTTGGGCATTCTGGAATGGAATGGTTGAAATTGAAGACTCAATGCTTGCTGATATCGGTAAAGTATTACAATATGTATTCTATCCATTAGGATGGGCTCAAGGCGCTGATGGTTGGAAATATTCAGTTGCTTCTATTACTGGTTTAATTGCTAAAGAAGACGTTGTTGCTACAATGGCTAACTTAGGATTAGAAGAAGGAACAATTAACTTATCAAATGCTGCAATTTATGCATTTGCTGCTTATAACTTATTTACATTACCTTGCTTTGCTGCTGTTGCTACTGCTAAATCTGAAAGTAGTAAAAAAGGCTTTAGAGTAACATTAGCTTGGTGGTTACTTGCAAGTTATGTAATCTCATTCATAGTTTACTGGGTTGGACACTCATTTGAATTATATTGGTGGTTAGGATTAATCGTCGTATTAGTTCTTGTTGGTATCTGTGTTGGCTTAGGTTACTATATTGTTAATAGAAACAAAAAAGCTGCTGTAGCTGCTTAGAAAGGATGTTGAGATTATGGAATGGTTTGAACCGCTTATTGCGATTGCCGCAATTGCGTTAGTTATATTGCCGTTTATTCTAAACCATAGAAACAAGAAGACTGGAAAGCCATCTTGTACTAGTGATTGTAGTTGTTGTTCATCAAGTGGTCAATGCATGCGTAATTTCAAAGAATATCTTAAAGAGCGCGAAGCTCATAAAAAATAAAAAAATCGGTTGTTACTTTAATTGGTAACAACCATTTTTTTATCCTAATGCCACGTCTAAAATCATCATTACACTAAAGCCAAGTAGTAAACCTATTGATGCTAATAATTTATTATCTTTAAATGAATCTGGTATTAATTCACTTGTAACAACCGCAATCATCGCACCAGCAGAAAACGATAGCAAAAACGGCATAATATTTTGAATAAACATTGCACCAATAGCAGCGATAACACCAAATATGGGCTCAACTATACCTGACATTTGTCCATAAAAAAATGCTTTCTTTCTTGACATACCGTTTTTTCTTAATGGCAAACTTACACATAATCCTTCAGGAAAGTTTTGTAAACCTATTCCTAAAGCTAGTAGAGAGGCACCAATTAAAGAAACTTCTGGTATATTTAATGATAAACTACCAAAAGCCACTCCAATTGCCATACCTTCAGGAATGTTATGAAGTGTAACAGCACTAGTAATTAGAAGTGTCTTTTTTTTATTTTCTTCAACTTTAATTTTTTTGGATAAGAATATGTCAGATAAAAGAATAAACGAACCGCCAAAAATAAAGCCTATAGATGTTTCTAAATATTTTGGTCGATTTAATTGTTCTAATAGCGATATAGCGGGAGCTAAAAGTGACCAAAATGAAGCTGCAATCATGACCCCAGCGGCAAATCCCATCATAATATCAAGAATTTTTTGATTAAAGTTTTTAAATAAAAATACTATTGAAGCACCTAAAATAGTAATAATATATGTAAATAAAGTTGCTAAAAATGCTAAAAGTATTGGATTCATTTAATCACCCTAGTTTATAATATGAAGAACTAAAATGAATGCGATAAAAAAGTCAAAAATATTCTCGACTAGTTAACTTTATTTACAAAGAAAAGTGTATATATTATAATTATTTTGTAATTATAATATTTGTTATGAATTAACGAAAATTTTATTTAAACATTCTTTATTATTTTTACAATAAAGAAAGGGCATTTATGGTCAAAGAAGAGCAGATGAAAAAAGAGATAGAAAGTATTGATACTAAAAATACTGATGAAGAAATAGTAATTAAAGGAAGTAAAACTTATCTTTTTTTTAAAAGAGTTTTAGATATCGTGGTTTCTTTTATAAGTATAGTATTTTTAATGGCCACATTAATTTTTCCTATTATTTCATTACTTGTTTTAATATCGACACATGGCCAAGTAATTTTTAAAGATGAAAGAATGGGCTTAAATAAAAAGAAAATTCGTATATATAAATTCCAAACAATGTTTTCTGATGCGGAAACAAATTTAGATAAATATTTAGATGAAAACCAAAAAAAGAAATGGCAAAAGGAAAGAAAACTAGATGATGATCCACGTGTAACTAAACTTGGTAAGTTTTTACGTAAAACATCATTAGATGAATTACCGCAATTATTTAATATTCTTGGTGGTAGTTTATCTTTAGTGGGACCTAGACCCATCACTAAACAAGAATTAGAAAATAATTTTACGGAATATGAGCAAAACCAATTAATGAAAGTAAAGCCAGGGTTAACAGGTTATTGGCAAGTAAAAGATCGTTCATTAGCGACATATGAAAGTGGAGAACGCCAAAAAGAAGAACTTTACTACTTACCAAGAAGAGGATTTTGGTTTGATGTTAGAATTGTATTATTAACAATACCAGCGATATTTAAGGGAAAAGGCGCTAAATAGAATGGATAAGATTCGTGTAGCCCAAGTAATAGGAACCGCTAAAGCGGGAGGCGTGGAATCAATGATTATGAACTTGTATCAAAACATTGATCGAAGTCAAGTCACTTTTGATTTTTTTGTAGAAAATACTTGTCCAATTATTGACGAAGATAAAATCAAAGAATTAGGCGGAAATGTAATAATTATTCCACATTATACAAATGTTTTTAAGTATGTCCGCACTTTAAAAAAATTATTTATTACAGGAAAATATGATATTGTTCATTCAAATATGAATGCTTTAAGTGTCTTTACTCTTTTAGCGGCTAAAAAAGCTAATGTTAAGGTACGTATTGCTCATTCACATTCAACTGCGAATAAAAAAGAATGGTTAAAAACATTAATTAAAAATATTTTAAGACCATTTTCTAAAAAATATGCCACGCATTTATTCGCTTGTTCAGAATTATCCGCTAGATGGCTTTTTGGAAATAAAGTAGTTGATGATAAGAAAGTAATTATTATTAATAACGCTATCGATTTAACGCGGTTTGCCCCAGATAATAATAAGCGCATAGAAATGCGAAATAAGTTAAATATTGATAATAACGACCTAGTAATTGGAAACATTGGAAGATTTGTCCCACAAAAAAATCACGCTTTCTTAATTGATATATTTAAAGAAATAAAACAAATTAATCCAAACTGTAAATTATTATTAATTGGTGATGGGCCATATTTAGATAAAATAAAACAAAAAGTGGAAAAACTAACATTAGCAAAAGATGTTTTGTTTATTGGCACAGTTAAGGATGTAGAATTATATTATCAAATTATGGACTATTTTGTTTTACCAAGCATTTATGAAGGTCTTCCAGTCGTGGGTATTGAAGCTCAAGCAATGGGCTTAAATGTTTTCTTTTCTAAGAATATTACTAGAGAAGTTCAAGTGAATAAAAATGTATATTTTTTATCTTTAAAGCAATCACCCGCCACTTGGGCTAGACAAATAGTAAATTGTTTACCAAGCAATCGCATACAAAATCACGAGAATATGTTAAAATCACAATATGATATAAAAGTAGAAGGAGATAAATTACTTAAAATTTATAAAGAAATTTTAAAATAATTGAGAAAGGTTAATAGTAATGGAAAAAATTAGAGTAGCAATATGTATTCCTACAACTAATATGGGTGGCGCTGAAACTATGGCAGCGCAATTAGCAAAAGCATTAAATAAAGAAATATTTGATGTTTCTTTTATTGTTAACCATTCTTTGGATTCTGGAAGAGTTTTGGATATTGTTACTGATGAAAATATCAAAATTTATTCACTTAATGAAAATGATGGTATGTCGCTTCGCGCTTTAAGAAAAATGTATAAACTTTTAAAAATTATTAAGCCACAAATAATTCATACACATTTACATACATATCCTTATGTAATGACTTATGCAATAATTCATCATGTAAAGATTATTCATACGATGCATAATATGCCAGTATATGAGTCCACAAAAACTGGACAAAAAATATTACGATTTTTATTTAAACATAAATATGCTTATCCAGTTGGAATATCTTCTATAATAACTAGTCAAATAGAAGAATTATATAAACTAAAAAATGTGGTTACTATTTATAACCCTGTTGACACTTCTAAATTTGTTTCTTGTAAAGAAGTACATGATAAATTTACATTTATTACAATAGGAAGAATGTCTCCGCAAAAGAATCAATCTTTGCTTTTAAAATCATTTAGTAATATTGTTAATTATGATAAAAATGTATCTTTGATATTTATTGGTGATGGTGAATTAAAAGAAGAATTATTTTCATTAACAAAACAATTAAATATCGAAAACTATGTAAAATATATTGGAAATGTAAGTAATGTAGAATGCTTTTTAAATAAAGCAGATGCTTTTGTTTTGTCTTCAACTTATGAAGGATTACCAATGACAATTTTAGAAGCTATGTCGACTGGTCTTCCAATTATTTCCACTAATGTAGGCGGAGTAAAAGATGTGGTTACTAATAACGGAATATTAGTGGACGTAAATGAAAATCAATTAACTGATGCGATGAAACTAATAATGCAAAAGAAAGAAAAATATGATTATTTTGCCACTAATTCTAAGAAAAATGCTAAAAATTTTGATTTGAAAATTATCGCCGAAGAATATGAAAAAATATATTTTGATCACCTTAAAAGAAATGAGGTGAAAAGAAAATGAAACAAAAAATAACTCGTTGGGTAGTATTAGTTTTATTAACATGCTTATATGTTGTGCTTAAGTATAATGGATTAATGATGCCTTCAAACATTATTTCTATTTTTATGGGTACATTGCTTTTCTTGTTTCCTTTAAAAGAAAAGATATATGCTTTGCTTTTCTTTATTCCATTCTATTTATACATATATGTGTTTAGTTTTGCTTTTTATAATGTTATTTCATTATTAACACTATTTCATATGATAATTGTCGGCAAAAAATTTGATATTCGTATAATAATGCTTGTGGCGGTTTTATTTGGAGTTGATATTTTTTGGCAAATATATGTTGGGCATACATCTTTCACCTATACCATTAAGTGGGTATTAACTTTATTTTTGTCTTTTACAATTATGAAAGATGAAGAATTTAATTTTGATAAAAAATTTGCTTTATTTGCTTATTGTTTAGGAACTGCAATTATTAGTGTTGGCACTATTATTCAGTATATTGGAGTAGATATTAATTCCACTACTCGAGGAGAAATAGGTGGAGCTTTATCTTCGTGTAATGCAAATACATTTAGTTTTTATTGTTTACTAGCTTTAGTAGGTGGATTTTATCTTATCTTAAATAAAAATCTTTGCAAAAATAGTATTTATGAAAATAAATTAGTTAAATTATTTATACTTGCATTAAGTTCTATAAGTGGTGTTGCAGGCGCTATGATGCTATCAAAAGCATATTTTTTAACATTTATTATTTGGCTAATTTTATTAATTGCTTTTAATTCTAAAGACATGCGCAAATTTGGTATATATTTTGGAGTGGTTATAACAATGTGTATATTTATTATGGCTGTTCCAAAAACTAGAGATCTTGTTTTTAAAGTTATTGATAGATTTAATGAAAAAGGATCATCGTTAAGTGAAATAACAACTGGAAGAACAGATATTTTTAAGTGCTATTTTGCTGCTTTATTTAATCATCCTTTTAATTTAATGTTTGGTGCAGGTTTATCAAGTTATCAATGGTTTTTTAATGTCCCTATTAAAACTATTGAAGGTATGCCAATAATAACACATAATTTAATTTTAGAAATGGTTTGTTCTTATGGAATATTAGGAATGGTTATTTTACTATATGTTTATTACAGAATAATTACAAAATATTGTAAATCTTATAGCAATTTTAATGATTTGATGTTGCTTATTATATTTGTTTGCTTTTCCCTTTCTTTAGCACTTTATCATGAAGATGTTACTAATTTTGTTATTTTGTTATGTATGATTGCTGCTAAAAATAATCAATATGTAAAAAAAGAAGAACAAATAGAAAAAGCTAGTTACTACATAGTACCTAAAGAAAGTGGCGTAGGTGCATAGTATGTCCAAGTTATCTGATTTAAAAAAGAACTATATATTTAATATGGTAGTAGTGGTTATTGAATCAATTATTACATTACTTTTAACGCCAATTATGGCGCGAGCTTTAGAATCTTCTGGCACTGGTATTTATAGCTATACTTATTCACTTATTACAATGTTTACCTTAATAGGTGCTTTAGGAACTTCCACCCATGCTCAAAGAAAAATTGCTATGAATTTAGATAACAAAGATGAGTATTCTAAAATTTTTTGGGAGATATTTATTCTTCGACTTATTTTTGTAATGCTTTCTTTTTTGATTTTTCTTTTAACAATTTTATTATTAAACAAATATGTAATGTTTTTTATCATCCAAATACCATATTTTTTGTCATCTATTATTGATATCAGTTGGCTTTATGAAGGATTAGAAAAATTTAAAAGATTAGCGCTTAAAAATCTAATGTTTAAAATTATTGGGGCTGTTTTAGTTTTATTATTAGTGCATAATAAAGATGATTTGTGGATTTATTTGTTGATATTATCTTTATCATCACTATTAGGACAAGTTGTTTTATGGATAAATATTGGTAAATATGTGAATAAAGTTAAGATATCGGAATTAAACATTAAAAGACATTTTAAAGATATATTGATGTACTTTGTTCCAACAATTGCTTATCAATTTTATTCTTTAATTGATAAAGTACTTTTAGGACTATTAAGTAGCGAAGAAGAAACAGGATATTATGAAAAAGCTCAACAAATAGTGGCTTTTTGTGCCACATTATTTAATGCCTACAATGTAGTAATAAGGTCAAGAATATCATATTTATTTATGAAAAAAGATCAAAAAGAAATTGATGATAAAATTACAAATTCATTATCTTTTGTTTTCGGATTATCTTTGCCAATTGCGTTAGGAATTATTGGAATTGCTAATAATTTTGTTCCATGGTATTTAGGAGAAGGATATGAAAAAGTAGCGCTACTTTTAATGATATTAGCGCCAGTGGTAATAATAATGGCTTTAAGAATGTGTATCGGATCAATTATATATACACCATTTGGCTTACAATCTAAATCTAATGTTGCTGAAGTTATTGCCGCTGTGTTTAATTGTGTATTAACCGCAATACTAATTCCACTTCTTGATTCTATCGGAGCATCTATTGCTTCAATTTGCGCTGAATTGTTAGTTTTGATATTATTTGTAATTTATGCGCAAAAGCATCATTATTTAAATCTAAAAGAAGTTTTGAAAAATATATATAAATATATTATTTCCGCTCTTATCATGTTTGTTCTTGTTTATTTTATTGGTAAAATCTTAGAAGGTGCATTGGCAACCATTATTCAAATACTTGGTGGTGCTGCTATTTATTTCTTGTTGCTTTTAATCTTAAAAGATAAGATATTTTATGAGACAATAAAATCTTTATTTTCTACTAAGAAAGAAGGTACCATAAATGAATAGTAAAATAAGCGTATTATATTTTGTTGATTGCTTAGAACATGGTGGAATTCAATCTCTATTATTAGAAATTGTTAAGCATTTGCATAACAATTTAGACATTTCTTTTTTAATATTCGAGTCAGACAAAAAAGAAGTATTAGAAGATGTAATGGCTAGCTATGGCTGTACTATTTATAAAATTCCTAGTTTAGTAAAACATCCTCTTAAGTGTTTACATGCATGCGATAAACTTTTTAAAAATCATCATTTTGATATATTACATTGCCACTCTTCGTCTAAGTCAGTTGCTCCTTTAAAAGCTGCTAAAAAGAATAATGTTAAAGTACGTATTGAACATGTACATAGTGATCGTTTTCAAACAAATAATTTTATAAAAACATTATTTGGAAAAATGCTTATTAATCCAACGTGCAAGTACGCAAATTACTATATGGCTTGTTCTAACTCGGCAAGTAAATGGATGTTTAAGAAAAAATATACAAAAACAAACAAACCAATAATTATTAAAAACGCTATTGAGATAGATAGATTCGCTTACAATACGATTAATCGCAATGCCATTAGAAATCAATACGGAATTGATAAAGACGAATTTGTAGTTGGACATATTGGACGATTCATAGAAGTAAAAAATCATTATTTTTTATTAGATATTTTTAAGGAAGTTCTATTACAAAATAATAATTCTCGCCTTTTATTAGTGGGAGTAGGACCATTAATGGAAAAAGTAAAAGAAAAAGCAAACCAATTAGGTATTATAGATAAAATTATATTTGCTAATTATCAAGATGATACTTCAAAATTTTATTCAGCTTTTGATGTTTTTGTGTTACCTAGTTTATTTGAAGGATTACCATTTGTTGGTATTGAGGCTCAAGCGGCTGGATTACCTTGTTACTTTTCTAACAATGTTTCTAATGAAATTGTGGTTTGCCCTAAACAAAGTTTTTTACTTGATTTAAAAGATTCTCCTAAGTCTTGGGCGACTACGATTATTAAAAATGATATAAATCATAATAGGGAAGAATCATCATTAGTTATGAAAAATGCTGGATATGAGATTAGCGAAGAAATAAATAGATTATATGAATTTTATTTAAAAAATATTAACTTATAATAAAATATGCGATTAAATTATTTATATAATTTAATTTTATGTTAAAATAAGGTACTTGAATGGAAGGTGTTAACAAATGGATGAAAGTAAAAACAAATATAATTTTACTTTTAAAATGTTGTTAGTGACATTAAAAAGACAAATATTAACGATTATATATTTCTTTGTATGTTTTACAATAATAGGAGCAGTTTATTCTTATAAATTTTATACTCCATCTTATGAATCTACAGGTTCGGTAGTTGCAGAAACTTTAAATGATAATATTTATAATGCTTTTTCTAATGTTGTTAAAGCAAAGGTTCCTCAATTAGTTATTGAAGAATTAAAAAGTAAAGATATTACAGATAAAGGCAAAACTATATCAATAAAAGATATTGAAAATGGTATTGTTATTCAAGAAAAACCAACATCTTATAGTTCTTATATTCTTGATATTAGTTTTCGTAATAAAAATGATAATATTACAAGCACAATTTTAAATATCGTTTTAAAACAATCATGTATAACTTTTAATGATGAAACATCGACAACAGCAAAATTAACAAAATTTGCTGTTCATCATGAAGCAAATAATCCTACAGTAATTACTAAACCAATCGTAAAAATGGCATTATTTTCTGTTGCGGGATTAGGCTTAGGAGTTATCTTTGCTTTAGCAAGTGGATGTTATAAATATAAAATTAATTCAACTCATGAATTACAAGATTTAGACATTTTAACATTTGAAATTGAAACAAGGGGTGAAGAAAATGAATAAAAAAGAATTAAAGTTCATTCGAAAATTTAATAAAAAATCATTTGAAGACTCCGTTATAAAATTAACTAATAATATTGAAACATTTGCTCAAGGGTCAAAAATTATTGCTATTACCTCTGTTTCTGATTATTTTTATGAAACTATTCTTAGCTATTACTTAGCTAAAGCATATGTGGATAATAATAAAAAAGCTCTTGTAATTGAAACTAACTATATTGAACCATTATTACAAGATTTACTTGCTAGTCTTGATGAACAAATAAAAGATGATAGTAAGGAAATAATAAAATTAAACAATGGTATTGATGTTGTGTTCTCTAAAAAAACAAAATTTAGTGCCGAAGAATTGCATTCTAAAGCCTTTGAAGAGCTTATAAAGAATGCTAAAAAAACATACGACTATATAATTTTACTAGTAACACCATTAGGAGTTAACAATGATTTATTTGCCTTAAATAAAGTTATTGATGTATCTTTATTAGTTGCTAAAAAAGACAAAACAGTCTTAGCGGATTTATATCAATCAGTTGAAAAAATAAAAATTAATAAGTTACCATTTTTAGGTGTAACACTAATCAAATAAAATATAAAGGAGTAACAAACAATGAATAAAAAAGTATACATAGCAATGAGTGCTGATTTGATACATAACGGACATATTAACGTTATAAATGAAGGAACAAAACTAGGAGATGTTTATATTGGTTTATTAACAGATGAAGCTATTTCTAGTTATAAAAGACTTCCATTACTACCATATGATGATCGAAAGAAAATTTTTGAAAATATCAAAGGTGTTGTAGAAGTTATTCCGCAAAAAACATTAAATTACACCGATAATTTAAAAATGCTAAAGCCAGATTATGTTGTTCATGGCGATGATTGGAGATCTGGTATACAAAGTAACATTCGACAAAATGTTATCGACACATTAGCGGAATGGGGCGGAAAACTCATTGAAATCCCATATACTCGTGATATTTCATGTACAACTTTAGAAAAAGAATATCGTAAGATGTTTAATACTCCCGATAATAGACGCGCTAAATTAAAAAGAATGCTTGCCGTTAAACCATATGTAACTGTCATGGAAGCAAGTAACGGATTAACTGGTTTATTAGTCGAAAATACTAAAGTAGAAGAAAATGAACACGTTAGAGAATTTGACGCTATGTGGGTTTCTTCTTTATGTGATTCAACATTTAAAGGAAAACCGGATATTGAATTAGTAGATTTAACTTCAAGAATTAGAACTATTGAAGAAATAATGGAAGTAACTACTAAACCTATTATTTTAGATGGTGATACTGGTGGAAGAATTGAACACTTTACTTATAATGTTCGTACACTAGAAAGATTAGGCGTATCCGCAGTTATTATTGAAGATAAAACTGGTTTAAAACAAAACTCTTTATTTGGAACAGATGCTAAACAAGTTTTAGATGATCCTTATGAATTTGCTAAGAAAATAAAAGCTGGTAAAACAGCTCAAATTACAAAAGATTTCTTAATCTTTGCAAGATGTGAATCCTTGATTGCCGGACATGGTATTGAAGATGCTTTAAAACGCGCCAAAATATATATTGAAGTTGGTGGAGCGGATGGTATTGTCATTCATTCCAAAGAAAAAGATGGTGCGGAAATTAAAGAATTTTTACGTCAATTTAGAGAATATTCAAAGACTATTCCAGTTGTCGTAATTCCAACATCTTATAATCAATTTAAAGATGAAGAATTGCATGCTTGGGGCGCAAATATTATTATTTACGCTAACCATTTCTTAAGAAGTGCTTATCCAGCTATGAAAAAATGTGGCGAATCTATTTTAAAAAATCATCGTTCTAAAGAAGCATCAGAAGAATATTGTATTTCTATTAAAGAAGTATTGTCTTTGATTCCAGGAACAAAGCAATAAGAGGTAATTTATGATTAACACAAGTGATTTTTATCAAAAACTATTAGACAATGATATTGATTTTTTTGCGGGAGTTCCAGATTCTTTACTTGCTAATTTATGTGCATGTATAAAAGAAAAAACACCAAGTGAAAAAAATATTATTACCGCAAACGAAGGTAATGCTGTAGCAATGTGTGCAGGTTATCACTTAGCCACTAATAAAATTGGTGTAGTATATATGCAAAATTCCGGAGAGGGTAATGCAGTAAATCCTTTAGTCTCTTTAGCCGATGAAGAAGTTTATTCTATTCCAATGCTATTAATTATTGGATGGCGTGGAGAACCAGGAAAGCATGATGAACCTCAACATGTAAAACAAGGTAAAATTACTTTATCCTTATTAGATGTAATGGGTATTAAATATGAGATACTAAATGATGATTATGAAAAACAACTTGAAACAGCTGTTATGTATATGAAAAAAGAAAACAAGCCATATGCTTTAATTATTCAAAAAGGTTTATTTAGTGAATTTAAGTTAAATAAAGAAGTATCTCCATATAAAATGACAAGAGAAGAAGCTCTAAAAGCAATTATTGATTCTTTAAGTGATGAAGATTTTATCGTTTCTACAACTGGTAAGACATCTCGCGAAATATTTGAAATACG
>ERZ808292.84-NODE-84-length-29066-cov-6.429010_pt1 | contig 29066 bp, 25 predicted proteins | sample MGYA00521275_ERZ808292 | MGnify/ENA primary metagenome ERZ808292 (study PRJEB31516, sample SAMN03275613) | gut metagenome | biome: mammalia-associated habitat; material: feces | host: Papio cynocephalus | place: Kenya | collected 2012-07-26 ... | reverse complement strand
CCTTCTAAGCCGTAGGTCGGGAGTTCGAATCTCTCCAAGGACGCCATACATGAAAAGCATCGGTTCCGCCGTGTGTTTAAAGGAGTTTTGAAGTCTCAACAAAGCTCCTTTTTTTATGCCTTCCGACCCACATAACTTGCTCAGTCCGTAGGTCGGAAAATCGATTTTTTTAAACATGCAAATTTTCATTCTATTTATTGCATGATAATCATATATTTATTATAATTGAGTTGTAACTCAATAATCAACTCAAGGAGAATATTATGATTGATAAAAATGAAATTAAAGATCCCAAAAAAAGAATTTTGATGGCATGTGTCAAGATGTTTATTGAAAAAGGGTTTAAAAAGACAACGATGCTTGATATTATCAAAGAAGCTAATGTTTCTTCTGGAACATTCCAAAATATTTATCATACTAAGGATGGTGTTTTACTAGAATTAGTTAAATTTATGTTTTCAAGCCAATTTAATATTGCTAGTAGTGTTTTTAACGATAATATGTCACTAGCGAGTATGTACGCTATCGAGACATCAATTCAATTAGCAATCGTGGAACAAAATGAAAATTTAAGAGAAATATATGTTGAAGCATATACTAATCCAATAATTTGTGAGTATATTCATGTTAAAACCACTATTGAATTAGAGAAAATATTTAAAAAATATAATCCAACATTTACTAGTAGTGATTTTTATGAAAGAGAAATAGGTACTGCAGGATTAATGCGTGCTTATATGGATAAAACTTGTGATTATTATTTTTCTTTAATTAAAAAAATTGAATGTTTCTTAAAAATGGCTTTTGATGTTTATCATGTACCCTTAGATGAACAAAATAAAGCTTTAGAAATCGTTAAAGCAATTGATTTAGTAGAAGTTGCTAATAATGCGATGAAGAAATTATTTAATCAATTAGAAATAGCTTTTGAATTTAAGTTTGATAATTAATAATGAGGAGGAAACTTATGAACTTAAAGAAATTATGTGGACTAGCATTTATACTTTTATTAATGCCTATTACAGGATGTGATAATCACGTCTATAGCGATGAAGAAAATTTTTCCGATTGGATTAAAGGAAGAGATTATGCATTAAAGTTTGATGTTACAAAAGATAAATACACCGCTAATGTGATTTCAGATAGTTATACTAACGATGTTTTAGATTATAAAGATACTTGTGTAGAAGCAAAAGATGGGGAAAAGTATTATAGCAATATTGAGAATTATGCTTTAGATGAAGATACTAATAAATTAGAATTAGATATTAAAAGTTTAATAGTTATCAAAGAAGAAGATGATAAAGGAACAATAAGAAACAAGTTTTATAGAGAATTATTTGAAAATGAAGAAAACTCAAAAGATGGTTATTATGTCGCGCCATATTATGCGGATTATTTCTCTGAGTATGCACCTAATAATGACAATTTTGAAGATTATCTTATAAGCGGAAATACTATTGATGAATTTAATACTAATTTTAATAGTTACTATTTAGAAGAAAATAAAATAACTATTGATTCTATTACTTTTAATCGCAATAAAGATAAATCTATTTCTTTACTTGTTAAAGGAAATAGAGACTTTGTTTCTGAATTTATTGAAGATGAAGATTACACTAATACGAACATTACATATGATTTTGAAGTAAAGGTGAAAAATGGAAAAATCATCGAAATAATTAATGGATCTAAAGAAAAAGAAATTTATAAAGATGAAAATAAAAATGTTACTTATGATTCAAAGACAACTATAACTTTTGATTATAATTTTGATGATAAATACTATAATCAACTTTCGATTGAAACTGATACAACCATAAATACGTATTATGGTAGTGTAAGTTTTAATATCTTAGGTTATGACTTTAGATATCTAGATGATGAAACTACTTTATTTGGTGAAGAATATACTAGTGAACAAGCAATAGAGTTTTTGTTAAGCAAATATACTTTCTTTATTGGTAAAGGCGAAGAAAAATTTGACGCATCTTATTTCTCTTTATATTTAGATAAAGATTTTACTCAGCCTTTTACTAAAGTAGATGAAATGTCTGATTCTATGACTTTATATGTTAAATTTAATATTCCTAGTGATAAAGCAATCGTGGCTTATGTATTTGTTAATGAAAAAAGTGAAGAAAAACATCCAGTCTTAAAAATTATGTATTTAGAAGATGTTGGTAATACATATGATGCTTCTAAATCATTTGAAGGATATAAAATACTTTCAATTGATGGCGTTGAAGTAAGTGAGGGCGAAGAAACAAATTTTAAGATAACAGAAAACAAAGTTTATATCATTGTTTGTGATTCCAATGGCGTAATGATGTGATTTTAGACAATTAGTCAAAAATGTCTAAAAATATAGATAGAGTTAAGAAAATATATTAAAAAAACATTAAAAAAAATTATATGTAAAAATATTAGACAACCTATTATTTTTGCATATTTTTTTATTCTTTATTTTGCCTAATATATTGTTGTAAGCGAATAAGGAGGAAAAAATTATGTATTATTCAGCAGGAACTTATGAAGCATTTGCTCACCCAGAAAAACCAGAAGGAGTAGACAAAAAATCAGCCTATATCATTGGTACAGGCTTAGCAGGTTTATCTGCCGCCTTCTATTTGGTTAGAGATGGACAAATGAAAGGTGAACACATTCACCTATTAGAAAAATTAGAATTAGCAGGAGGATCTTGTGATGGAAGAAAGGATATCACGAAAGGATTCTATATGCGTGGTGGTCGTGAAATGGATAACCACTTTGAATGTATGTGGGATATGTTTAGAGATGTTCCATCAATTGAAACACCTAATATCTCAGTATTAGATGAGTATTATTGGTTAAATAAACACGATCCAAACTATTCTTTATGCCGTGCATCAATTAATTGTGGCCAAGATGCCCATACTGATAAAATGTTTAAATTAGATAAGGATTCAGCCTTAGCTTTAACAAAATTATTTATTACTCCAGAAAAAGATCTTGAAGATAAGAAAATTTCTGAGATTTTACCAGCATCATTCTTTGAAACTAACTTCTGGTTATATTGGCAAACAATGTTTGCATTCCAAAAATGGTGTTCAGCTCTAGAAATGAAACGTTATTTATGCCGTTATGTTCACCATATTGATGGCTTACCAGATTTCTCAGCTTTAAGATTTACTAAATACAATCAATTTGAATCAATGATTTTACCTCTTGTCAAATATTTAACAAGTCATGGTGTTAAAATCGAATATGGCGTTGATGTTAAAAATGTAATCATTGATACAATTGGTGATAAGAAAGTAGCAAAACAAATTGTATATATTAAAGATAACAAAGAACAAACAATCGATTTAGTTGAAGATGACTTAGTATTCATTACTAATGGTTGTTGCACTGATACATCTTGCTATGGTGATCAAAATCATGCACCAGATTTAAGTAATATTAAAGATGGCGTTGGTGAATCTTGGGATTTATGGCGTAATATTGCAAAACAAGCAACGCACGGAGAATTTGGTAATCCATTAGCGTTCTGTAATGACACAAATGCCACAAACTGGATGAGTGCCACAATCGCAACAAGTGATGAAGATATTATTAAACATATTATGAACATTTGTAAACGTGACCCTCGTGAAGGAAAAGTAACTACAGGTGGTATTGTTACCGTTAAAGATTCTACTGAAAACTGGTATTTATCTTGGACTATTAATCGCCAACCTCAATTCAAATCACAAGATAAGAATATGGTATTAGTATGGTTATATTCTTTAAATACTAATAAAGAAGGTAACTATGTTAAAAAAGCAATGAGAGATTGTAAAGGTTACGAAGTAGCAGAAGAATGGTTATATCATATTGGTGTATCCAAAGATAAAATTGAAGAATACGCTAAAAATAGATGTAATACTACAACATGTTTCATGCCTTACATTAACGCTTTCTTCCAACCAAGAAAATGGTCTGATCGTCCATTAGTAGTACCTCATGGATCAGTAAACTTTGCTTTCCTTGGTCAATTTGCTGAAACTCCACGTGATACAATATTCACAACTGAATATTCAATCCGTACCGGTATGGAAGCTGTATATACTTTACTTGATATTGACCGTGCTGTCCCAGAAGTTTGGGGAAGTGCCTATGATGTTCGTGAATTATTAAAAGCAGCATACTATGGCTTAGACAAGAAATCAATTGAAGATGTACACTTAACTTTCAAAGAAAAACAATTATTAAAACTTGTAAAAAAGAAAGTTAAAGGAACAGACATTGAAATCCTTCTTAAAGATAGCGGTTTATTAAAGTAAAGCCATTAACGCATTAGATAATCTCTAGTGCGTTTTTTTTACAAACTCTTAATAATTTATGCTATACTTAACTCGGTGATATTTATGAGTAGTTTAACAACAAAAAAGGCGATTTCTTTTACTTTAAAAGAACTATTATTAGAAAAACCATTATCGAAAATTACCGTTAATGATATAACAGAAAGATGCGATATCAATCGTCAAACTTTTTATTATCATTTTGAAAGTATAACTGATTTAGTAGAATGGACATGTTTAGAAGATGCAGATAAAGTTTTAAAAGATAAAGCAACATATAAAACATGGCAAGATGCTTTCTTAGCAATTTTCGATTTGATGAAAAAGGATCGACCATTTATTATGAATATATATCATTCAGTATCATTAGAAATATTATTGACTTATTTATATAAAATTGTTTATCCAATTATTTATAAAGTAGTGGATGAAAAATCTAAAGGATACATAATTAATGAAGAAGATAAAAAATTTATTACCGATTTTTATAAGTATTCATTTGTCGCTATTGTCTTAAAATGGATTAAAGAAGACATGAAAGAAGATCCCAAAGCTATTATTCATAAAATTTCTTTAATGACAAATGGCACAATAGAAAATGCTTTAAATAATTTAAAAACTGGTAATAAGATCTAAAGGAGATTTAAATTTATGGGATGTACAACAATCTTAGTAGGAAAATTAGCAAGTTATGATGGCTCAACTTTAATTGCTAGAAACGATGATTCACCTTCTGGCGTATTTACTGCTAAAAAAATGGCAGTGATGTCTTCTAATAAAATGCCTAATGTTTATAAATCAAAAATATCACGAGTTTCAATTCCTTTGCCAGATTATTCTTATCGTTTTACTTATATGCCTAATGTAAGTAAAGAAGAAGGAATTTGGGGTGCAAGTGGCATTAATGAACATAATGTGGCAATGACCGCAACGGAAACAATTACTTCAAATCCACGTGTATTAGGCGCGGATCCATTAGTAAATTATCAAAAAGCGAAAGGCAATAAAAAAGCTATTCCTGGTGGCATTGGTGAAGAAGATTTAGTAATGCTTGTCTTACCATATGTAAAGACCGCTAAAGAAGGAATATTACGTCTAGGAGCTTTATTAGAAGAATATGGCACTTATGAAAGCAATGGCATTGCCATTAGCGATAAAAATGAAATTTGGTGGTTAGAGACTATTGGTGGACATCATTTTATTGCACGTCGCGTTAAAGATGACCAATATGTCGTTATGCCAAATCAATTTGGTTTAGATGTCTTTGATTTTGATGATGCCTTTGGTGGACAAAAAGAAAATATTTGTTCAAAAGATTTGCGTGAATTTATTAAAGATAATCACCTAGATTTAGGAATGGGTGAAAAATTTAATCCACGTCTTGCTTTTGGAAGTCATGACGATTCAGATCATACCTATAACACTTCAAGAGCGTGGTTTATTGAAAAATTCTTTAATCCAAAAACATTTACTTGGGTTGGAGATAATGCCGATTATACTTTAGAATCTGATGATATTCCTTGGAGTTTAGTTCCAGAAAGAAAAATTACTATTGATGATGTTAAATATGCTTTATCAGCTCATTATCAAGGAACTAATTATGATTGCTATGCTAAAAATATTAAAGATTTTAAACCAATATATCGCCCAATTGGTATAAGTAGAACAAGTTTCTTATCAATTGCGCAAATTAGACCTTATGTTGATGATACAAATGCCGCAATTGAATGGGTAGCTTTTGGTTCCAATGTCTTCAATACTTTAATTCCGGTTTATACTAATGTAACTAAGATTCCTACTTATTTAAATAACACTACTTTAAAAGTTTCGACAAATAATTTTTATTGGAATAATCGTTTAATTGGCGCTTTAGTGGATGCACATTTCCAAACTGCAATTATTCATATTGAACGTTATGTTGAAAAAACAATGAGTAAAAATTATGAATTTATTAAAGCTTGTGATAAAGAATTTGCTACTAACAATGATATAAAAGTATTAGAAGCAACTAATGATAAAATTGCTTCAATGATGGAAGAAGAAACTAGTAAAGTTCTTGATAAAGTACTTTATGACGCTAGTAACCATATGAAGAATAGTTTCTCAAGATCAGATAATTAATTATGAAAAAAATAAAAAAGATTTTATTTATTTTATGTTCATTTGCTTTAATGTCTTGTGGCGTGAAATGTGAAACATGTCATGATAAGCATGAAATTAAATGCACTAGATGTAATGGGGTTGGCATTGCTAATTGTATATCGTGCGGCGGAATCGGAAGTCAAATGTGTTACGCCTGCGGAGGCACTGGTAACGTTATGCAAATGGATTACGTAACAGGCGGAATGCGTTATACTATGTGCTATCAATGTGGTGGTCTAGGAAGAAGAAATTGCCTTAGTTGTGGTGGTGCTGGTCGAACTACGTGTACTACATGTCATGGTAGTAAAAAAATTCCTTGTCCTGATTGTGAGCAAGAATAAAAATGCTTTAATTAGCATTTTTTTTAATTTCTCCCAATAAAATATTAATATTATCTAATTTATAATTAGTGCACCATAAAAAAGTTATTGACTTTTTGCGTAAATGGTGCTCTAATAATTACAACTTATGGAGGATTTATTATGAAAAATAAAAAATTATTAGTTTTAGTTCCTTTCCTATTATTGATGGCTTCTTGTGGTGACAAGAATTCAAATTCAAACTCTATTTCTGACTCTAATTCAACTTCTAATTCTACAAATCAATCTACAACCGGTGAATGGAAAGATGAATTAAAAACAATGATGACTTCAATGTTAGGAGAAACATTACCATATTTTGAATTAGGCAATTATCAATTTTCAGTTGAAGAAGATGATGATGGCGAATATATTTATATTTACGCTGAATCAGAAACTGATTTCGTAGTGGAATATACAAGTGTTTTAACAAAATCAGGATATACTGATGACGGAATAGAAGAAGACGATTATGTTGCTTATTTCTTTGTTAAAGGCGATATAGTTGTTCAAATTGATTATTACCCAGGTGATACTACTTATAAAGCAAGAAATGAAATCTTTGCTTGGGTAGAAGATAATGGAGGCGGCAGTGATATTCCTGATACACCAACTGAAAAAACCGACTTAACAGCTTGGCCAACTGAATTAAAAGAATTAATGACATCAACATTTAATATGGAAATTCCTTTTGTTGCTCTAGCAAAAGATTTTGAATACGAGTTAACTGATGGACAATTAACAATATACGATTCTGCTAATGTTAATTTCTTAGAAGATTATGGTGATTCATTATTGGCGGCTAATTTTGAGTTAGGAGAAAATGAGTGGGGTGAAGCATATACCCATGATTATGATGAAGACTATTATATTGAAGTAAGTTTTTACTACTCAGATAGTTTGGATTTGGGAGAATTGATAATTCCTGGTGGCAATGAAATAGATGTTTCATTAGTTCAAATTATTAAGGAAGTTGATACTGATACATGGCCTGAAGAAGAAGTAAAATCAATTTATAATAGTTTATCAAAAGTAAATGTTCCATCTTTTGATGTAGTTGGCAAATATACTTATTATTTTTATGGTGATAGCATTGTTGTTTATGGTGCAGTTAATAGTGATATTACTGATGAATATGTAACAAAATTGACCAACAATAACTTTTTGACATACGAATCATCATATAGTCAATTCTATTATGACTGGGAAGAATATGTTCAAGTACAAATTCAATACATTAGTGACACTTCAAGTTTTATGATACAAGTTTTCCCAATGGAAGCAAGTTATGATGAATTTGTTACTTCATTCCCAGAAGATAAAATTAAATCATTCTTAGGTGAAAGTGCTACTAGTGTACCAAGTATTGATATTAAATATGGAGAAAATATCAAATACGCTCATGTTAATGAAGATTTAGAAGATGAAACACCAGAATACATTCAATTGACATATAAAGATGAAGGTACTGTTGGTTCTAACTCTATAATGGATGAATACTTAGTTACATTACGCGCTCAAGAATGGATCATAGATGATTCTAATTATAATGAATATGGATATTATGTTGCTACCTCCAAAACTGGAGATGTAGTCTTAACATTTGAATCTTTATTTGGAATATTTATTTTAGATATTGAAAAAGGTGCTTAGATGATATTAAGAGTCGTTGCTTGCATGGTAACGACTTTTTTCATGCGAAAAATATTTTAGAAATTACAACCAAGCAAGAATTAACTGTTGTTTTATTAATTATTAATGAAATTGTTTTTTTATATTAAATTTTTAACTTTTTAAAATATTTTTCATTTGTATGTTTTTTCTTGCTCCAAACTCGTTTTTCTAGCATAATTATTGTAGGAGAAAAAAAGTATGGAAGTTAAGAAAGATGATATTGCTAAGGATTTAAGATTTGTTGCTAGCGTTTATAACGTAGTAATGAAGCCTTTTAAGTTACAAATAAAAGAACCAAAGAAGAAAACAATTGAAGTAAAAAAGCCAAAATCAATGGGACCAGTAAAAAGTATTTACATTCCTCGTAAAGATGAATCTGGATTAAGATTATTAGTTATTGATTCTAAAAAAAGAACATCGCGTATGGGTGTGCTTTGGATTCATGGCGGAGGTTATGTTAATGGATTTCCAGAAATGGCTTTTATCACAATGGCTAAAGAAGTTTCTAAGAAATGCTTAGTAGTTTCTCCTTCCTATCGTTTAGCAAGTAGTTATCCTTATCCTGCCGCTCTTGAAGATTGCTATACTACTCTTTTATGGATGCATGATCACGCTGATGAACTTGGTATTGATAAAGATAAAATCGCTGTTGGAGGAGAAAGTGCTGGCGGTGGTTTAACAGTGGCTTTATGTTTATTAGCGAGAGATAGAAAAGAAGTAAATATTATGCTACAAATGCCAATTTATCCAATGCTAGATTGTCGAAGCGATACTAAATCAATGGAAGATAATAATGCTCCAGTATGGAATGAAAAAAGCAATATTGAAGCATGGAATATTTATTTAAGAGATTTAGATAAAGAAAATGTTCCTTATTATGCAAGTCCAGCTTTATGCGATAATTATGCTCATATGCCGCCTTGTATTTCATTTGTGGGCGATATTGAGCCATTCTATGATGAAACTGTTACATATATTAATAAATTAAAAGAACTAGGTATACCAACTGATTTTGCTATTTTTAATGGTTGTTATCATGGCTTTGATATAGTTGCTCCTGGTTCAAAAGAAGCAAAAGAAGCAAAATTATTCTTTATGAATGCTTTAGAAAAATACTTATAATTACTTAATTAGGTGATAATATGAATAAATACGAAAAAATGTTTGAAGAAGGAAATTATTTACAAATAATTTCCGAATTAGAATTAGATAAAGAACCAGAAAATATTTGGCTAGTGGTTGATAGTTATGTCCAAATTAATCAAATTGATAATGCAATTAGAACCATTGAAAATAACCGCGATATTTTATTAAAAGATGATCCAAAAAAGACAATGTTTCTTAATATTGATTTATTAATATTAAATAATGATTTTGTACGTGCTTTAAAAACATTATCAATATTTGAAGAATTACCATATATTTCTATTGAAATTGAAGAATTATTACCAGAATTAAAAGATTATATTTATAAAAGTATGAATAAAAAATCAAGTTCAATAACTAATGCTGATATAATTAAATCTCTTAATAATTACGATAATCAAGAAATGTTACTTCGTTCATTATATGAAATAGAAAAGCGTGATTATAAGCCGTTTTTTAATGACTTAAAAAACATATTAGTTAATGAAAATATTAATGATAATATTAAAACATTAATATTAATACTTTTGAGTGAAAAAAAATGTAATGAAGAAGTTAAGATTAAAAAACATAATTTTGAAGGGAATGTAATTCCTTCTCAAATTAAACAAATTATTACTACTAAAGAAATCGAAATATTAATTAATAGTTTAATTAATGAAAAAGATATAACAATTATTAAATGTGTCCAAGATATGCTTACGAGTTATTTTTTAAGTATCTATCCAAAAAGTTTATCCAAAAATGATGAAGAAAAATATGTTTATGCACATTACTTATTAGCGCTTGAACTATTTGATAAAGATAAAGTAAATGCCTTTAACTTAATTAAAAACCATAATTTTGATATTGAAGAAATTGAAAAAATTAAAGCATTATTAAAATAATCACTATCAAAAATATAGTTTGTTGAAAGTCCTAATCATAGGATTTTTTTATTTATTCGGTAGTACTTCAAACATAACGAATAAAATAAATTTGTTAATAATCAAACAAAAATGGCCGTTTTTTTGTTAATAAGAGTGATTTTTTGAGTATTATTGTTGTAAACAAATTATATTTAATATATAATTTAAGGCGTGCGTATGATATTTAATTAGGAGGTTAACAATATGCAAAGAACATTAAATAAATTAGAAAATTGTCGTACAGAAGTAGTTGTTACTTTTGAAGAAGCTGAATGGAAAGCCGCTCGTGCTGATGCTTTTAAGAAATTAGCTGCTAAAGTTGAAATTAAAGGATTCCGTAAAGGACATGCTCCAGAACAATTAGTAAAAGAAAGAGTTAGTGATATGGAAGTCACTAATAATGCCTTAGATGTATTATTACAAAAAGCTTATGAATCAGCTTTAAAAGAAGAAGGCATCGTTCCAGTTGCTCGTCCATCTGCAGATGTTAAAAAATTATCTGATACTGAATGTGTTGTAAGTATTATCATTCCTACAAAACCAGAAATCACATTAGGTGAATATAAGAACTTAGATGTTGAACACAAAGAAGTTAAAGTTACTGATGAAGAATTAGAAGCAGAATTAAAAAGACGTTTAGCAGATAATGCTGAATTAGTCTTAAAAGATGATGCTGCTGAAAAAGGTGATACCGTTGTAATCGATTTTGAAGGATTCGTTGATGGTAAAGCTTTTGATGGCGGTAAGGCTGAAAATCATTCATTAGAATTAGGCTCTGGTCAATTTGTTCCAGGATTTGAAGACCAATTAATTGGCGCTAAAGCTGAAGAACAACGTGAAGTTAAAGTTACTTTCCCAAGCAACTATCCAGAAGGCTTAAATGATAAAGACGCTACATTCAAAGTTGTAGTTCACGAAGTTAAAACTAAAAAAGTTCCTGAATTAAATGATGAGTTTGTTGCTGATTTAGATATTAAAGATGTTCATAACGTTGCTGAATATCGTGAATTTGTTAAAAAAGACTTATTAGAAAAAGCAGAAAAGAATGAAAAATCTCGTTTCTTCGATGCTTTACTTGATAAGATTGTTGCTAATGCTACAGTTAAAATTCCTGAAGCATTTGTTAATGAAGAAGTTGAAAATATGTTCAATAACTTAAAAGCACAAGTTGAACAAAATGGCTTAGATATGGATGCTTACTTCAAAATTACAAATTCTAAAGAAGAAGACGTTAAAGCAAAAATGGCCGTTGATGCTCGTAAAAACATCGAAAGATTCTTCGTATTAGATGAAGTTGGTAAGAAAGAAGAAATCGAAGTTAACGATGCTGCAATTGAACTTGAAATTGCTAAAATGGCTGAACAATATGGTATGCCAGCAGAAAAAATCAAAGAAATCGTTTGCAAAGACGAAAATGCTAAAGCTAGATTTGCTGGAGATATCAGACAAAATCAAATCGTTACATTCTTATTAAACAATAACAAATAGTTTAATTAAATGACTAATTTAGGAAAAATGGCTTATGGCCATTTTTTCTACTAATAATAACTAAAAGGAGGTCGTATTATGGAAAACGAAAAAGAATTAATTGCACCTTTGGTGATTACTCGCTCACTCGTAGCGTTTCCAAGTAATCCAACTACTATTGAAGTAGTCCGTGAATCTAGTTTAGCAAGTATTGAAGCTTCTAAAGATTTTGATAATTGCGTTTTGCTTGTTTCACAAAAAAATCCTGATGTTGAAAATCCAACTGATGAAGATATTTATTATATTGGTACATTTTGTTGTGTTATTTCGGTAACTAAACTAAAAGAATACACCCGTGTTCGTTTAGATCCTCGCTATCGTATTAAAATTACATCAATGACTACTGGACCAGATGGATTATCACGTATTGCTACTTATGAACGTGTGGAAGATGTTATGGGTGACCGCGTTGAAGAAGAAGCTCTTGTTAAAGCGATTATCCATGAACTTGAACAAATGCCGGAATTAATTAGTGTGTTACCTAAAGCCTTAATTAATCAATTATCTAAAGGTGTATCCTCTAATCAATTATCTAATCTTTTATCTAATAATTTACCAATTGATCCTGCCCAAAAACAAAGTTTACTTGAAACAACTGATGTTAATAAACGCTTAACAGTTCTTTTACAAATTTTAAATCAACAAAAAGTTATAAGCGAAGTTGAAAAAAAGATTAGTGCTGATGTGCGCGAATCAACTGATAAATCACAACGTGAATATATTTTAAGAGAAAAATTAAAAGCTATTCGTAAAGAATTAGGTGAAGATGAAGATGCTAGCGATAGTGAATCTAAGATTTTAGAACGTCTTGATAATAATCCTTATCCAGAAAATATTAAAACAAAAGTTAAATCTGAACTTAAAAGATATCAAATGATGCCTCAAGCATCTTTAGAAAGTTCTATTATTAAGAACTACATTGATACTTTAATGGATTTACCTTGGTATCAAAACACTGAAGATAATGATGATTTAAAACACGCTCGTGAAATTCTTGATGAAGATCATTATGGCTTAAAAGTAGTTAAAGATCGTATTGTCGAGTATTTAGCGGTTAAAAAGAAAACTGGTAACTTAAAAGCACCAATTATATGTTTATATGGTGCACCTGGTGTTGGTAAAACATCTTTAGGAAGAAGTATTGCTCGTGCTTTAAACCGTAAGTTCCATAAAGTAGCCTTAGGTGGTATTTCTGATGAAGCGGAAATTAGAGGCCATCGCCGTACTTATGTTGGCGCAATGCCAGGTCGAATTATTGCGGGTATGCGTAAAGTAGGCGTTAATAACCCAGTATTTTTACTTGATGAAGTTGATAAGTTAGCTAATTCCTATAAAGGTGATCCTGCTTCTGCATTACTTGAAGTATTAGATCCAGAACAAAATATCATGTTTAATGATAATTATGTTGAAGAACCTTTTGACTTATCAAATGTCTTATTTATTGCTACCGCTAATGACATATCTAATATCCCTGGACCATTACGTGATCGTTTAGAATTAATTGAAGTAAGTTCATATACAGTTACTGAAAAACTTCATATTGCTAAAGAACACTTAGTACCAAAGCAATTAAAACTTGCAGGTCTAGATGTTAATGATGTTAAGTTTGAAGATAAAGCTATTTTATCTATTATCTATAAATATACACGCGAGGCTGGTGTTCGTAGCTTAGAACGTAAAATTGCTTCAATTTGCCGTAAAATAGTCGTTGAATTATTAAATGGTAAAAAAGCTAAAAAAGTGTTAGTTACGGAAAAGAAAGTCCGCGAATATTTAGGATTAGAACCATTCCCAGAAGAAAAGAAAGAAGATTTAGACCAAATTGGTGTTGTTAATGGCTTAGCTTATACACAATATGGTGGATCAATCTTACCAATTGAAACAACAACATACGTTGGTAAAGGTCGCTTAGTTTTAACTGGTAGTTTAGGTGATGTCATGAAAGAATCCGCAACGATTGCTTTAGACTATATCCGTGCGAATGCTAAAAAATATGAAATTAATGATGAAATATTTGAAAAAAATGATATTCATATTCATTTCCCAGAAGGAGCAATTCCAAAAGATGGACCATCCGCAGGTGTTGCTATTACTACAGCATTAATTAGTTGCTTAACTAATCAATATGTTCGTAATGATGTTGCTATGACTGGTGAAGTATCATTACGTGGTAAAGCTATTGCTATTGGTGGCTTAAAAGAAAAATCACTTGCTGCTCTTCGTAGCGGTATTAAAACTATCATCGTTCCAGTTGATAATAAACCTAACGTTGAAGAACTTCCTGATGAAGTTAAAAATGGCTTAGAGATTATTTATATGACTTGCGTTGATGATGCTCTTAAAGTAGCATTTAGGAGCCAAAATGCTTAATTTTCGCGGCGCTAAATTCATTAAAAGTGCGACATCAAAATTAGATAGACCAGAAAAGAAACTAAAAGAAGTATTATTTGTTGGTCGTTCTAATGTTGGTAAGTCTTCTTTAATCAACGCTTTAGTGGATAATAAGTCTTTATGCTTTACATCTTCTAAACCTGGTCATACTAGATTACTTAACTATTTTGAAATTAAAGATAGTTGCTATTTAGTGGATGCGCCAGGATATGGATATTCTAAAGCGGGTCATCAACATGATGAAAACTTTGCTAAAATGATGGAAGATTATTTTAGTGATAACAATGAACTTTCCTTAGTTGTTTTCTTAATTGATTCACGCCGTGAAGTAAGAGAAGAAGAAATGGATTTATTTAATTTATTTAATGATGATCATATTCCTTATGTTATCGTTCTTACTAAATGCGATAAACTAAATCAAAGTGAAAAAGCTAAGGCAATTAAAGAGATTAATACTTCTTTAAGTCATGTTGATAAAAACAATATTATTTTTACTTCGATTAATGATAAAAAATCAATTGAAAGTTTACAAAAATATATTGCTAATGCTATTAAATAATTAAAATTTATGATAAAACTCGAGTAAAAATTTGCTCGAGTTTTTTTATGCGAAATTTACTAATATTCAAAAATGAAAAGGCTTACACTTTTTATTGACAAAACGCTACGGGGGGGGGGTATCATATTTTTGTAATTGTTTTTTTGACTAAACTGTAAGCGGTAACAATTACGAGAAAGGAAATTTTATGATAAAAAAGAAAAATTCGAAAATGCTATTTGCTAGTTTGATGACTTTAATGGCACTTGGCATTGCTGGTTGTAACAACCAAACCTCTGAGTCAACAAGTAAAGGTGATTCAACATCTCCAAGTCTTGTTCCTAGTGTTTCAACATCAACGAAGCCATCAACTTCGGAAACACCAAAGCCATCAACATCGGAAAAACCATCAGAAAGTACAAGTACTTCCTTAGTTCCAGAACATAATTGTGCACATATTTGTGTTCTTGATAACAAATGCATGGATGATAGCTGTACAGATGATAAATGTAAGGATAAATGCTTAGGACATACTATTAGTGAAACTGCAACAATCTTAGAAGCAGAAAATGGTATTATTGAAGGAACAATGACCGGAACTGCCGCGGATGATGCATTTATTGGAGCAAGAGATTCTAATAATGAAGATCATCCTACAAGTGGCGGAAAAGTAGTATTTAACTGGGCCGCTAAAGGAAACACAGTTACATGGAACTTTAAATTAACAGAGGCCATGAAAACTAAAGTTACTTTATGGTGTTGTGCTGGTCAAAATCAAAGCGCAACAGGATTAGGACTAAAAGTTAATGAGCAAGCTTATAATTGGAAAGAAGATGTCGTATTAGGTAAAGGATTTAGTGAAAATAAATGGTATTACTGGAATCCTATTACTGTTGATGTCGAATTAATAAAAGGAATAAATAAAGTAGTTTTATCTAATGAATCTGGAGAATCATGGAATTTAGACTCATTAACATTAGAAAAATATGTTGAACCTACTCATACATGTGAACATGTTTGCCCTGAATGTGGTAAATGTATGGATAATGATTGCACAGATGATGTTTGTAAAGATAAATGTGTAGGACATATTAAGACTAATGACGTTATATTAGAAGCTGAAAATGGTAAAATCGCTGGTACTATGACTGGTAGTGGGGCTGATGATGCCTTTATTGGAGAAAGAAACTCTGATAATCCTGATCACCCTACTAGTGGCGGAAAAGTAGTATTTAACTGGGCGAAAAAAGATAATAGTATTACTTGGTATGTAAATAGTAGTGAAGCATTAGAAAATGTCAAAGTAACATTATGGTGCTGTGCTGGTAGTGACCAAGATGCATCCGGCTTATCTTTATTAGCAAATGGCGATGCTTCTGCTTGGAATGAAAGTAAAGTATTAGGAAAAGGATTTAGTGAAAATAAATGGTATTATTGGAATCCTATTACTACCACTATTAACTTAAATGAAGGAATGAATACTATTAAATTAGTTAATAATGGTGATTATTCTTGGAATATTGATAATTTAGTTTTAGCAGTAAAAGAAGGAGCAACTCTATCTTTAATACACGTATGTGACCATGTTTGTGATGAATGCGGAAAATGTACTGATCCAAACTGCACTGATGCTGCTTGTGCTGATAAATGTCCTGGTCATAGTTTAGCATTTGTCGATGGCGTTGCAAGAATTGAATGTGAAAACTATGATTCCATCGATAGCGGTATTACCATTGGTAACGCTAATGAAAATGAAGAATTATCAGGCGGTAAATTTATTGGTGACTTTAACTCCCAAAGAAAAGCAACTTATAAAGTTACTTTAAAAGAAGCAACAACAGTATATTTAAACCTACGTGTTGCTTGCGGACTTAACAATAATGATAATGGTGCAGTTGAATTACATGTAAATGGTACAAAAATTGGTAATTATGGCACAAAAACTGATTGGCGTGATTGGGCAACTGTTGAAAGCGCAATTTTCACTTTAAATAAAGGCGAAAATACAATCATTTTACAAGCACCATACGGATCTTACACAAATTTAGATTACTTTGACATCGTTAAAGTTAATGCATTTAATGAAAACAAAATGCGTTTAGAAGCGGAAAACTGCACAAACAATAGCGGTGCTACAATAAACGCTGATGGTACAGTAGGAGATTTTGGTTATCCTGATTATATTGAATTTGAAATTTTCTTAAAAGAAGAAGTAACAGTAGTAATGAACGCTAATATCGCATGCGGCCAAAATAATAGTGATAACGGCGCGATTGAATTACATGTAAATGGTACACATATTGGTAATTATGGTGCTGTTACTGGATGGAGTGATTATCAAGAAGTAATGACTACTTCATTTACTCTTAACAAAGGTAAAAATACTATTAAGATTGCTTGCCCTTGGGGTTCAGCAACAAACCTTGATTATTTTGATTTAATTATTGCCTAATAACAAATTAGTTTTTAGCGCCCTTATCTAAAAAATAAGGGCGTAATCTTATATAAAAGGAGCATATATGAAAAATAAAGCGAAAATAATTAGTTTTTTATTAGCTTTTATTCCAGTTTTAGGAAATAGTAATTTTGTCACTTCTGTTTTAGCCGAAAATCATACTCATAATTACGTTAATAAACATTGTGAATGTGGTTCTTATTTATTAGAAGCTGAAGAAGGTATCATCAAAGGAACTAATTCTTCAACAGGCACAACCGATGGATTTATTGCTGAAGCAACTTCTAATAATGCTAGTCATCCTACTAGTAACGGAAAAGTAGTAAGAAATTGGGGCGTAAACGGCAATACTATTACTTGGAAATTTAATCTTAATAAAGAACAAAAAGACACGAATATTCGTTTATGGGTAGGTGCTAAGTCAAATGATTTAAAAACAAGTAATTTATCCATAAGCGTTAATAATATCAATGCAACTTGGAAAAAAACTAGTGTTAATACTATTGGAAACTATATGTTTTATTTTGCTGGAACAGAAGCAACTTTAAGCTTTCCAAAAGGAAATAATGAATTAACAATTACAAATAATAGCAATATAAATTGGAATATTGATTGTCTAGAATTAGAGTTTGATTCATCCACTAGTGTTAATAGTTTTATAGAAGGAGAGCCATTAGGAACATTAGATAGTGGTAATAGTGATTCAACAAGTTATACAAGTAGCATAAAAATCGAAGCAGAATATGCGACCAAAATCGAAGGAACAATTGGTAATGGTTCCCCATCATTTTTAGAAGAAGATGATGAATGTTCTAATGGCGGTTGTATTGCTAACTGGGGTAATGAGGGCGATAATATCGTTACATTTGAGTTTGAAAGTAGTAATGATGTTAATAGCGCTATTATCAAAATTGCTGTTGCGGGTAGTAATGAAGGAGCAGAATACGCCGATACCATTATTCCAAGAATTAATGGTGGTTCCGGCGGAGCAGCACCATTTGATCGTTACCCAGATGTAGCAGGTATTGATATTACTAGTTCTGGTACATGGGGCGCTTTTAATGGTTGGTATAGTTTCGTAGAGATATCAACTCCTTCAATTAAATTAAATAAAGGCACTAATACATTTGAATTAGAATCATTTAATGGATATTCTGTTAATATTGATTATATTATTATTGAAACTTCAGAAAATACTAATTTTACATATACCAATGTTGATCGTGGTGTTGGTGGTAAAGGTGGACCAATTACTTTAGAAGCAGAAAATGCAATTATTAAAGGAACTAGTAGCGATTCACAAGGTGTTGATGGTATGATTCTTGAACGTCAATCATCTAATCCCGATATTCATGAGACTAGTGGTGGTAAATGTGTAGGTAATTTTGGAACTGTTAATAATAGCATTACTTGGACTTTTAAAAGTAATGTTGATGTATCTTCATTTAAATTATCTCTTTGGGTAGCGTCTGCTTTTAGTGGTGGTAATATTAAAGATATATTATCATTTAAAATTAATGATGAAGAAGCTAATTTTGATCAAACATTATTCCCAAGTTACCCAGGTAATGATAAATGGTATAACTGGGAAGAATTAACAATTTCTAATGCTAAAATTAATCAAGGCGTGAATAAAATTGTTTTAACAAATACGAGTGGTTCTTCATTTAATGTTGATTGCATTCACTTAGAAGTACCAACAAGTTGTATTATTCGTGTTGATAACATTGATGTTACATCTCCAACAATCGGAATTATATATTTTACTAGTAATGTATTTGAAACATATGAAGATCTTGAATTTACATTTGAATATTCGGATGATATAACTGAAAAAGAAAAATTATCTATATCAGTAAAAGTATATTTTGAATTTGGTACAAGTAAACAAGAAACTGTTACATCTATGAATAATAAATTTAAACCTACAAAAACTGGAACTTATACCATAATTGTCACTATTAAAGATGAAGCAAATAATGAAACATCAAGAAAAAGAAACGTTGTTGTAGCAAAAGAAGGAAAGAATAAACCTAATACCCCAATTATCCCTGATAATCCAAATGGTGGCGTTGATGTACATAACATTAATGGAAGAGTACTTGGTGGATGGTTGACTTTTGCAATTTCTCTTCTTATTAGTGGCGGATTAATTGGTTATATGGTCTATAAAAACAAAAAAAGGATATAGGTGATATTATGATATTAAATGGAATATTAGATTGGGAAATTGTTCCTGGTTATCCTCTAAAAAGTTTTGATTGGATATTAGCTATTTACATTTTAGGTGTTGCATTATTAGCATTTGTCTTATTTTATTTTATTTATGTATTTATCTTTACCAAAAATAAAATGAGTAAAGACGAAGAAAAAGAAGCAAATGAACAAATTGCTAAAATTAATAAACTAAATAAACAAGAGAAAAAAGATTCAATAAAAAAATTAGATAAGAAAACAAAACGTTTACGTAATTGGAAAATTATGAAATTACCTCTTTCGATTACTTGTGGAGTTTGTATAGCAGTTTCTTGTATTGCTGCACCTGTACTTTCTACAACTTGGGAAGCGCTTATGCAAGCCTTAAATAAAAAGACAGGCGGTAATAACGATAGTGAAGCAGCGCGACTTGCTATTGGAGAAAGTAAAGAAAATGTTGTAACTTTAGAAAAAGAAGGAGCAGTATTACTACGTAATAACAATGATGTACTTCCATTAAACAAAGAAACAAATAATAAAGTAAACATTTTTGGTAGTTCCGCATTTGGTATGCTTTATGGCGGAGGCGGTTCCGGTGTATTTGTTACTAATAGCACTTATAATGGTAACGATTTCCACGCAACAAGATTTGAAAAGGCAATGTTAGATGAAGGTTTTGAATATAATATGGATATTTATAACCTTGTTGCTAATTATTATGATAAAAAAACATATAGCATTAATGAAAGTAATTATGATATATCTTGTCAATATAATGCCTTCCAAGGTAATACCTATGATAAGAATGGTAATTTATTAATTGCACCAACCAAATTCCCATATGATAACGAACCAGAAGTAAAGGCCTATACTCAAACATATCCAAGTTTAAATGGCAAAACTTTGCTTGATAGCGCTAAAGAATATAGTGATGTAGCTATATATGCTATTTCTCGTGCTGGTTCAGAAGATACGGATTTAAATCATGATTTATGTAAATTAACGAGTCGCGAAGCCGATATGATTAATTTCTTAGCAGAAAACTTTGATAAAGTAATTATTTTAATTAATTCATCAAATCCTATGGAATTAAAATTATTAGATCAAGAAGGCATTGATAGTGTATTATGGATTGGACACCCAGGTTTAACAGGTAATAAAGCTGTTGCAAAAATTATATCAGGTGAATATAATCCATCTGGTAAAATGGCGGATACTTGGGCTTATGATATTACAAGTGCTCCATCGTTCCAATCATTTGGGCCAGACACAACTAAATATAGTTCAGCATTAGGTAAAAGTATTGTTGAATATAAAGAAGGTATTTATGTTGGTTATCGATATTACACTACGAGAGCTTATGAAGATGATACTTTTAATTATGATGATTACGTTCAATATTCATTTGGTGAAGGATATTCTTATACAACATTTGAAAAACATATCTCCGAATATGAATTTGATGAAGAAACAAATAAATTATCCGTGCAAGTAGCAGTGAAAAACACTGGTGACGTAGCGGGTAAAGAAGTAGTGGAATTATATCTAACCGCTCCATATACTAAAGGCGGCATTGAAAAAGCTTATGTCGAATTAGCGGGTTATGCTAAAACTAATGAACTTAAACCGAATGAAACATATTATGCGCGTATTGATATTGACCTAGAAGATTTAGCTTCTTGGGACACTAATAATGGTAATTATGTTTTAGAAAAAGGCACATATGTTCTTTCACTTCGTGATGACTGTAATACTTTAACTAAAGTTACAGGAAATAATAAAAATACTATTACTTTTGAATATAAAAATGATGTTAGATTCTTAAGCGGAGATGGTGGCGCTAATTATAAAAATCAATTTAGCGATTGCGAATATGGTCCGCATCAAGATAAGATTCAATATATGACACGTAGTGATTTTGCAGGTACTTTCCCAAAAACTTCTGATATTAACACTAATGATATATCAGATAATGCGAAAAACGCTTTAAAAAATAAATCATATAATACTGACCAAACATTAACTGGTAATACCGATTTAAATCAAAAGAATGGTTTAACATTACGTGATTTAAAAGGCGCTGATTATGATGATCCACGTTGGGAGCAACTCTTAGCGCAATTATCTAAACAAGAATTAATTGATTTAGTTGATAATGGTGGTTTCCAAACTATTAAAATAGATTCAATTAGTAAACGTTTAACTTATGATGATGATGGTCCAGCTTCAATTCAAGTTAAAGGAACTGGCTATGTTGGTGAAGTGGTAATAGCGTCAACTTGGAATTTAGATGCTGCTAAATTAATGGGTGAATCAATTGGTAAAGAAGGAGCCGCTATGGGACTAACTGGTTGGTATGCACCAGGACTTAATATTCATCGCTGTGCAACTGGCGGAAGAAACTTTGAATATTATAGTGAAGATCCTATTCTTTCTGGTAGTATGGGCGGATATGTTGCAAAAGGCACTGCTAAGTATGGTGTATTTACTTATGCTAAACATATTGCACTTAATGACCAAGAAACTGAACGTCAAAATTTAACAGTTTGGGCTAATGAACAATCAATACGTCAAATCTATTTACGTCCTTTTGAAATTTATGTTAAAGAAGGCGGATTAGGATTTATGTCATCATTCTCACGTATTGGTAGCATTTGGAGCGGATCACATGGTTTCCTTAATAGCGTATGTCGTGATGAATGGGGATTTAAAGGCGTCGTAATCACTGACTGGATTAATCCAAACTTAATGCCTGTTAATATGGGCATTCGTGGTGGAAATGATTTATGGCTACTTAAAAACACCATTAGCGGTGCTTCTAAATTAGCAAATGAAACACCTAATGATGCAATTATTTTATTAAAAAATGCTGCTCATCATATTCTTTACGCTTGCGCTAATTCAAACTGTGTTTGGACAGAAGAAGAATACCATGAATTAGGAGTCAATGTTGACTTCTCACAAATGGGTTATGACAATATTTAGAGGTGCTCTTATGAAAAATAAATACAAATCAATTATTTTATTAATGGGTTTACTAGCGGTTACTTCGTGCAATAAAAATCCTGCTAGTACATCAAACTCTTCCTCAACTTCAAATTCTAGTAGTGGTAATACCGAAGTTGAAGTTAATAAATCAATCACAGTCATGTCTTGTAACCTTGATCAAGGACACCAAAATAACAACTATTACCATGAATTAGTAAAAGAACAAATTGTTAGTGTCATGCCTGATTTACTTGGGGTACAAGAAGAAGGAGAAGGTTGGACACTTGCTTTAGAAAGTAGTCTAGAAGAATATGGTTATCAACATATTTATCAATCTCGTGGCGGTAGTTTTCCAGAAGCTAGTGGTATCTTTATTAAATTAGATCGTTTTATTATTAAAGAAAGCGGAACATTTTGGTTTGGTGATGATGAAAATGCCTCAAGCGGATATATTGCTTCCGAATGGGGTGCATCATTCCCCCGTGTATGTTCATGGGCTTTATTAACCGATCGATATACCAATAAAGATATAAGTTATTTTAATGCTCATTTAGAGTATAACCATGCTTATGGAAATATGAATGGTGAAGCGACAGAAACAAATAATACTAAATTATGTCGTAAAAATTCTTGCTTACAAGTAATTAATAATATGAAAAAACTTAATGTTCCTGGTTTCTTTACGGGTGATTTAAATTATTGGCGCGAAGAAGAAAATGAAACATATCAAGCATGTTTAGAATATTTTGATGATTCTTGGGCAAGTTATAAAGATAGCCAAAAAATGTGTACTTTTCATAATTATGGAAAAGAATTAGATGAATCAACACGTGAACATCCTTATTCACCAATTGATTATATATTCTCTACCAAAGATAAATTTGAAATTAATAACTTCATTATTATGAATAATGAGGGAAACAAAGAAAGTGATTTTGCTAGTGATCATTTCTTCGTACACGCTAATTTCTCTTATAAAGAATAGGAGTTATTAAGTTGATTTTAAAAAGACTTGAATTTGTATTATAGTTCAAGTCTTTTTTTACAAATTGTTGAATTATAAAATCCAATCTTATAAAATAATATTACTTAAGGGAGTTTGTTAATTATGTACGCATATGAAATTTTTGAAATAGTTAAAAATAATACTAAAAAAACAATTGAGCAAGAAGGTAGTTCTTGTATTGTTGGCTTTACAAATGAGTTATATAATCGATTAATACGTAACGAAGGATTAGATAAGCAGGCTGCTTATGAAGTAATAATGGGGGCTTTTGCGTGTGTTGCTTGTAATGATGGCAAAATATCTATGGAAGAATATTATGCTATGAAAAAAATGCTTAAGGCAGGAGATTATTTTACATATGATGAATTTTTTAATAGAATGGTAAAATATAATAAGCAAGAATGGCGTAATAAGACTATCCAAGTATTTCAATCATTAACAGATAGACAAGATGCTGTTCAATTTTTATACTTTACAACCGCAGTGGCTTTAATAGATAATAATTTAGCTCAAAATGAGGAATTATTTATTACTTCACTTTGTGGTGTTGTTCGTGATCGTTTTGATCGTTAATAAGTTAATTTAGAGTAATAATCAATGTATAGAACGTACTTAATCGTACGTTTTTTTATTTTTCCAATAAAAATATAAGGCTTGTTACTTTATAAAATAAAACAAGGAGGTGTATCATCATGGATAGAAATGATATTTTTAAGCGATATGAATTAAAATATCTATTAACTATAGAGCAATATAATAATATTTTAAATTCTCTTAAAGATAAAATAATTTTAGATAAATATGGTGAAACCTTAATTAGTAATATTTATTATGATACACCTAATTATTTATTAATTCGTCATTCGTTAGAAAAACCAGTTTATAAAGAAAAACTCCGGATTAGAGGATATGGAATTATAAAAGACGATTCAACAGTTTTTATCGAATTAAAGAAGAAATATGATGGTATTGTTTATAAAAGAAGAGTAAAAAGTAATTATCAAGAATCTATTAATTTATCAAGCAATATGATACCTAATTCTCAAATTGAAAAAGAGATTAAATACTTTTTTTCATTTTATAAAAATCTTATGCCTAAAATGTATTTATCATATGAAAGAACTGCTTATATGGGGAAAGAAGATAATTCTTTGCGTATTACATTTGATAAAAATATCTTGTGGCGGAATTATGATTTAGATTTAAGAAAAGGTAGTTATGGCACTAATGTTATTAATCCTAATCAAGTATTAATGGAAATTAAAATTAATAATGCCATTCCGATGTGGTTAAGCAATATTTTAACTAATTCAAAAGCTAACAAAACATCATTTTCTAAATATGGTGTTGCTTATTTACAATTATTAAAAGAAAAAGAAAGAAGTGATATTTATGCAAGAGTTATTTAATAGTATATTTGAAACAAATGAACAAACAATCGGAGTTGGTAGTTTCTTATTATGCATTTTATTTGGTTTAATCGTCGGAGCGATGTATTATTTTGCTTATACATTTAAAAATAAAGTAACAACAAGTTTTAAAACAAGTGTTGCATTACTTCCTGTTGTAGTTTGTGTCGTTATTATGATGGTTAATGGTAATATTGGTATTGGTGTTGCTATTGCGGGAGCATTTTCTTTAGTAAGATTTCGTTCTGCTCAAGGAAATGCTAAAGAAATCGTTGTAATATTTATGACGATGTGCTCAGGATTAATATTAGGAGTGGGATATTTAGCCTATGCGACATTGTTTACACTTATTATGTGTTTATTAATACTTGGATCAAATATTATTAGTAAAAAAGTTAATAATAGAAATCAAAATCGTGTTTTGAAAGTAACAATACCAGAAGATTTAGATTATGAAGATGTTTTTGCTGATATTTTCAATAATTATTTAGAAGAAGTAGAATTAAAAAAAGTAAAAACCACTAATATGGGAAGCTTGTTTCGCCTTACATATGATATTAAACTAAAAAAGGATAAGTCGGAAAAAGAATTAATCGATGAATTGCGTATAAAAAATGGCAATTTAGAAATAATGATTTTAAAAGATGAATTAGAAAATACCTTATAAGTGATTTATTGTTACCTAGTCACTATTAACTTCAGTTATAACTGGTTTACCATCTTTATCTAATAATGGTGTAATACCTGTCCCATAAGTATTACATATTATTAAATAGGTAACACCAGTTTTTTTATCGACTATTAATGACTTATCGGCGCCAAAAACAGTTGTGTCTTCCTTATATACTTCAACAAATCTTGTTTCTTTATTAGATTTCTTAATAATTTTCATAATGCTCCTTAACAAATTTCTTTTTCTTTAACAACAATTATAGCTTTAGCACTATTTGTGATAGAAAACGAAATAAATTCATAATTTTCTTTTTCTAATTCATTTAATTTTTCTTCAAGTTTTTTAGACATTATATCAGCTATTGGATGATAATCGATTACAAATGTTTTATATGGCATATTTATTTCCTCCAAAGACATATTAAAAAAATCAATGTAAAGAATCTACATAAGATTGTAAATAGAATGTAAATATTAGAGGAAAACTATTTTGTTTTTTCTTGATTATCCATTTCAATTTGATTGAGGCGCTTTAATATTTTTTCTTGGTTAGTAATTAATGAGTCGACTCGTTTATATAATTCATCTAAAACTATTTCACTTTTCAAATTTACATTATAATCATTTTCGGCGCGTTTACGATCTTTTTCTTCTTGACGATTTTGACTCATCATAATTAATGGGGCTTGAATAGCGGCAATACAAGATAAAACCAAATTTAAGAGAATGAATGGATATGCATCAAATGCGTTAGTGGCTAAAATAATATTAACAACCATCCAAATTACCATAACGGCTATAAAACTAAAAATAAAAGCCCAACTACCTGCAAATTTTGCAACTGCGTCCGCGGCTTTTTGCCCAAATGAAACTTTTTCTTTTTCGTTAGTATTTAAAGTGACATTTGTATTAAGTAATTGATTAATTATTTCTTCATCTGTTAATTCTTTATCGGTGCTATGTAATAATTCTTTAATTACTCTTTTTCTATTTTTTTCATTCATATGTATATCTCCTTGAAATTAAATTTTCTTTAGTTCATTATAAGATATATTATTTGATTTCTCAAATGCTTATTAATATTAAAAAGACAAAAGAAAAAGGATGAAGTCATCCTTATTTCATATCGTATCCAAATTCTTTTAATTTTTCTCTCATTAAATCTAAATCTAAATCATTTTCATATTTAATGACAACGTTGTTTTTTCTTGCGGAAGCTTTAACACTTTTAATATTAAAATTTTTACGAATGATATCATTAACATGGGCTTCACACATTCCGCATTTCATACCTTCAACAGGTATTGTTATTTCTTTATAATCTTTTTTCTTGAAAAATAGCATATTAGTCACTCCTTGGTTAGTATTATCTAACTAATAAAATTATAATTCTTTTTTTAATAATGTCAATTAATTAACTTTATATCATAAATTTTAATCTAAAAAATAAAATATATTAGGTGATAAAATGAATAGTTATATATTTGATAAAAGAATTCAATTAAAAGAAGCTCCGCAAAAAGTTAATTCTGTGGTTTTAGAAAATGCTTTTAATTATGTAAAAGTAAAAGAAGGAATTCATGTAATGGGAAAAATTGGTATTACTGGTGAATGTTCTTGTGATGAACATTGTTTTCCTTTTGTGGATACTTTAGATATTGATTTAATTGTTCCGGGTGACGTGATTGGAAGCTTAAAATCATTAAAACTTGTAATTGATAATTATGATTATCATATTGTCGATGATTGCTTGAATTTTAAAATTAAATGTAATCTAGAAGGTTATGATAATTCTGAAGAAGATTTAGAAATTGATAAAGCATTTGAAGAGGCAACGAGTAATTTATCAATTGATAATAAAAATGAGTTATTAGAACAATTTCGTGATACTTTATCAAATGAAGATGAAAAAACAATTGAAGATTTAATAAATGGTAAAGTAGATGTTATAACTACAACGGAAGAAGGAAATAGTGAACATCCTTATATTGATGATAAATCATTTGATGAACAAGTACCAGTTGATGAATTAACTGATAAAATTGAACCTGTAAACGCCATTAACAATGAAGTTATTGAAGGTAAAATTAATGAAATCAAATCGAATTTAAATAAAAATAATACTAGTAATGCATTATTTAAAGAAGAAAGATTTGTGGTATTTTCAAGTTTTTATCGTGTTAAAAAAGATGATACTTACGCTTCAATAGCTAAAAATTATCAAATAGATGAAGCACATTTAAGAAAAAGTAATAATGAAAAAGAATTAAGTGAAGGAACCTTACTTCGCATCCCACGATGAAAGATATAATTGAATCGCGCTACAACATTAAAATTAATGCGATTATCAAAATAACGAATAAGTCTTATAAATTAATGTGCGAAGAAGGAAACTTTGTTTTAAAGTATCATAATGATCAAACATTAGAAACAATATTTTCCCGTTTATCTATGATTAATAATGATGTGTTTTTGTTACCTATTAAATCATATAATGGTAATTATATTGAAACATTTCAAAACTTGTATTTTGCTATTTATCCTTTTGTTAATGATGAAGTTTTATTAAATAAAGACATTAGATTACACTTTTATGTAAAAGCAATTGCTAATTTGCATTTATGGTCGCATTATTCAATTAAAGTTAGTGATGGTTTTTTTAATGAATCATTAGATTATTTAGAAAATCAATGTGATAAAGTAGATGCTACGATTACAAGTAGAATTGAAAGAATTGAACGAGAAGAATATCATTCTCCATCAGATTGGTATTTCTTAATGAATTACGATCATATTAAAAAAGCACTTGATGAAGCTCGAAGAAGAATAGATAACTTAGAAGATGCTTGGAAAGAAGAAAAAAATCTTAATTTGTCATTAACCTATCAAAACTTTGATTATTCGCATATCTTAGTAAAACAAAATAAGATTATATCGCTTGATAAAATGGCTTTAGCGCCTTCTATTTATGATTTAAGACAATTATTTAACGAAGCTTATATTTCAAAAATTGATATTGCTTCTTTAATTAAAGAGTATATGGATATTAATCCATTACAAAAATATGAAAAAGAATGGCTATTAGCGTTCTTATTCATACCTAGTATTACGCATGTTAACGATGAAATAAAAGATATTGAACTATTATTTAAGTGTCTTAATCGCTTAACTTCTGTTGAATCTTTTGCTAACTTATTAACAGAAGAAGAAACTAGTGAAGAAAACAATTAATACATAAAAGTAACATTGACTACTACGAGTAAACTTGTAGTAGTTTTTATGTTATATTGCTAATGTCGAACAAAAAAAGTTGCTATAAAGGTTACATATTGT
>ERZ808292.82-NODE-82-length-30135-cov-14.973238_pt1 | contig 30135 bp, 47 predicted proteins | sample MGYA00521275_ERZ808292 | MGnify/ENA primary metagenome ERZ808292 (study PRJEB31516, sample SAMN03275613) | gut metagenome | biome: mammalia-associated habitat; material: feces | host: Papio cynocephalus | place: Kenya | collected 2012-07-26 ... | reverse complement strand
AGCTCTATAGGTGCAATATTATACATAATAGCGCGTAGACCGTCTGACCGTCTGCGGCAGCGTAGCGCGGCTATGCCGCGCCCCGTAGACCCGCGCAGGGGTATTGTGCTATTATAGAATATTATATATCGTTGTTGGTGCTGCTGCTTTGCGGCGGTAGGTGCAGTATGCCGCGTACATAATCGGTAGATAGGTTAGCGGCGGCGGCTACGGTAGTTATAGCCGCGTCAAGGTTAGGCGGCGCGGGTGCTGGTGCTGGTGCGGGGCGGTCAAGTAGGGTGTCTATAGATATATTAAGATAGTCGCATATGCGGGCAATGGTGATATAAGACGGTGCACCGCCGTTCTGCATTTTTGTTATAGCGGCGTGGTTAATGTTTAGTTCTTGTAACATAGTTTTCGCAGTGATGTTTTGTGACATACACTCTCTTTTTATCTTTTCTGCAATAATAGACGGTTCATAGTTGTTCATATTAGACAATACAAGACCCCCAAAACATATAGTTATATGTGTAATAGATACAAAGATGCGTAAAATTGATAAAAAGTGCATTATTTTTCTTTTTTGAGTATATAAATGCACCAATTAGTGCTATTATATAGGCGTACTCGAGAGAGCACCGCGGACAAGCCGCCGATGATGAGCCGTTGAGCCACGCGGATAAGGCGCGCGGGGATCTCGCAAAGTACAGATTATAAGGTCAGACAAGAGAACACACCGAACGACCGCCAAACAGCGCGGCACGGTGCAAACGGTTTGAATGACTTTACAATACATAAGATTATACACCAATGCCGCGAAAAGTCAAGCGGCGCGGGGCTCGCCCATAACTACAAAAAAAGAGGTGATTAAAATTTCGCGCGGTCAATCGGCTATTTTGGCGGGGCGATACGCGCAAAACGGAACACATAAATATTATTGTTAGCCTTGCAATACTTTGATATTGCTATCACGCTATGACGGTCAAAAGACTATCAGCTAAAGGCGGCGCGTGCCGTGACGCGTTTATCGTATACAATAATATTGTTAAATATCGGTAACGGCGGCGGGACACTCTCAACCGTTACCATGCCGCATAGGGGCGCTATGCGGGGCGAATAAAGGCATTTTATTACAAGTCCGTAAAGGATTAAAGAAATAACTGCCATTTAAGCGGGTGTATTATCTACTTAAATACTTTAATTCTGTTGTGCTAAAATGGAGAGTCCGGGGACGGCTTGAACCCGTCCGAATCTTTGAGTTCCTTTGCCGTTGGTATTGATATATACGCGATAAAGTATATCAATAATAAGAAAAAAATAACCCGTGCATTAATGCTATAAAGATATTTTAGCTTTACACTGCCCGCGATATTTCTTAGGAAATACGGATAACGGGCGGCAATTTTTTATTCTTAGGAATAAATATTTATCGTAAAGCGGGGATATTTATATTTCATTGTTGGAAAATGTACGGTGACGAGTAATAATTGATACGTTGAGATATTAAGACATTTTAACACATTTCGAGCGCGTGAGCTGTTATAAGTTCGCGCGTTCTTTAATGTGCTAAAAGCATATAAAAATTAAAAAAAAAGAGGTAAAAAATCATGAAAAAGACAACAGAAAAGAAAGCATTGCGGAATATCGCGGATATCAGAACAGACCTTGAAAAGAGCGTCAACGCCTATAACGCGGCAATAAATGCCGATGACACAAAGGCGGTAGACCTTGAAAAGCTCGACAATGAAACGTCAGAACTTGAAAAAGAGTATGCCCGCGCGGCGTTCCATGCGGCGGCGCTTGAGCTGCTCGACAATGACGCGCCCATGCTCGCGGCGGCTACGGCTCTTAATTTTGAAACGCTCAAGCATAAAGATAAAGAGGATGAGAACGGCATAAAGTCGCGCGAACTTGTCACGGCTGAACGCCCGCTTGATTTTGTTTCCCTTGAATCATTCTTTGCTGAGCGCGGAAAGAAATTCGGCGCGGAATCTGCGTGGGTTTATAAAGTCGCTGCTTTCAACCGTCTACTCTGCATGAGAACGGCGGAAAGTATCGGCGCGGATGTAAAAACGGTTGCGGAAAAGTTTGCTACGCCTACACAAGCCCGCGATATCAATCTCGGTAAAACGCCGACAAGCAACACACAGTTGCTGAAACAGTTACAGATGATAATTGACTCTATGCTTTATGTAGAGGGGGAAAAAGGCAATATCTATAAAGCAAATTCGCACGATGTCGGCTATTTGCTGTCCCTCTACGCGAAAAAGGGGCGCGGTGTTCTGAGCGTTGCGGCGGCTCGCCCGAAGTATCTCGAAAAGCTCATCGCGGAGATTCTCCACCGCATAGTTACCGAAAAGTCTTATAATATCGAGTTCAAGGAAAAGAAAGAACGCGCAAGCGGCAAGATAGACCCTAAACCCGCCGGGACTGTTGAGTCCGCGAGAAAATCCGCGAAGAAGTCGAGCGCGAAGGCTCAGACGGAAATTGAACGCGCGAGACGTGCCGCCGATAAAGTCCGCAAAAAAGCAAAAGCGGAAGCGAAAAAAATTCAAGCTGAGAATGGCGGCGCGTCTGTAGCTGCGCCGTGGCTGCTCGACGCAATGCACAAACTCATCGAAGAGAAAAAAGCTGGAAAAATCACGGACGAGGAATTTAATAAATATCTTGAGTATGCCGAAAACAGAGATATCGAGGAGGGCGGTATAGGATTCTACGGTGTAAACAGCAAGGAAAAATCCGCATAAAAAATTTTACGCTCAAAAGTGAAATTAAATCAAAATTAAAAATCAAAATCAGGAAGGAAATCGAAAATCATGGATGAAATTCAGGTTGAAATTTGGGATGCACTTTGTAATCTCGACGGCGAAACGGTTGCAAGACTGTTTACAAATTACTACGGAAATCAGCTTTTGACCGACGATTTTCGCGAGTTTATGGAGGAGGAAGGAGCGATATGAAAATCAAAAACGGAAATGAAACCGTCTACGAAATCATAACTAACCACGATTTTACACTCGACGAGGCTATAGCTTTCGCGGGCGAATACTCGAACGACGCTGCTATAAACGGCGAGCCGGAGGTCACAATAAACGGCAAAAAATATTATTATGAGGAGCTGTGGCTGGAATGGTAAGCACCTACGAGACAGAAGCCCGCGACTTTATGATACGAAACAAAATCAAAATGAGTATCGTATTCAAAGACCGCGAAGCAAATCGACTTTGGAACGAAAACGCAATACGAAATCGCTATTCGGTTTATATCCAGAACACCGATACCGACGAGGCTATGCGCGTCATATTCTGGGATTCCATCTACAATACAGAGCACAATATCACGCCGACTTGCTATGACATTCTGGCGTGTTTGACGAAGTACGACCCGGGCGAGTACAATGAATTTTGTTCTGAATTTGGATATGAAACCGAAACCGAAAATCAATTCGGCAGACTAACGCGAAATCCGAACGCTTATAAGATTTGGAAGGCGTGTTGTCACGAATGGGAGGGAGTAAAGCGCGTATTCGGAGAAGATGAAACACTCGAAGAATTGCGGGAAATAAACTAAAGAAAATCACTTCGGGGATCGGTAATGAAATTATATTCCCGAGGTGTTTCTGTTCTCAAAACATAATCTAAATACTACAAAATTAAAGCGAAAACGAAAGGAGCGAACATTTTACTATGTCATACGAAAAGTTTGTAAAGGGAGTGGTGTGGAAAGTCGGATTTGAAACGAAAATCCGTTTTGAAAACGACGGCGAAAAGTATACGGCATACATAACGGGCGGAATCATTATCTACGGAAATAGCATATCCGCTCTTGTATTGGTGCGCTGGGGCGACGGTCATTCGGCGCGAATAAATTTAGAGGAGGAAAGAAAGTCATGAGCTATGGTACTTATGGAGTCGAAATCGAAAAGCAAAACGGTTTAGTAATCGGAAAGCATTTTGATAATCTCGATGATGCAATGTGCGTGGCTGAGCGCGCTGTTTATGAGCGCGGCTGCGTGTGGTCTTGTGTGCATATGCCTAATGGCGATATTTATGTTGAGTATGAGATGTAAATCGAACACAGCGTTAGCTAATACGAAGTATAGCTTTAGCTGATTTGAGATGTAAATCGAAATCTAAAACGAAATGAAAATTAAATTCTGAAAGGAAAATGAAATTATGTCACTTGCACTTGTCAACAACACGAACGAAACCTTTGGTACCCGCGCCCTCTACATCGAAACGATTTTGCGGAACGTACCGGAAATCGGCGGGCTGAAATTTGCCGAGATACCGGTCGATCTGCTGAGCGTCCCCGCAACCTATCAGCGTCCGCAGCACGGACACGAAAAGGAAATCGCTAAACAGTGGAACAAGAAAAAGGCGGGTGCGCTTGTAGTCAGCTACCGAGACGGGCAGCTCTATGTTATCGACGGACAGCATAGGCTTATAGCGGCGCGAATGGTAGGCGAGCAGACAATGCCATGTCAGATTTACGAGGGGCTGAGTGAAGCAGACGAGGCTCTTATTTTCGGAAAGCAGGACGAAAACAAAATCAAATTGAAAACCATAGAGAAAATCTATGCTCTGTTTGTCGGCGGCGACGCAAAGGCAATGAAGCTCAAGCAGGTATGCGACGACTACGGCGTGGTACTCTTCCCGCAGGACAGCAAGGAAACGAAACCAATGCTCACCGGTCTGCGTGTGACTCTGACCGCGCTCAATGCCTATGGCGAGGACTGCGTAAAATGGATTTTCGATACGATTAAGAAATCGGGTTGGCATCTTGTTCCGGGTGCGTATTGTGAAGCCGACATAAATTCACTTCGCAATCTGTATGTCGCTCATAGAAACGAAATCGATAGGGTTCAGGGCATTGTCGTGAACGTTTACAAGCGAACGAACTACGACCATATCCAGTCACTGGCAACCGTACAGTACCCGGCGAGAACTAAAATCGCATCTCTGACGGCTCTGCTCGAAGCAGCCGTTGAAGAAAATGTCGCATAAAAATTTAAAAGATTTTGGTAAATAGCCGAAGTCGTGGTATAAGATAGAGCCGCCGTGAAAGGGAAACCAATTTCGGCGGCTAAATTAAATTCAGAAAGGAAATGAATTATGAAAATCGCAGAGGAAATGAGAGACTGGATAGATTTTAGCGAAATACGCTGCGGGGACGTGTTTTGTACTGAGGACGACGATTACTATATGAAAGTAGACGGGTCGCGGCAGTACAACGCTGTTAGAGTTGGTACAGGGCAGTTAGCCTATTTCGGTGGCGAGCTTGTTAGTCCGATTCGCAATGCGGAAATGGTAGTTAAATTCTGAAAGGAGAATCAAAATGAAAATTGAAATCAAAACCGAAAATGCCGCTTTCCACGATTATGACGCGGAAAACGAATATGTTGACTACTACACCACGGCAGTTGAGCTTGACCGAATTTTCGGACAGATAAGCAGGGCTGTAGCCGAAGGGCGAACAGACGGCAAGGTGATAGACAGCAACGGAAACAAGTGCGGAGAATGGAGTGCCTGAAATGAAAATGATTTTCGTTGTGGTCGTCATTACCGAAAACGGTAAGCATTCTGCCCTTGCCGACACGATAGCGACGGGCAACAATTTAGTGCCTATACTCAAAAGATACAACGCTGATATATGCCATTTATGCGAAAGCCGTAGAGAAGCGGACGAGCTGGCGCGGAAATGGAATGAGGCGTATAGGCAAAACGGCACAAACTTATTTTAAATCAGAAGGGGAATCGAAATGGAATTGAAATTCGCAATCACAACTGTAATTGAAATTGCTTTCGTCGTCGCGTTTCTGTATGCACTGTGGCACGAGGGCAAAATTATAGCTTTCGAGGAACGGATAGAGGATGCCGTAGCTCGATGGCTTGCAAAGAAAATCATAAGCAGAAGGAGGAGAGCTGCGATTGACAGAAGCAGACAGAATGAAAAGGTTCGTTAAACACAAAATCAAAGTCCTAAAGGAATTGGGCGTGAATTTGACAACCGAAGATGAAAAGCGTTTGGCGACGGCTTCCAGTTATATCGCTGTAGATAATATGGCGAGAACAATGATTCAGAAATTAAATTAAAATTCAGGAGGAAAACGAAATGAGATTTCAGGTTGGAGATCGAGTGAAAGCCATCCGAAATATGTATGGTTTTAAGATTGATTCGTTTACCGGAACAATAACTGTAATATCCGGAAACAGTATAGGGGTGGCTTTTGATTCTTATATATCAGGCGCACATAATCTTTATGGATACTGCGAAAATGGTTATGGGTTATGGGTTAGTGAAGATGATTTGGAGCTTATTGGTAAATCAACGCCCGAATCGACGCTCAAGAAATGCAACGAGCGAGAAACACTGACTTTTGCGACGCCGGAACAGATTGTCGAAACTGTAAACAAAACGGAAATCGGATCGACTTTTGCAATCAACGGGCTTAAGGCGGTTGTGGTTGAACGGAACAATGGATTAGTGTGGTGCATTTCAGAGCCGATACGGTGGGGCAACAAATCGTTTGACTCATTCTTAGCTCAGTATCATTCTATTATGGCAGACTACGATTGGAGTATGGAGGATTTTGGAGATGATAAGGAACATCTTTCGCGAAAAGGAAAAGCGTTTCCGATATCTCTTGATGATTGGCGAAAACATTGGGACAAGATGGGCAGTTTCAAGATAGTGAATTCTATTAATGACCCTATTCGTCTCTCGACTGGATTTAAAAATGTGTCATTTGTTGTGCGAGATATTCATTCGCGTAGAGTCAACGCGGGCTTGTTTAGCGGTAATCCTAATGTATGGGATAACACAACTTGCGTTAAGTTTGCTATCAAGGAGGAAACCTAAATGGAAAACAATTTCAAGATTGGCGATAGAGTTAGATGTATAAGGAATCTTTATGGTTATTCGTTAGATGGAAGGCTTGGAACGGTCTGTGAGGTGATCGATGGGGTTGGAGGTATAGGTGTAGACTTCGATGAAAAGCCCGCCTGTCTGTTTGCAGATGAAAAGCCCACCCGTCTGCTTACAGATGGGATTCTTTGGGGCTATACAGAAGCATTTATTTATGCTAACTGCAAGAAAGCGTCAGAAAGAGAATACATAACAGAAATGTAATTTAAAAATCAGGAGGAATTTAAAATGTATTTTGAAAATGAAAATAAAAGGTTTATAGAAGAACACAATAGCTTTACCGCAGAGGTTGATTATTACACAGAACAGGTTAAGAAGATTTTTGACACTATCGGTATAGACCATGATTACACGACAGACGGAATAAGAACCAATGTTAGCGAATGGCTTTGCCAGAAGGAACCGGTTTTTGAGATTCTGCGGAAGCATCCTATGTGGAACGAAAAAGCAAAAGCGATTGTGTTTCTTAGAGATGAGATACGTTCAACGGATACACATAAATTTCAAAACGACCTTGAGGGACTCAAGCTTTATGTTCAGAAAAAGACAATTGAGTGTGGGCCTGGCTATAGCCCTATAGTGGCAGCCGCTCTCGATGCAATCTCAGAAAGTGCGGCGAGGGAAGTTAGCGAAGAAGAGGCTGAAAGGATAAACAAAATCGGTTACTACAAGGAAATTCGTTCTGGAATGAAACGAAGTCGCGTTATCAATAACATATTTAAAGAATTCCCCGTTGGTGACGATTACAAATTCGACGCGACGGGGTTTGTTGACCCCCACGAAGACGGCGATAGGAATTATGACAGCTACAACAAGAGATTTGCTGTTGTTGCCGATGACACGAATCCGCTCAAGATTAAACGCATAACGGTTTTAAGTGCGAATATTTGTGATTTTCTTCTGATGTCAAACGGAAATTCGTGGAGCAGTTGTCACTTTATTAACAGCAGCGGTGCATATCAGGGATGTTATAAGGCGGGAACGCTGAGTTATGCTAACGACGGCACGAGTATGATTTTCTATACACTCCCCGAATCTTATACGGGCGACGAGTGGTTTATGGAAGAGAAAATTACTCGCCAGCTCTTCTTTTACCAGAATGGTCTACTTCTACAGTCCCGTCTGTACCCGAAGGGCGGAGATTCAACCAGCGAAAATTATCGCGATTATAGGGCTGTTGTTCAGGATATTATGTCAACTTGTCTTGAAGTGCCGAATCTGTGGAAGAAAGTAGATTGCGATTGGGATGAGCTTATAACAACCCACGACAATAGTTTTCATTACCGCGATTACGACGAGTTCCCCAGCGAATGTGTGTTTACATACAATAAGGAAATGGAATCGAAAATCAATTCAGGTTTGTATATCGGTGGAGATTCCTATTGTGTCGATTGCGGCGACTTGATGAACACTTATGATGACAAAGAAAGTGAGTTACAGTGTATTGACTGTTGCGAGGGAAATCATTGTTATCGCTGTGGTTGCTCAGTGGGCGATGAAGACAATCTGCACGAAATAGACGGAGAACTCTATTGTGAGGGCTGTTGCTTCTGGTGTGAGGTTCATGAGCGGTGGGAGATCAGGTATGGCTATAGGAGCGACGACTTCGAGCGAGATGTTTATATAGATGGGAAGTCTTACACGATGTGCGACGATGCTTTTGATGATAATGTGGTGTATTGCGAGAGGTGCGGCGAGTATGAGTGGAAAGACGAAGCTCATTTTGTGGATGACACTTGTATGTGTAGAAACTGCTATGAAGAATATATGAAAGAGAAAAATGAGGAGGAAAACGAAAATGAAGTTGCTTAACATATTTAAGTTCCCGCAGGACAAGCTCAAGGCGGCGTTGGTTTGTCATCTTAGGGACAAAGGGTATTCGCCGACAGTAAGAGACGGTTTTGTGTACGCTGAGGGTGAAATCCCGGTTCTGCTTGTTGCTCATATGGACACGGTACATAAGCACACGCCGGACATCATTTGTATGTCCGATGATAAAAGTATAATGATGTCTCCGTTTGGAATAGGTGGAGACGACAGATGCGGAGTTACGATGATCCTTGAGGTTATCAAGGATCTCCGGTGTCATGTGCTTTTTACGGAGGATGAGGAAGTCGGCGGTATCGGAGCGGGAAAATTTTGTAAAAGCGAAATCAAACCGGAAGTGAATTTCATTATTGAGTTTGATCGAGCAAACGAAAACGACGCGGTTTATTATCAGCTCGATAACGAGGTATTTGCTGAAACGGTAGAGAAGTATGGTTTTGTAAGAGACTATGGCTCTTATTCGGACATTGTAGATATAGCTCCTGAGCTGGGGTGTGCTGCGGTGAATTTGTCGTGTGGATATTACAACGCTCATACTCAGCACGAATTTGTTTCTATTCCTCAGATGTACGCGCAGGTAGAAAGAGCAAAAGAACTTATAGCAAACGAAAGCGGGAACTTTTTTGAGTGGAAGGAAGCTAAATATAACAAAAATTGGTGCTATGGTAGCTATAGCGGATGGTGTGATGACGATTATTTCGGACTTGAGAGTAAATCAAAATCGAAATTGAACTCGAAAAAAGAAGAGGGAATCGAATTTGGTATTGTGCGTAAAGAAGTTTCGCTTATACCCGATGATGCTTATCTTCAATCATCAGACGGTGAGCGGATTGAAGTTGGCGAGGAGATAGACGATTTCTTTGTGGATGATTCGGGAACAGTTTATGTGTATGACCCCGATTACTTAATGGTGATTCCGTTATTTGAATACGCAGCGATAAGTGCGAGTGGGCTGCCGTGTAAAATGGACGCAGACCATAGTTTTATGGTTGATGTTGAATATTAATTTAGAAAGGAAATCAAAATGCCTAATCATGTAACAAATAGAATTAAATTTTTAGGGAATCAGGAAGGAATTGACAAGGTACTTCAGCTTATCAAGGGCGATGACAAGTGTATCAGTTTTGACAAAATCATACCAATGCCAGACAACATTTATCGCGGCGATTTAGGTAAGCGAGAAATGGAGTTGTATGGATCAGCTAATTGGTATGACTGGCGTATTTCTCACTGGGGAACAAAATGGGATGCTTATAACTCGTCGTTCAATGAAAGTGATAATACACTGTGGTTTGATACGGCGTGGAGTTGTCCTATACCCGTGCTCAATAAACTTGCAGAGATATGCTGCCAAAATGGAATCGAGTTCGAGGGAGAATGGGCTGATGAGGATTGCGGTTGTAATGTTGGTGTGTTTTGGAGCGTCAATCATGTAGACGAAGTTTATGATTTCTGCCATACATCTTTGGATGACATGACAGATGAAGCATACGACATATATGTGAAGCTCAAGGGCGAGGATGAGTGTTTAGGCAAAGACGACGACGGACACTGGATGCGTTACGATTGCGATACTTGTCCGAACAAAGACAAATGCTGAAGCAAACGCTGAAACAAAAAGCAGAAAGGAATTGAATTTGAAATGAAATTCGATTTAGGAAAACAGTTTATGACGCAGGGCGTGGCGAATATGCTCGACGACTGGAAAGTTTGTGACGAGTTGCTTGACACCCTTAGACGATACACAAAGTGCGATTGGGGTGATATCCCCGGAGAAGATATAGCTCTTAATGACAGGGCAGTTGAGACGGGCGAAGGAAGAATACTTGCCGCCTACGAGACAAGTAAAAGAAAAGTGTGGATAATCACGGACTTCGGCGACGAGGGTAATGTGACGACCATGCTGTTGCCGGAGGAGTATTGAAATGAAAATAGAAAATGAATCTATGGTTTGTACGGTAAACGAGCTGAGTAATTATCTTGGAGAAAAGGCGCGTGAATGTATTCGCGAGGGCAGTAAATTCCCGGATTGTGACTTTGCCATGATAGATCTCGGAAACGCAAACAAAAGCTTTGACGAGCTGCGTGATGATAATTACGGCTGGTATGGAATAAAGGCTGTAGATACGGGATTTGATTCAGGAGATCTAATACTGTTCTCAGATTATTACGGCGGAGGGTGCGCGTCGTTTTGCTCGATATGGGAGGAGTTGTGGTGCTATCAAGACGCAGGTGAAGCTATTGAGAAAACGATATTAGATACATTGAGGTGTTCTGATTTAGCTACGGGTGACAGTATGCTCATAGTAGATTTTATTTAAGAAAGGAAAATAAAATGGAGTATCTTGTGAAGTTCAATTATTCGGGACGAGTTGCATACGAGATTGAAGCAGACGACGAAGAGACGGCGAAGAAAGAGGCTGCTAATAGGTGGGCGGTTTGGGTATCGGCAGACGCGGTGGGTCATAATCCCGAGCTTGCGTTCGCTGATATTAAATATGACACTATGACGGCTGAACGGCTAATAAACGGAGATATAGCGGAGGTAAATGAAAATGAACGATATAGCAAGAAATTATATTAGGCTCATAGACGCGGTTGATTCTGTTGATAGGATTTCAGAGACTACAGAACACGCTGCGTGGGATGAGGGTATCACCAATCAAGAGTATTGCGAGATAGTGAAGTACGCAGTTAATAAGTTTAGAAGTTGGGAGGCAAATGAAAATGGGAATATTTAAAGCTAAATTCAGAAAATATTGGTGCGACCGCTATTCAGAGTACACAGAAATAAGGACAAGCAACATAGACGAGATATTGGAGTATGTCTACAAAACACATAAAGAGAGCGTCTATCCGCGAGCGAGTAACTTTTGGTGCAGAGGTAAAAGAAGTACGGGGTTCGCTTTTTTGGAAGCAGATAATTCTTTGATAGAGAAGTGCGGCTATAGAGGCTCTTTATGGCTTGAACAGATTACATATTTCAAGGGCGATGGCAGCGATGAGGTTATTATTTTTAGCAAGTGTGATGGATACATTTCGCCTAAAGCAAACGAAGCATTTGATGCTTTTGGGAAAATCGCAAAGCACAGAGATGAAAATAAGAATTTCGGTGATTATTAAAGGAGGTAAATGAAAATGTATAAACTTGACTTTTACACAGCAATATCCAGTAAGAACGACCCCAAGACCCTTAATCACTTCGAGCGGGTCAGCGGTTATGGACAGGTAATCAGAACTCCGCGAGGAAGAGAAATCGAATTTGGTTTTGATAAGCGGAGTGACGGATGGTATGTAACCGACGTTGCTTCCGGCATGAGGACCCCGACAAGATACGATACGAGAATGAAAGCACTTGCCGCCCTTAATGCAGAGCTGCTCAGCAAGGTCGATAAGGCAGTGGAGAGCGATACATACAAAGCTGTAGTGAGAGCTCTTAACGAGTTTAAAACAAGTTCGGAGGTGGCGTGATATGACGGTATATGAAGCACTAAAAACATATTGCAAAAACTGCGCACACAGCGACAAATGTTGGCGTCCGTGTGCGGCGGTAACATCGGCGGTAATGAGTAACGAAAAGGTGGTAGCAAAGACGGTGGTGAGTTTATGATGCTGAACACGACATATTGCAAACGAGCTTTTACTGGCGTGTACTGTGAGCATATGGATGGAAATGTATGTGTGAGACGACCCGGCGAGTGTGAGTTTCAGTATGGAGCGGGTAGACGACGAGCAAATGAAGTTCAGAAGGAATTGGATTCTGATTTGAAAAACGAAAACGAAAGGGGAGATTGAATGGCTGAAGAAATTTACTACTACATAATGGACAAGCATGGAGTGATCTATGGTAGAAGTACGAGCAAGGTTCGGCTTCAGGAGAGAATGAAGAGCAACTTCACTGAAGCTGTTATACAGGAGTTAGGAATAGAAATTGTTGAGGTGTACGATAGTGTTTAACTATCGCAAGTAAAAATAATATGGGAGAGGAAGATTAAAATAATTAAGAGAGGAGAAATCTACTTGGTTTCGTTGGACGGAGTGGGGTCTGAACAACGGAACACAAGACCTGCGATTATAGTGCAAAACGATGTGGGAAATGCCCATTCGCCGACGACAGTTATCGTACCTTTATCGACGAAAATAAAACCGTCTATGGCGACGACGCACGTCAAAATAACAAGTGAGCAGGGCGTAAGAGATGAGTCGGAAGCGTTATGTGAGCAACTGAGAGTGGTAGACAAATCAAGATTAGGAAGGAGAGTGGGTAAAATCACCGACGAATCAGTTATGACGGATATAACAAGAAAAATAAATGTAGTATGCGGCTGTTAATTGGAGGGAAAAATGGAACATCAAACAGTAGTGGCAAAAACAAAAAATGGAGATGAGTTTGTAGCTTGCTCCGGTCTTGGAAGCGAGCTCTGCTCAATACATAGCTGCGAGTCGTGCCCTAAAATGAAATCAATTCGAGACAGCGCAAGCGAACTCGGATATGTCGGAAAGGAAAATGACTTTGCAGAGCTATTAAATTATTTGTTCAATAAGGAGTGTGAGCAGTTTGGAAATTATGCTGTTATGGAGGTGTGTATGTCAGATTGACTCAGTTCAAAGTAAAAGAGTTTAAGAGAATCCTACGAGATAACGGCTATGAGGAGGTGAGATGTTGCGGCAGTCATCAAACATGGAGCAACGGCGCAAACAAAATCACTTTGCCGACAGTCAAGCTGAGTCCTGTTATAGCGGCTCGGCTCATAAAGGAAAATGATTTGAGTGTCCAATAAAAGTGACAACCCACAACAGGTAAAAATTCCCTATTGACAAGGGAATTTTTTTAGACTATAATAAAAAGTGCAAACAGAACGAATGTTCGATTAAAGTTCGATTAATGAAAGGAGAAATTTGTAAAATGGGATTTTTGAGTTCATTTCTTGGTCTGATAGGTGCTTCGGCAGTGTTTGTCGGAGCTGATGTTAAAGAGCGTTGGGACGAGATAGACCGTGAGCGGCAGCGTATTGCGGCAAACCCTGCACCGCCTCCGGAGATGAGAGGAAATTTAAGAAGAAAATATGAGTCCGAGTGGCACAGAGGTGACAATACCCACTTCCCGGATGAGTATCTTCCTGCTCTTGAGAGCGACCCCGAAGTGCTTTACTGGTGGATTGAGCTTCTCGCTGAGCGCGAAATAAAGCGTCAGGGTTATCGCGGCTTCCATGTCAATATTCAGGGCAATTTTAATCGAGTATATAATGCTTGGAAGGAGCGTCAGAATTGGGTCAGATAACCAGTGTTGATGTTAATAAAGATGTACTTATTGACGGTCTGAAAGCTCAGAACGCAAGACTAAAAAAGCTCCTCCGCGAAACAGCAGAAGAGCGAGACAGATACAAATCCCTATGGGAAACAAATCGGATTCCAAATGAAATCTCGGAAGAGGAGCGAAAAGCAAATCGGCGATTAGAACAAGAGAAAAAGCAGGAGCGGTTGCTGTCCGGTGTAAAGTCGGACGGCGTTCCAATAGCTCATGCAGCGGATTCAATTCGTTCCTATGATGAAATGTGCGTCGTGTTGGATAAGCTCAAGAACACAGGGCGAATGGGAATACGAAATTGGGCTATGTTCCGCTGCGGTATTTGCTTCGGTCTCAGGGCGAGCGACCTCGTTAAATTAAAATGGGGTTGGATCATGGACGACGACGGCGAGTTCAGAGACCGTATACCCGTGGTCGAGAGCAAGACGTCTAAAATCAATCGGTGCTTCATTTCAGACGCGATAAAGGAAACGCTTACAGAATATCGCAAGTGGCTCGGCGGACGAAACTGTTCTCCCGACGATTACATCTTCTCGAAGAATAACGGCGGAAGATTGCAGGAGCAAAGCTATTCACGATATCTCAAAAATGCAGGAAAGGAAGCGGGACTTCCGATACACATCTCGTCTCATACCATGAGAAAATCGTTTGCGAATATAGTGTTGTGCTGTCACGACGGCGGCGCGAACGACTACGCTATGAGAGACTTGCAGGGTATGCTCGGACATTCAGATGTAAGAATTACGATGAGCTACCTCAAGGACACAATCCTCAGATACGACGAAGCGAGAAAGGCGGTGTCAGATTTCGTCCTCGGAAAGACAGATATAAACGAGCTGGTTACTTCAAAACAGGTTTCCAATAATGAAATTTACGAGCTTTGCAAAGAAATGTTTGGAAAAGTTGCGTAAATTATTTTCATAGTTTTTGGTAAATCAACAAAGTGAGGTGATATACTTGACTCGTAAGAACAAGAGAGCACTCGCGAGAGCTGCTCGATACATAAACGACAGGGTCGAATTTGCAAACGACATCTTAGATGACGAAGAGGATCGACTCGATGGTTGGGCGGAGAATCTGAAGGGTTCTCAAAAACATATGGACGCAGAAGACTTTGTTGAAGATGTTCGCGAACAGTTTGATATAATAACTGATGCGGTAGAAGAAATACGGTCTCTGTGCGGAATAGAAGACTAAAAAAAAGAAGACTCCCCACGAAAGGGTAAAAGCGTTTGGCGACGGCATCCCAATTCGATGAGGAGGAGTGACATTCATATGCTCTTATATTAAACACTAATGTGTCTTTATAGGGGCATAGTCCTGCCATTGTCATTATAGCACAAGGGCGGTTGAATGTCAACGAGAAAATAGGAGGAATTTATTGTGCAAAAACCTAAAATTGTTTACATTGCCGTTGACGACGATGAGTATGAGCTTCCATTCGCTATGGGCGACACGATGCGAGAACTTGCCGAAGAGATTGGAGTCTCCACTTGGGACATATGGAATTGCGTCAAGAATCGGGGACGCAGTACAACGCCCTTCAATCATACATATCGTGTCGAGAAAGTCAGACTTGCCTCTGATATGGAGGACATACTTGACTTTGGCACGGACAGAGACATTTACAATATAACAATTAATGTTTATGTATAAGTCAAATTCGAAAATAATAAAAGGACTTTCGCTTGCTCTGGCGCTGAGCATAGGAGCATTCCTCATGGTTGGTAACGCCCTGCCGGTAGAAGCTCCAAGCGCAGAGGTAATTGAAATCGAAACCGAAAACGAATCGGTTTTGGATTTGAAAACGGAAATGGAATCCGAAACAGAAACCGCCTCCGTCACAGAACAGCGAAAGCCTACCGATTCAAAAACGAAATACGACGAGATAATCGCCGAGATCGCCGAAAAGTACGGCGTCTCGGCGGCTCTTATCAAAGCGGTTATCAAAACGGAAAGCAATTTCAATCCGACCTTGGTTAGTGCGACCAACGACTATGGTTTGATGCAAATCAATGCTTGTAATGTGTCGTGGCTTGCAGACGAGTTGGGTGTCATAGATTTGTTTGATCCGGCGCAGAACATCGAAAGCGGCGTGTATATCCTTAGCGGGTATCTAAAACGCTACTCACTTGCAGATGCGCTGATGGCTTACAACTGTGGCGAGGGTAGAGCAAAACGCCTATGGAAACAGGGTGTTCATTCTACTCACTACACGAAAAAGGTATTGAAAAACTTGGATGAATTTGGAGGACTTTATGAATAGACATAGATGTTTCGCGGACAGAGGAAGCTGCTGCGCTGTGCTTACAGAAAAACTGTGCGAATATGGTGGTTGTCGGTTCTATAAAACCGAACAGCAGCTCTACAACGAAAGACAGTTTGTAGACAGATACATACAGAAGAAGTACGGGGTTAGCCGTAGGGAATATGTGAGAAACAAATACGGCAGTGAGATTTTGAACTACAGGAGGAGACGAAATGAGGAAGTCTAAACTTCTCACTCTGATAGCTCACGAGGTTGTGCCTCGGAAGTGTGTGAACAACATGGAGTTCGTCGGTTGTGTTGCCCGGTGCAGTCAGTGTGGCGAACCAATAGCAATCCACTATAAGCTCGACGACGAGTTGAGAGTTACGGTTCTACCGAGATTCAAAAGATTCACAGAGGAAATAGAAAAGAAAATTAAAGGAGGAATTTAATGGAAGAGAATAAAATGACACTATTCACAAACGAAGAGCTTGGAAATGTCAGGGCATTGGAGATCGACGGTGAGCCGTATTTCGTTGGCAAGGATGTAGCCAACATCCTCGGGTACCAAAACGGTAGTCGAGATATTAACCGTCATGTAGATGAAGAGGATAGGCACAAGGTTATGCTCTTTGATGGTAATCAGGATAAGGAAACCATCATTATCAACGAGTCTGGTCTTTACAGTCTTATACTTTCAAGCAAACTCCCAAAAGCAAAAGAGTTCAAGCATTGGATAACCGCTGAAGTCCTACCCGTTATCCGTAAGACGGGCGGCTATGTAAACGACACGAAGCAGTTCGTCGATTATTACTTCGCAGACTGCAATACATATGGGCGAGAAGCTATTACGCTTATGCTCAACGAAACAAAACGAATGGCAAATCAGTTAAAGGCTCAGGCTCCGAAGGTGCTGTTTGCTGAAGCGGTGGAGGGCTCGAAGACATCTATTCCAGTTGGCGACCTTGCAAAGCTCATAAAACAGAATGGCGTTGACATCGGGCAGAATCGTCTGTTCTCGTGGTTGAGAATGAATGATTATCTGATAAAGTCGGGCGATAGAAAGAATATGCCGACACAGAAGTCTATGGATTTAGGGCTGTTCGAGGTTAAGATATCGACTTTCTACAGACCTGACGGCACGGTGGATATTGCGAAGACACCGAAGGTTACAGGTAAAGGTCAGACTTATCTTATTAACAAATTCTTGTCGAGTTTAAAAGGAGCGTGAGTCAGTATAAAGAAAATCCTTATTGGCGGTAGTCCTTGTACAAAGTGGAGTATCGCTCAGAAAAACGGAAGAGAAGTTTTACCCGAAGGTGTCGGTTGGGAATTATTCGAGAACTATCGAATGGCAAAAGAAAAATTCCAACCTGACATCTTCTTATATGAGAACAACAAGTCGGCGGCTCAACCCATAAAAGATGCAATTTACTCTGCTCTTGGGGGGGCAAGGATTCACTGGTTCGGCTCACTCATATAGACAGTGCATTGGTTTCAGCACAACATCGTCAAAGGTTCTATGTTACGAATTTTGGTGATATAGAACAGCCGGAAGACAGAGGAATTTTACTTCGCGATGTGCTTGAAAGCGGAAGAGACTTGTCTTGCCGTGAAAAGGCATATACGCTCACAGCCAGTTATGGCGGAGCGGTAGCGTGGAACACACTGGAAAGAAATCAGCGAACGATGGTTATAGAGCCAGTATGCGTGGAATCTGTAGTTGGTGAGTCAATTCAAAAAATGATTCCTGCCGTTGTTGATAGACTGGGCTTTTTACCAGAGAAATTCAATGCTTATAACTGTGCCGAAATAAAGGACAAATCGCCGTCGCTCACAACGGGAAGTATGGTTACGAGCAGTTGCGCTACTACAATTTTGGAGCCGGTACGCATCGGAACCATAGAGAGCAATGTAAAGAATAAGTCGCACGACAGCAAACAATATCGTGTGTATAGTCCTGACGGAAAAGCAACTACGCTTTGTGGGCAAGGTGGCGGCGTGGGCGCAAAGACAGGTTTATATGCAGTACCAATTAACGGTGTGCATAAGGAGTTTCCTGTTTATGAGGTTAAGGGTGGGCTTATAACAATCAAGGACAAGCAATACCCGATTAAGCTTGCCGACGGATATTACCTTATACGAAAGCTTACACCATTAGAGTGTGAGAGACTGCAAACTCTTCCGGATGGTTATACGAGCGGAGTTAGTGATACTCAACGATATCGTGCTATTGGCAATGGGTGGACGGCAGAGGTTATTATACATATTTTAAATCATGCTCTTAAAGATGTCCCGAGAGACGAAGAGATTGTGGTTCTGTCCATGTATGACGGCATAGCGACCGGGCGGTATTGCTTGGATAAGATGGGTTTTACGAATGTCAGGTATTATGCCTACGAAATAGACCCATATCCGATAAAGATAGCGATGTCAAACTATCCCGATATCATTCAGTGCGGTGATGCCTTTCAGATTAGGGGCGATAACTGGAAAATTCCAGCCTAAAAGGAATTGGGTTTCGATTTGAAAATTGAAAATGAAGGGGGAAATGAAATGGCTCAGGATTGGAGTGGTGATGCAAATTCCGTATATAAAATCATTGGGGCGTCGAACCACTCAAATGAAAGTAGGGCAGATGATGATTATTACGCGACTGACCCGAAGGCGGTGGAGGAGCTGCTGAAACGAGAGAAATTTGCTCACTATGTGTGGGAACCTTGTTGTGGCGGCGGACACATATCAAAAGTGTTGGAAGCTCATGGCTACGACGTTCTGTCGAGTGACATTGTGGATAGAGGTTATCCTAATACATATGTGGCTGACTTCTTAAGTGTTGCCCCCCCCGTTGAGTGTATATCTCGTGACATTATCACAAACCCGCCGTACAAATATGCCAAGGAATTTATAGAGAAAGCCTTAGAAATATCTATGGATTCAGTCAAGATAGCAATGTTTCTCAAAGTCACATTTCTTGAAGGTAAGGCAAGGCGAGAGCTGTTCGATAAGGCTCCACCGAAGTATGTGTATGTGTTCTCGGGCAGAGTAAACTGCGCCAAGAACGGTGACTTTAGCAAAACCGAGTCGAGTGCCGTAGCGTATGCGTGGTTTGTATGGGAAAAGGGGTTCAAGGGTGAACCGAAAATTAGATGGATTTAAAATCAAGGAGGAAATCGAATGATATTTAGTATTGTAATGATAGTTATAGCTGTGGTTTTCACGGCTGTAGGTGCGATTTTAGCTTACAGAAAGAGAGAGTATAGAGACAACATTCCGGCGGCGGTTCCTATAGTAAGCTTCGTGCTGGCGATATGTCTATTCGTACTCTCAGCTTCAGCGGCTATTGTGCCGACCGGATATACGGGAGTAAGAACGACGCTCGGTCAGATAAGCGACCAGCCCGTACATAGTGGCTTCAACTGGAAAGCGCCCATTGTTCAGAGCATAAAGCTCGTAAATAATAAACAGCAGGATGCACAGTTCGGCGGTGACAAAATCTGGTCGGAGACTGAAAGCAGAACAGCAGTTTATTATGCAGGTGTAACCGTTACTTATCAGATTAACCCCGACAGGTCGGCGTGGATCTACGCTAATGTTTCGGACTACAAGAACTCTCTGGTGTCTGAAAACATAGTTGCTTCGGCTATTAAGTCCAGCAGCAAAGTACTTAGCGATATCGACGCGACGAACCGCTCGATAGTTGAACCGCTGATAATGAAAAATCTTCAGGCTTCTATAGACGAGAAGTACGGCGAGGATGTTGTTGCGATACTCAAAGTAACGGTAAGTGATATCGACTTTGACGAGTCATATCAGGCGGCGATAGCATCAAAACAGCAGGCTCAGCTTGCGGCAGAACAGCAGGAAATCGAGAACAAAAAGGCTGTAGATAAGGCAAAGGCAGATGCAGAGGCAAAGCTCATAAAATCTAAGGCTGAGGCTGAAGCAAATGACACTCTTGAGAAGTCCCTGACGGATAAGATTCTTAAAGAAAAATACATAGAGAAGTGGGACGGAAAGCTCCCGAGTGTGATGACCGGCGACGACGGAAGTTCGATAATGATTCAGAAGTAAGGAGGGAATGAATGAGGGTATTACTGTTGTTGCGCGGTAGTGCTGGGTGCGGTAAGTCAACATGGATTGAAAAGAATGGACTTAAACCCTATACACTATCCGCCGACGAGATAAGGTTGATGTACGCTTCGCCCACTTTAAATGTTTGTGGTGAAGAGTGTATAAGTCAGTCGAATGACACTAAGGTCTGGAAGACGCTTTTTCAGATTCTTGAGTCTCGAATGGAGCGAGGCGAATTTACCGTTATCGACGCGACGAACTCCAAAACTTCCGAGATGAAGCGCTATGCGGAGCTTTGTAATCGCTATCGCTATAGGATTTACTGCGTGGACCTTACTGACATTCCCATAGAGGAAACAAAAAGACGAAACAAAATGAGATCTGTAGTTAAGCAGGTTCCTGAAACGGTAATCGACAATATGTATGCTCGTTTCGCTACTCAGAAAATTCCGTCGGGGATAACCGTTATAAAACCGGACGAGCTTTCAAAGGTGTGGTTCAAACCTATGGATGTTTCGGAATACGATGCGCTTCATTTTATTGGAGATGCTCATGGTTGTTATACGGCACTCAAAGAAGCAATTGGAGATATAACCGAGAAGCCTAATGAGCTGTTTGTGTTCTGTGGAGACTATACTGACAGAGGAATTGAAAATGCAGAGGTAGTAGAGGAGCTCCTGCGTATCTATAAAGAGCCGAATGTATATCTCTTAGAAGGAAATCACGAGAGACATATGTGGGTTTGGGCTAATGACGGAACTACTGGATCGAAAGAGTTCGAGATGCATACAAGAGCTCAGCTTGAAAGTGCTTCTTTTACTAAAAAGGATGTTCGCAAACTTTACAGAAGTTTCGGGCAGTGCGCCTATTATACATATCGTGGCAAGACTATATTGGCTACACACGGTGGTCTTAGTACGCTGCCTGATAATCTCACACTGGTATCTACCGACCAAATGATTAAGGGCTCCGGGAATTATAGCGACGCCGACGTTGTTGACCAGTCTTTTTGTGAAAATACTGATGCTTATCAGGTACATGGACACAGAAACCTTAAAGGAAACCCCGTCCAGACTTACAGAGCTTTTAATCTTGAGGGGAATGTTGAGTTTGGAGGCTCGATAAGAACTGTCAGTTTTGTCGGTGATGAGATAAAGGTGAATGAGTTTAAAAACAATATATATTCACCGACTGAAGAGAGGGTTGATTACACTGCAAAGGTTAAAAAGAGTGAATCCGTTGCAGATGCTATTCTGGCTCTGAGAAGCAATAAACAGGTAGTTGAGAAGCAGTTCGGTGATATCTCGTCTTTTAACTTCTCAAAACAGGCTTTCTTTGACAAGATATGGGACGAGCAGACGATTAGAGCACGAGGCTTGTATATCAACATTCCTAAAGGAAAAATAGTCGCGAGGGGTTATACAAAGTTCTTTAATATAAATGAGCGACCGGAGACAAAGTTTGATATGTTGCAGTACAAGCTTAAGTTCCCCGTAACCGCATATGTCAAAGAAAATGGATTCCTTGGTTTAGTTTCGTATAACGAGATAAATGATTCTCTGTTTGTTACAACGAAATCCAACCCGGATGGTGATTATGCGTCGTGGCTTAAAGAGATGATAGATAAGAAAATCTCTGTTGACACACAGCAGAAAATGAAAGAATTTTCAAAAGAGAGCAATGTAACATTCGTGTTTGAGTGTGTTGATATGCAGAGAGATCCGCACATAATTGATTACCCCGAAAATCATCTTTTCTTGCTTGATATTGTTTACAACGAATTGAAGTTCAAAAAGTTCGATTATGACGAGCTTATAAGTGTTGCTGACAAGTTCGGGCTTGAGCGCAAAGAGCAGGCTGTCGTAATTAATGATTGGCAGACATTCTTCGATTGGTATTACACAGTTACAGCACCTAATTATCTTTATGATAATAGGCATATAGAGGGTTTTGTTGTTGAAGACGCCGACGGTTACATGGTTAAGCTTAAACTCACTTATTATAATCTTTGGAAGTATCTTCGCGGCGTTTCCTATAAAGTTCTTAGACGTGGACATCTTGATGGTAAGGACACTTCGTCGCTCACAACGCCATTAATGAACCAATATTATGCATGGCTCAGACGAATTTATGCAGAGACGGAGGATAGAGAGTCAATACCGCGTGATATCTGCTCGCTTAGAAAACTATTCTACGCATCGGACGAAGGAAGAGATTTTGCAAAGGAGGGAAACGATAATGATTGACGCATTTCTTTTTAACATTCTTAATCTGATTGGTCTTTATGGTAAAGCAATTCTTGTGTTTATCGAGAAAATACTTGGACTGTAAAATCCAAATAAAAACAAAAATGAAAAGGAGTAAAACAAATGGGATTTCAGAAAGCAAAAAGAGAACAGATTTGGCTTAAGGTGCTGCTCGCGGGTCCAAGCGGAAGTGGCAAGACTTTTTCGGCGCTGAGACTGGCAAAAGGCATAGCCGCCGCTGCGGGTGGTAGAGTTGCCGCAATCGACACGGAGAATGGTCGTATAAGATATTACGCAAATGAGTTTGACTTCGACGACCTTCAGCTTCAGGCTCCGTACACTCCCGAAAAGTATATTCAGGCTATCGAGGATGCGGTTGACGGTGGATATAAGGCTCTTGTTATCGACAGCATAACTCATGAGTGGGACTACTGCGTTGATTATCACGATAAGATGCCGGGCAATTCTTATACCAACTGGGGCAAGGTGACTCCGAGACATGACGCTTTTATGGAAAAGGTTCTTCAGTCTCCTATACATATTATATCTACCGTTAGAGGTAAGGACACTTATGTTCTTGAGGATAGAAACGGAAAACAGGTTCCTAAGAAAGTTGGTATGGGCTACAAGCAGAGAGACAACACAGAGTACAACTACACTTTGACGTTCAACATTGCACAGGACACCCACATAGCAGAAGCTCAGAAAGACAATACACATCTCTTTGAGGGCAGATACGATGTGTTGACCGAGCGCGACGGCAAGGCTCTGTTCGACTGGGCAAACACTGGCGACGCTCCCGCTCCGAAGCCGATCAGCAAACCCGCCGCAGAGGAAGAGCCTGTTGCAGACGCTCCTGTAGCCGAGAAATCGCAGATAGAAAAGGCTATAGACAGTATTAACAAACTTGCCAAAGAACTTGCCGACAGCGGCGTGGCGAAGAAAACGATTTCAGATACCATCAAATCAGTTTCGGGTAGTGCAAACTACAATAAGATAACTGACTTCGAGGTAGCGACAGATGTTTACAACGAGCTTGTAGCTCTTAAAAATGAGGAGGACTAATTTATGGTAGAGAATAATGTAACAATCATCGGCAGACTTACAGGCGACGTGGAGATAAGAAATGCCGGTAATACAGACAGCAGAGTAGCGAATTTCACTGTAGCTGTTAATCGTCCCAAGAGAAGGGACGCAGAAGACGAGGCGGATTTCATTCGTGTTAGAGCGTGGAACTCGACCGCCGACTTTATCGAAAAGTATTTCGGTAAGGGTTCTAAGATAGGTGTCAGGGGCTCTATTCGTACAGACTCGTACAAGAACAAGGACGGCGAGAACAGAAGTGTGACCTATGTTCTCGCTGAAGAGGTCTGCTTTATTGAGTCCAAGTCAACTTCTAACGGCGGCTCTGAACCGAAAGCAAAAGCGAGCACAAAGAAAATAAATGTTGATGTTGCCGCTGATGATGACGATCTGCCGTTCTGATGAGACATATGGAAAAATACAGCTTTTCTAAGTTGTCTTCTTTCCATCAGTGTCCGTTGCAATATTGGTATACATATATAGCTCGTGAGCAGGGAGAAAACAATGCTTTCGCACAGTACGGAAGTTTCGTTCACTCCCTGCTTGAACGCTGGGGCAAAGATGAACTTGCCGAGTATGAGTTACTGGGAGAATATGAAAATAAATTCTTTGACCGTGTAACTCAGGAGTTTCCGCCCAACAAATACACCGACTTGAGTAAGAAATATTACGACGACGGCGTACAGTTTTTGTCAAACTTCGAGGGCGTGGATGCAAAAGAGATACTCGGTGTAGAAGAACACTTTGAGGAACCAATTGCGGCGGCGGACGGAAGAGACAGCTTCATCATTCAGGGCTTTATAGACCTTATATACATAGACTCGGCGGGACGGTTGGTAGTTCACGACTGGAAATCAAAAGCAAAATTTAAAAACCCCGCCGAGCAGAAGAAGTATGCAAGACAGTTATACATATATTCAATTTATGTCAAGCTGAGATATGGTAAATTTCCCGATCTACTGAGATTCCATATGTTCCGTAACAGCAAAGATGTGGATATCAAGTTCAATATTGACGACTATTACGAAGCAATAAACTGGATGCAGGAGACGGTAAAGGAAATCCGGGATTGTGGTGAGTTCGAGAGCCGACCGGATGATTTTTATTGCCAATATCTATGCGACATGAGACTAAAATGCTGTGGGGAGACGGCGACGAAGTAAAGGAGGTTGATGATTTATACAGGTATTAAAAAGCGATATCCAAAGGGCGAAAGAGAAATTAGGGGACAGAAACGCCGAGATTATGGTTGAGCTGCTCGGTATTACGAACTGGAATCCCTCAAGAAGAGTCGGGTGTTGCCCGAACCCCGAACACATAGACAAGAATCCGTCGTGCTCGTATAACCCCAAGACTTATTCTTTTCACTGCTTTGCGTGTGGCTTTACCTGTGACATCATAGATGCCTATATCACATCCAAGAAATGCACTTTTCTTGAAGCGTGTGAGATGCTTTTTGATGAGGCGGGTATACAGTATTCATTCGCAGAGCGCGGAACAAAAGATAGGGCGTACAAATACCCTAAACCCAAGTATGCCGACAACAAAGAAGAGGTGTACAAGTATTGGCGAAAGAGAAAAATATCACCTAAAACAATAGACTATCTGAATATACAGCAGGACGAAAAAGGAAACACTTTGTTCCAGTATTTCGACCTGAATGACGTGCTCGTAATGTGTAAAGTCCGCAAGTCACGCGCAGTGCCTCACGGTGAACTTAAGATATGGTATCTCGAAAACAGCGATTGCTGTAATGTCCTTTACAACATCAACAAAATAAATACCACTCAGCCGTTGATAATATGTACCGGCGAAGGCGACTGTGCCGCACTCATTGAGTGCGGTTTTTACAACTCCGTAAGTATTAATGGCGGCGACCAGAATACGAAATGGATTGAAGAGTGTTGGGATTTTTTGCAAGAGTTTGACGAAATTATCCTCGTCCACGACAATGACAGAAGCGGCGAGGAATACATAAAGAAAGTAGCTCCGAGGTTGGGCGAATATCGTGTCAAGGTTGCAGAAATCCCGTTGTCCCACACCAATGCAGACGGCGAGAAAGTTCGTATAAAAGACATAAACGAACTGCTGTTCTTCGAGGGAAAAGAAGCGGTCAGAGATGTAATCAATAACGCAAAAGAGTCTGAGATTCCCGCGATAGTCGATTACACCGAGGTCAAGAGATTTGATATGTCCGACGTCGAGGGCTTTACCACAGGCTTCGAGGACTTAGATGCGGCTCTTGGCAAGAACTACATGGGCTCGACAACCCTCATAACAGGCATTGCGTCGGCGGGAAAGAGTTCGCTTATATCAACGCTTGTGTGTCGCTCCATAGAACAGGGTTATCCATGCTTTATTTACAGTGGAGAACTTTCAAATCCGTCTCTTAAGAACTGGATTGACTTTGTTCATGCGGGTCAGCGAGGGCTTGAAGAAGTTCAGGGCGAGCACGGCAAGTATTACAGAATCAAATCTGATGTGTATAGGAAAATCAATTCATATTATCGCGGTCAGCTTTACTTCTACAAAGATTCATTCTCACACAAAACCGAAGACCTCCTCGCGACGGCGGAGAGTGCGGTAAGAAGACTCGGGGTGAAAACGGTATTTTTTGACAATCTCACATCTGTAGATTTGTCATGTGATGATAACTCGAAGTGGACTAAGCAGGAGGATTTCATAAGACAAATTATTGACTTTGCGAAGCGATGGAATGTTGCTTGTTTCGTGGTTATTCATCCGAAGAAAATGGAGCAGGTGCGCAAGATGAGCATCTTCGACCTACAGGGTGTTGCCGCCGCTGCTAACCTTGCACAGCGTGTTATCTCGCTGTACAGAGTGTCACCTAAAGATAAAAAGGGTGTTATTGGCAGAAACGGTAAATTTATTACGCCGCCCATGAAAGGCAGTGTTGTCCTCGAAGTTCTCAAAGACCGATATGGTAGTGCAAACAACAAAGAGTTTGCTCTGTACTACGACAATCCAAGTAAGAGATTTTACACAACGCCGCAGAATCTCGCCCATGCTTACGGGTGGGAAGTCGCCGACGGTGTGACGAGTGCAGAGTTGCCTTATGGCACTCCTGCTTATGACGAAGATATGGACGAGGAGGTGTTTGGTTGACAGATAACTTAGTTATTTATCATTTGCACAGCGATAACAGTCTGCTGGATAGTTGCACAGGCTATAAGCTGTATATTGACAGAGCTGCTGAACTTGGGCAACCGGCTATAGCGTTCAGCGAACACGGGAAGCCGCTCAACTGGGTCAAGAAAAAGATGTATTGTGACGAAAAAGGAATTAAATACATCCACGGCGTTGAGATATATCTCACTGAAAGCCTTAACGAAAAGGTCAGAGACAACTACCACACGGTGCTTATAGCCCGAAATGAACAGGGCGTGAAAGAACTCAATCTTGCAGTGTCGAAATCATGCGATAAAGACCACTTTTATTATGTAAATAGATTGAGTTTTGACGAGTTTCTGAAGCTGTCCAATAACATTATCACGACGAGCGCGTGTCTTGCAAGTCCTCTAAATAAGCTGCCCGTAGACCATCCGATGTACGAGAGTCTTGTTAAGCGATATGACTTCCTTGAGATACAGGCTCACGATTGTCAGGAGCAGAGAGACTTTAATGTGCATTTGGCGGAGCTTGCGAAGAAGTACGGTAAGCCGCTGATAGCAGGAACCGATACTCACTCGCTTGACAAATATAAAGCCGAGTGTCGCAAGATATTGCTTAAATATAAAAACAAGTCCTACGGCGACGAAGATACATACGACCTCACATATAAGTCCCGTGAGGAATTAGATGCTGCGTTTGCAAAACAGGGTGTTTTGCCTCCTGAGCTTTACAGACAGGCGATGGATAACACGCTTGTAATGGCTGATATGGTAGAGCCGTTTGAGCTTGATACATCTATTAAATACCCGATACTGTACGGGTCGGCTGAAGAGGATAGTCGAATAGAAGCTGAGCGTGTTGACCGAATGTTCAAAGAGAAGCTTGAGTCGGGAGTCATACCGCCCGAGCAGGAAGAAGCGTTCAGAACCGCACTGGCTGAAGAGAGAAAAATCTTCGAGAAGGTTGGCATGAATGGCTTTATGCTTTGCGAAAGTGAATTGATATGCTGGTGTAAGGAGCATGGCATTGCCATAGGTCCCGGACGAGGTTCGGTTAGTGGATCGAGAACTGCTTTTGTAACAGATATAACCGACTGCAACCCCGAACAGTGGCACACGGCGTTTGCGAGGTTCTGCCATGAAGACAGAGTTGAACCGGCTGATATTGATACCGACTGCATAGATAAGGATAGACCCAAAATCTTCCAGTATATAATTGATAGATTTGGGGTGGAGAAGACGGCGCGAGTAGCTGCTTTTGGAACACTTCAGGCAAAGGCGACTATTAAAGGAATCGGAAATGCGCTGGCTAAGTATTGGGAAGAGAAGAAGAGCGGAGAACAGTTCAAGCCGTCCGACAAGTTTTCACCGGACAACCCGTATTCATTGAGAAACATTGACGGGGTTGTTGAAGAGTTTCTAATGGACGAAGACTTGGCGAAGAAGAATCATCCCGATATTTTCTTCTATTATGACGGGCTTCTGAACACAAAGATATCCCAGTCAATTCATCCTGCGGGTATAGTTATCAGTCCTATAACACTGACGGATAATTATGGTGTCTTTGATAAAGATGGAGAGCGTTGCGCTTTTATTGATATGGAAGAACTTCATGCCGTCGGAGCAGTTAAATTTGACTTCCTGATACTCAAAAATATAGGAATTATAAACGATGCTTGTAAAATGGCTGGTATTCCGTACCCCCATATGAGCGAGATGAACTTTGACGATCAAAAGGTCTGGAACGATATGTTGAGAAGTCCTATAGCCCTGTTTCAGTTTGAAAGCAGTTTCGCTTATAGCCTAATGAAGAGATTCAAGCCTAAATCAATATTTGAACTCACGCTTGTTAATGCGGCTCTGCGACCCGGTGGAGCTTCGTACAGAGACAAGCTTGTTGAGCGCACACCGAACAAAAACCCAAGTGAAGAAATAGATACTCTTCTAAAAAACAACCTTGGGTATTTGGTCTATCAAGAGGATGTCATGAATTTCCTTACGCAAATATGCGGTATGTCCGGAGGCGAGAGCGACCGAATAAGAAAGATGATAACCAAAAAGAAAGTTGACGAGATAGAAGCCATAACCCCGAAGATTTTAGACGGGTATTGCAATCACTCGGATAAGCCCAGAGAAGAAGCCGAAGAAGAAGCAATGGAGTTCATGAAGGTTATTAAAGATGCAGGCTCTTATGCGTTCAATTTTAACCACTCTGTGAGTTATAGCTTGGTGTCGTATCTCTGTGCATATCTCCGTTGCTATTATCCTTGTGAGTTTATCACGGCATATCTTAACAACGCCGCTAATGAAGATGATGTTATCAACGGCACTACGCTCGCCGCCGAATATGGATTTAAGGTGACACCTCCTCGTTTTGGTGCATCGAGAGATGTCTTCTATTTCAACAAAGAGAAAAAAGAAATAGCAAAGGGGTTGACGAGCGTCAAGTATATGTCCGCTGCTCTTGCAAATGAACTGTATGGCATATACGACGAGGTAAAAGGGAAGTCGTTTATGGAAGTCCTTAAGGCTCTATCGAAGACCTCTATTGATGCGCGTCAGCTCGATATTCTGATTAAAATTGGCTACTTTGAAGAGTTTGGGAATATGGGAGAGCTGCTGAAGCTTGTGCAGGTGTACTCGTTCTTCAAGAACGGAACTGCAAAATCTGTCAGCAAGTCCAAAGTGGCGGGTTTCCTTACGGATATCATTTCGGGTTACGCGACGGATAAGGGCGTCAAGGGAAACGAGCTTAAGTCTTACACAATAACCGACATGGACGGGCTTTTAGCGGCTTGTGAAGAGCAAATTAGAAAATCAAATGTTCCTGACTTAACGCTTAAAGTCAAAATACAAAACAGCATTGACTATCTCGGATATGTTGGTATTCAGACCGGACGACCGGAAGATAGGAGAAAGCTTCTGATAACAGAAGTGTTTCCTATGCGTGGACAGAATGGTGTGCCGTGGGGATATAAAGTGAATACGCAGAGTCTGGGTACAGGTAAGCAGTCGTCGTTGACGATACCGGCGAGAATATATGCCGAAAATCAGGTGGCGAAGGGCGATATCGTGTACGCTGACAACTGCTATAAGAACCCTAAAGGATATTGGTATCTTAATTCTTACAGAAAGATATGAGGTGAAGAAGATGACGTATGAAGATGCGCTTCGCGAGGTATTGAATCGAGTTTATCGAAACACAGATGATTGCGAAATGTTAAGCATAAAGTCAGCTCCCGCCGCCGCCGACTATTGGCTCAGACAGGGTTATTCTCTTGAAGATACAAACGAGCTAATAAAGACCAG